>Ga0315905_10000226_pt1 | contig 61553 bp, 73 predicted proteins | sample LakEriMetagenome_5_FD_203522 | JGI IMG/M metagenome (GOLD analysis project Ga0315905, IMG submission 203522) | Freshwater fungal communities from buoy surface, Lake Erie, Ohio, United States - Buoy 4 MA121 | ecosystem: Environmental > Aquatic > Freshwater > Lake | place: USA: Lake Erie, Ohio...
TGCTGCGCTCCGCCCTGCGCCAACGCCAGCCGCGGGATCCCGGCGCTGGTGTGGAGCACAACGCCGTGGCCCGCAACGCGGCCCGGGCCCTGGGCAAGTTGGGGGATGGCGGTGCGGTGCCCGACCTGCTGGCCGCCCTCGAAGACGACGACGACGGTCTGCGGGAGGCCGCGGCCCGGGCCCTAGGCGAACTGCGGGCCCCCGATGCGGTGGAGCCGATCTGCGCCCGCCTGGCCAGCGGTCCGGCCGGCGCCGGCGCGCCCCAGAACAACAGCCCCAAGCTCCAGGAACCCTGCGAGGCCCTGATTGAGGCCCTCGGTGCCATCGGCGCAGCCGATCCCTGGGTGGTCGGGGTGATCGAGCCGTTCAGCAGCCATGATCGACCGCTGATCCGCAGCGCGGCCGCCCGGGCCCTGCTGCAGCTCACCGCCGAGGTCCGCTGGGGTGAGGTGCTGTTGGAGCTGCTGGAGCATCCCCAACTTCAGGTGCGCCGAGCCGCCCTGATGGACCTGGGCGCCGTGGGCTGGCGTCCCGCCCTCGAGCCCATCCGCGCCACCCTGGCGGAGAACAGCCTCAAGCTGATCGCCCTGCGGGGCCTGGTGGAGCAGGGCAGCGGCGAGCCCGGCCTGGAGGCCCTGCTGGGCGCCATGGATGACCTGCTCTGAGGCCTGCCGATGTCCTCCCTTCCGATGACCGATCCCTTCGCCAGCGTGAGCCCCCTGATCCAGGCGGTGGAGCAGGCCGACACCGCCACCGCCCTGCTGGTCGCCACAGCCCGCCTGGCCAGCCAGCTGGCTGGCGATGATCCACCGGCCCCGGCCGCGATCGCGGCCCTGGTGCAGGTGCTGGGCTTCAACAATCCCGGTGCCGCCGTGGCCGCTGTGGACGGCCTGATCGCCTGTGGTGAGGCCGCGGTGGCCCCCCTGCTCGACAACCTCGATGCCCACAACTACGGGGCCCGGGCCTGGGCGGTGCGGGCCCTGGCGGGGATCGGCGATGTGCGGGGCCTGGAGCTGCTGGAGCAGGCCCTCGCCGGCGACATCGGCCCCAGCGTGCGCCGGGCCGCCGCCCGCGGCCTGGGCCAGCTGCGCAGTGACGCCCTGCCAGCCCAGGAGCGGCGCGAGGTTCTGCTACGGGCCCTCACGGCCCTGGAGGCGGCGGCGGCTGATGGGGAATGGGTGGTGCGCTACGCGGTGGTGGTGGGCCTGGAATCGCTGGCCCTTGATCTCGCGCCCGAGAGCAGGAGCTCCGAGGGGGATCTCAGGGAGCGCGCCCTCCAGACCCTGACCCTGCTCAGCGATCCCGATCAGGACACCACGGTGGTGCCGCTCCGGGCTAACCAGGCCCTCGGGCGCCTCGGCCCCGCCGCCTGACCCAGATATCCCCCATGCCCAGCATGTCCACGCCTAGATCCCAGAGCGGAACCAGCGGCGGCCAGACCCCACCCACCAGGGTGTTGTTTGTCTGCATGGGCAACATCTGCCGCTCCCCGGCCGCCGAAGGGGTCTTCCTGCACCTGCTGGCCCAGGCTCGACTGGAGCACTGCTTCGCGGTGGATTCAGCCGGCACGGGCGGCTGGCACGTGGGCCATCGGGCCGATCGCCGCATGATCGCCGCAGCCGAACGGCGCGGCATCCACCTTCCAAGCCGGGCCCGCCAGATCGAGGCCGCCGATCTGCAGCGCTTCGACCACATCCTCACCATGGATGCCGACAACCTGGTCGCTGTGCAACGACTGGAGCGCCAGGCGCCGGGAGGGGCCCGGATCAGCCCCCTGACCGACCATTGCCGCCGGCTCCGCTCCCCCGAGGTGCCCGACCCCTACTACGGGGGTGATGACGGATTCGAACGGGTGCTTGACCTGCTCGAAGATGCCTGCGCCGGCCTCCTGGAGGACCTGCTGCAGGAACGGGGGCAGGCCTGAGGGTAGTGGAGGGTTCGGGGGGACACCCCTCCAGGCTTCAGGCGATGGGAGGCGCATCGGGCCTAGGCCAGGCATCTTCTGGCACCCGTGCGCGGAAATGATCCTCTAGGACCGCGATCACCTGATCGATCGTGAGGCCGTCGGTGATCACCTCAGCGGCATCATCCGCCTGCAGCAGGGGCGCCACCTCCCGGGTGGAATCAAGGCGATCCCGTTCGGCGATCGTGGCCTCCAGTTCGGCCAGCGGCGGCACCGGGAAGCCCCGCTGCTCCAGATCCAGGGCCCGCCGTCGGGCCCGCTCGGCCACCGTGGCGGTGAGAAACACCTTGCACTCGGCATCCGGGAACACCGCGGTGCCGATGTCGCGACCCTCCGCCACCAGCCCGCCTCGCTGGCCCATCGCGCGCTGCTGGGCGGTGAGAGCCTCACGTACGCAGGCGTGGGCCGCCACGGTGGACACCAGGCCGGTGACCTCCTGACTGCGGATCGCAGCGCTCACATCGTGGCCATTGATCAGCACAAGTAGCTCGCCATCGACGCCGCCGAGCAGGCGAAGATCGAGATTCTGCAGCAGGGGGGCGATGGCAGCCGCATCGGCGGGATCCACCCCCTGCTCCCGCACCAACCAAGTGAGGGCCCGGTACATCGCACCCGTGTCGAGATAGAGGAGGCCGAGCCTGTGCGCCAGGGCCCGGGTCACAGTGCTCTTGCCGGCCCCGGCGGGACCATCGATGGCAACGATTGGAGCGCGGGACATCAGGAAACGGTGGTCGATCAGGCGGCTGGCGCCGCAGTGCACGGCGGCGGCCAGCAGGGAGAAGCTACCGGTGCGCTTCACCGGCACCAGCCGGTGGGGATCCACAACCTCCACGTAGTCGGCGGTGAGCGCGGCCGATCCGAGGCGTGCGGTCACGGCGGCGATCAGCTGGAGGGAGCGATCCTCCCCTGCCTGCCCCAGGGCCTGGGCCGCATCGAGGGCCTCCCCGAGGGCCCGGGCCCTCCCCCGTTCCTTGCCCGAGAGGTAGCGGAGCCGTGAACTGGCGGCGAGCCCATCGCTCTCCCGCACGGTGGCGCAAGCCTGCACGCTGAGGGGCAGGCCGAGATCGGCAACCACCTGCCGCAGGATCACCAGCTGCTGCCAGTCCTTCTCGCCCAGCAGCAGGCGATCGGGCCGGATCAGGGCCAGCAGCCGGCACACCACCGTGGCAACGCCATCAAAGTGCCCCGGTCGCGACCGGCCGCAGAGATGGGCCGTGAGACGGCGAGGGGGGCTCACCCTGGTGAGGGCCGCCTCGCCGCCGGGATAGATCGTGGCGAGGGAGGGGAGGAAGAGGGCGTCGACACCGGCTGCTTCAGCCAGGGCCCCATCGGCGGTGGGATCCCGCGGGTAACGCTCGTAATCCTCGCCGGGCCCGAACTGCAGGGGATTCACAAAGACACTGAGCAGCACCCGGGGCAGCCTCCCCCCCGCCACCGGACGGCTGGCCCGCACCAGCAGAGAACGATGGCCCTGGTGCAGCGCCCCCATGGTGGGCACGAAGTGGAGGGGACGTTCGGGATGCTCCCGGCGCCAGAGCAGCAGCTCGGCACGGCTGGTGATCAATCGCACGCACTTCACTCAAAAAGAAAGCCCACCTGCCAAGGGGCGGGTGGGCCGGAAAGAGCCAACCTGAAGGCCGGTACTCAAGGAAGCACTTCAAGGCGCACGGTAGCTACACCGCTGGCTGTGACACCGAGATCGCTGGCGGCACCATGGGCCAGATCGATGATCCGTCCGCCTGTGAAGGGACCGCGGTCATTGATCCGGACTACTGCGGAACGGCCGTTGTTGAGGTTGGTGACTCTCACACGGGTACCGAAGGGCAGGCTGCGGTGGGCGGCCGTGTAGGTGCCGGGCCGGAGCACTTCACCGCTGGCGGTGCGGTTGCCGTAGAAGCCAGGTCCATACCAACTTGCCTGGCCGGTGGCAGCGGCGAGCTGAAGCAGCCCTTTCGGTGATGCCGGCAACTGCCTGAGGAACCGGTCCTCCCAGGAGGGGGAAGGGGCCACGTCGCGGATCACCGCATCGGCGGCCGGAGTGGAGAGGGAGGAGGAGGAAGCGGCCATCGCAGGGGCGGTGGTCACTAGGGGAGCCATCAGGAGGGCGGCTGCGCCGAGAAGTTGAGTTACACGCATGGCAGGCGAAACTCGCTGGCTGGAACCTTGAACATCGGAGAGATCCGAATGTCGAAAGTGAACTCACGTCCCGACGCTCCGAGAGCAACAGGATGGGTGAATCCGCCGGGGCGAGTTCCTGACTGGAAATAACGACCTAGGCAACGTAACGGAGGCGAACAGCGGTCGAAACGGCGGCGGATCGCAGCGATGACTGATCAGTTTTCTTCATCTTTTCCTTGGGATCTCTGTACCACTGGCCTGAGTGGCCCCGCCCCAGCGACACTTCCATCAGAAAATCCGATCTCAATGATCAGCCAGGCTGATCGCTTAGTGTGACGATGGCTTGATCGTCCACCAACTGACTGGGCCTGGCCGTGATCGGGAGCGTGGCTGGGGGTCTTAGAGGGGCTGGACGGGGCACCGCCGTTGCAGGATCGGTTCAGCAGGGCCTGATGTCATGGATTACCGCAGTGCCGGGGTGGATGTCGTCGCCGGTCGCGCCTTCGTGGAGAGGATCCGCGCCAGCGTGGACTCCACCCGCAGACCGGAGGTGGTGGGGGGCCTGGGCGGCTTCGGGGGGCTCTGCCGCCTGCCCGCCGGCCTGCGCAACCCCTTGCTGGTGGCCGGCACCGACGGGGTGGGCACCAAGCTTGAACTGGCCCAGGCCCATGGCGTTCACCACGGGGTGGGCATCGATCTGGTGGCGATGTGCGTGAACGATGTGATCACCAGCGGCGCCGCCCCCCTCTTCTTTCTTGATTACATCGCCACCGGCCGGCTCAGCCCCGAGGCGTTGGCCGAGGTGGTGGAGGGCATCGCCGATGGCTGCCGCCAGAGCGGCTGCGCTCTGCTCGGGGGCGAAACGGCGGAGATGCCGGGCTTCTACGGTCCGGGCCGCTACGACCTGGCCGGCTTCTGCGTGGCCGTGGTCGAGGCCGACCAATTGATCGACGGCCGTCTGATCGTGCCAGGCGACCGCATCGTGGCCGTCGCCAGCAGTGGGTTGCACAGCAACGGATTCAGCCTGGTGCGCCGCATCCTGGAGGCCAGCGGAACGACAGCCGAAACCCAGCTCGACGGCGATGGCCCCCCCTTGATCGCCAGCCTGCTCACCCCCACTCGCCTCTACGCCTCCCTGGTGCAGGGGTTGCTGGCTGAGGGGGCACCGATCCGGGGCATGGCCCACATCACCGGCGGAGGCCTACCGGAAAACCTGCCCCGCTGCCTGCCCGCCGGGGTGCACGCCCAGGTGGATCCCGGCAGCTGGGAACGTCCTCCCCTGTTCCGGTGGCTGCAGGAGCAGGGGGAGGTTGCGGAGCCCGACCTCTGGAACACCTTCAATCTGGGCGTGGGCTTCTGCCTGGTGGTTCCACCGGAGGCCCTGGAGAGTGTGCTGGCCAGCTGCCAGGCCCAGGGCCACCGGGCCTGGGCCCTCGGGCAGGTGGAAGCCGGCAGCGCTGCGGCGGAAAACTCATGCGCTGCAGCGGATGGCTCGCTGGCCGGATTGCCGTACTGAACGGGCCATGGTTCTTGGCGTTCGTACCTCCTTAAGGTTCTGGAAGTCGCCTGCGCTACAAAGGCAGGTTCAGCCGCGTGGCCCGGACGTAACTCCGCAGCCCCATACCCCGCAGATCACATGTTCGATACCTCCAGCCGCATCACCCGCCGCCGCAGCTCCGCTGGTCCCATTCCACCCCAGCGTCCCCAGCAGCCCCGCCCCCGGCTTCGCGACATCAGCGGCCAACGAGAAAGCGGCGGAGGCGGGCAGCGGCCCACTTTCCTCACCCTGCGGGATCACGGCAAGGTCTATGTGGCCGACCTGCCCCGACTCTCCGATGGCCAGCTGAGTCAGATTGCTCGGGAAGCCGAGGAGGTGTTCGAAAGCCTCAATCGAAGGCTCGAGGAACTGCGCAACCAACTCACCCTGAGCCAGGTCGATCAGGACACCCGGATCCGCGCCACCACGAAGCGGGATGTGACCGAACGCTTCCTGGCATCTATCGCCCAGGAGCAGGAGCTGCGCCGCAGCAACCCCGCCCTGCGGGCGGCGGCCGGTGAGTCCCTCGCCCGCGCCTTCCTGGAGCTGGCCCGCCACCGTCTGCCGGGGGCCACCTTCGATTCGCTGCTGGAGGAAGCCCTCTCCGCCTGTGATCCCACCGATCCGGAGGGGCGTTCACCCAGCTCCCACGATCCCCAGGTGATCCGGCTGCTTCAGGGGAACACCCCGCCGGCCGTTCGTGCCGAAACCATGCCGGTGGTGCTGACGCCCGATCTCCCCCGCGACAGCGCGGTCTGAAGCGATCGGCCCACTGTGCCCGCAGCACGGGGCTCAGGCGCTCTGAAACGGGTTGGCAGGCATCCGGGCCCCGGAGGGCAAGGCTAGGGCCAGCTGGTCGAGACGCTCCCGCTCACCCTCCTCAAGGTCCCAGGCCAGGGCATCGCCAGCCGCATCGGCCTGGGCCACGGTACGCAGCCCGGCAATGGGCATGGCCCCGTGGGCCCGGCACCAGTTGAGCGCCACGGCCGCAGGAGAGGCGTCCCGACGAGCGGCGATCTCGGCCATCGCCTCCAACAAGGGTTGCAGATCGGACCAGAGCCTGCGGAACAGCCAGCGCCGCGGTCCGGATGGAAGCGATGGCTCCGTACCCGGCATGCGGGTGAGCAGCCCCAGGGCCAAGGGGCTGTAGGCGATCAGCTCAACACCCAGTTCGCGGCACACGTCCACCAGGCCACCGGGCCGGATCGGCTCCGGTGCCAGCAGCGACAGTTGCACCTGAAGGCTGCGGAGCGGCACCCCTCGGGCGGCCAGGTCGCCCTGGATCCGCCGCAGCCTCTTGGGGCCGATGTTGGACACGCCCAGCTCGGCCACCGCACCGTCGAGCACTTGATCGGCAAGCCCCTGCAGCAGGGGACCCTCCTGCCAGGGGGCGTAACGGGCGGTGCTCCAGTGCAACTGCACCCGGTCGAGGTTGTCCTGCAGGCGGAAGCGGGAGGCCTGCAGGGCCCTCTCGAAGCCGCGGCGCCCCAGGCGCCAGGGGAAGGGCGCCAGCTTGGTGGCCACGCACAGCTCCTGGCGCCGCCGGGGAGCTAGCGCCGCCACGAACTGACCCAGCAGACACTCGCTGCGGCCGTTCCAGCGGCCGGTTCCGTAGGAATCAGCGGTGTCGAAGAAGTGGAGGCCCCGCTCCACGGCCCGCTGGAAACAGGCCTCCAGCTCCAGGTCCTGCTCGGGGGCGTAGCCCCAGAGGAACTGGTTGCCCCAGGCCCAGGTGCCCACGCCGATGGCTGGGCTGGCAAGGGTGGCGAGGGGCATGGCACAACGGCGGTGGGGCTCCGGCGCCATGATCGGATTTCAGCCCAAGCCGCCCGTGCCGACCAGCGACCCCGCTCCCCTGCCTGCCGGCTCCCCGGCCGACGGGAGCGGAAATCATTCACAGAATCGGACGACCGAGCAGGCCAGCGAGGCCGGCGCCGATCCGATCCTGTGCCGCCACTGCGGCCGCACCGCGAACAACGGCATCAGCTGCGAAGGCAGCTGTGTGGCGGATTCGGGCTACTGAGGCAGCAGGAGCGGCGCCGTTCCTTAAGGGATATGAAGCGATGTGGCGCTTGGCACCGATTCAGCAGAGACGCCGGAAGGCAACTTAAGGATTCCTTTAGAGTTCGCCCATCGATTGATTGGCGAGTCGGAACCATGACCAGTCCAAGCTCCCTCCTAGCGATGATGGCCCTGATCGGGCTGGCGATGGTGGAGTTGTTCACCCACCTGCTCCCCTGGGCCTGAGCGCGGCGGCCGGTTTCCCCCCTTCACCCTGGTCCGGAGATCGGCTTAGAACGGCCTTCGTGCCCTCGCTGGCGCCATGAAGGTCACCCATTGCAACGACGAACATCTGGTCTGCCTCAGCTCCGATGAGGTGGCCCTCTTGGTGGATCTCTGCCACGCCGGTGCCTTCTCTGATGAGCTGGCCCAGGGTGGCGACACCCGCCGACGCCTGAAGCGATTCCTGGGAGAGATGCAGAACTCGCTGTTCGAAACCGCCCAGGAGGTGTGGCAGCGCCAACGAGACGATGAAGCGCTAACCGCCTCTTCCTCCGTCTCCAAGGGCCGGAACTGACACAGACTCTTCAGGACCGTTCCGGTCCTGGGTCAGTCCGTCAGGCAAGTCCATCGTTCTGATGAGATAGAACCGCTCGTCAACAGGGACTGAAGAAAGGCGGCACCCAGATTCGAACTGGGGGTAAAGGATTTGCAATCCTCTGCCTTACCACTTGGCCATGCCGCCGGCCGAGGAGCAAACTCCTCGAATTGGATCGTATCAGCCATGGCATGCCCTCTCCCCTGCTGGTCCTGAGCAACGGCCACGGGGAAGACGTGATTGCCCTACGGCTGGTGGAGGCCCTGCAGCGCCTGCACCCAGGGCTTCCGGTGGCGGTGTTGCCCCTGGTGGGGGAAGGTCAGACCTATGGCACGGCGGAGTCCCGGGGACTCCTCCGCCGCATCGGCCCGCGCCGCAACCTGCCCAGCGGCGGCTTCAGCAACCAGAGCCTGGGCGGCCTGCTGCGAGATCTGGCGGCCGGTCTGCCGCTGCTGAGTTGGAAGCAATGGCAGCTCGTGCGGGCCTGGGGCCGCCGCGGCGATCCGATCCTGGCGGTGGGGGACCTGCTCCCCCTCCTGCTGGCCTGGGCCGGTGGCGGGCCGTACGGCTTCGTGGGCACCCCCAAGAGCGACCACACCTGGGCCACCCCGGCGCCCACCGGATGGGGGGCCTCACCCCTGGCGGATGGCTACCACCGCTTCAAGGGCAGCGAATGGGATCCCTGGGAATGGGCCTTGATGGGCCAGCCGCGCTGCCGGCTCGTGGCCGTGCGCGACCGCCTCACCGCCCTGGGCTTGCGGCGCCATGGCGTGGCGGCCCTCGCCCCGGGCAACCCCATGATGGATGGCTTCGAGCCAGCCCCCCTGCCGGCCTGGCTGGAGGGCCAGCGGCGCCTGCTGCTGCTGCCGGGAAGCCGCCTTCCGGAGGCCCTCAGCAACCTGGCTCGACTGCTTGAAGGGCTGCCGAACGGACCGGAGCCGATCACCGTGCTGCTGGCGTGCGGGTCCAGGCCGGCCCCCGCCGAACTGGCGCCGCTGCTGTGCGCCGCCGGCTTCCGAGCGGGCTCCCCGCCGGCCGGCAGCGGGGCCGCCGCGGCCTGGCGGCGCGGGGCAATGCAGTTGCTGGTGGGCCCCGGCTGCTTCAACCGCTGGGCCGGTTGGGGTGAGCTGGGACTGGCCACCGCCGGAACGGCCACCGAGCAGCTGGTGGGCCTGGGGGTGCCGGCCCTCTCCCTGCCGGGGCCCGGCCCCCAGTTCAAGGCAGGCTTTGCCCGGCGCCAGAGCCGCCTGCTGGGGGGGGCTGTGCTGCCCTGCCACAACGCCCGGGACCTGCGGACCCGGCTGCATGCGCTGCTGACCGATCCGGCCGAACGGCGGCGCCTGAGTGGGATCGGGCGGCGCCGCATGGGGCCGGCCGGGGGCAGCGAGCGGCTCGCCCGGGCGATCGCCGACCAACTGCTCGATCCGGCCTGAGATCGGGATGCCGCGGGGGATGATGGGATCCTCCCCGTTCCACCCCGCCCGATGGCCGGCATTCCCGAGCGCAGCTACAACGCCGCCTGCGGTCGGCTGGCCAGCCGCCTCGGCATCAGCCAGTCGGCTGCCCGGCGCAAGGTGGAGGTCCGCTCCGCCCAGGAAGGAATGCGGGACACCGCCTCCCGTCAGGCCATCGCCGAGCGGATGCTGGAGGAGGCCAACGCCGCTGGCGTGGACAACGGTGACTTTCTCACCGCCCAGCTCGAAGCGGTGGGCAACGACGTGAACTTCATGCTGGAAGACTGAGGCCCTCCGCCGCCTCAGTGCTCAAACACCGAGCCAAACCGCTGGCGATCGAGATCGGCAAAGACGGGAATACAGCCGAAGCAACGCTGGGCGAGGTCCCAGCGGTCCTCCCGGCGCAGCATCCTTTCGAGTCGGTCACGGGCCGCCAGCAGCCAGCGCACATCCCCGGCGGCATAGGCCAGCTGGGTCTCGCTGAGGTCCTCCACCATGCCCCAGTCGGAACTCTGGGCCTGCTTGTCGAGCTCCACCCCCACCAGCTCCTGCACCACCTCTTTTAACCCGTGACGCGGTGCATAGGTGCGCCCCAGGCGGCTGGCGATCTTGGTGCAGAAAATGGGATCCACGGCGATCCCCAGGTTCTGGGCCAAGGCCGCCACATCGAAACGGGCGAAGTGGAACACCTTCTCGATCGCCGGATTCTCGAGCAGCTCCTTGAGGCGTGGAGCCCCCTGCTGGCCCCGGGCGAGACGGATGCAGCACACGTTGTCGTGGGCATCGCAGATCTGCACGAGGCAGAGGCGGTCGCGTCCATGAATCAGACCCATCGCCTCCGTGTCGATCGCAAGGGCGCTGGCGGCGCCGAGGAGCTCCTGCCATTCGGCATCGAGGTCGCCGTCGAACACCACGAAGCGGGCCGGGGGCACGGTGGGGGCGGAGGCGCTGCGGGCCTGGGTCATGGCAACGATCGCCGGAGTGGGGGAAGGGTTCATCGTGCCCCAGACAGGGGCCGGGGGCATGGGAGAGAATGCTGTCAACTATTCGGCAGGCCCTGATGCCCACGCTGGCTTCCACCCTGCTGCTCACCCTGCTGATGGCGGTGGGCCTGGTGTTTTTCCTGCGGGCCGCCAGCAAGGACCGCACCACTGTGGTGGAGGTTCACTCGCCTCGCCCCGCCCTCGAGGTGCTCGAGGGGCTGAGCGGCTGGCTCACCGAGCGGGGCTGGCGCACCGAAACAGGTGATCCCGCCATCAACCTGCTGCGCTTCCGCGGTGAGGTGGGCGCCAGCACACCCTTGGCCCTGCTGCTCTCGCTGCTGGGCAGCGTGGGGGCCGCCTGCTTGGGCCTGGTGATCCGTCAGGTGCTCCCCCAGCTCGGTTGGTGGCCCCTGTTGCTAACGCTCCTGGGCCCGGCGGCTGGTCTCATTTACCGTCGCCGGGCCGAGCGGGCCGAAACCTTTGAACTGCGACTGATCGAGGCCGACACCAACCAGGGCAGCACCCTGCGGCTGCGGGCCCACCGCGACGAACTGATCGCCATCGAAACCGAGCTCGGCCCAACCCTGCAGCTCGCCAGCGATGGCCGCCTGCTGTCCTCGCCGATTTAGCGCCCGATCGCGACCCGCACCGCTTGGCGGCCGCGGCCCTCTTCCTTCCGGTCCGCTCCTTCGTTCCCTTGCTCTCCAGGCCGATGTCTCCGCTCCAGCCACGCCCCACGGAACGGCGTCCACCGGTTCCCCAGCTCGCCACGGCGCTGCTGAGCCTGGCGGCCCTGGTGTTGCCGCTGCCCAGCGCCGTGGAAGCCCAGACCCTCTCCAGCCTGGGGGGCTCCGCCGCAGCTCCAGCGGTGGAGCCCCTGCTCGGGCCCCGCTCGCCGCTGCCCAAGGACTGGGTCGGTACCCGCGGCGTCAGCCCGGCCATCCCGATCCTGATGCTGGCCGGCCATGCCGACGCCCAGGGGATTGGGGGATCGGGCACCAGTGGTGAGGCCGTGGGGCTCTACGGAGCCGCACCGATGCGGCCCGGCATCAGCGATGAGCACTACTGGTGCCTGCAGGTGGCCCACGCCGTGGCGGTGCTGGGCCGGCAGCGGGGCCTCAACATCAACTTCTACATTCCGCCGGTGCGCACCATGCTCAGCGGCGACGAGTCCGGCACCAACTGGAGTGTGGGGCGGGAGCACGCCGCCGCCGGGGGCTACGCCCTGGAGATTCACTTTGATGCGTATGGCAGCGCCGGGGTGGGATCGGGCCTGATCCCCCCCCTGCACCGCCAGTTCAGCACGATCGATGAAAGCCTGGCCCAGGAATTCGGCAGCTTCCCGATGAACTTCCGCGATCAGCTCGGCGGGCCCAAGCGCGGCATCGGCCTGCTGGAGGTGGGCAAGCTGGAAGGCCCCCTGGAGGCCTCCCTGCGGGACCCCCGCACCCGGAAGCGCACGATCCAGTACATCGCCCAGCGGGTGGTGTATGCGATCCAGAGGGGTATCGCCACGCCCGGAAGCGGCACCACCACTGGGCTGTCGCCGGCTTTCCCGCCTCCGCAGCTCCCCGTGGTCGCTGGCCCCTGATCGGGGCAGCTGGGCCAGCCTGCCGGTGCGAAGCCTGATCTGGGCTCACCCCACGGCCTGGTGGGGCGCGCATCGTTCCTGCAGGGCCCCATCGTTGAGCCAGTTCTGGGGCCGGGTAAACACCTCGGTGAGCAGGGCCTCACGACTGCCCGCCTCGGGGGTGTAGGCGTACTCCCAGCGCACCAGCGGCGGCAGGGACATCAGGATCGATTCGGTGCGGCCGTTGGTCTGGAGGCCGAAGATCGTGCCGCGGTCGAACACCAGGTTGAACTCCACGTAGCGGCCGCGGCGATAAAGCTGGAAGTCTCGCTCCCGCTCCCCCCAGGGGGTGGCCTGCCGGCTCTCGGCGATCGGCAGATAGCTCGGCAAAAAGGCATTGCCGCAGGCTTCGGCCAGCTGGAACAGCTTCTCCCAGTCGTGCTCCACCATTCCGACGGCGGCACTGGCTGCAGCGGCCGGACCGGCCGGATCGGAGCCCTTGTAGAGCACGCCACCGGGATCCTGGTAGTCGTAGAAGATGCCGCCCACGCCGCGGGTTTCACCGCGGTGCTTCAGGAAGAAGTATTCATCGCACCAGGGCTTGAACACCGTGTAGTAAGCCGGATCCACGCTGTCGCAGGCGCCTTTGAGGGTGCGGTGAAAATGCTGGGCGTCCTCCAGGAAGGGGTAGTAGGGGGTGAGGTCGGCGCCGCCGCCGAACCACCACACCGGCCCGGCTTCGAAGTAGCGGTAGTTGAGGTGCACCGTGGGGATATAGGGATTGCGGGGGTGCAGCACCATCGAGGTGCCGGTGGCAAACCAGCGCTGGCCCTCCGCCTCGGGCCGCTGGCTGAGGATCGACGGCGGCAGACGGTCCCCCTCCACCTCGGAGAAGTTCACGCCGCCCTGTTCAAAGATTCGGCCGGCCTTCATCACCCGGGAGCGACCGCCGCCACCCTCTGGCCGCACCCAGCTCTCCTCCTGGAACTGGCCTTCACCATCAAACGCCGCCAAAGAGGAGCAGATCGAATCCTGGAGGCCCATCAGCAGGGTCCGGGCCCGGCTGCGCGAATCGACGGGAGGCGAACTCAGCAGCGGCGCAACGGGCGTGGTCATCCAGTGGTGCGCCCTCGGAGGCGCAGAACATCCGCACACCCTTTCAGTCCGTCGGCCCCCCGCACAAGGCTTCGAGAGCGTCTGTCACGGGGGAGCGGGAGCGAGGCTCCTAGGATCCTCCCTTTCCGAGGAGTCCGAGCAGCGGATGGCCACCCCAGACCAGGCTTCCGATCCCCAGACCCCCTCCCTGGACGTCGATTCCCTCGGCGCGGCGCTCGCCCAACTGCGGGATGCCGGCAGTGGACGCAGCCTTTTGGAGCTCGGCTGGATCCGGAGGCTGCGGCGCCAGGAGTCCAGGGCCGTCTTCGAACTGGCCCTGCCTGGTTTCGCTGCCAGCCAGCGTGACCGCATCGCGGCCGAGGCCCGCCAGGCCCTGCTGGCGGTGGCCGGAATCCAAGATGTGCAGATCGAACTAGCCCAGCCCGAAGGCACTCCGGCCGGCTCGCCCCCCGCTTCCGCACCGATCGGTGGAGCCGGTCATGGAGCCGGGGGCCATGGCCAGCCGCCACCGCGCCAGAGCATTTCGGGGGTGCGCCAGGTAATCGCCGTGAGCAGCGGCAAAGGAGGTGTAGGCAAGAGCACCGTGGCGGTGAACCTGGCCTGCGCCCTGGCGGCCTCCGGCCTGAAGGTGGGCCTGCTCGATGCCGACATCTACGGCCCGAACGCTCCGACGATGCTGGGGGTGACCGACCGCACCCCCGAGGTGCACACGGGCCCCGAGGGCGAACAGATCCTGGTGCCGATCGAAACCTGCGGCATTGCGATGGTCTCGATGGGGCTGCTGATCCAGGAGAACCAGCCCGTGATCTGGAGGGGACCGATGCTCAACGGCATCATCCGCCAGTTTCTGTATCAGGTGGCCTGGGGCGAGCGGGATGTGCTGGTGGTGGACCTCCCTCCTGGCACCGGTGATGCCCAGCTCACGGTGGCCCAGGCGGTGCCGATGGCCGGGGTGGTGATCGTCACCACGCCCCAGCAGGTGTCGCTGCAGGATGCCCGCCGCGGCCTGGCGATGTTCCTCCAGATGGGCGTGAACGTGCTCGGCGTGGTGGAGAACATGAGCGCCTTCGTGCCGCCCGATTTGCCGGATCGGCGCTACGCCATCTTCGGCAGCGGCGCCGGCCGGCAGCTGGCCGATGAGGCCGGAGTACCGCTGCTGGCCGAACTGCCCCTTGAGATGGGTGTGCAGGAAGGCGGGGACCGGGGGCTGCCTGTAGTGCTGGCGGCACCCGAATCCGCCAGTGCCCTCGCCTTCAGCGCCCTGGCGGCCGAACTGGCCGGGCGTTGCGTCGCTCCAGAAACCCCCGCCTGAGCCGGTGACGAACCTCGGGTCCCGCCGCGGCGCCGGCCCCTGGCGGGGCAGGCCACGCCGCTCCCCCTTCGCGGAGATCGACCTGGTGCTTTGGGGAATCCCGCTGGTCCTCACCACGCTGGCCGGCATCCTGATCGCCAGTACCCAGCGCCAGGCCGACTACGCCGACTGGTATCAGCACTGGCTCACCGCCGCGGTGGGCACTGGCCTGGCTCTGGCCGTGGCGCGAATACCGCTGGAGCGGGTGCAGGCGTGGCAATGGCCCCTGTATGGATTCACGATCCTGAGCCTGGTGGCGGTGCGCGTCGTGGGCACCTCCGCCCTGGGGGCCCAGCGCTGGATCAGTATCGGGGGCTTCCACGTGCAGCCCTCGGAGTTCGCGAAGCTGGCCGCGATCTTGCTGCTGGCGGGGGTGCTCTCCCGTTTCCCGGTGGAGCGGCCGGTGGATCTGGTGCGGCCGATCGGCCTGATCGCCCTGCCCTGGGGCCTGGTGTTCATCCAGCCCGACCTGGGGACCTCCCTGGTGTTCGGGGCGGTGCTGCTGGTGATGCTCTTCTGGGCCGGGCTGCCCCTGACCTGGCTGGTGCTGCTGCTGTCACCGCTGGTGGCCGCGATTGTGGCGGGCGTTCAGCCCCTGTTGCTGATCGTGTGGATTCCCCTGATGGGCTGGCTGGCCTGGACCTCCCTCCCCTGGAAGCGCATGGGTCTGGCGGTGGTGCTAGCGGTGCAGGGCCTCTTCGCCCTGATCACCCCCTACCTCTGGATGCACGGTCTGAGGGAATACCAGCGGGACCGGCTGGTGCTCTTCCTGGATCCTTCCAAGGATCCCCTCGGGGGTGGCTATCACCTGTTGCAGAGCAAGGTGGGCATCGGCTCAGGGGGCCTCTGGGGCACGGGCCTGATGCATGGCCACCTCACCCTGCTGCGCTTCATCCCCGAGCAGCACACCGATTTCATCTTCAGTGCCCTGGGGGAGGAAACCGGTTTTGTGGGCTCCACCCTGGTGGTGCTGGCCTATGCCCTGCTCTGCTGGCGCCTGCTGCAGATCGCCAACCAAGCCCGCACCGATGTGGAGGCGCTGCTGGTGGTGGGCGTCGGCGCCATGCTGATGTTCCAGGTCGTGGTGAACATCTGCATGACCATCGGCCTCGGTCCGGTCACCGGCATCCCCCTGCCCTGGGTGAGTTACGGCCGTTCAGCGATGCTGGTGAATTACTTCTCGCTAGGCCTCTGCGCCTCGGTGCGGCGCCGTAGCAGCAGCAGCCGCTGGTGACAGCGACTCCGGCGGCAGTCCCTTCCCTCGGGCCCACCGTTCGACCCCTGGAGGCGATCGCGATGGCCAAGCCCATCCCATCCCCGAGGGCGATCCGATGGTGATCCTCAGCGACCTGCGCCGCGAGCTCAGCCAGGGGATGCCACCCGGCCGATCCGACGACGACAGCGTGCGGCGCCAGTGGTGGGCGGCTCTGGCCACTCTCCAGGACGACCTGTTGGCCGGGTCGGATCCCCCCCGGGGGCTCTGGCTGGCCGCCCCCCTGCCGGCCCTCTACGCGCCGGAGCTGCTGCAGGGCCTGCGGGGCTGGGTCTGGACGCCTAAGCAGATCGGCACCCTGCTGCCCACCCCGCCCCTGCTGCCGGGGGGGGCCGCCGCGCAGGATCATGGCTCCCTGCCGGGCCTGCAGCGGCTGGCCCTGCGGGACGAGGACGGCACCGATCCCCTGCTGATCGTGATCACCCCCGCGGTGCAGGTGGCCCTGGCGATCGTGGGTGAGGCGGGAGCTCGCCGGCTGCTCGTGCGCTTCGATGCCCCCGCCCTCTCGTCCGCCCTGCAGCTGCTGGACCGGCGCCTGCGGGAGGACGCGCCGGTCCAGGCGCGGCGGCTGCGCACCAGCCTGCGGGAGCTGGGCCCGCTTCACCACGACCCGGATCTGGCGATGCGGTTTTGGCCGAGGCTGGCGGAACGCCTGGCCGCCATGGCGCCGAGCGTGACCCTGCAGCCTCTGGTTCGGGCTCCGGATGGGGCGGGGCGAGGCCCCGAGGCTGAAGGCGAGGAGCGGGCCGAGGCCGGTCTGGAGGCGGCCGCCCAGGCCGAACTCGCGCTGCTGGAGGCCCTCACCCATGAAGTGCGCACCCCTCTGGCCACCATCCGCACCCTGATCCGTTCCCTGCTGCGCCGCCGGGAACTCTCGCCGGTGGTGCGCCAGCGGCTGGAACAGATCGATGGCGAATGCAGTGAGCAGATCGACCGCTTCGGGCTGATCTTCCTGGCGGCGGAGCTGCAGCGGCAACCGGAATGGGGTCGGCCCCTGAGCGCCACCGAATTGGCCCGCACCGACCTGAGCCAGTTGCTGCTTCAGCTCGAAGCCCTCTGGCAACGCCAGCTGGCCCGCCGCGATCTGGCCCTCACCTTGGCGATCGATCCCGACCTGCCGCCCGTGCTCAGTGACCCGACCCGGCTGGAGACCATGCTCGGCGGCCTGATTGACCGCTTCAGCCGCAGCCTGGCCAGCGGTAGCCACGTGCTGGTGAGCCTGCATCCTGCCGGCTCCCGCCTGAAACTCCAGCTCAGTAGCAGCAGCCCGGCACGGCGCGCCCAGGGGGAACGATCCGACGGCGCCACCGGTCCGGGCGACCTGGTGGGTCCGGTGCTGAGCTGGAATCCCGGCACCGGCAGCCTGCAACTCAGCCACCAGGCCACCCAGCAACTCTTCCACCGGCTCGGCGGGCGCCTCACCGAGCGGGGCGACTCGAGCCTCACGGTGTTCTTCCCGGTGGCCGCCGGCTGAGGGTGGATTGGGCGCTCTTTGTTGACTGGTGTGAAGAGTGAGCCGCCCCGGCGAGGGGGGGGCGAATCACGGTGCTAATTTCCGCTTGAAACGCTCCTTGAGCCATGGCAGCGACGGCCCTGAACGGTCAACTTCCGAAGTACATCGGCAGCACGGGCGGCCTGCTCAATGCCGCCGAAACCGAAGAGAAATACGCCATCACCTGGACAAGCTCCGCCGCCCAGGCGTTCGAGCTCCCCACCGGTGGCGCCGCCGAGATGAACGTCGGCGAAAACATCATGTACTTCGCCCGCAAGGAGCAGTGCCTGGCCCTTGGCACCCAGCTGCGCACCAAGTTCAAGCCCCGCATCGAGGACTACAAGATCTACCGGATCTACCCCGGTGGTGACACCGAGTTCTTGCATCCCAAGGATGGCGTTTTCTCTGAGAAGGTGAATGAGGGCCGCGAAAAAGTGGGCCACATTTCCCGCCGGATCGGCGCCAACCCCAACCCCGCCAGCCTCAAGTTCAGCGGCAAGGAGCCCTACGAAGTCTGAGCCCCGTGCACGACGCTCTATAACTGCGGGGCAGACAGCCCCGTTTTTTTTGCCTGCCGCCTGCCTTGATGCCGGATTCCGATCCAGCCACCGACCGCTACGCCTTTCTCGCCGAAGCTGCCCGCGGTGCTGATGCCTTTGGCGGCCGCACCTTCATCCCCCTGTCGAAACGGTGGCCCGCCGACCTGGAAACGCCCCTGAGCACCTGGTTGAAGGTGGGTGCCGGCGGACGCCAGGGGGTGCTGCTGGAATCGGTGGAGGGCGGTGAGCGGCTCGGCCGCTGGAGTGTGGTGGTGGGCGACCCCCTCTGGACCCTTACCTGCCGGGGCAAGGAGGCCCGGCGGCAATGGCGCGACGGCCGGAGTGACGACCTCCAGGGAAATCCCTTCGACCTTCTACGCCAATGCCTCGCACCGCTCCGGCCGGCGACCGTGCCGGAGCTTCCCCCCTTAGGCCAGCTGTTCGGTGCCTGGGGCTATGAACTGATCCGCTGGATCGAACCCAGCGTTCCGGTCCACGCCCCGGCCCTGGGGGATCCACCGGACGGGAACTGGATGCTGGCCGACAGCCTGCTGGTGTTCGACCAGGTGAAGCGCCAGATCACCGCCGTGGCCTACGTGAATCTGACCGAGCAGGCCGATGCCGCGGAGTCGTGGGATCGGGCCGTCGGCCAGATCGCCGCCCTTGAAGCCCGCATGCACGCTCCCCTGCCGCCAGAGATCAAACCGCTGCAGTGGCATGACCATCCCGGAGCCGAAATGGGCACCACCGCCAACCGCAGCCGCGAGGATTTCGAGGCCGCGGTCCGCCAGGGGCGCGAACACATCGCCGCCGGGGATGTGTTCCAGCTGGTGCTGAGCCAGCGGCTGGAGGCCCGCATAGATCGAGATCCCTTCGATCTCTACCGCAGCCTGCGGATGGTGAATCCCTCCCCTTACATGGCGTTCTTCAATTTCGGCGACTGGTTCCTGATCGGCTCCAGCCCGGAGGTGATGGTGAAGGCCGAACCCCGCGATGGTGGGAGAGTGAAGGCTTCCCTGCGGCCGATCGCCGGCACCCGCCACCGGGGCGCCGACGACCTGGAGGACGAGTCCCTGGCCCAGGAACTGCTCGCCGATCCGAAGGAGCGGGCCGAGCACGTGATGCTGGTGGATCTGGGCCGCAACGACCTGGGCCGCGTCTGCAGGCCGGGCAGCGTGGCCGTGCGTGACTTGATGGTGATTGAGCGCTACTCCCACGTGATGCATATCGTGAGTCAAGTGGATGGGGATCTCGATCCCCGCCACGACATCTGGGATCTGCTGATGGCCTCCTTCCCGGCCGGCACGGTGAGCGGCGCACCCAAGATCCGCGCCATGCAGCTCATCCACGCCCTAGAGCCCAACGCCCGGGGCCCCTATTCCGGTGTCTACGGCGCGGTGGACCTCAACGGCGCCCTCAACACGGCGATCACAATCCGCAGCATGGTGGTGCTCCCCCCCGAACCCGGGGATGCCCAGGCCGGCTGGAGGGTACGGGTTCAGGCGGGAGCCGGCATCGTGGCCGATTCGGTGCCCGCCTCGGAGTACCAGGAAACCCTCAACAAGGCCCGTGGCATGCTCAAGGCCCTCGCCTGCCTCGAGCCCCCCACCGGGGCCAAGCCATGAGCACTCCCCACCTGTTGCTGAAGGGCTTCGAGGTTGAGATGTACACGGGCCGCGCCGACGGCACGGCGGTGGGCTGCGCGGCTGAAGCGGCGAGGGAGCTGGCCGGTTTCGTGACCGAGCCGGACCAGCGCAACCTTGAGTACACCACCCCTCCGGATGCCAGCTACGGGCGTCAGCTGGAGCTGCTGCTGGAACCGCGGCAACGACTGCGGCGCTGGCTGCGGCCCCGGGGGCTCACCCTGCTGCCGGGCAGCACCCTGGCCACCGGAGGAAGCGACCGCTTCGAGCGATCGGATCCCACCAACGCCTACCACGCCCACATCGAGCACACCTACGGCACCCGGGTGGTGACCGCCAGCGTGCACATCAACTTCGGCCTGGCGGCAATGGACCCGCTCTTCGCCGGCCTGCGTCTGCTCCGCTGCGAGGGGGCCCTGCTGCTGGCCCTGAGTGCCAGTTCCCCCTTTCTCGATGGCCAGGCCACCGGAGCCCATTCCCAACGGTGGCTGCAGTTTCCGCTCACTCCGCCGCAGGTGCCCATCTTCCTCAACCACTCGCACTACGTGCGCTGGATGGAGGAGCAGCTCGCCACCGGCTCGATGCACAACGTGCGCCACCTCTGGACTTCCGTGCGTCCCAACGGTGACGACCGCCCCCACGACCTCAACCGCATCGAGCTTCGGATCTGCGATCTGATCGCCGATCCCCTCGAACTGCTGGCGGTGACCGCCTTCGCCGAGCTGCGCCTGTTACAGCTCTTGGCGGAGCCGGGGCGCTTCGATCCACTTTTAGCCAGCGATCTTTCCCCGGAGGATCTGGCCGACCTCGCCGATGCCAACGACCGGGCTGCGGCCCGCTCCAGCTTGGAGGCGAACTTGCGCCACTGGAAGACCGGCGCCCCGATCCTGGCCCGAGACTGGATCGCGGAGGAGCTGGAATCGCTGGCCCCCCTGGCCAAATCCCTGGGCCTGGAGAACCTGCTGCCGCCGCTAGAGATGCTGCTCACCCGAGGCAACACGGCGATGCGCTGGCTCGCCCTCCTGCGGACCGGCCAACCCGTGGCGGAAATCGTGGCGGCCGAAGCCGCAGCCCTCGAAGCTCGGGAAACCGCGCTAGGGGCATGCCTTGCGACAGACCCAGCCCTCGCTTTGGGATGATCATGGAACGGTCCAACGCTTTCGAGCTGTCCATGCGGCCGCCCTCCCCAGCGACAGCCGCAGCGCCCCCCCCTCCAGGGTCGTTGCCGATGGCCGGATTCCCTGCGGCAGTTGCCCCGACCCCCGAGGTGCCCGCCGCGGTGGGGAGGCTGCTGGAGGAACGGCTCGAGCTGGTGGAAGATCTCTGGCTCACGGTGCTGCGCAGTGAATGTCCAGCTGCCCAGGTGGAACGCCTGATCCGCCTGAAGGAATTGAGCGGCCCCATCTCGCCCGCCGAAATCGAAGCCACCCAGGAATCGGAGGGCTTCTCCAGCGGATCCAGCGAGGCGATCGTGGCGGTGATTCACGATATGGATCTGGCCGATGGGATCGCCGCTGCCCGCGCCTTCTCCCTCTATTTCCAGCTGGTCAACATCCTCGAGCAGCACATCGAGGAAGACAGCTACCTCGCAAGTCTCCAGACCGCCCCCTCCAGCAGCGTCAACGATCCCTTCCTGCCGGCCCTCGCCAGCCAGAGCGAACCTGCCACCTTCCGGCAGCTGTTCGAGCGGCTGCGGGCCCTGGGGGTGCCACCGGCCCAGATCGAGAACCTGCTCCGCGAACTCGACATCCGTCTGGTCTTCACGGCCCACCCCACCGAGATCGTGCGCCACACCGTGCGCCACAAGCAACGCCGCGTGGCCTCGCTGATCCAGAAGTTGGAGGAGGGCCGTGGTGGCAGCAGCGAAACACGGGCACGACACCGCCAGCAACTGGAAGAGGAGATCCGCCTCTGGTGGCGCACCGACGAACTGCACCAGTTCAAACCCTCGGTGCTCGATGAGGTGGATTACGCCCTGCACTACTTCCAGCAGGTGCTTTTCGATGCGATGCCGAAGCTGCAGCTACGCATCCGCTCGGCCCTGGCCGCTAGCTACCCCGACGTGCAGCCGCCCCAGGATGAATTCTGCACCTTCGGGTCCTGGGTGGGCTCCGACCGGGATGGCAACCCCTCGGTGACCCCGGAGATTACCTGGCGCACCGCCTGCTATCAGCGGGAGCTGATGCTGCAGCGCTACGTAAAATCGGTGGAGCAGCTGCGCGATCAGCTCAGCATCTCGATGCAATGGAGCCAGGTGAGCCCAGCCTTGCTCGAATCCCTGGAGATGGACCGGCTGCGCTTCCCGGAGATCTACGAGGAGCGGGCGGCGCGATATCGACTGGAGCCCTACCGCCTCAAGCTCAGCTATGTGCTGGAGCGATTGCGGCTCACCCTTGAACGCAACCAGCAGCTGTACCAGTCGGGCTGGGAGGCCCCCTTCGAGAATCCTGGCGGTGGTGGGCTCACCCTCAACCCCGGCAACCTCACGCCGGTGGCCAGCGTCGCCGATCTGCACTACGGATCAGCCGAGGAGTTCCGCGCCGACCTTGAACTGGTGGGTGACAGCCTGGTGGCCACCGGCCTGAGCTGCGAATCCCTGGGCGAACTGCTCAGCCAGGTGCACATCTTCTCCTTCTGCCTGGCCAGCCTCGATATCCGCCAGGAGAGCACCCGCCACAGCGACGCCATCGACGAACTCAGCCGCTACCTGCAACTGCCGGTGGCCTACGGCGCGATGGATGAGGAGCAGCGAATCGCCTGGCTCTTGGCCGAACTCCAGACCCGCCGCCCCCTGCTGCCGCCGGCGGCCCGCTGGAGTGAAGCCACCGCCGAAACCTTCGCCGTGTTCCGCATGCTGCAACGGCTGCAGCAGGAGTTCGGTTCACGCATCTGCCGCACCTACGTGATCTCAATGAGTCACACGGTGTCCGACCTGCTTGAAGTGCTCCTCCTGGCCAAGGAGGCGGGCCTGGTGGATCCCCTCGCCCGACGCTCCGACCTCCTGGTCATTCCCCTGTTTGAGACCGTGGAGGATCTGCAGGGCGCCCCGGCCGTGATGGGACGCCTGTTCGCCGATCCCTTCTACCGCCAGGTGCTGAGCAGCAGCGGTGAGGGAAGCGAACCTCTTCAGGAGGTGATGCTCGGCTACTCCGACAGCAACAAGGATTCCGGCTTCCTCTCCAGCAACTGGGAAATCCACCGAGCCCAGATCGCCCTGCAAAAACTCGCCACCCAGCACGCCGTGGCCCTACGCATCTTTCACGGCCGCGGCGGATCCGTAGGCCGCGGCGGCGGCCCTGCCTACCAGGCGATCCTCGCCCAGCCCAGCGGCACCCTGAGGGGTCGGATCAAGATCACCGAACAGGGCGAGGTGCTCGCCTCCAAGTACTCCCTCCCCGAGCTGGCCCTTTACAACCTGGAAACGGTCACTACCGCGGTACTCCAGAACAGCCTGGTCAGCGCCCCGATCGATGACACCCCCAGCTGGAACGCCCTGATGGAGCGGCTGGCGGCCCGATCCCGCGACCACTACCGGGCCCTGGTGCATGACAATCCCGACCTGGTGGCCTTCTTCCAGCAGGTCACGCCGATCGAGGAAATCAGCAAGCTGCAGATCTCGAGCCGTCCGGCCCGCCGCAAGAGCGGCGCCAAGGATCTTTCGAGCCTGCGGGCCATCCCCTGGGTGTTCGGCTGGACCCAAAGCCGCTTCCTGCTCCCCAGCTGGTACGGCGTTGGCATGGCCCTCCACCAGGAGGTGGCAGGCGACCCCGCCCAGATGGAACTCTTGCAGCTGCTATATCAGCGTTGGCCCTTCTTCCGCATGCTCATCTCCAAGGTGGAGATGACCCTCTCCAAGGTCGACCTCGAACTGGCCCATCACTACGTGCTCTCCCTGGGGCGCCCTGAGAACCGCGAAGCCTTCGCGGCGATCTTCACCGCCATCGCCACCGAGTTCGGCCGCACCCGCGATCTGGTGCTCCAGATCAGCAACCACACCCGCCTGCTGGATGGCGATCCGGCCCTGCAGCTCTCGGTCGATCTGCGTAACCGCACGATCGTGCCGCTCGGCTTCCTGCAGGTGGCCCTGCTGCGCCGCCTGCGGGACCAGAACCGTCAGCCGCCGATGAGTGAAGGTCCAATCAGCGGCCAGGCTGGCGGCGACGGTCGCACCTACAGCCGCAGCGAACTGCTCCGCGGCGCCCTGCTCACCATTAACGGCATCGCCGCCGGCATGCGGAACACCGGCTGATGCCGCCGCCTGATCGCCTCGCCTCCCTCTTGATCCCCTTCCGCTCCTCAGGGTCGGCCCAACTACTACCGCAGGGATACCGTCTGATCCAATCCCCCGAAGGCGATCTGGCAACCGAGGGTGAATCGGCCGTCGAGGGGCTGAATCGCCTCCTGCAGGCCTGCGAAGAGCGGCCACGAAGCCCGGAGCGCTGGGGGCAGGTCCTGGCTCGCAGCACCTGGCACCTGGGCGTGAAGGATCGCCAGGACAGGCTGGTGGGCTTCCTTCGGGCCACCAGCGACCTGGCCCTCAACGCCAATCTCTGGGACCTGCTCAGCGATCCGGCCGACCCCGGGCGCGATCAGGTGCTCACGGCCCTGGTGCGCTGCGCCCTGGGCCGCCTGAGGCGGGAGCTAGCGGGCTGCAGCGTGTCCCTCTCTGCCCCTCCGGAGGCGCTGGAGATCATCCACGGGGCGGGATTCGTGGTGGATCCGGGCGGGATCCGCGCCATGGGCCTCATCCTCAGGCCGCCAGGGATGGAGCAAAAAGAAAGCCCCCGTTCCGGCGGGGGCATCTGAGGGTCGTGGTGTCCCCCGAGCAATCTGAACCACGAGCATGGAGGGACTCGAACCCCCGACCCTCAGAACCGGAATCTGATGCTCTATCCAACTGAGCTACATGCCCAACACCGGGAGAGGTGTCCCAGGGGCCATGGCGGATGGATCGGATCCAACAGCTGACCCCGTTGGGCCTACCTTAGCCGCAGACCGCCCCAGACCCATCCGGCTGCACCGCCTGGAGCTGCTCCACTTCCGCAATATCGCCGGGCTCGAGCTGGAGCTGCAGGCTCCGAGGCTGCTCGTGATCGGCGCCAATGGGGAAGGGAAATCCAATCTCCTGGAGGCCGTGGAGTTGCTCACCAGCCTGCGCTCCCACCGCTGCAGCAGCGACCCCGACCTGATCCGGCAGGGGGAGCCGACCAGCCGGCTACGGGCCCGCACGAGCGGAGGGGATCAACTGGAACTGGAGCTGCGGCGTCGCGGTGGTCGCCGGGCCCTGCGAAACGGCCGCAGCCTGGAGCGTCTGATCGACCTGATCGGGCCGCTGCGGTGCGTGGGGTTCAGCGCCCTGGATCTGGAGCTGGTGCGGGGGGAACCCGCCCAGCGCCGCCAGTGGCTCGACCGGGTGGTGCTCCAGCTTGAGCCCATCTACGGCGCCCTCCTGAGCCGCTACGGCCGGCTGCTGCGCCAACGCAGCCAGCTGCTGCGCCGCGGCCTGGCGCCTACGGAACGAAGCGCCCTGTTGGATGCCTTCGACCAGCAAATGGCTCTGGTGGGCACCCGTCTGCATCGCCGGAGGGGCCGGGCGCTGGAACGGCTCGAGCCGTTAGCGCAGTTATGGCAAGAGCGGCTGGGCGGCGGCAATGAGGTACTGGAGCTGGTCTATCGGAGCGGCACGCGGCTAGAGACCGAGGCGACCGGCACTGGGGAAGAGGTGTGGAGAGCCGCCCTGCTCGATCAGCTGCTGCAGCAGCGCAGCGAGGAGGAACGGCTCGGCCAGTGCCTGGTGGGCCCCCACCGCGATGAGATCGAACTGCTGCTGGGGGGAGCGCCGGCCCGGCGCTTCGGCTCAGCGGGCCAGCAGCGAACGCTGGTGCTGGCCCTGAAGCTGGCCGAACTCGATGTGGTGCACGCGGTGGTGGGGGAGCCCCCACTCCTGCTGCTCGACGACGTGTTTGCCGAACTAGATCCCCGGCGCCAGAATCTGCTGCTGGATGCGGTGGGCAACGGCCACCAGTGCCTGGTGAGCGCCACTCACTTGGAGTGCTTCAACGGGAGCTGGCGCAGCGACGCCCAGGTGGTGCGCATGCGCCAAGGCACCCTCCATAGCGCGTGAACCTCCGGCTCCGGATGGCGAATCTGTGCGGAATGGGCCATGGCTGGGGCATCCGCACCGAGATGCTGCACAGCAGCCCCTATGGTGAGTTGCTCTTTGCCTGGATTCGATGAACCAGCGCCTGTCCTGCCTCCACCCCAACCCGGGATGGAGTGGAGCCGCCGCCCCGCAACTCTCCTCCACGCCCGCCATCTCTGACGCGGTTGGGAAACACTGCATCCTCGAGCTGTACGACTGTCAAAGCAGCCGACTGGATGACGAAGCTTTCCTCAGGGACACCATCACCACTGCAGCCAAACGTGCCGGTGCCACCCTCCTCAACCTCATCACCCATCGCTTCGAGCCCCAGGGCGTGACTGGGCTGGCATTGCTGGCCGAATCTCACATCTCCATCCACACCTGGCCGGAATCCGGCTACGCGGCCGTGGATGTCTTCACCTGCGGTGACCACACCATGCCCGAACGGGCCTGTCAGGTGCTGGTCGAGGAACTTGGAGCCGCCCGGCACAAGCTCACCAGCTTTCGCCGCGAAACCCCGGGATCGATCGCCGAAACCCCGCGCGAGCCGGAACTCTCCCCCGCCTAAGGCTCTCTCCGACCTTCTGGAGATGGTACCTCGACCCCCGGGCTGCTTCTGGCAGCCCGGGGGTTTCCATGCTGAGCGCTCAGCCGCCGGCTCCGGGCTTCAGGGTGAGGGCAGCCACCCCGAATGTGGTTGCAGCGGAGCGATCACGGTTGAGCTTGCCGCTCACAAGTCCCTCCAGGTCGAGGGCCACAGCCGTGAAACCGAGGTTCCCCAGGGCAGCCACCAGCTCCTGGCGCAACGGACCCTGAGCCAGCCTGGCCAGCACGTCGGGGAGGGCCCCGGCCGGCAACTCGATGCGGGCGGTCTCCCCCTGACTCCGCACCCGCAGTTCGCGGAATCCCTGCGCCCGCAACCAGTCTTCAGCGGCCGCCACCCGCTGCAGCCTGGCCGCCGTGATCGGCTCACCGTAGGGAAAGCGGGAAGCCAGACAGGGTTGGGCCGGCTTGTCCCACCAGGGCAAACCCAGGGCCCGCGAGAGGCGCCGCACTCCCTGCTTGTCGATGCCGGCCTCGGCCAACGGGGAGATCACACCACGCTCACGCGCTGCCCCGAGGCCGGGGCGGAAGTCGGCCAGATCATCCAGGTTCACCCCATCGAGCACCACCGCATCAGCGGCGAGGGCGAGCGGCGCCAGCAGACCATGGAGTTCCCGCTTGCAGGCGTAGCAGCGATCCTGAGGATTGCGGGCATAGGCCGGATCCTCCAGTTCGGCGGTGAGGATTTCCTGGTGCCGCAGTCCCAGCCAGCGGGCCTGGGCCCGGGCCTCCTCGCGCAGGTGGGGTGCCAGGGCCGGGGAAACACCGGTCACTGCCAGGGCCCGATCCCCGATCCGGTCCACGGCCAGGGCCGCCACCAGGGCACTGTCCACCCCGCCGGAATAGGCCACCACCACCCGGGGAAAGGCGGCGATTCGGTCGCTCACCGCCCGATAGGCCTCCCCCAGCTCAGGGGGCAGCGCTTCGAGCAGGGTGAGGGGAGGGGGCGAAGAATCCATAGGGATGATCCTGGCAAGTCCCATCCCATTCAGGGAGGGACCGGCCAATCGACCCCGAGCCCGCCGCTCAGATCGGGTGGATTCCATGGGATCCCCCCAGGGTGCTCAGTAGCATCCACGGATCACTGCCTCCCGATGACGCCCCCGCCCCCCGGTCCTACCCAGGCCCCCCAAAGGGGCACCGGCCGGGGTATCGGCATCCGCACGGCCATCGGCAGCGATGATCGCACCCACGGTCAGTTGCATGTCTACGACGGTGACGGCAAGGGGAAAAGCCAGGCGGCCCTGGGGGTTGTCCTCCGCACCATCGGCCTTGGGATCTGCGAGCGCAAGCGCACCCGGGTGCTGCTGCTGCGGTTCCTGAAGGGACCCGGCCGGTCCTACGACGAGGACGCCGCGATCGAGGCCCTGCAGCAGGGCTTTCCCCACCTGATCGACCAGGTGCGCACCGGCCGGGGTGAATACTTCACTGCCGACCAGGCCACCCGCTTCGATCGTCAGGAAGCCCAGCGCGGCTGGGACATCGCCAAGGGGGCCATCGCCAGCGACCTTTACTCGGTGGTGGTGCTCGACGAGCTCAATCCCGTGCTCGACCTGGGGCTGCTCGATGCCGCCGAGGTGGTGCGCACCCTGGCGGCCAAGCCCGCGGGCATGGAGGTGATCTGCACCGGCCGGGGAGCTCCGCGGGAACTGGTGCGCCTGGCTGATCTGCACTCAGAGATGCGGGCTCACCGCCGCCGGAGCGCCGAGGATCGGGACGGTTCCGAAACCTGGAATGGCGACGACGACGGCGTGGAGGCGGAGGCCCGGGAGCGGGGGCTCGATGGGATCGAGATCTACACCGGCGAAGGCAAGGGCAAATCCACCAGCGCCCTGGGCAAGGCCCTGCAGGCGATCGGCCGCGGCATCAGCCAGGACAAGAGCCACCGGGTGCTGATCCTGCAGTGGCTCAAGGGGGGGAGCGGCTACACCGAAGACGCCGCCATCGCCGCCCTGCGCGAAAGCTACCCCCACTTGGTGGATCATCTGCGCTCCGGCCGCGATGCGATCGTGTGGCGCGGCCAGCAGCAGCCGATCGACTACGTCGAGGCCGAGCGGGCCTGGGAAATCGCCCGAGCCGCCATCGCCAGCGGCCTCTACAAGACCGTGATCCTCGATGAACTCAATCCCACGGTGGATCTCGAGTTGCTGCCGGTGGAGCCGATCGTGCAGACCCTGCTGCGCAAGCCCGCCGAAACCGAAGTGATCATCACGGGCCGCTGCAAGAGCCGACCCGCTTACTTCGACCTGGCCAGCGTGCATTCCGAGATGGTGTGCCACAAGCACTACGCCGAGCGGGGCGTGGACCTCAAACGGGGTGTGGATTACTGAACCCGCAATGGAGCAGCGACAGAGGCCGCCGTTAGGGGCGCTGTGTCCCTGGAGGGGCATCGGACTGCAGGCCATCACCCCCGCTGGGCGCCCCTCGACCCAGCCCGGCGAGCCGCCCACCGATCGGACTATCGGGATCTTCCACCTCATCGGCCAGGGCATCGAATTCCAGCTCCACCTCCTGGGTGGCGATGAACCGTCCGATCAGCAGCCCCATCAACAGGGCCAGGTAGAGGGTGCCGGAGAGGCTCAGCAGAATCACGAAGCGCTCGCCCAGGGAGTTGTGGGGCAGCACATCCCCCAGGCCCAGGCCCGCCAGCACCACGAAACTGAAGTAGGTGAGCCGGTCGATCAGGAGCTCATGGCTGCCCATGCTTCCCAGCGAGAACGTGCCGGGCACCAGCACCTGCAGGGCGGCGGCCACCAGGCCACCGGTGAGGCCGAGATAGATGTAACCCGCGGCGGCACCTGCCATCACCTCGGCATTCACCCGTGGCACCCGCGCCAGCACCATCACCAGCCTCAGAGAGGCCAGCATGGAGAACAGCCCCGTGAGCAGCAGCACCATGAAGCGCAGGATCAGGTAGGGACCTCGCTGGTCCACAAAAGCCAGTCCCCACATGGTGGCGATGGCGCTGATCCCCAGGATCCGCTGCACCATGAACATGGCCATCGACAGCCGGTTCGGTTTCAGCCCGGGCAGGGCCCGCAGCGACTGCGTGATCAGAAAGGTGAGCAAAAGGGGCAGCAGCCAGTGAAAGCTGCTGCCCGGCGCGGCGGTGACCGGCAGGAGCACCACCAGCAACAGCACGCTGCAGAGCAGCGGAACAAACTGGGATTCCAGCTTCACAAGCTGCCGATGGAAGCGGCGTTTGAGTTCGCTCTGCCGGCGCAGCGCATTGAGCCGGCCATCGCCCTGGTCGCCTACCGAGGCCATTGCGGCCCTCAGTAGCGGGGCACGGAGGGATCCACCTCCTGGCTCCAAGCGTCGATGCCGCCGGTCACATTGATGCCCTCGATGCCGTGGCGCCTCAGTGCGATCAGGGCCTTGGCGCTTCGGCCACCCAGCTTACAGTGCACATACAGTTGCTTACCGTCCACCAGTTCACGCACCCGCTCGATGGCGCTGCCGCTCTCGATCTGGTCGAGGGGAATCAGGGTGGCGCCGGGAATGGCGGCGATCTCCACCTCGGGGGGATTGCGCACATCGATCAGCACCAGGCCGCTGGTGTCGCCATCGAGCAGGGCCTTGAGCTCCACCACCCCCACACTCGCCACGGCACCGGCCTCCTCCTGGCCGGGGGCGCTGCCGCCCACGCCGCAGAACTCCTGATAATCGATCAGCTTCTCAATCACCGGACGTTCGGGATTGGGCCGCAGCTTCAGCTCGCGGAAGCTCATCTTCAACGCATCAAACAGCAGCAGGCGACCGCTCAAGGTGGTACCGATGCCGGTGATGATCTTCACCGCCTCGGTGGCTTGGATCACGCCGATGATCCCGGGCAGCACCCCCACCACGCCCCCTTCGGCGCAGGAGGGCACCATGCCCGGCGGCGGCGGCTCGGGGAAGAGGTCGCGGTAGTTGGGGCTTTCGGCATCCAGGTTGAACACCGTGGCCTGGCCTTCGAAGCGGAAAATCGAGCCGTACACGTTGGGTTTGCCCAGCAGCACGCAGGCGTCGTTCACCAGGTAGCGGGTGGGGAAGTTGTCGGTGCCGTCGCAGACGAGGTCGTAGGGACGAATGATCTCAAGCGCGTTCTCACTGGTGAGGGCGGTCTCGTAGAGATCCACCTGGCAGTGGGGGTTGATCTCGAGGATGCGGGCTTTGGCCGATTCGATCTTGGGTTTGCCCACCCAGCTGGTGCCGTGGATCACCTGGCGCTGCAGGTTGGAATGGTCCACCACGTCGAAATCGACGATCCCGAGGCGCCCCACGCCGGCGGCAGCCAGGTAGAGGAGCAGGGGCGACCCCAAACCGCCTGTGCCCACACAGAGCACCGATGACGCCTTGAGGCGCTTCTGCCCCTCCATGCCCACTTCCGGCAGGATCAGGTGGCGGGCGAAACGGGCTACCTCATCGGAGCTGAGCTGAACGCCGCTGGTGTCGGGGGGAAGCATGGGCGGAAGTTAAGCGGGGGCGCGGCCGCGGGGGCGATCGCTTCAATCCTCCATTCTCCACTGCAGAAGCCGGGGGGGGGCCTCTAGATCCAGCCACCAGCAGCACAGCACCGCCCGGGCGGCTGCGCCATCCGCATCCCCTGGGGGAGGCTCCCCTGTGGCCACGCCGCGGATCAGCATCAGGGTCGGGGCGAAGGCCATGCCGCGGTCGGTGGCGGAGGGTAACGGCGGGCTGGCCGGGTGGCTATGGAGCGAGCCCAGCACCTCCAGCCCATGGGCGCGGGCCCACTTCTGGGCGAGCAACTGTTCGCGGGGGTCGATCCGGAAGCGGCTCAGCCGTTCGACCGCCGGCTCCCAAACATTGGTCGTGGGCCACACCTGCTGCAGATGCCAGCGGGTGGGGGCCTCTCCCAGCGAATTTCGGGGGCCGCTTCGCCGCGTTCCCAGCAGCAGTGCACAGCCCTCCTCAGGGGCCGCCGCATCCAGGAGTCGGTCGATCAGCGTCAGCGCCTGACGACCGATCCGGATTTCCAGTGGCGCGTTCAAGGACTCCCCACTACCTTGTGGTTCAGTGTGAACCAAACCTCTCGCAATGAGCGACCTCAGCACCGAAGCAAAGGAAGCCGCCGAAACGGTTGGCCATGCCGCTGAAGAAGCCGGCGCCGATTTCAACCAACGCTTCGCCGAGGTGATCGGCAAGGTGAATGAATCCCTCGACAAGCTCGACTGGAGTCAGATTGGCAAGGTCGGCAAGGCAGCCGGCATCCTGCTGGCCGTGATTGTTGCCCAGATTCTGATCAAAGGGGTGCTCGACACCATCAACCTCCTGCCGATCGTGCCCGGCCTGCTTGAGCTGCTGGGTCTGGTGGTAGTTGGTACCTGGAGTTGGGACAATCTCACCACCAGCGAAAAGCGCAACGCCGTGGTGGATCGCCTCCAGGGCGTTCGCAAGGAGTACCTGGGCTGATCGATCCAGCCCATCGGTGTAGCCGCCCATCGTGTTGCCGAATCGAAGCATCACGTGCTGCTAACCGACGCGTTGGCAGATGCAGATCGCTCGCCAGAACAACCTTGAGTTCTCGCTTTCCGGCCCGTTCCGGCTCTTGCTACCCCCCCGCGTGGCCACGCGCGGCCCTTAGATCAACCAAAACCCACGGCTAGCGGCGCTTTCACAACGTGATCGCGCCGCAGCGAACAGCAACGGCCTACGGCTTCACTTCAAGCTGGTGGATCCTGCAACAGTTTCTCGATCACCCCTTGGGCCTGGACGGCATAGCTGCTGCCGAACAGGTTGGCGTGATTGAGCAGATGGTAGAGGTTATAGAGAGGAACCCTGCAAAGATGGTCGCCGGGTAAGGGCCATGTGGCCTCATAGCCCGCGAAGAAGGGGGCCGGAAAGCCACCGAATAGCCTGGCCATGGCCAGATCCACCTCCCGGTCTGCGCGGTGGACCGCTGGATCGAAGATCACTCCGTGACCGGTGCTGTCGATGGCGGCATTGCCGCTCCAGAGATCGCCATGAACCAGGCACGGCTCCGCACCGTGGCCATTGAGCCAGTCCGGCACCCGCTCCAACAGGGCCTGCCCACCCCGCAGCGCGCCGATCCGGCGCTCCAACCGCTCGAGTTGTGGCGCCAGCCGTCGCTCGGCGAAAAAGCGCCCCCAGCCAGCCAGCCAGCCGTTTCGCTGGGGGCCGGAACCGATCACATTGTTGCGGGGCCAGCCAAAGCTGCCGGGCCGATCCCCCGCCGTGCAGGGGCGCACGAGGCTGCTGCGATGCAGCATGGCTAGGGCGGCCCCCAGGCGCCCCCAGGCCCCACTGGCAGCAGCGGAGCCGGATCCCGCCAGTTCGAGCCAAGGCAGCACCAGCACGGCCTGGTTCCCGGAAGCCCCCACGGCGAGGGGCGCCGGCACGCGCAGGTCGGTGCTCGCCGCGGCACGAGCCAGGGCCTCCAGGCCCACGGCCTCCGCCTCAAGCAGCGGCAGGGCTTCGAGGGTGTTGGTCTTGGCGAACAGAAGGCCCCCGGAGAACGGCTCAGGCCGATGGGCCGGCCCCCCCGAGGGCAGCACCGAGAGGCACCAGGCGCTGTGGATGCAGCCGCCGCCCACCGGCCGCCGGCTCACCAGGCAAACTCCGAGCTTCTCGACCAGCCAGTCCGCCAGGTCATCAACCGGCAGCGCACCCGAAGATCCCGGCATGCCCATGGCCCTGGCTACTTGGCTCATGCCATCGAAGCATCCTGCACAGCCGTAGCAGCGCCGTGATCCGGACCGCGCTGCAGCAGGGCGGCCGCCAGCTGGAGGGCTCCCTGGCAGGCATCGCTTCGGGGTTCCACCCGATGGGCTCCCTGGCGCCGCAGGCCCCGCTCGAAGCGGTGGCGCAACCCCGTCAGATGGAGGAGCCCGCCCCCGAGGGCGGCCACCGGTGCTTCCCGCAGATCCAGGGCCGCGGCCACGGCGGCTACCATCGCCACCAAGGCCTGGGCGTTCCGTTCCAGGATGGCGATCGCCGACAACTCGCCCCCCTCAGCCAGCCGGTTCAGCTCCGGGGCCAGCCGGGCGAAGCCCGCGGCGCCGAAGGCCGGATCCACCACCAGGGCCTTGATCCGCTGAGGGGCACCCGGATCTTGGGGATCCAGGCCGAGAACCTGCCAGATCGCTTCCAGCAGGGGACCTTCGGGCTCGCGGCCATCGGCCATCCGCAGGCTGAGGGCCAGGGCGTCCCGGCCGATGTCCATGGTGGAACCGGCCCCATCCAGCAGCCAACCCCAGCCGGCGCAGCGGTGATGGCGGCCCTGGCCATCGCTGCCCACGGCGATCGTGCCGGTGCCGCTGATCACCACGATTCCAGGCCCGTCGGGGAAGGCGCCCTGTAGGGCGGTGCGCTCGTCGCCGGTCACAACGAGCCGGTCGCTGGGCAGACCCAGGGCCGCCGCCGCCAGGGTCAGGCCTTGGGTCTGCACCGGGCTGCCGACTTCGATGCCGCTGGCACCGACCGCAGCCGCCGCCAGCGGAACCGGAAGCCAGGCATCCGGCAGCCGGGCCCTAGCTGCCTCCAGGCTCTCCCGCAGGGCAGCGGTGAATCGCTGCGGACCGCACGGTGCCGCAAGATGCACCACCCCAGGTCCCTCCGCCTCCGCGAGCGGCACGCCAGCGTCAACGGCCAGGCGGCAGGTGGTATGGGTCTGGCCGGCATCAAAACCGGCCAGCAGAAGGGCCCTGGGAGGCAGGGGGTGATGGGCCTGTGGAACGGGGTCGGCGGGGGCCGCCATGGGGGAGGGCAGCGGTGGGCTGGGAACGGAATCGGCGGGATGGCCCGCCCGGAACGGCATGGGGATCAGGCGGGCTCGCTCGCCTCCGGGACCGGAACGAAGCTGGAAGCCCCTACGGCCCGGGAATCATCGGCCGCGGCTGCCGCCAGGGTGGCGAGGCTGAAGAGGGCCACCAGCTGCACCTCCGGCCGGAAGAAGATCGTGTCGGTGATGCCCTGAACAGCGAGCCCCGCGAAGGCCGCCACCGCTGCCAGAGAGGGGAGATTGAGCATGCCCTGGCCCTGGCCCTGAAGCAGCCCGGTGCGCATGGCCGTGAACAGCAGGGCCACCCCGGCCAGCAAGCCCGGCAGGCCCGCTTCCACCAGGAGTTCCAGGGGGATGGAATAGGCGCTGAGGGCGTTGAACTTGGGTTGCTGGTAGAGGGGATAGATCAGGTTGAAGGCCGTGTTGCCCGGACCAATTCCCAGCCAGGGGCGGTCGTTGATCATCGCCAGCACAGAGGTCCAGACGTTGATGCGAAAGTTGTTTGAGCTGTCCTCGCGGCCGGCCACCAGGCTCATCACCCGCACCCGCAGGGGCTCCACCTGGGTGACCAACACCACCAGAGCCACCGCCGTGGCCACCAGGAGCAGCAGGGGCAGGGTGCGGCGCCAGAAGGGAGGCCAGTGGCGGGTCTGACGCATCGCCAATAACAGGCCCAGCAGGCCGAGGGAGGCCACCATGCCCATCCAGGCGCCACGGCTGTAGGTGAGCACCAGGGCCACGATCCCCAGCACCAGGGAGAGGAGGGCGAAGAGTCGGCGCGGCAGGGTCCGCCAGCGCAGCACGGCCACCGCCGCCAGGGGCAGGATTGGCAGCAGATAGCCACCCAGCAGGTTGGGGTTGTCGAGGGTGCTGTAGATCCGCACCGTGCCCTCCGCCACCGAGTTGTTATCCGACCAGCGGGCCAGCTGGTTGGGTTCGGCGTAGAGCTGGCGGATGCCGATCACGCTGGTAAAGAGCTGACCAACCAGCAAGGCAGCCACCAGCCGGTCCCACCAGAGCGGTGAACTGGCCAGGAGCTGACGCATCAGCGCGTAGACCCCCAGATAGCTGGTGAGCTTCATCAACCCCTTGGCCGCGGCCACCGGCACAGGCGAAAAGCCGGTGGCGAGCAGCGCCACGGCCAGCACCACCAGCAGGGCCAAGTTGATCGGGCCGATCTGCCCGGGGGTGGTGCGCAGGGCCCAGAGCACCCAGAGCAGGCCGCAGGCAGCGATCAGCAGGCTCAGCCCGGCTCGGGTGACCAGGGGCAGGCCCGCCAGCAGGGCACAGAGCGCCAGGCCGGAGATCAGCGGCAGGTGCTGCGTGATGCTGCCCGCCGGTGAACCCGCCAGCAGGCCCTGCCAACGCAGCAAGAGGGGCGTGGGCGCGGCGGGAGAGAGCACGGAGAAACTGATGCTTTGCTGGGGATTATCGGTGCCGCTGGCCCGCCTTTCCAGCCAGCCCGGCGATTTCAGGGGGTGCCGCCTTCCGCCCCCGCCGCTCCGGCCGCCAGCTCCAGGTGCTCCAACGCGGGCACCGCCGCATGATTGCGCCGGAAGAGGACCCGATACACGGGCTGCCCCTGGGCGAGCACGAGACACTCCCGTTCCGTGGGAACGGGCAGGGGATTGGAGGCCCGCCAGGGCCGGTCATCCTCGGCGGGCCGCTCGAAGCAGCCGCTGGCCTCGCAGAGGGCCACCATCGGCTCGATCACGGCGGCCACATCGCTCTGAAGGAAGAGCTCGGCCCCGGGCGCCAGGGCCGTGGCGATCGAGCGCAGCAGGGGCGGCTGCAGCACCCGCCGTTTGTGGTGCCGGAGCTTGAACCAGGGGTCGGGGAACTGGATCGAGACACGCTGCAGCAGGCCACCAGGCAGCTCGGCCAACCAGCGCTCCAAGCTCACGTTGGCGTTGCAGAACAGAAAGTGCAGGTTGGTGAGGCCCGCAGCGATCCGCTCCGCCTCAGCTGCCTCCACCAGGGGCCGGCGGATCTCCACGCCCAGATGGTTGTAGTGCCTCTGCAGGGGTGCCAGGTCCCGCAGGAAGCGACCACGGGCGCAGCCGATGTCGAGCACGAGGGGTTGATCCGGATGGGAGAACAGCTCGGCCGGCGGCGGCAGGGGCCGCGGCTGCTGGTGGACAAGGCTGAGCGGATTGACGTGCTGACGCACCCGCCTAGCCCTCCGGCACCAGGAAGCCCCAGCTGGCGGTGTAGCCGTGCAGGTGGGTGGTGCCCCCCACCGGACCGATTTCGCCATTGCAGAACACCCCGGCGATCGGCAGTTGATCGAAGGCCTCACGGCAGAGGCTCACATCGCCGTCGGGGTGCCCATAGAGACCCCGGCCGCGACCGAGGCAGGCGAACAGCAGCGCCGCCAGGGGTTCGACCGGCTGCCGTGCCGCCTGGCGCAGCAACTGCCGCGATTCCTCCCGGGAGGCGTCCGCATCGCGCAGCTGGAACTGCACCTTCTGGCCCACCCGCATCCGTTCGCCCACCGCCACAGCGCCGTTGCGGGGATCCACGCCGATCAGATTGCGCACCAGGAAGGCCGGGGGCTCCTCACCACTGCGCTCCAGGCTGAAATCACTGCGGGCCACACCGAGGAAAAGCGAATGCTTCACCTGCTCCCGCTCCGCCGGATTGAGCCCGCCGAGGATGGCCTGCAATGCCTCCACCGGGCTGCGGCGCTGGTCGCCTTCGCTCACCTGCAGCACCACATTGCGCTGCGCCTGCTCCACCTCCAGCACAGGACCGATCGGCCGGCACCCCTGAGCCACCATCGGCTGGAGGCGCCAAGCACCGCCGATCAGGCAGCCCACCGCCCCGCCGCGCACCTGGTCAGCGAACAGCAGGGAGCCGTGGGGAGCGCTGTGCTGGCCCGCGATACCGCCCACCTTGGCCACGCCGGGGAAGGCGTAATCGAGGCCGCCGATCAGGTCGTTCACCGCGCCGCAGCCAGGATCCACCAGAAGCAACATGGCGTTGATGCCCTCAACTCCGGCGCCCACCGCCGTGCGCCAGGGTTCGGCGGGACCGTCGAGATCGGGGAGGTCGGCCGTATCCAGGCAGAAGGGATGAAGTTCAGCCCCGGGCAGGCGCAGCAGGGTGAGGCTTAAGGCGGGTTCGTGCTCCAGCTCATGGGGCGTGCCTCCCGCTTCGGTGCCCACCACGCCGCCGCCCAGGCAGCCGATCCAGTGGCGGGCCTGAAGCTTCTGGCGCAGCAGGGGCAGCAGGCGGGGCAGGTCGCTGGCGTAGCTGGCGGAGGCGAACACCAGGGCCAGATCAGCCGGGCCGGCGCCCGCCAGCTGGCGGGCCAGCTCATCCACCGCCGCCTGCAGGGAAGGGTCGCGGGCTAAGCCGGTGCGACACCAGGCGCCGCTCTTACGCCGCGCCAACCAGGGGAAGGAGGGAAAGGCAGCCATTGCCGGACCCTAGGTCCTGGGGGGGTGAGCGGATAATGGCGCCTTACCGTCCTGGATCATCCGTGCCGGATCCGCTTTACCGCTCCCTGGTCTGGCTGGCCGTGCGCCTGGGCCTGCTCTTCACGGTGGGGTTGCCCCTGGTGCTGCTGGTGTGGACCTCGCTGCGGCGGGAGGGGGCCCTGGGGCGCCTGCTCGGGCTCTACTGGAAGATGGCCAGCCTGCTACTGATCGCCCTGCTGCTGCTCACCAACAAGGCGCCGCTCGGCTTTGCCCTTCTGGTGGCGGCTCCCCTGCTGCTGCTGGCGGTGCTCTGGTTCTGGGTGGACCTCAACGAGGAGCTGGCTGATTTCCCCACCTGGCGCGGCCTGCCGCTCACCGTGCGGATCTGGCGCTGGAGCCTCACCTTCTATGCGTTGGCCCTGGCGGCCCTGGCCAGCACCTCCCTCTCCTGCCTGACGGGCGGCCTGGAACGCCCGGTCTGCGCCGCCTGGCTGGAAGCCCCCGACCAGCTCCATGGCGTGCTGGCCCAGATCTTCGGCTTCGTGTTCGGCGGCCGCTGGACCCCGGCGGTGGCTGGTTTCCTCGGCTATGCGGGCCTGGCGGGCTATGCGGTGGGCCTGCTGCAGTGGCTGCTGGTGCGACTGCCGCGCCAGGGGCGCGTGGCCGGCGAGTTCTGAGGGGCCCAGGCCCTGATGCTTTGCACGGGAGTTCCCGCGGGGCCTGCCGGCCCACATTTCGGGCCATTCCCTGCCACCCGCAGCCAGACCGGCACCGGGCTCCGTACCCCCAAGCCCCTGGCCTTCACCCTGGGCGGCCCGTGCAGCAACAATGCCTGCGGCCACCCTGCCGGAACGGGCGCCGAAGCCCCATCCCCCGCGTTCCTATCCCCGCTCCTCCCGCGACCCCATGGCCTCCATGACAAGCCCCTTCGCGCCGGATCCACCATCGGAAGCCACCGCCCCCACGGAACAGCTCCTGGCCCGGCTGGAGGCGATCAGCCGTGAGCGTCCCGATCGGGTGCTGCGGCTCCGCGGCACGCTGCGAGCCCTGCCGCCCGAGGCCGGCAGGGAGGGCGGCGAGGATCCAACAGCGGCCGCGGCGCCTGTTGAGCCTTGTGAGCTGGTGATTTACCGAGGCTTCTCCAGCAGCACCACCCATCCCACCGCCTTCGACCCCGACCAGCCAGCCCTGCCGGAGACCGCCCGGCTGATCAGCGCTGAGATCCTGCATGCCCCCCTGCGGCCCGGCGCGGCGGAGGGCCTGCTGGCGGGGCCAGGGCCTGTGACATTGTTCCTGGAGCCTGGGGCATGGCCGTAGTGGTGGGGCACGGGAGCCCATGGCCCAGCGCTGCGGGGGGCGGTGCAGGGGAGAGCGTTTCTAGGCTGAAACTCTCTGGGCATCGAAGCATGCAGCTGCGGCATGTGATCAACCTCCACAAGGGAACCACCGCCCTGGTGATCGGTGCCTTGATGCTGGCCTACGGCAATGGATCCCTGGGGGCCTGGGTGTATCTGGCCCTGCATGGCACCTACGGGATGCTCTGGTTGCTCAAGGAACGGATCTTCCCCGACCGCCAGTGGCAGCAGCCGATCGGCTGGGTTGGAGCCGTGGTGATGTTCCTGGTGCTGGCGCTCTATTGGCTGGCGCCCTTCCTGCTGATTTCTTCCCGCGCCGTGCCGCCCATGCCGCTGGTGGCCCTGGCCATCGTCCTGAATCTGCTCGGCGTGTTTCTGCATTTCGGCAGCGATGCCCAGAAGCACTTCGTGCTGAAGCTGCAGCCTGGCCTGATCGACGATGGCTTCTTCGCCCGCAGCCGCAACACCAACTACCTGGGCGAGCTGCTCATCTATCTCTCCTTCGCGCTGCTGGCGATGCACTGGCTGCCCTACGCGGTGCTGGCCGGTTTTGCCTTCGCCGTGTTCCTGCCCAACATGCGCAAGAAGGATGAATCCCTCTCCCGCTACCCCGGCTTTGCCGCCTACCGGGAGCGATCGGGGTTGCTGTTGCCGAAGTTGTGGGGCTGAGCCGGCTCAGCCCTCCAGCACCGCCACGCAGCGGCCGCAGACGGTGGGGTGGGCGGCGTGTTGGCCGATGTCGGTTTCGTAGTGCCAGCAGCGCTCGCACTTCTCGCCTTCGGCGCGGGAGATTCGCAGCGTGAAGCCGTCGTCGTTGGCTTCGGCCAGCACGGATTCGGGGGGGGCACCGCCGAGGCTCAGGGCTGAAACCAGCAGCCAGTCAGCCAGGTTGTCCACCTCGGGGTGGGGGCTGGCCTCCAGCAGGGCGATGGCCTCGGCCAGGTTGCCCCCGGCCTCGCCCAGCTCCACTTGGACCTGGGCTTCGAGGGAAGAGCCAATCGCCTCGTTCGCCTCCTGGCCTTCGCCGCTCCCTTCGGAGCCGGCCTTCGCCGCCGGGGGACGACGGCAGGCCTCTAGGAGTCGGTTCACCCGCGGCCGCAGAGTGAACAGCAGCTCGCGCACGGCGGCATCGGTTTCAGCGCCGTAGCCCCGATCCGCTGCGGCCCGCCACTCCGCCGGCACCGTGGGCCAGCCCCGCTCAAACACTGAGGCCTCGGCCACCGGATAGGGCAGGTTCTGCCAGATGTCTTCGGCCATGTGGCAGAGCACCGGCGCGATCAGGCCAGCGAGACGCTCCACCACCAGATGGAGCACGGTTTGGCAGCTGCGACGACGGAAGGAAGCGGCGGCGCTCACATACAAACGGTCCTTGGCGATGTCGAGGTAGACGTTGGAGAGATCCACCACGCAGTAGTTCTGCAGGGCCTGGAAGAAGCGATAGAACTCATACCGTTCGAAATCGGCGCTCACCGCATCGATCAGCGCCGCGGTGCGCTGCAGCATCCAGCGATCCAGCAAGGGCAGCTCGGCAATCGGCACCGCATGGCCTCCCTCGGCCCGGGGGCGGGGGTCGAAATCATGGAGGTTGCCGAGCAGGTAGCGGGCCGTGTTGCGCACCTTGCGATACACATCGGCCAGCTGCTTCACGATCCCCGGCCCGAGCGGCACATCGGCGGAGTAATCCACCGAGCTCACCCAGAGGCGCAGCACGTCAGCGCCGTAGGCGGGCTCCTGCTTCTCATTCTTGCCCCCTTCCACCAGCACCGCCGGATCCACCACATTGCCGAGCGATTTGCTCATCTTGCGGCCCTTCTCATCGAGCACGAAGCCGTGGGTGAGCACCTTCTTGTAGGGCGCCCCGCCGGTCACGGCCACGGCGGTAAGCAGGCTGCTCTGGAACCAGCCGCGGTGCTGGTCGGAGCCCTCGAGGTAGAGGTCGGCCGGAAAGTTGAGGGGGGTGTCGCCCGCTGAAACCGCCCCTGAGGATCGGCCAACACTTGCCGCCGCAGCACCGGCACCGACGGCAGCGACGGCCGCTTCACCATCAGCCCCAGCCGCAGCTGCGCTAGCCCCCAACGCCCCGTCGCCTGCTGCCGGGCCGGTGGGGGTGCCCCCCGATTCCGTTGCGCCCTTCAACCCCCCCAGCACCCCTGCCCAGGAGGAGCCGGAGTCGAACCACACGTCCATGGTGTCGGTGCCCTTGCGCCACCGGTCGGCCTGGTCGGCCCAGGTGGGCGGCAACAGACCGGCCTCGTCGCGCTCCCACCACACATCGGAGCCGTGCTCGGCGATCAGGGCCTTGATGTGGGCGAGGGTGTCGGCATTGAGCAGCACCTCGCCGGTTTCGCGGTGATAAAAAACCGGGATCGGCACGCCCCAGGTGCGCTGGCGCGAGATGCACCAGTCGCCGCGGTCGCGCACCATCGCCTCGATCCGGTTGCGACCGCTCTCCGGCATCCAGGTCACGGCGGCGATCGCGGCGAGGGCCTTGTCGCGGAAGCCCTCCACCGAGGCGAACCACTGTTCGGTGGCGCGGAAGATCGTGGGTTTCTTGGTGCGCCAGTCGTAGGGGTAGCGGTGGGCGTAGCTCTGCTCCGCCAGCAGGGTGCCGGTGTCGCGCAGGGCCGCCAGGATGGCGGCGTTGGCGTCCTTGAGCACGTTGAGCCCGGCGAAGGGGCCGGCTTCGGCAGTGAGCGTGCCGCCCTCATCCACCGGGCAGAGCACCGCCAGACCGTGCTTGCGGCCGGTGTTGAAGTCGTCGACGCCGTGGCCCGGGGCGGTGTGCACCAGGCCGGTGCCAGATTCGGTTGTCACGTAGTCGCCGCCCACCAGCACCGGCGCGGTGCGGTCCAGCAAGGGATGGCGATAGAGAATCCCCTCCAGCGCCTGGCCCTTCACGTTGAGCAGGGGTTCGAGGGGGCGCTCCAGGGTGGTGCGCAGGCTGTCCACGAGCGCTTCGGCCACCACCAGATAGCGGGGGGCGTCGGCGGGGGCGGAACAGTCGCGGCAGATGGCGTAGTCGAGCTCGCCATTGACGGCGACGGCCAGGTTGGCGGGCAGGGTCCAGGGGGTGGTGGTCCAGATCGCCACGAACAGCTGCTCGCGGTGGTGCTGGTCGGTGGGACCCTCGATGCCATGGGGGCGAAGCTCGCCGGCCAGGGCGGCGGGCAGCTCCACCACCGGAAAGGCCACGTAGGCGCTGGGGGAGGTGTGGCCGTCGGGATATTCCAATTCGGCCTCGGCCAGGGCGGTGCGGGAGCTGGGGCTCCAGTGCACCGGCTTGAGGCCCCGGTAGATGTGACCGGCGAGCACCATCTGGCCGAACACACCGATCTGGGCCGCCTCGTACTCCGTGTTGAGGGTGAGGTAGGGCTGGTCCCAGTCGGCCCAGATGCCCCAGCGGCGGAAGCCCTGGCGTTGGCCCTCCACCTGCTCGAGGGCATAGGCATGGGCGCGGCGGCGCAGGCCGAGGGGGGTGAGCTGCTGGCGTTCGTCGCTGGAGAGCGCCTGCAGCACCTTCAGCTCGATCGGCAGGCCGTGGCAGTCCCAGCCCGGCACGAAGCGCGCCCGCTTGCCGTTGAGCAGGGCGTGCTTGTTGATGATGTCCTTGAGCACCTTGTTGAGGGCGTGGCCCACGTGCAGGGCGCCGTTGGCGTAGGGGGGGCCGTCATGCAGGGTGAACATCGGCCCCGGACGGTCCGGGCTGAGCCCTTCACGGCTGAGCCGTTCATAGAGCCGCCGCTCCGCCCAGAAGGCCTGGATCTCAGGCTCCCGCACCCGGGCGTTGGCCCGCATCTGGAACGGCGTCTCCAGCAGGTTGAGGGTGTCCTTGTAGGAGGCCTGGCCGGCGGTCACAACGGCGGGATGCGTTAAGGGTGGATTATCCCGTCCCGCCTGACCGGTGCCTGAAGCCGGCGTCTGGAGGGTCCCGCCGATCGCGCCCGTGGGACTGGCACTCCACGGCCCTTGGGGGCCGATCCTCGGGTCTGCAGGCTCTTGCTCCCGGGGCCCTGGTGCCGTGGTGGTCAGGCTTCGGATTCCAGCTCGCGGGAGGGCGATGGCGACGACGGGGCGGGGTCCGCGGCTGCGGCGGGCAAGGAGGACTCCGGTTCGGGAGCCGCAGGGGCGGCGGCACGGACCGCGCCGGCGGCCACTGGCTCGGAGTGGCCTGACATCAAGGATGGAGAGAACAGCGGGCCCTCGGCCGCTTCGGGGGGCGGTGCTGCCGCGTAGGAGCTCGGGGCATCGGAGCGGGCGATCTGCTGGCGGCCTGCGGTTGTTGTTGCGGCGTCGCCACCGACCTGGCCCGCTGGGGCGGTGGCCGGTCCGGCGTCATCCGACGGGGATTCAGCCGGGGTCTCCGGCCGCACCCAGCGTTTGCCCTTACGTTTCCCCCCGCTCCTGGCTGGCGCCCCGCCGGCCGGGCCGGCCGAGGCGCTGGGAGGGCGATCGCCTGCCGCAGCACCGCGCGCCAGGCCGCCGGACCCCGCAGGGAGCTGCCCGATCCCCGCGGTGAGGTTGCCGATCCCAGCGCCAGCACGCTCCAACAGGCCGGCCGAGGTGATGCCCAGCTGACGGAAGCTGGTGCTCCAGCGCTCCAGGGACCCCAGCCGCTGCCGTTCCTCCTCCGTGAGCTGGAGCCAGCGGCCCAAGCCCACCTCCAGGCCGAGGCGGCCGATCAGCAGAGCGCCGCAGAGCACGCCGAGCATCGGCGCGCCGGTGAGGCGGTCGGCACTGGTGACCAGGTCGAGCCCCAGCAACAGCAGCACGGCGCCCCAGGCTGAGTCCCGGGGCCGGCTGAGCTCCGGGGCCAGCAAGGGCAGCAGCAGCACGGTGAGGCCTAGGGGCAGGGCCAGCAGTCCCCCGAGGGTGGCGAGCATGGCCGGGGCCGGCAGGGTCGAACTCCATTGTGCGTGCTCTGCTCGGGGTGTGCTCTGCCTAAAATTGCCGCCTGCCCACCTGGCGGAATTGGTAGACGCGCTGGGTTTAGGTTCCAGTGGCTTCGGTCGTGGGGGTTCAAGTCCCCCGGTGGGCATGCATGAAGAACGGAGCCGCACCTCTGGTGGCCCCCCCGGACGGGGCTCTTCGGTGGGGCTGGTCCTCGGTTGAGAGGCTCCGCGGTGAAGCTGCTCCCGCGGTAGCGAGGCTGATGCCTCCAGCCTGAGCGGCTGGCCTTCAGGGCCTAACCACCCCCCAGAGCTGCCAGCCTGCCCCATAAACGTTGATCGCGCCGGCAATGGCGGGGCGAGGGGTGTGATGCGCTTGCGGAGCTGGCAAGGCCGAAAAACGCCAATGGGAGGCACGGGACCGCGGACGGGGATTCTCCACCCATTTCCCCCTGAGTGTGATCCAACTCACTGACAGAAAGCCGGGAGGGGGTTGCGATGATTGCCATCAGCCAGAACCATTGCCCCGCCTATGGCGAAGCCGATACGACTTTAGGTAGACGGCAGGGGATTGAGCTTGTTTACGATGCAAACCATCCGCTGATTTTGCCGGTCATGGTGGGTGTCGAGGAGTTGGCCTCGCTCGACTTTGTCCTCTGGCGTCGCACCGGCAAGCAGGCCGCCAGAGCGCTGGGCTGCAACCAGAGCACCATCTCTCGCCGTCTCGGCCGCTGCCTGGAAGTGTTCCAGCTGAAGATGCGGCGCCTGCGCAATGAATGGGATGTACCTTTCTCCCTCCTTTTGCAGCTGGAACGCGAACTTCACCAGCACTGCCGGCTGCTGGGCCATCTGCCGCTACGGCTCGAGGCCTGCCCCCTGACGGGCCCCCTGCTCGCCCATCCCCTGCCGGAGGGCTGGATCGGCGGCTGCTACGACCACATCGGTGTGGAACGGCCGCTGCAGCTGCTGCAGGAGCGGGTGATCGATGCCTGGATCTGCGATGCCGTTGACGACCTGCCGCCCCCCTCCGGGCGATCCGATCTAGCCCTGCACCCCCTCTGGCGCAATCCCGTGGCCCTGCACGCCGCCCCCGGCCACCCCCTCGCCAGCGAACGCGCCCTCACCAGCACCGACCTGCGTTCCTTTCCCTGCCTCGACATTCCGGCCGGGGCCTTCGAGCGGTCCCGCAGCCTGCTCCACGGCCTGGGCCTCGACCATCGACCCACCCAGCTGGTGAACTACACCCGAACCGGCTGGGAAGAACGCGCCGAAGACGCGATCACCCTGCTGTGCTTCACCCCCCTGAACCGCCTGGCCAGCCCTGGCCTGGTTCCCCTCGACGCCCCGGCCCCGTTCGGCAACGGCGGCGCCCTGCTCTGCCACCGGGACCTGTCTGGCCATCCCCCGATCCAGCTGCTGCTGGAAACCCTGCGCTGGCGCCTGGCCCAGAAGTCCGCCAACCTGCCCGATCTGGAGCGCCTGTAGGCAAGAGAGTCTCCCGGCGGCCCCAGCAGTCCGAGGCCCGATGTCCGTAATCTGGTGGGCCTTCCGGTGCTTCCGGTGACTCGGTTCCGTTTCAGGTCCCATCTCCGCTGATGTCCCAGGTCCTGGCGCGCATGCCGGCTTCCCTCCCCTCCCCCGCGGCGCCCCCCGATGCGGAGGCCGGGCGCCTATTCGCCTCGGTGCGCAGCGTTCCCAAGCAGTTCCTCGATCCGCCTCCGGCCTGGAACCCCACGGTTGGCCTGTTTCTGGCGGGCTACGGCCTGGCCGCGCTCACCATCTGGGGCTGGTTCGTGGGGGGATGGTCCCTACCGCAGCTGCTGGCGCTCGGTTTCCTGGCTCTGCACCTAGAAGGCACCGTGATCCACGATGCCTGCCACAACGCTGCCCACCCCAACCGTTTCTGGAATGCGGTGATGGGCCATGGCGCGGCGTTGCTGCTGGGCTTCAGCTTCCCGGTATTCACCCGGGTGCACTTACAGCACCACGCCCATGTGAATGATCCGAAGCACGATCCCGACCACATCGTGAGCACCTTCGGCCCGCTCTGGCTGATCGCGCCGCGCTTCTTCTACCACGAGGTATTTTTCTTTCGGCGCCGCCTTTGGCGGGGCCACGAATTGGTGGAATGGGCGGTGGCAAGGGCTGCTTTCTTTGCCATCGTTCTGCTTGCCATTCAGCACGACTTCCTTCCGTTTATCCTCAACTGCTGGTTTGCCCCGGCGCTGATGGTGGGGGTGACCTTGGGACTGTTTTTCGACTACCTGCCACACCGGCCCTTTCATTCCCGCAACCGCTGGCATAACGCCCGCGTCTACCCAAGCAGGTTGATGAACTTGTTGATCATGGGGCAGAATTATCACCTAGTTCATCACCTCTGGCCATCGATTCCCTGGTTCGAATACAGGCCCGCCTATCACGCCGTTCGCCATCTTCTTGATGCCAAAGGTTCACCTCAACGCCTCGGCCTGTTCGAAACCAGGCGCGATGGCTTCAACTTCCTCTACGACATCTTTCTCGGCGTGCGCAGCCACAAGCGCCAACGCAGTCGTCTCAGGCCCCTCGCAGCCTTGATGCCCACCCGCCATGCCCGCCGCCGCGTGATTGAAGTGCTGCACCGCACGGCTGTTTCACCGCACCGCTGAACAGATCAAGATTCAGTCGCCGGTGTCAATCGGCCAGGATCTTCGGCACCCGCAGGAAGTCACCCTCGCGCTCCGGGGCCAGATTGAGCAGCTCCTCGCGAACCGGCGTGGGCTTCACCGTGTCATCGCGGGTCACGTTCACCACTTCCACGGCTCGAGTGGTGGGGGGAACCCCTTCGGTGTCCACCTGCTCCAGGTGGGCCACATAGTCGAGGATCCGCTCCAGCTGGTTGGTGTAGGTGGCGATGGTGGCCTCAGCCAGGTCGAGGCGGGCCAGGTGGGCCACCTTGCGCACATCGTCGGCGGAGATTCTGCTCATCCTTGCATCGGCTCTAGAAGTTCGAAGCTAACCGGCCCCCGGCGAGGGAGAGGCCATCAGACAGCCGGAGGATCAGTCAGAAAGTCGCGCAGGTCCTCCACCAGAGAGGCAGCGGCCACATCGAGAAAACGGGACCCGTGTTCGGCCTGGGCCAGGTAAGGGTCCGAACCCATGCGGCCATCGGGATGGCGACGGCGGAAATCCTCCGGGCCATGGATCGGCCCGGCCGGGGCTGCCTCCGGCAGGGGTCGCTGGGCCGCGACCAGGGACGGCTCGAGGTGGAGGGTGAGGGCAATCTCACTGGGGGTGGCGTGGTGGCCCTCCCGATCGCCGTAGAGCTCCCGGGCCAGCCGCATCACCGCCGCGGCGGTGAACCAGTTGGCCAGCCGACAGCGCAGCTCCCCGGCCACCGGCAGCCCCCGGGCGGCCGCGGTGCCATAGGCCTGGGCAAAGGCGGCCCGGGTGGTGGCGATGTTGCCACCGTGGCCATTCACCACGTAGATGCGCTCGAAACCATGGCGGGCCAGGGAGAGCACCACGTCGTGGAGCACCGCCAGCAAGGTGGCGGGCTGCAGGCTCACCGTGCCCGGGAAGCCGAGATGGTGCTCCGCCATCCCGAAGGCCTGGGCCGGGGTCACGAGCACGCCGCTGCGGCGGCCCAGCTCCAGGGCCACCGCCTCGGCGGTGAGGGCATCGGTGCCGATCGCGCCGGTGGGGCCGTGCTGCTCGGTGGAGCCCAGGGGCACGATCACGCCCTTGCAGCGCTCCAGGTAGGACTCCACCTCGGGCCAAGTGCGCAACTGCAGGCGGACGGCCTCGAGCGGCAGGGGCTCGACCGGGAAGGAGCCGCAGGCGGCTGATTGAGAGTCCACGGCGTTGGGGGATGAAGTCGACACGCATGCACTGCGCGGTGATGGATGCGACCCTAGGGAGCCTGCGCCAGTGGCACGGCTGCTGCCATCGCAACTAAGCAGCGGCGGTGCCCCTGCCGCGACAGTGAACGATCGGACGCAACGTTCCGTCAGTCGAGAGGATCCCCCAAATGGATCGGTCGATCAGTGGGCGGTGCCGTTGCCGTCGTAAGCGTCGGTGTCGTAATAGCCGCCCTTGGTGCCAAAGAAGAGGGTGGCCAGGCAGAAGAGGCCGGAAACGGCAAGCAGCACGGTGCCGAGGGTGAGGCCGGTGGAGTTCATCAGGTCAGGGCAGGGCGGGGAAGGGCGGGGCGCGGCGCGGTGCCGGGTCCAGCGGTGTAAACCCATTGTGACGCCGATCGGCGGCAGGCGCCGCGGGCGAAAGGATGCTGCAGGGCGGCTGCAGCAATGCCGCACCAACTTTATGGATGGGGTAGAGCACCGCTTGATCCGGAGCCTGATCCATGGCCGTCCTCCTGGTGGGCCCTGACGATCCTGCGCTCAACATCCGGGCGGCGATCAGCGCCGCCGCCTCCGGCGACATGATCCTGCTGGATCCCAACGACACCTACTACCTCCAGCCGGGCCTGATCGACGACGACAGCGTTCGGTGTAGGAATGGAGATCGGGCCCGATCAGATCGGCAAGACGAACAATCCCGCCTTCATCAATCAGGCTAACGAGGTGGTGGCCTTCAACCGCCAGCTCACCGATCCGGAGGGCAACAACTACAAAGCATCGCCCAGTTCTGGGAGAACGGTGGCGGCACCGCCTTCCCGCCGGGCAGCTGGGTCACCTGGAAGGCCAGAACTGGGGGCCGCCATCGTCAGCCAGCTCTACGACCAGCTCAACAACCTCTGGAGCTGAGCGGCGGCCCGCAGATTAGGCCCAAGTGAACCCAAGGCTAATGGCTGATTTTTTGCATGTACAGCTGACACAGAGGAGCACTGATCATCCTCAGCTTTCTACAGTAAATATTCACGAATGCATCAATGGCCACCTTCGGACATCGGATCGGGTCCACGCCGCCGGCAAGGGGCTCTTGCCAGAGGTAGTCATCAAACACGATGATTCCCTGTGCACTTAGCAATTCGAACCCGAGGACGGCGTCAAGCAATACATCTGGCGCCTGATGGGATCCATCAATATAAACAAGGTCGAAGTATCCCTGCTTGCCTTCGGCGAGGAGCCTGGGCAATTGAGTATTGCTTAATCCCTTATGAATGGCGATGCCAACTTCATGGCTTGCCCTGGATCTGGCAACTTTGAGATTATGATGGAATCGTGCCTCTACTTCTGTCATGTCTGCGGCGGCGGACCCACCCGCCTTGTGCTCGATCCCTCCTTCCCAGCTATCAATGCAATGGATTTCGACATCCCGTTGGCTGGCAAGGGTTTCAATGAGATAAGTTGTGCTGTTGCCTTCGTAGGAGCCGACCTCAAGAATGCGTGCCGGACTCAGCTCGTTGAGTAATGGACCCCATACTGCTTTGTGCCGGTCGAACCAGCTGTTGGTGAACAGGTAATCTGTTTCCATTGTTTCGATTGCTTCTAGTGTTGTCATATGCGTCGATTTGATTTTTAGCCCTGGAGCAATTTCATCACCTTAGTCTTAGCTTGTCGCCCTGGCCACTCCCATCGCCGCCGATCACCCTCCAGCCCTCTCCCGCTCCTTCTTCGTCCGCCCCTGTGAGCTGGTTGCCCCCGATCTCATCGGCTGCCTGCTGGTGAAACGCCAACCCTCAGGAGAGCTGCTGTGGGGCGTGATTGTGGAAACCGAGGCCTACAGCCAGAGCGAACCCGCCTGCCACGGCCATCGCCGCCGCTCCCCCAGCAACGAAACCCTGTTTGGTGAGCCTGGCCGCTTCTACGTGTACGTGAGCTATGGCATCCACCACTGCGTGAATGTGGTGACCCATCGCTCCGACTGGGCCAATGGGGTGCTGCTGAGGGCCGTGGCGCTGCCGGGGGAGCAGGAGCGGATCGGGGCCGGACCGGCCCTACTGGCCCGCCGCTTCGGTGTCGATCGTGCCTGGGATGCCACAGCGGCCACCCCGCAGGAGGGCCTCTGGCTGGCGCCGCGCCCCCAACCCCTGGCGGCCTGGCTCAGCGAAGCCGCCGGCCGGCCCCCGGCCGCCCTGCTCGCCGCCAACGCCCCCTCCCAGCCCGCCGCCGGAGCCCCGGCCGTGGTGCAAACCAGCCGCATCGGCATCAGCCAGGCCCAGGAGCTGCCCTGGCGCTGGTATCTGCGCGCCAGCCGCAGCGTCAGCCGCCGCGCCCCGGGCGACCGCCGGCCGCCGCCGGCCGAGGCCTGGTGGCCCAGGCCCGAGGACATCGGCACGGGGGATGCGCTGGCCCCATGGCCGGCCGGCCCCTAGGTTGTCGAAAGGTGCGGCAGCGGAAGTCTTGAGCGGCTGGAGTCACCGCCACGTGATCGATCTGGCGGCCTTCTCGCTCGCCGACTACACCACCGTTCTGGAGTTGGCCCAGCGGTTCCGGGCCATGCCCGTGGCCGGTGCCCGTCGCCTGCCGGCCCTGCAGGGCCGGCTGATGACCAGCCTCTTCTTCGAGCCCAGCACCCGCACCCGCAGCAGCTTTGAGCTGGCGGCCCGGCGGCTCTCGGCCGATGTGCAGAGCTTCTCCCCCTCCTCCAGCTCCCTGAGCAAAGGGGAGAGCCTGCTGGATACCGCCCGCACCTACGTGGCCATGGGCACCAACGTGCTGGTGGTGCGCCACCGCTGCGCCGGCGTGCCCCACACCCTCGCCCGCGATCTGGATCGGTGCGGCGAGCGGGTGGCCGTGCTCAACGCCGGCGACGGCCTCCACAGCCATCCCAGCCAGGGCCTGCTGGATCTCTTCACCCTGGCCCGCCATTTCGCTCCGGAGGACCCCAGCCCGGCCGCACTGCGGGGCCGACGGGTCGTGATCGTGGGGGATGTGCTCCATTCCCGGGTGGCCCGCTCCAACCTCTGGGCGCTCACCGCCTGCGGCGCCTCGGTGGTGCTCTGCGGCCCGCCCACACTGCTGCCGGCCGGCTTCGCGAGCTTCGTGGACGCCCCCCCCCCCGGCCAACTCGTGGATCCGGTGGCGGAAAGGGGCACGATCACGATCCACCGCAGCCTGGAGGAGGCCCTGCCCGGGGCCGATGCGGTGATGACCCTGCGGCTCCAGAAGGAGCGGATGCACCAGCACCTACTCACCAGCCTCGACAGCTACCACCGCCACTACGGGCTCAACCACCAGCGGCTGGCCCTGTGCGGTCGGCCGGTGCCCGTGCTCCATCCCGGTCCGGTGAACCGGGGTGTGGAGCTGGCCGGCGAACTGCTCGACGATCCCCGCCACAACCTGGTGGAGGAACAGGTGCGCAACGGCATCCCGATCCGCATGGCCCTGCTCTACCTGCTGGCAGCTGGCGAAGGCCTCAAAGCAGCTTGAAGCCATCGAGCATCAGGCCCCAGAGCAGGCCAATGCGAGCCATATCCACGAGTTGCAGCACCAACCGATCCTGACGGCCGTCCAGCAGACCCGGCCGCAGGCGCACGGCCAGCTCCATCAGCAGCACGCACACCAAGGCGGTGATGGGGTCGAAGTAGGCAAGGGCTCCGGTGATGGTGCCCAGACCACCACCAACCACCATGGCCACCAGGAGCACGATCAACAGCAGAGAAAGGCGCCGCCAGGGGTTGGTGGCCCAGCCCTCGAGGCTGCTGCTCAGCTGGGCGATCCGGCGCTGGAAGCGGGTCTGCTGAAAACGGGGAGCCGGGGAGGAAACCAGCAGTCTCCGGAGCCGCGGCGGCTTATCAACCACACCTCTCGGAGGCGAAGGGGAAAGGGGGCAGGGCGTAGACGGTCCGGCCAGGTGTCCTGCCCGGCGCGATGGCCAGACAGAAGGCCCTGGCGGTGATCCCCATCACCCGGCCCGGAGCCCTGCTGAGCCATGTCTACACCATCTCTGGGGTATTGGCAGTGCATTCACCCCACCGATAGGGGATCCCAATGAAAAAGCCCGTAGCCGAGGCCCGGGCGGGTGATGGGGACAAGCTCAGCAAACCAGTCGGATCGGGGAGGGGCAAGGGGCAGGTGCCGAAATCCAGAGCGTCCGGTTGGCCATGGACGAGGCGGCCACCTCAACCCAGTCATTCAGGAGGTGATCCGGTCAGGAAAGAGACGGCCTGCCTGGCAGAGCTTCAGGCATCACCATCCTTCTTGCGAGCCCCCTTGCCCTCGAGCAGCTCCAGCAGGGCCTCCATCTGAGCCATCACCCCCCGCACCTCACCGGCCTCGGGCAGCAGGCCATCCTCCATCACCCCCTGATGCATTTCGCGAAGCTCCTGGCGGATGTAGCGAAGGTGGCTCACCACCTGCTCACGCTTGGACTGCGACATCGGCTGGGGAACGGATCAACCTACCCTTTTACCCCATCACCCGTCGAGACCCACCTATTTTTCGCCGAACCGGGCTTTCGCTGCCTCGTAGAAGGTTCGATCCACCTCCGCCAGGCCCGCCTCAGCGGCCAGGCTCTCGATCCGCCGCCGCACCACCGGCCGCACGAAAAAAGGCACTTCCTTCAGCCGCTGTTCGGCATCGCTCGACCACTGCATGGGGTGGAAAAGAGGCATCGGCACCCAACTTTGCCTGCAACCGGCAGGAAAGGGCGGCCGCCCAAGCCAGCGACCTCGGATCGACGGCCGGCACCGCAGGAGCTGCCATGCCCTGGCTGCGCAGGCTGCCGGAGGCGCCGTGGTGAATCCCGAAGCAGGGTTCCCGTGCTGAACTGCTGGGAATCCCAATTCTCCCCGGAGCGCAGCCCGATGGCCTTGGATCAGCTCAGGCAGTTCTTGGCCCGCATGCAGGACGAACCAGCCCTGCGGGCCCGGGTGCTGGCCGCCGCCACCGCCGACGACGTGGCCCAGATCGCCGCCGGGGTGGGCTACAGCTTCTCCGGCGATGAACTGCTGCGCTTCTCCGGCCAGAAGGTGGGCCGCGTGACCGTGAGCAAGCAGGACCTGCCGGGGGAATACAACTGAGCGGCAGGGTGCAATCCAAGTCCATTGCTAAAGATGCGGCTGAAGGGCCCTTGAACAGCGACAGGGGCTGGAGCACGCTGCTCAGCAGCACTGACCTCGACGACTGGCGGCTGCGGGTTGGCCACCTGCTGGGGCCCCACGAGATCCATCCGGGAAAGGCCGCCTCGGGGCAGCGCTTCCACCACTGCATCCGCAGCGCCAGCGCCGGGCCGCTGCAGCTGGTGGAATTCCATGGCGGAGGCTCGTTTGCCCTGGAGCGGACCCAGGCCCCTGATCGAGCCGTGCTGTGGCTGCCGAGCCTGGGGGTGGTGGAGGAGCAGGTGGAGGGATGCGCGCTTCAGCCCCAACCCGGCATGGGCCTCTGGATCCGGCCCGGCACCGCGCTGGTGGGGCGCATCCAGGGCCGCTGCGGCGGCATCTCGATCGTGGTGCCCACCACCCTGCTGGCGCTGGACGCCGAGGAGGGATACCGCCGGGATGCGGAGGCCGGCCCGATGCTGCTCAATCCGTTCTCCTGGACCCGTTCAGGCGCCGTGGTGACCCTGCTGCGGCTGGCCCGGCAACTGGTCCAGACAGCCGGGTCGGACCGATCCGCGCCGCAGACCCTCAGCGACAGCCTGATCGAGCAGCTGCAGGCCTGGGATCGGGTCGCGCCCTGGTCGGGGGTTCGCCTCCCTCGCGCCGAGCAGCACTGCCGCGATGCCGAGGACTGGATCCTGCGCCACCGCGACCGAGCGATCGGGGTGGCCGATGTGGCCGCCGCCCTGCACCTCAGCCAGCGGACCCTGCAGGCGAGTTTCCGAGCCGAGCGCGACATGAGCCCCGTGGAGGCGATCCAGCGGCTTCGCCACTGGCCGCCTCCACCCTGATCCAGCAAGGCTCAGCCGCAGTTGGCCTGACCCTGCGCTGCCTGGCCGTGTTGAATTCTGCGCCGCAGCCGCCGGCTCCAGGCCAGGGCCGCCGTGGCGCCCGCCAGGGGAAGGGGGCCTGGAACCGGGGCGAACTGCAGGGCGCCAATGTTTCGCAGGCCCTGGCGGGTGCGGGGATTGCCCAGCACATCGACGCTGATCACACTGCCATCGATGGGGTTTAGCAGTTGATTGGCGCCATCGGCATCGGCGATTTGATCGATGAGGGGACCCTGGGGATTGGGATAGGCACCAGAAGGCATTTGATAGTAGGCAGTGACACCGCCACCGATATCCTCCAGGGTGAGCGGTATACCACTGGTGAGCAGGCCGGGGTTGCCGAACAGGTTCTGCAGATCTGCCGCGCTCTGGTTCGACGTGGTCTGCAGCCACACGGAATCGAGGGCCACGAGAGAACCTGAGTTGGATGGGCCGTAAAGAGCATCTGAATAAGACAGCACACCAGCAGGAATGAGACCAGGAGGATCTTGAGCGTTGATCAACGAGACATAGCTCTGCTTGAGTGTGATCGTGCCGCCGTCAAAAGCTGAGAGTGGCTTGCCGGCGCAGGCGTATGGATCGCTGTTGCAAGTGGTGGAGGGGTGGTCGGTGTTATAGAGAACGTCCTGAAGAATCGAGGAGGCAGTGATGTTGAGTTCACCGCCAAGGATCGCTTGCAGCCGCTGAATGTTGGAATTCTGGGCATAGACCGACACCAGGCTGTTGACCAGATTCAGCACGCCCGGCTGGGTGTCGTCAGACACCGAGAGACCGCCCGACTCGCTGATCAGCGACGACACCACATTGGCCTCACCACCACTCCAGACCACGGCCCCCACTGCCGCTGCCGCTTGGCTGATCGAGCTGCGCACCATGTTGAGGGTGGCATTGACCCCACTGATCGCGCCTGCCCAGGCCGGACCAATGCCGAAGAGCTCAGGATTGATGCGCTCCAGCGCCACCTGGCTGAGTTTGAGGGTGGAGTTGGCCTTGGCTTCGAACACGGAGCGGGGAACCTGCTGCCCGTAGCTCACGCTGTTGCGGGCTGTGGCATTGCTGAGGCTGGCCGTGGAGCCCTCGCCCAGTTGCAGGTAGCCATTAAGGCCATCGCTATTCAGCGCATTGATGCTCAGGGAAACCCCTGGGGCCAGCTTGCCGAAGGAAAATGCTGGCTGGGTCAGGATGTCGTTGCCCAGGGGAGACGGTCAGAAGACATCGACGTTGTATTTGTCATAAATTGTCGCTCCCCCATTGCCCACGAAGCTGGGAGTACCGACCAAGGTGGCACCGTTGCCCTCGATGGTGAGGGCTTCGCTGATCGTGGTCAGCCAGCCTCCACTGATCTCCGTGGCGCCATCCACATTGATCGCCAGGCCGGGCGTGATGCTGATCGTGTCGGCCTCGAGGTTGCCGTTTGCTTGAGCCAGGGCCCAGGCAAAGCTGTTGGTTGTGGTGCTGGTTCCCCAGTTGGAATCGCTCACCGTGTAGGTGGCGGCGCGGGCGGCCTCAGGCCCCAGCCACAGGGGAAGAACGGTCAGTGCCGTGCAGGTGGCCAGGCCGATACGGCGCGACCGGGAGGCGAAGTGAGCGTCAGCCAAGGAAGGAACCGCCGCCAGCGGGACAAATCAGCTCCAATCCTGGGGCGCCCGCGCAGAAAGCCCCAACATTGTGACCAGAACGACCCGCAGGACCCATGGGTCTCAGTGGTGGTTCTGACATTGGACACCGCGATTGCAACAGATTGCTGAAAAAACGCCCCCCAAGTTCGCGCTGGCTGGCAGCTGCGCACAGCGGCCTCCATGCTGACAACGGCGCTTCAAACATTCCTGATCCCATGACCTCCTCCCTTCGCCCGCAACCCGCTCAGAACAGGCAGCTCTCCACCGCCGCCGCCGTGGCGTTTGGCCTGATCGCCTCCCTGAGCTTCACGCCGAAAGCCGATGCTCAGACCGCATCAGGGCTGATCTCGACCTGGGGGAAGGCCTGCAAAATGCGTGTCGTTGAACAATTTGATGTGCCCATGTCCGATGCCGTTGTGAACATCGGCGCCACAGAGAAGCAGAGCATTGACGACGGCACCACCAGCACCGCAGACATCAAGAAGCGGGGCATGAGCTACAACTGGGAAATCCGCGGCAAGAAGATCAGCGGCTATTGCAATGTCAACGGCAAGGGAACGATCACTGAGTTCAAGCAGGGAATCTGAATCGACCCGCCCTTTCGTAGGCAGCGCCGCATCCCTGTCACAGGCCTGGACAGCCGGAAGGTCGGATGGATCGCTCGTCGAAACAACCGCCAGGACCATTCCAAGGTCCAGGCGGTTGCTCCGAATGGCGAGGCGCTGAACGGCCTCCGAGGGCCCAGGCCTGCGGGGCCATGCTTTGCCCAGAGGCCCCGAGCGGGCTGCGTTGGCTCGATGCCGAGCCGGCTTGTCACAATGCGGCGATGCGAAGCGCGCAGAAGCCAGGCCCAACCTGGATTTGATGCGGTTTCTGCATCGTTTCCTCGCACGTTCCTCCGCCATGACCGGTAGCCCCGGCCCCAGCACCGATCAGGAGGATCTGCAGGAGGAGTTCCTTGGCGCCCTGCAGGCCCTGGGGGGCTCGGCGGGTAATGGCAGGTTGCGGGAGCTGCTGACTTGGGAGGAGGCCCCCTACGAGGCGGTGAAGGCGTCGTTGCTGGCCACGGGGCAGCTGCGCCTAGGCCGCGGCCGTGGCGGTTCGGTGAGCCTGGCGGATGGGGCTGGCGATGAAGGCGCTGATGGGTCCGCCTTGGAGGCAGCGGGATCCTTCGCGGAACCAGGCGGATCCCTAGCGACAGCGGAAGGTTCCCTCGCAGCAGCGGCTCTCGGCAAGGCTTCAGCGCCCCCCAAGGCCTCTGCCCATGCCGCCGCCGGCCCTTCGCCCCTTGGCCCCCAGCCCACCGGCAGGCAGAACCTCTCGGCCTTCATCTGGAGCGTGGCCGACATTTTGCGAGGCGACTAAAAGCAGAGCGACTACGGCAAGGTGATCCTGCCGTTCACGGTGCTGCGCCGGCTCGACTGCGTGCTGGAGCCCGGCAAGGAAGCGGTGCTGGCCGAGCAGGAGCTGCGCGAGAGCCAGGGGCTCGACCCCGAACCCTTCCTGCTACGAGTGGCAGGGCAGGCCTTCTGCAACACCTCAGCCCTGGGCATGAAGCGGCTGATGGGCGATCAGGACAACATCGGTGAAAACCTGCGCAGCTATATCCAGGCGTTCACCCCAGCGGTGCGCGACATCTTCGAGAGCTTCGAGTTCCATCTGCAGGTGGACAAGCTCGACAAGGCCGGCCTGCTCTACATGGTGTGCGAGCGCTTCGCCCAGATCGATCTGCACCCGGATACGGTGAGCAATGCCGAGATGGGGCTGGTGTTCGAGGAGCTGATCCGCAAGTTCGCCGAACTCTCCAATGAAACCGCGGGCGAGCACTTCACGCCGCGGGAAGTGATCCGGTTGATGGTGAATCTGATCTTCATCGAAGACAGTGAAGCCCTCACTAGGCCCGGTGTGGTGCGCACGCTCTACGACCCCACGGGCGGCACCGGTGGCATGCTCAGTGTGGGGGAGGAGCACCTGCTGGCTCTTAACCCCCTCGCCCGGCTGGTGATGTATGGCCAGGAGCTCAACCCCGAGAGCTACGCGATCTGCAAGGCCGACATGCTGATCAAGGGGCAGGACATCCGCAACATTGTGTTTGGCAACACCCTCAGCAACGATGGCCTGCTGGGTCTGTTCTTTGATTACATGCTCTCCAATCCCCCTTTCGGGGTGGATTGGAAAAAGATCGAGAAGCTCATTCGCCGCGAGGCCGAGCAGCTGGGCTATGCGGGCCGCTTCGGGCCTGGATTGCCAAGGGTGAGTGATGGCTCGCTGCTGTTTCTGCTGCACCTGATCAGCAAGATGCGCCCGGCCAGCGATGGCGGCAGCCGTTTCGGGATCGTGCTGAACGGCTCGCCGTTGTTCACTGGTGGAGCGGGCTCCGGCGAAAGCGAGATCCGCCGCTATGTGCTGGAAAACGATCTGGTGGAGGCGATCATCGGCCTGCCCACCGATATGTTTTACAACACCGGCATCAGCACCTACATCTGGATCCTCAGCAACCGCAAACAGGCGGAGCGCAAGGGAAAGGTGCAACTGATCGATGCCAGCAGCTTCTGGCAAAAGATGCGCAAGAGCCTGGGCAGCAAACGCAAGGAGCTGAGCCCCGAACACATCGCGGAAATCACCCGCCTGTTCGGCAACTTTGAGGAAGCCGAAAACAACGGCAAGCCGATCAGCCGCATCTTCCGCACCGAAGACTTTGGCTACCGCACCATCACGGTGGAGCGCCCCCTGCGCGATGAAGCGGGCAACGTGGTTCTGGGCCAGCGCGGCAAAGCCAAAGGCCAGCCCCAGGCCGATTCCAGCCTGCGCGACACCGAAAACGTGCCGCTCTCCGAAGACGTGCAGACCTACTTCGAGCGCGAAGTGCTGCCCCATGTGAGCGACGCCTGGATCGACCACGAGAAAACAAAGGTGGGCTACGAGATCCCCTTCAACCGCCACTTTTATGTGTTCACGCCGCCCCGGCCCCTAGAGGTGATCGATGCCGAGCTCAAGCAGGTGACCGATCGGATCCTGGAGATGATCGGGGGGTTGAGTGGCTGAGCGGCGCAGCAATGAGCAACGAATCATCATCATTGCTGGCCCCAATGGCGCCGGCAAAACAACGTTTGCCCGTGAATATCTGCCGTTGGAGGTGGGCATCACGGCCTTCATCAATGCCGATCTGATTGCGGCCGGCCTGTCGCCCTTCGCGCCGGAACTTGTAGCCCGACGGGCGGGGCGGCTGATGTTGGAGGAGATCGATCGTTGTGGGGCAGCTGGGATCAGCTTTGCCTTTGAAACCACGCTGGCGGGGAAGGCTTATGTCCATCGGATCAGCTCCTGGCAAAGAGTGGGATACTCGGTGAAGCTGGTTTTTCTCCAGCTGGAATCGGTGGAGCAAGCGATGGCGCGAGTTCAATTCCGCGTAGGCCAGGGTGGACATGCGATCCCACCGGATGTCATCGCCCGGCGCTTTAAGGCTGGGCTCAGCAATTTCGAGGGCCTGTACCGGCCGTTGGTGAACGAGTGGCAGCGAATCGATAATGGAGGCCCAGCCCCGAGGCTGCTCTGCGAAGGAGGCCAACCATGACGGCAGGATTCACCACCGAGCGCCAAGATCCAGACCTCGATCGGGTCTCTGCTGCCCTGCTGCGCGCCGGACAGCGGGCCCGGGAGTTGGCCCGCCAGACCGGCACCGGCATCGCCGTGCAGATCGATGGCGAGCTGCGCATCCTTCAGGGCGCCGAGCTCGACAGGACCATGGAGACAAGCGATGAAGGCTGATGTAGAGCCTCTGGCCGGCGGCACGATTCAGGCGGCCAAACTGCCCCTGCCCCTCCGCAGCTAGTTGCTGCCGGCTCTGGAACTCCTGGTTGAGCGGCACCACCCCGAGGGCCTCTGGCTCTACAGCAGTTGGGCGAGGGGCAGCGCCAGCCGCCGTTCGGATGTGGATCTGCTGGTGATGGGCCTGAGCGACAGGCGCCTGCTCGATGGGGTCGACGCGGTGATGGAGGCTCTGCAGGACTGCCGCCTGCCCATCCAGCCCCTGGTGGCTGGCCAGGCCCTGCTGGTGAAGCACGGCGACTCCCCCTTCTGGCGCACGGTGAAGGCGGAGGCGATCCCGCTGCTGGAGGGGTGTCGTTTCCCATGAGCCAGGAGGGAGCACGCCATCGGGCGGCACGCCTGCTTCAGGGTGGTGGCCAGGCCGCGCAGGCCTGTTTTCAGGCGCAGCAAGTGGGCGAGAAGGCGATCAAGGCCCTGCTGGTCGACAAGCTCTACGCCCCCACCCGCTGTCCGGATGCTCTGGGGGATGAGCTGCCCGCAGAAGTGTTTGGGCCTGAGGATGCGGCGGCAGCGCTGGAGGCCGCCACTGCACTGCTCAACTGGGCTGGCGAGGCACTGGAGGCCAGCGGTGAAGGCTGATGACAGCCTCTGGCCAGCAGCACCATTCAGGCGGCCACCCTGCCCATGCCCAGCAAGCCAGTAAACTGGTTTACCAGGTTGGAGGTGCGATGAAAACGACGCTTGACCTTCCGGATCACCTGATGCAACAGGTGAAACAGCGGGCCCTGCAGCAGGGGCGTCCGATCAAGGCGCTGATGGCCGAGTACATCCGCCAGGGTCTGCATGGCCCTGCCGCCCTGCCGCTCACCACCAACAGCGGAGTGCTGGAGGTGGACGAAGAAGGTCTGCCGTTGTTTCGTCCTGACCCCCAGCTCAAGCGGCATTCCATTGATCTGGCCACAGCATTGCGGCTGGAGCAGGACGCCTTGAACCAAGAGGGCCGACAGCGTGCCGGCCTGCCTGCTTGATAGCAATGTGTGGTTGGCCGCAGCCTTTGCCGAGCATCCAGCCCATGCTGTCGCCCGCGGGGTGCTGCGCACGGCCAGTGCTGAGGAGCCGGCGTTGTGGTGCCGCGCCACCCAGCAGAATTTTCTGCGTCTGGCCTCCACGCCGGTGATCACAGCTGCCTATGACGTGCCGAAGGCGACCAACGGCGATGCCTGGGCCGCCCTGCAGACGTTCTTGGCGCTGCCGCAGGTGGATGTGATCGATGAACCGCCAGAGCTGGGGCGCCACTGGTGCCAGCTGGGTGCAATCGCGCAGGCAGCCCCGAAGCGCTGGATGGATGCCTATCTTGCCGCCTTCGCGATCGCCGCCGGCCTTCGCTTGATCAGCCTCGATCAGGATTTTCGCCAGTTTGAGCCGCAGGGCCTCGTCTTGCAGCTACTGCAGGCGGATCGCCGACCAGAGGATCAAGCATGAGCTTTCCGCGTTACCCGGCCTACTCGCCTCATATCAAGGTAATCAACGAGGAACAAGAACGTAGAGCCGCTAAGATGGATGGGCTCATACTAAACGAACAACCATCATGAAAACCGACGACCTGATCCTGGAGATTCAATCGCTTCCTGTTGAGGAACGTGTCCGCGTTGCCGATTGCATTCTCCGCTCCCTCAATCAAACGGTGTCTGAGGTCGATCAGAAGTGGGCCGATCTGGCTGCAAGGCGATTGCAGGATATGCAGACTGGCGCCGTCAAGCCTGTGGCCGGTGAAAACGTTTTTGCTGAGATCTGGCGTCGATTGAACTGATGCAGATTCTTGAAAGCGGCGAGCTAGGCCTTGGCTATCAATGTGCCATTGAGATAGTCGCGGCAGTCGAGCGAATCAAGTCTAAACCAGGCATGTGGCCCATTATGGACCATCAGGTCCGCCGTTGCCTGGTTCACCGCTTCCCCTATAGCGTGATCTACTCTGTTGACGAGCAAAGATCACGGGTTTTGATTTCGGCCGTCATGCACCTCCATCGGCAGCCGGGGTACTGGAGTGAACGCACATGAGCTTTCCCCGTTACCCGGCCTACAAGCCCAGCGGCGTGGAATGGCTGGGGGAGGTGCCGGAGCATTGGGAGGTAAAGAAGCTAAAGAATTTTGCCTCCTTTGCTGGAGGAGGCACGCCAAGCCGAGAAAATCTTGACTTCTGGGGTGGTCCAATTCCATGGGTTTCGCCCAAGGATATGAAGGCCGAAAAGATCACCAAGGCCGAAGAAGGAATCACGCAAGAAGGTCTTGATGGGAGCACTTCATCTCTGATCGCACCTGGACACGTCCTGCTTGTCGTCAGGTCCGGAATACTGAGGCACACGATCCCGGTGGCAATCAATGCTGTTGAGGTGGCTCTCAATCAGGATATGAAAGCAATCCGGATAAATGACGAGATTTGCTCATGCTCATTCCTTCTTAGATGGATCCAGGGCTTTAACGACCAGCTCCTCCTTGCATGGGGAAAACAAGGAGCGACTGTCGAAAGCATTGAGCAGGACTATCTATCCAGGTCGTTGGTGCCTCT
>Ga0315905_10000228_pt1 | contig 61102 bp, 61 predicted proteins | sample LakEriMetagenome_5_FD_203522 | JGI IMG/M metagenome (GOLD analysis project Ga0315905, IMG submission 203522) | Freshwater fungal communities from buoy surface, Lake Erie, Ohio, United States - Buoy 4 MA121 | ecosystem: Environmental > Aquatic > Freshwater > Lake | place: USA: Lake Erie, Ohio...
CCATGAGCAGCAAGAGACACCACCCCCATAAGGGCGGAACCACTCCGACTACCGAGCCCAAAGACCGCCCCGGGGTGGTTCAGTTTTCGGTGTCGGAAGTGGTTCAGTTTTCGATGTCGCTTGACATCATCTGCAAGAGCGTTGCGTTCATGCGAAGAACCAGGCGAGCACTGGGAACACGAACGCCAGGGAGACCACTTGCGGGCAGTTTGAACGGGCCGCGGCCGAATTGGGGGCATCTCAAAGAGGAATCACTGCAGCACGGGCAAGAAGCGGCAGGATCTGCCTACCCCTTGGCCTCAGAGCCGGTGCGGTCCCATGCCCTTCCGCTTCCGCCGCTCTGCCCGCTTCGGCCCCCTGCGCTTGAACTTCGCCAAGAGCGGCCTCAGCTCGATCTCCCTGGGCGGCCCTGGAGCGTCCTTCAACATCCCGATCAGTCGCTCAGGTGCCCCCCGGACCACCGTGGGGCTGCCGGGAACGGGGCTGAGCTGGAGCGTTGAACACAGCCCTGAGGCGAATCAAACGCCCCCGGCGCGGCTTCCCGCTGGCCCGGCAGAGGGCCTGCCCAACAGCCGCCGCTTTCGGCCCGGCCAGCTCGATTCCTTCAAGCAAGGGTGCCTGGGCGTGCTGCTGGAGAAGCTGTTTTCGCCCGGCTCCCAAGGCCAGCTGCTCTGGGAGCTGAACCTGATCACCCGACTTCTTGCCGACCCCTCGATCGGCAGCCGAACCCAGGGACTGCTGGCCGTGATCGAAACGCCGGAAGCGATGGAGGGCTACCTGATGCGGGCCCAGAGCCAGGACGATGTGAAACGCCGGGCGCACCGTTGGGTGGAAGCAGCCCAGGAAGCTTTGCGTCTGGTGAACGGCAGGGGCTGGTTGAAGGCACCAGAACTTCCGCTACCCCCTCCCCCTCAGGCATAAACCCCTATTGCCCTGGCCGGCAGGCCATCCGATTGTTCCTGCATCGGTTTCGGAGGCCCAACGATGGATGACACTCCCCCGGGTCAGGCGTCAGGAGCGCGCTGACGATCCGGCCCCTGCTCCAACACTCTCATCGGATCTCTGGCTTCCCTGGCGTGTGACACCGCTGTGTGTGTGCTCCGCCGCCGTCCACTGCACCGTTAACGGCCTCGCCTCAGGTGCCCCGGACCCATCGGGAAGTCCCACTGGAAACCTGGCCCCAGGTGCCAGCGTCAGCCACTCCGCCCCATCAACCAAACTCCTTCAGAGCCCGGTGGCCTCGTCACCGGGCTTTGTCGTGCGTCAGCCCATGAGGTTGGCGAAAGCCGCGCTGAGCACCTGGCAGAAGGGGAGCGGTTGCTGATGATGAGCAATGACCATGGTCCCAACGGGAAGAAGCAGCCCTACTGGATCTGCTGGAGGCGCTGATGGGCCCGTGGGATTGCGCCGGCTGGAAGGCGACTCCAGTCGATTGGTTGTGATCTGCAAAACAGTCTGGTCATCGATTGATGAAGAAGCGCCCAATCCTGGGGTACTCAATCCCCAAGCTTTTTGTCGAGCCACTGCGTCACCACATAGACACCGATGAACATCGGCAGATACGCGATCCACATGTTGGGGAGGGCCAGCTCTGAGTTGTTGATCAGAACAAGCCCGCCATAGCTGATCAGGCCATAGATCAATGCTCTGCGTAGTGGTCCAACAAGCTTCTTCAAGGGAGACGCAACAGTGCCTTTTTCTATGATATCTGCAGTAGTGGATATCTGCAGTAGTGACATCGACCGCCTCCGCAGGGCGGCAGTGGCCTGTTGGCTCACCAAAGCCGTGGCTGGTGGCTGCCGCTCATCGGCGAGCGCTGCCGCACAGGGGGCCATTTTCGCCTGCATTGCGCTCAAACAACAGCCGATCCCGCAGGAAGGCGGCCCCCTGCCAGGCGGCGGCGGGGAGGCTCCACCAGAGCTGGTCGATCGGCGGCACCACTCCGGCGGTGACCACCCGCCCGCACAGACGCGCATCCTGGCGGCAGGCATAGCGCACAGCGCGATGGGCATGCAGGCTGTCGGACACCACGAACACCCGCTCCACCTTGAGCAGCCGGGAGTGGAGACAGCCCACGTTTTGCCAGGTGTTGCGGGCCGTGGGCTCGATCACCAGCTGGTCGGCAGGCACCCCAAGGGTCTGCGCGTAGGCGGCCATCGTCACCGCCTCGATCCGTTCGTTGCGAACCGCTCCGCCTGAGAGCAGCAGCCCACGGCAGCGCCGCTGCCGCAGGGTGTCGACGGCGGCCTCCACCCGGAAGCGCTGGAGGGCGGAAGCGGTGCCATCGGCCCGCGACGGTGCTCCCAGGGTCAGGACCAGGCAATTCCCGGAGGGGTAGGACTGAGCTGACGGCTCGGCGATCCGGTAGGCGGCTTCATTGGCCAGCACGGCGATCGGGAGAGTGAGCAGGGCCCCGATCCATCGATTTTTCATCTGGTAGGGGAGTTGTGCGGCTCTAGACGGACCGCATCCCCACCATGGATCCCCCCCCGCCCCGTTCTTGTGCGGTGTCTTTCGTTTGACCTTTCGGCCCGCGTGGTGGGGCAACCAGTCGGGGCGATCCCGATTCATGCTGTGGGTAGGTTCTGGCGCGTTCTTGGCCCGTTATCGCTGCCCCGATTGCCGCGGTGCCGTGATCCGACTGTCGGATCCGCTGGAGCGCCGGCCCCGTTGTCGCCACTGCGGCCAGCTGCTGCGGCCGGCGAGCCTGCTGCCGGCGGGTAGCGCCATCGCCCTTGGCGTGGCCACCGCCACCCTGCTGCTGGCGGCGGCACCGGATCTGCTCCGGGGTGTGGCAACCCTGGCCGTGCGCTACCCACTGGCCCCTGGATTGATGGAGAGGTTCGACCCTCCTCCCGATCCCCGTCGCCGTCCCCTGGTGCTGCTCCGACAGGGCCTGCTCCAACAGCTGGCCGAGGGCGATGCCCGCTGGACTCCCCGGGTGGAATACCTCAGCAGTGGAGGCACTCGATATATGTACCGTCGGCGCTCGGGGGAGCCCCCCTTGAGCCTTGCTCAGATCCGGGCCCTGATCGACCTCCCCCCCAGCTTCGACAAGGAGCGGGAGGTCGTGGTGGAACTCCTTCGCACCCTGCAGGATGTGGGAGTGCAGCTCGATCTCACCAAGCCCCGCAAACGGGCGGCGGCGGCGGAATGGGATGGCGCCTCCCGCACCCTCAGGATCGATCCCTCCGTGGTGGGCCAAGGCACCCTCGATTTTGCTCGGGTGCTTAACCATGAGGCCATCCACGTGGCCCAGAGTTGTTTCGGCGGCGGATTGCGGGCCACCCCGAAGCTTCTGGGAATCGACAACCAGCTCACTCCGGAACTGGCCGAACAGCTCAACCAACCCACCTACGCCGAGGCCACCTCGGCGGAGCGGGCCCTGGAGGCCGAGGCCTACGCCAACCAGAACCGGCTGGGGATGGGGGCTGCTCTGGTGGGCCGCCATTGCCCCCTGCGCAGTTGAGCGAGAACGGATCCAGGCCCCCGGAACATCGATGCGTGGCTAGGGCTTCAGCCGGCGCCGTTGATGTGGCGGATTAGATCCACGCACTTGCAGGAGTAGCCCCACTCGTTGTCGTACCAGGCCACCAGTTTCATGAAGGTGTCAGTGAGGGCGATGCCGGCGCCGGCATCGAAGACGGAGGTGCAGCTTTCGCCCAGGAAATCCGTGGACACCACCTCGGCTTCGGTGTATCCGAGGATGCCCAGCATGGCGCCTTCGGAGGCGGCCTTCATCGCTGCCTTCACGGCCTCATAGTTGGTGGCCCGCTCCAGGTTCACGGTGAGATCCACCACCGACACATCCGGGGTGGGCACCCGGAAGGCCATGCCGGTGAGTTTGCCGTTGAGGGCCGGGATCACCTTGCCCACGGCCTTGGCGGCCCCGGTGGAGGAGGGGATGATGTTCTGGGCGGCACCGCGGCCGCCGCGCCAGTCCTTCACCGAGGGGCCATCCACCGTTTTCTGGGTGGCGGTGGTGGCATGCACGGTGGTCATCAGACCGCTGGCGATGCCGAAGTTGTCATGCAGCACCTTCGCCATCGGGGCCAGGCAGTTGGTGGTGCAGGAGGCGTTTGAAACGATCTCTTGGCCGGCGTAGCTGCTGTGGTTCACCCCCATCACGAACATCGGCGTGTCGTCCTTGGAGGGAGCCGAGATCACCACCTTGCGGGCCCCGGCCTGGAGGTGCTGACGGGCGGTTTCGTCGGTGAGGAAGAAGCCGGTTGCTTCGAGCACCGTGTCCACCCCCACCTCATCCCAGCGCAGATCGGCCGGACTGCGTTGGGCGCTGATGCGGATCGGCTTACCGTTCACTACCAGGGCGCCGTTGTTCACCTCCACCGTGCCCTGAAAGCGGCCGTGGGTGGAATCGTGACGCAGCATGTAGGCGATGTAATCGACATCGATCAGGTCGTTGATCGCCACCACCTCGATGCCCTCCTGGCTCACGGCGCGGCGGAAGACCAGGCGGCCGATGCGGCCGAATCCATTAATGCCGACCCTGATCGTCATGGGGGTGGTGCGGAAGGATTAGCCATCCTCCCACCGGTGGGGTCCCGCTCCAGGAGCTCACCTTCGAGAAGCATGTTGAAGTGCAGGAGTTTGCTGTCGTTGAGCTGCTGACGGCTGCTGGCCCCCAGCTGCTGCTCCAGGAACTGGCGGGCCTGCTCGCCCTGCCAGCCCAGGGCTACCAGCAGCTGATCGGATTGCGAGAGCAGATCCCGCCGCCGCAGCGGTACGGGGCTGCTGGCCGGCTCGGTGCCGGGGGGCAGACCCTCCAGGACATCGAGATAGGCCTTGAGATCGGTGTAGCTGGTGATCCGGCTGCGGCTGGGGTGGCTGAAGGCCCGTTGCAGATACTCCCCCTCCTGCTCGCGGCTCCAGCCCAGCCGCCGCAGTTCCAGATCCAGGCGCGCCAGTTCGCTGCTCCAGTCTTCCGGATCTGCGGGGGGGGCGGCCGCCGCGGGCTGTGGGGCTGCCGCCGTGGTGTTGGCAGGGCCGGCCCGGGGCGGGCTGTTGGTGGTGGCCCTCAGAACCGGAGCGGACGGCAGCCTTGGACCCTGGCCGCTCGCTGGGGCCTCAGCCGTAGGCGGCGTCACCGGTGCTGACACTGGAGGATGCGCCGGCGGATGCGCCGACTGATTCAAGGGCGGATCTGCTGGCGGACTCGCTTCCGCCGGAATCGGGGTGTTGGAGGCCGACAGCTCCTCGGGGGGGCCAAGCCGGCTCAACAACCGATCGAGGGCGCGTTGCTCCGCCTCCTCGGCGTTGGCGGCCTCGCCGAGAGCGCTGCCGAGGGGGGTGCTTCCCCGTAGCGCCCTGACCTCCACCACCCGGTTGCCGGACTCGGCGTGGACAAGGCGCACCTGGAACTGGATCGGTTGGAGCACAGGCAGCGATCCGGCTTTCCTAGGTTCATTCCATTGTCCCGTCCGCGACTCCCGATTCCAGTCTCCGGGTTCCCGCCGATGGTCCGGAGGGCCGACCCTTCGCCCCCGGCCTGGTCGCGCCGAGGCCCATATCCCTGTCAACGGTGCCCCATGGAAGCGGAGACGCTGCCTACTCTCTCAAGCCTCCTCCAAGGCGTGGATCAGTGGGGGGAGGTGCTTTGGGTACTGCCCCTGTTGGTGGTGCTGGAGGTGGTGCTCTCCGCCGACAACGCGATCGCTCTGGCGGCGATCTCCAGGCGGCTGCATGACCCGCAGAAACAGCGCCAGGCCCTGAATTTCGGCCTGCTGCTGGCCCTGGGCTTCCGGATCCTGCTGATCATCGCGGCCCGCTGGGTGCTGCGTTTTTGGCCCCTTCAGTTGCTGGCCGCCGCCTACCTGCTCTGGCTGTCCGGCTCGCACCTACTGGCCGCGGATAAGGCCCCCGGGACCGAACCGGCCACCGATAACACCCCGTCCGCCGCCGTCGCTGACGGTCAGATTCCTTCGCTCTCGGCGGTGGTGCCTGATGCCGGCGGCCAGATCCGCAGGCTGGTGGGGGTGGTGGTCACCCTCGGGCTCACCGATCTGGCCTTCTCCCTCGACAGCGTGGCTGCAGCGGTGGCCGTCACCGACCGGTTGGTGCTGGTGATGGCCGGCGGGGTGATCGGGGTGGTGGCCCTGCGCCTCACGGCCGAACTGTTCATCCGCTGGCTGGATGAGTTCCGCCATCTGGAAACCTCGGGCTATCTGGCCGTGGCCCTGGTGGGTATTCGCCTGCTGGTGCGAGTGATCAATCCGGATCTGGTCTTGCCGGAGTGGGCTGTGCTGCTCAGCGTTGCCGGGATCTTTGCCTGGGGATTCTCCGCCCGCAACGACCCACCGTCCCCTGAGGCACTGTTAGCTGGCTCCGCCGTCGCCCCGGAAGTGCCTGCTCAGGACGCGCCACCTCTGTCAGGGACTGACGCCGTGGCTGAAGTGTCAAAGGTGGATTGATGCGAATTCAGCTGCGCGATCCCCACAGCCGGATTCTGCTCGAGGAACTCGATCTTGATGATCTGGCCGACGCTCCCCAGCCCGGCCGCTGGCTTGAGCACGGTGGGCGCAGCTTCCTCGTGCTGCAGCGCTCCCACCGCTACCACCTCCGGGATGGCCGCTACGAGCTGGTTGCCGTGGCCCTTGACGTGAAGCCCCAGCAACGGCCCGCCGATGCCCGACCCTGGAAGGAGGGCTGGGTGATCGGCGATCCCTCCTGTCGCTTCAATGCCCTCTCCCCCCTGCTGCGCTGTGCGGTGCTTCCGGAAGGTCCGTGTGAGCGCTGCGGCTCCCACCAACCCCGCTGAGGACACTGCACCGTGCCGCACGTCTGATCCCGGCCAGGAGTTAGGACTTGGGGCACAGGTGAAATGATCCGTACCGCGGCCCCTGCCTAGGGTGGGGTCCCTGATGCCGCATCGCGATCACTTCCTCCTCTTCCGAATCCGTTCGCCGCCGGCGAGCCGCACCGCGCAGCGCAGGCGCGATCCTCGATCCCGCCGCCCCTGCAGTGGCGTTGGCCGCCGTCGCCGAGAGCCGTTCCGGATCCGGTGCAGGACCCCAAGTGAGGAGCGGAGCCCCCGATGCGCCCACGAACCTCACCGCCCCGGTGGCCGCCCTCGCCGTGGAGTTCGAACAGCTCGGTCTTTCAGAACCCTTGCTTAAGGCCGTGGCGGCCAAGGGCTACCGCTCCCCTTCCCCTATCCAGCTGACCTGCATCCCGGCCGTGCTCGAGGGCCACGATGTGATGGCCGCGGCCCAGACCGGCACCGGCAAGACGGCCGGGTTCACCCTGCCGATGCTGGAGCGCCTTCGCCATGGCCCCCGTGCCCGCGCCGGCCAGGTGAGGGCCCTTGTCCTCACCCCCACCCGCGAACTGGCCGCCCAGGTGGCCGAGAGCGTTGTGGCCTATGGCCGCTACCTCGATCTGCGCTCCGATGTGGTGTTTGGCGGTGTCAGTCCCAACCCCCAGATCAATCGCCTCCGCCACGGCACTGATGTTCTGGTGGCCACCCCAGGCCGCCTGATGGATCTCCATCAGCAGCGTGCGCTTCGGCTTGATCAGGTGGAGATCCTGGTGCTGGATGAGGCCGATCGGATGCTCGACATGGGCTTCATCCGCGACATCCGCCGAATCATCAGCCTGATGCCAGCCAAGCGTCAGAACCTGCTCTTCTCCGCCACCTTCTCCCCAGAGATCCGCAGGCTTGCCCAGGGGCTGCTTCACAATCCGGTGCAGCTGCAGGCCACCCCGGAGAACCAGGCGGCGCCCCTTGTGGAGCAGGTGCTCCATCCCTGCGACATGGCTCGCAAGGCGGATCTGCTCAGCCACCTGATCCGCAGCAATGACTGGCAGCAGGTGCTGGTGTTCTCCCGCACCAAACATGGCGCCAACAAGGTGGCCGAACGGCTCGAGAAGGAGGGCCTCTCCGCCGCCGCCATCCACGGCAACAAGAGTCAGGGAGCCCGCACCCGCGCCCTGGCTGGCTTTAAGAGCGGGGAGGTGCGTGTGCTGGTGGCCACCGATATCGCCGCCCGCGGCATCGATATCCACCAGCTGCCCCATGTGGTGAACCTTGATCTGCCCAACGTGGCGGAGGACTACGTGCACCGCATCGGCCGCACCGGCCGAGCCGGCCAGAACGGCCACGCCATCTCCCTGGTGGCGGCCGAGGAACACGAGCTCCTGCGCGCCATCGAGCGGCTGGTCGCTTCGCCCCTGCCCCGGCAGGAGGTGCCCGGCTTTGAGCCCACCGTGCTCTCCGCTCCTCCCCTCGACCTCAGCGGCGGCCGCGGCCGCCGCCGCGACGGCCCTGGGCAGCCCCAGCGGACCCCGGGGCGCCGCCCCCGCTCCCGCTGATTGCTTCCTTGCCAACCCGCTGCGACCCTGCCGAATGGCAGTGAAAGCGACAGTCTGGAGATCATGGCTCGATTGAACTGAATTCACTCCCATTGATGCCATGCCCTACGAACCCGGTTCCACCGAATGCCGCGTGCTGATCGATTGCAAGGGTCAGATCGAAACCATGCTTCTTTCGCTCGAGAAAATCGACAACAGTCGCCACATCCGTGATCAGCTGGTTGCTGTCTACAACCAGCTTGAGGGGCTCCATGAGCTGCACCGTCGCCAAGGGCAGGACTCCGTTGTGGGCGTCTCAGCCCTCTGAGATCGTCTGCCGCACAGAGGCACATCATCCCAGCCCTGGTAGTCCCCGTAGGCCCCCGAAAGGCTTATTGGGGTGTGTAGCGGGGCTTCGGGAACTGCAGCATGGTTCCCCACGGAGCGGCCAGAGCTTCCACGGCGGTTCAGACAAGCCGATTCCGTGCGAGAGCTCCACGGTGCAGTGCTCCGTCCAATCCCGGGCAGGGCGATCGGGTTGTCGTGATCAGGCGCCTCTGACTCGCGGGCTCAGGGTCCGAGGCTGTCGCCGACGCGAAGATTCAGCTGCTGGAGAAGGGCCGAACCCTCCACGGCTGCCTTGCCTTCCAGTTGTGCTTTCCTGATCAGCACCGGACAGCCGCCGGTGGCCACCACCGCCCCGACCCCCTCGGTCAGGGCCAGCAGGGTGCCAGGCTCCTGACCATGGGGACCGCCCCAGAGATCCGCCAGACGGAGGCCCTCGGGGGTGAGTTGCTCCCGCAGCCTCTGCACCAGCGGCTCGCTGGCCAGGAGTTTCAGCCTCTGGCCCCGCCAGCGGGTCTGGGCGCCGGGATACAGCCCCATAACGCGGCGGTGCACCGACAAGGCTGAAGCGCTCCAGTCCACGATGGCGTCCTCCTTCGTCAGAAGGCGGGCGTAGCTCGTTCCCTCGTTGCGCTGGGTGCGCACTCCTAGCCGCTCCAACCGTTCGACCTGAGGGCCTTCGCCAACTGCGGCGATCCGATCGATAGCTTCCACCAGCAGATCGCTGCTGAGCCCGGCCAGCCGTTCTCCTAGTTGGGCGGCATTCTCCAGCAGGCCCACGGCAAGGCGCCTCTCCACCAGCACGGGGCCCGTATCGAGGCCCTCCTCCATGGCCATGATTCCCACCCCGGTTTCGGGGTCTCCCTCCAGGAGACACCACTGAATCGGGGCCGCCCCCCGCCAGCGGGGCAGTAGGGAGCCATGGGCATTCCAACAGCCCATGGGAGGCTGGTTCAGCACCTGGGGCGGCAGGATCTGGCCGAAGGCCACCACCACCGAGAGATCGGCTGCCAGGGCGGCCAGCTCGCTCTGGCAATCGGGTTGCCTGCGGATCCGCTCCGGCGTGAACACCGGCAGATCCAGCTCAAGGGCCCGGGCCTTCACCGGCGAGGCCATCAGGGCTTTGCCCCGTCCGCGGCGCCGGTCGGGCTGGCTCACCACCCCAACCACCTGATGGCCAGCCGCCAGCAGGGCCTCCAGGCTCGGAAGGGCGTAAGCGGGGGTGCCCCAGAACAGGATTTTCATGACCGCTTGGATGCTGGATCCAGGTTGCAGCCTGGCGGTTGGCTGAGCAGGCATAGCCGCAGCCCCGGGGGGACGGCGGCTGACACCTCAGGCGTCGCCGGTCACGGCGAGCCCTTCCACCCAGACCCACGGGCAGAGACCATCGGGGGTGATCTTCGCTTCTCCCTCGAAGCCCAGCAGGGAGTGCAGCACCGTGCGGATATCGCCGGCTACCGTTGCCGCGTCGATGGAGCGCTGTTCACCATCGCGCATCCACCAGCCGTCGAACGGAAGCGAAAAGGATCCCTGACTAGCCTTCACACCGGCATGGAGCGCGGAGAGAGAGTCGATCACCACCAAGCCCTGGCCACCGTTCCGGCTGGCCAGGAAACGGTCGAGGCCGCCGGCTCCGCCACCGCTCTCCGGTGAGGGCCCCACTTCGAACCAGTTCGCCCCGACGCTGGCCTTGGCCCCCATCCCGGCATGGCCCGTGGGTTCAACCCCGAAGGCCCGGGCAGTAGCTTCCGAGTGGAGAAAATTCCGAAGCACTCCACCCTCCACCAGACTCAGGCGCCGAGTGGGCGTGCCTTCTCCATCGAAACAAGACGCTCCGACGTTGCCGGGATGCAGGCCGTTGTCGTGGATGTCCAGGAAGGGAACAGACAGGGATTGGCCGAGGGAATCGCGGCTCGAGAGGCTCACGCCATCAAGCACGGCACGGGCATTAAACAGGCTGCTGAAGGCCCCGATCAGGTCGAGAAAAGCTTCGGGGCTGAACACGCAGGTGTACTGACCCGTGGGGATCGGGCCGTAGTCGAGATGGGCGATTGTGCGCTCGGCCGCTTCTTCGATGCAGCCCGCCACATCCAGGCCATCGGCGCCATAGGCCAGCCTCACGGCACCACTGCTGCGGGGTTTGCGGCCGCTTTCCTCAGCCCGGGCGTAGAGGTAGACGCTGGCGGTGGTGAGCCTCTGCTGCCGGCAGGCCCCATCGCTGTTGAGGTAGATGCGCTCGCTACTGCGCTCTGCCAGACCGTTGTAGGGCACGGTGGCAATCGCGGGGTGGCGGCCGAGCAGATCGGCTTCCGCCTGCTTGAGGGTGGCCAGCAGTTTCAGGATGCCGAGGGAGGGGCGCAGGGGCTGCTGCAGTGTTGGAAGGGGGGCCGTGGCCAGGGGGGAGAAGGCCGGGGTCTCGTCCTCGTTGCCAAAGGCACTGGCGGCCTTGGCCCCTTCGAGGGCGCGGGCCAGCCCGGCTTCGGAGAGGTCAGAGGTGCTGGTGATACCGATCCGGTTGGCCTCGTTCCACACCCGCACGGTGATCGAACGACGCTGAGCGGCCTTGAGTTGTTTGGCCTCACCGCGATCGACCTGCACGGAACGGTCGCTGCTGCAGGCGGCGCCCAGATCCCACTGGTGGATGCCGGCCCGACGGGCCATGGCCGCCACGGTCTCATGCAACCGGGGGGCTTCGAGGTGGCCGTCCTCCAGATCTGGCATCGGTTGCTCTCCGGTGAGTTCATTCCGGTTGGAGGGCGCCCTGTCGAGGTTTGAACGCTCCGACTCCATGGTCATCGCCCCCCCACCGTGATCGCATCCACCTTGATGTGCGGCTGCCCCACCGTGACATTGACGCTGCCGCTCACCGAGCCGCAGAACCCCGCCGCCAGTTCGAGGTCGTTGGCGCACATCGAGATCCTGGGCATCACCTCCCTGGCCTCACCGATCAGAGTGGCTCCCTTCACCGGCCGGGTGAGCTGGCCGTCCTCGATCAGATAGCCCTCCTCCACCGCGAAATTGAACTGGCCGGTGGGGCCGACGCTGCCGCCACCCATCGATTTGCAGTACAGACCCCGGTCCACGGAAGCAATCAACTCCTCCGGACTGTGGGGCCCGGCGGCGATGTAAGTGTTGCGCATGCGGCTGGCGGCGGGGAAGGCATGGCTTTGGCGGCGACCGCTGCCGGTGCGCCGATGGCCGGTGCGCAATTCGCCGGCGCGGTCACTGAGGAAGCGCTTCAGAACGCCGTTCTCGATCAATACGCTGCGCTGGGGTTCCATGCCCTCATCGTCCATGGCCAGGGATCCGAAGGCTCCGTTGCTGACTCCTTCATCGATGGCGGTCACGGCGGGATGGGCGATCAGCTCGCCCACCTTGTCGGCGAAGGGGGTGGTGCCCCGCTCCACCTGAGTGGTTTCCAGCAGATGGCCGCAGGCTTCGTGAAAAATCACACCGCCGAAGCGGTTGGCCAGCACCACTGGAAACTGTCCCGCTTCGACGTAATCCGCGTACAGCATGGTGGCCGCACTGGCGCAGAGGTCGATGGCGGAGGACTCCACATCCCAGTGGCGCAGATCGTTGGGGTTATCGGTGGTGCCATAGCGACGGCTCAGGCTCGCCCGGTGATCGCCATCAGCGGCCAGCACGGAGAGGCCCACCGTCTGATGCAGTCGGATATCGCGGGCGTGGGTGCCATCGCTGGCGACGACCAGAACCTCCTGCCAGTTGCGGGTATAGCTACCGCGGCGGGCCTGCAGATGGCTGCCGTGGCGCTCGAGTTGATGGGTGCCCTGCAGCAGCCTGGCGGTGGCCTCGGTGAGATCTGGGCAGTAGTCCAGCCAGGGTTGCTTGGCCAGCGCGAAATCCCGCAGGCTTGTCAGCCCCTGGAATGATCCGGGTCCTGAGGATGAGCTGCGACGCAGTTCCAGCATCGCCAAGGCCTCATCGAGGGCCGCATGCAGTGAGATTTCGCCGAGGTCGTTGGTCGAAACGAAGCCGTCGCGGCCGCCCCGGAACACCCGAACGCCTGCGCCCATGCCGAAGGCGGGGCTCACGCTGGTGATGGTGTCCTGTTCGGCCAGCACGCCCAGGTGGTCGGTGCGCTCCAGGAACACCTCCACCAGATCGGCGCCTGCGGCTGTGCCGGCGGCGAGCAGAGGTTCAAGGCGTCGGATCCAGCCTTCGTCGTGGAAGGGGGCCGAGGGGCTGAGGGTGGAGGTGGCCAAAGCTCAGCGCACCGACGGCTGGAAAGCTTCGCTGCGAATCGGCGCCATCAGAAAGAGCTTTGCCATTTCGAGCGCATTGGCTCCCCAGAAGGGCAGCTTGCGCAGAGCCTTAATAAGAGCAGGGCCATCGGCAGCCTCGACGGCGCTGAGCGCATCATTGTTGCGTACGAGCCGTTCCAGGCGGATCCAGAAGCGCGGATTTTCCACGTCAAGCACCACGGGGAAGACGCGGGCCGAAGTTTCGTTGGTCTTGATGATCACCTCTTTATCGTACTCACGGGCATCAAGGCCGAGGGCTTCGTAGAACTCTTTGCGTGCCACATCGCGAACGTACATTGTAGCGAAGACGGCTAACAGAAAGAAGCGGCACCAAAGTCTGGCGGTAAAACCCCGGACGGTGTCGGGCTGGGCCTTCATCAGGGCATCGAAAAAATCGCCGTGGCGGTTTTCATCTTGACACCAGTTTTCGAAGAAATTGAAGATCGGGAAAATCTTGCTTTCGGGATGTTTCTGAAGGTGACGATAGATGGCGATGTAGCGCCAGTAGCCAATCTTCTCAGAGAGATAGGTGGCGTAGAAGATGAACTTGGGCTTGAAGTAGGTGTAGGCCTTGTTGGCGGTCAGGAAGCCGAGGTCGAGCTGCAGGCCGAAATCGGCCATCGACTTGTTCAGGAAGCCGGCGTGGCGGGCTTCGTCGCGGGCCATGTGGGCGAAGCACTCGGCCAGTAGGGGATTCTTCGCTTTGATCCTGCGACTGAGCTCCTTATAGAGGAGAAAGCCGGAAAACTCTGAGGTGCAGCTCTGCTCGAGAAACTCGACGAACACTTTGCGGGTCTGGGGATCCAGCTTATCGGCAGCGCCTTCAAATTCTTCGTTGCGAACGAAGTGGTGACGGTTGTAGTCCTTCCGAAATTCCTCGCAGATCGCCTCGAGTTCTGCTTCGTTCGGGCGCAGATCCATCGCCGCCATGGCGTCGAAATCTGTGGTGTAGAAGCGCGGTGTGAGGATCGTGTCCTTGGCGGGATCCTTCACGGCGGGAGCCGAAGGGCCGCCGACCGAAGCTGGGGCTTGGGGCGAGCCTTGGAGGCTGGTGGAGGCTGTGGCGGCGGGAGGCACCATCGAGCGTGGAAGAGGCTTCTATAGGACTCATCGTAGGGGGCCTCCCACCGTTTCCGGCTGGTTGTGAAGGCCCTGCCTCAGTTGGGGCCCAGCCATTTCTGACCGTTCAGCCGTTGCACCAGTCGAGATACCAGCAGCGCCTGCGTCATCTTGCGCTCATCGATCAGGAAGGATTCCAGCAGGCTCGGTTCGGCTCCCGCTTCCGCCAGGGTCACGGTCTTCGACGCCTGGATGTCGGGGCTGGTGAAGCAGAGCCAGAAGCGGCGTTCTCCGGGCAATTGGCCCTTCACCATCCAGCAATCGCTTCCCACCACCGGCATCGGACCCTGGAGGAAGCTCAGCTCCGGCGCAGGACCGCCATAAGTGCGGCATTCCGCGGCGATGGCGGGCAACAGCAGATCGGGCACGAAGCGCTCAAATGGCTGCTCCTCCGGCGCCGGTGGCTTCGCCTTGGCCGCAGGCTTGGCATCGGCGGCAGGCTTGGGAGCGGAGCCAGGTGCGAGGGAAGCCGCCTTTAGGGTGGCTTCCGGGTCCGCAAGGACCGGAGCCGCGCTTTCGCTGGCCGTGGTTGCGAGTGTTGTCGGTTCGTTGGCACGGGCTGCCGGCGGTGGGGTGCCGGGGCCGGGGTTGGCGGGGCTGGGGCTCTCGGTCACCGGTTCGCTTGTCGGCGGAATCTGGGAATAACTCTAGGGATTCCAGCGACCATGTTCGCCCGGGGTTCGTTCACCAATCCTCCTCACCAATCCTCCAGCGTGTCGCTTCCCCAGTCATCGCTAACGGGCATGGGGTCGGCGCTGCGTCCTTCCTCTCCCTGCCGGGACCAGCCGCCGCGATCGTTGCGAGCCTGACGCCCGTGCGCCCCGGATCCCATGGGTTCGGAGGGGGATTCAGACCGGGCGCGCCGGATCACCCGGTAAGGAACCGAGAGGGTGGGCGGCGGCTCGCCGGGTGACCTGTTGGGACCGGCTGAGGCTGCCGGCCGCCAGGCCTGCGGTTGCTCGAACTCACCGAGGTTCTCGTTTCCTTGGAATCCCATGGTCCGGCTGCCCTGGTCGTTGCCGGCTCGCCAGCTCGTCGATTCAGGCCGCTCGCCGCTCCACGGCCGTCCCCAGGGGATGCCCGCAGAACCTTCCCATGGTTCCCCTCGCTCCGGCTCCCGACGCACCCGACGTCGCAGTCCCGGGCCCGGATCCCGCAGGGCCAGGGCGGTGCCCCCGGCGCTGAGGGCGCTACCGCCGGCCGCCGCCGCCGCGATCCAGACCCCGAGCGGTAGCGAAGGGCTCTGCCAGGTGAGCAGCCGCAACGTCACCTTGGGCCTGGTGTTGAGCGCACCGGTCACCAGCAGGGCGAGCAGGGGCGCCAGCAGGGGAAGCAGCAGCAGGCGTCGGATCAGGTTCAGGGCTCGGCGGGGGGCAGGGAGCTGGGCCGCTGCCGATCCTGGCCTGTGGGGTGGGCTCCCAGGGGAGCTCCCTGCCAGCGGTTCAGCGAGCCCAGTTCGAGGTCGAGGCCATCGAAGACGCGGATCACCAGAAAGTCCACCATCTCCTCGATCGTGCGCGGCTGGTGATACCAGGCCGGCACCGGCGGTGCGATGCGGGCACCGGCCTCGGCCAACCGGGTGAGGTTGCGCAGATGCACGAGATTCCAGGGCAGCTCCCGCGGCGCGATCACCAAGGGGCGTCCCTCCTTGAGGTGCACATCGGCGGCGCGTTCAATCAGATCCAGCGCCACGCCGGAGGCAATACGACCCACAGTTCCCATGCTGGCAGGGAGGATCACCATCCCCCGGGTGCGGTGGCTGCCGCTGGCGATCGCGGCCGCCTGGTCGTTCCAGCGATGGCAGCGCAGCAGACCGCAGCCGCAGCCGGTGCGATCACGCCAGAACTGCTCCTGAGCCTCCGGTTCCGAGGGAACCCTCAACCCCAGTTCCGCTTGCCAGACACCGATGGCGCCACGGCTGGTGACCATTTCCACCGCCACATCAGCCTCCAGGAGCAGCTGCAGGGCCCGTTGAGCCAGCGGTTGTGCCGACGCACCGGAGACGGCGAGGACCACCGGTGGTGAAGCGGGGTTGAAGGTAGGCATGCCGGAAGGTGGGGGCTGGGACGCCCGGTCAGAGGGGTGCGAGAACCAGCGCTTCCGCGCCATCCATCACGCCGTTCGTCGCGGCGAGGGCTTCCTCACCCGGCTCGGGCAGCACCACCGCCAGATCGATCTGGTGACGCAGGGCGTCCACCTTCTGGATCTCCACCTCAACCCGGTCGCCCACCATGTAAACGCGGCGGTTTTTCCTACCCACCAGGCGGTTTTGGCGAGAGCGGTACTCGTACCAGTCGTCCTTGAGGGAGCTCACATGCACCAGCCCCTCCACCTGGGAGGGTGGAACCTCCACGAAGAAGCCATAGCTCTGCACCCCGCTGATCACACCAGTCAGGGTCTGGCCTACCAGGGGTTCGGCGTAGCGGGACTGGGCCATGGCCAACACATCCGCCTGGAACTCAAGCAGGAATCGGTTGCGGGCGTTGAGCCGTTTGGCCAGCCCATGGGTAAGGGCTTCCCGGAAGGGTGCCAGCTGGGATGGGGTGAGAATCGGCCAGTCGGTGCTGCCATGGCAGGCGTCGCTGGCCAGATCGATTCCAGTCTTGTGGCGCACGCTGGGCCGGTCCTTCCCCTGGGAGAGCAGGGTGGCCAGCAGTTGCTGGTTCCAGAGGTCGGCGTAGTGGAGGCCGGGGCAGCACCAAGAGGCAAAGGCCTCGGCTTCGCCCGCCAAAGCATGCGCTCCGCTTTGGCTGTCGAGCTCCACGGGCTGCAAGGTGCCCCGGAGCAGGTTCTGAAGGGCGCGGCTGCGGTCCGTCGCGGCGAAGGCGGCGGCGAGTTCGGCGGCATCGGCGTTGCCTTCAGCACTCAGCTCCAGGGGAATCTCTAGGGCGAGGGCCGCCTTGGCGACCTCATTCAGGTCATCGGTTTCTGGCGCGTTGTTGCGGGCGAACAGTCCCGGCAGCTGGAGGGCGGCGAGGTGGCGCCCCAGGGCGCGATGGGCCACCACCACGGCCTCCCGCAACAGGCCCAAAGGCTCCCTGTCGGGAAGCTGCACCAGCCAGCCCTCCCGGGAGGCATCGGGGAGCGGGATCCGCAGATCGCCGAGGCTTTCGATGGCCGGAGTAGCAAGATCCAGATCCAGCGATCCGGCCTCGAGCCGGCGGCTACGCAGCAGGCTCACCACAGTGAGCAGGCTCTCCACCAGCGGCAGATGCTCCTTGAGCGGTTTGAGGGCAGCGGGCAGCGTGCGGGCCTTGGGCTTGCGTTCCGCCAGCGCCACCAGGGCGGCAGAATCCAGGCGGGCAGCGGGTTTGACCAAGCTCAGGCAGAAGCGGAAGTGCTCCAGCACCCCTTCGCTGCTCAGCTCCAGGGCCACGGAAACGGCCTCATTCCGTTCGCCGACCCGCAATGCCGAAGCCTTGTCGAGGGCGGGGGGCAGCAGAGGGAGCCACTGGGTGCCGGCACAGATGGCCCCGGCTTGCTGGTTCAGCCAGGTGTCCAGGGCGCTGCCAGGGCTGATGCGCTCGGCCACTGCTGGGGCATGGACCCAGAGGCGCCAGCCCCCTTCTTCCCGGGCTTCGAGGGAGAGGCCCGGTAGGGAGGGCGCATCCACGCCGCTCCAGCTTGCCGGCAGCAGCACCGCCAAGGCTGAGAGATCGCGGCGTTCTTTCTCCTCCAGATGGCGGAGGCTGGCGCGGGGTGCCGGTGGCCGTCCCTGAAGGTGATGTTTGGTCAGCAGCAGATCCCGGTCGGCATCGGGACCACCCCGCACTGGGAGGCTGCGGGCCACATGCCCACGGGCGGCGAATTGACCCACCGGGAAGCGGTCGATGATGACCTCCACCACCGTCTCCCCGGCAGCGTCCGCATGGCTGCGGTCGTCGAACGGCAGTTCGATGCTGGTGAGCAGTCGGTCGTCGAGGGGAAGGGCCAGTAGGCGGTCTTCGTCGCGCGCTTCCACTTGAGCTAGCAGGCTCGTGGTGTCCCGGGCCAGGATGCACTGAACCCCTCCTTCGGGGGAACGGCGGCGACCCCCCTCCCGGGTGATCTTCACCAATACCCGGTCGCCGTTCCAGGCGTGATTGAGCTGGTGGTCGCGAATGTAGATATCTTCGCCACCGTCGTCCCGGAGGGCGAAACAGAAGCCCTTGCTGGAGCAGCGCAGTCGGGCCGGCACCAGATCGGTGGGGTCCAGCCGCTGGAGTCCGGAGTCCGATTCCGCTACCACCGCCAAGCGCACCAGAGCATCAAGGCCGATGCGCAACTGCTGGCGCTCCTCCTCGCTGCCCAGGGTGAGGGCCTTTTCCAGGTCCTGCAGGGGCATGGGCTCCGTGTTCGACAGCTGGTCAAGCAGGTCAGCGACCGTGAACTTCATCGTGAGGTGGATGCGGGGAGCGGCGCACGCGCTTGGGGTGCGGGATGGAAGGACGACCTGACGCGGGCCATCGCGGTGGAGATCCCGGGCCTGGGTGTGAAGCGCCGGTGAGCGGGCCAGTTGCCAACACCTGGCTGGCGCTGGGAAAGCATGGCCAGGGGGCGCCCCAGGCGGCGATCGCTTGGAGAAGGAACGGGTGCCTGGAGTGGGGGGGTGCCTGGAAACGGGCAGACCGGTACAGGCTGTGTGGGGATTCGGCGTCCAGGCCCGGTGGCCCCCTGCCGAACCTTTATTCACTCTAGGGAGTGGTGGTGTCGCCTTTCTCGCCATCGCCGCTGCGGGAGGACCGCAGGATCAGCCGGCTCCCCAGGATCAGGAAGCCCACCGAGGCCAGTAGCTGCAGGGCGTCCGGTGGGATCACGCTCGAGAGGGAACCCCCCGCCGCGGCCCCGACCATGCTCGCCAGCACTAAGGCCGCGGCACTGCCGGCGAAGACAGCGCCGGGGCGGCTGGTGGTGCCGCTGATGCTCACGATCGCCAGCTGGGTCTTATCTCCCAGTTCGGCCAGGAACACGGTGATGAACGTGGATCCGAGCAGAGCCAACATGAAAGACAGATAGCAGAGGTACTAGCGGACGAGACCGGCCAGGCCGGGTTGAAGCAGGTGCAGGGGGGCCAGGTTGAGCACGGCCTGGCGACCGAGCCAGAGGCCGAGGGCCACCATCAGCACTCCGGCGGCCCGCTCCAGTTGTTCCGGCGCCATCACCGTGGACAGCCAGCGGCCCAGCAACACCCCCACGAGGCTGGAGCAGATCAGGGCCAGGGACGCCCCCAAGAACACCACCACCGGCCGTCCGGACTCCGCCGAGAGCAGCAGAGCGGCGAGCTGGGTCTTGTCGCCGAGTTCGGCAAGAAAGACAGTGGTGGCGGTGGTGAGGAACACCCCGAGCCATGTGGTGGATGATCCGGCCTCTGCTGCTTGGTCCTGGCCGTTTGGGGCGGCGGAGGATGGAGACGCAGCGGTGCTGCTTCCGCTGTCAGAGCCGATCGGTTCTGGAGCGAGAGCGGGATCGGGCTCTGGATCGGTGGGGCTGTTCATCGTGGCTTCCGGATCGCCCTCAAAAAGCGTCGCATGACCCTGCCACGCCCGCCATGCTCACTGCGGATTTGTTGTTTGCAGCAGGCGATTGCCAGGGCATCACCCGACATCCCGTCGTTGCCGAAAAGGCCGACCAGGGAGCTGATGCGGCAGAAGTCGGGTCGCTCTTCGTAGATGCGGCAACGGCAGCCGCCAGTGTCGAAATGGATGCACCAGCCATCGCTGCCCACCAGCTTCAGATAGGTGCTCCGCTGCTGGGGGCTGAGGGCTTCGATGGCTTCAGCCCGCAGGGCGGGATCAAGGCGGCAGCAGGAGCCGCAGCCCGATATGCACCGCCACACCTCCCTGGGGCCGGAGCCGCCATTTTTGGTGCCATCAAGGCTGCTACCGCTGGGATTTTCGCACCGGGTCATGGCATTCGCTCATGACAAGCCATCACAGTGGCATCCCGGCGGGCCGAACCCCATCCCCTGGCGTTTAGCATTTCATAGTGAATTAAATCTGAGAGAGCCGTCCATGGGCATCGACTTCCACCTGATCTCCAATTTCGCTGCCTTGGCGTTGATCACCCTGGCTGGCCCGGCGGTGATCTTCATCCTTTTTTATCGCCGCGGCGCTCTCTGACTCTCCCGCCCTAGGACTCCACTACCCGCCTATGCCTCCGCGGTCTTCGCCCGAAGGATCCTGCAGATGGTCCACGGGTGATGGTCGGCGGGTTTTTATGGTTCGAAGAAGCTGCATCGTCAGGTTTTTGGTCGGGCCTCTCGCTCCTGTAGGTCACTGTTCAACTATTGCTTGGATGTGTGGATCTGCTGACCGGAAGTAAGTTCTTCTAGCGCCCGGTAGAGCGGTAGCGGCATCAGCCATCGCCCGACCACCGCACCCAGCAGGGCCGCCAGGAGCAGCCCAGGTAGGAGCTGTTGCGATCCAGTAATCCTAATCGCGAACGCCAGGCTCATCACCGGCAGCTGGGTGGCTCCGGCAAGCCCCGCCGCCATCCCCAGCAACACCCCCAGCCCGCTCGGCCCGCCCACAAGTTTCAGCAGCCCTCCACCGAAGCTGCCACCTACGGCAAAGGCTGGATCGATCACCCCTCCAGGGATTCCGGCCGCCAGGGCGAGCACGGGGCCGATCAGGCGCATCACCACAAGGGCGCCCCAGCGAGCGGCGCCTGTCCAGCCCAGGGCCACGGCGCCGGATCCTTCCAGGTTCGCCAGGCTCAGCGTATGGCGCAGCAGAGTTTCACCATCCCCACAGCTTTCCCCTCCACTGATCAGGGTGAGGGCGGTGAGGGCCGTGCCCACCGCGAGCCCTGTGGCCAGGGGATGGGCCCGGGCCCGGGGCAGGATCAAGGCGGTGCCGAACACCAGCAATTTGGCCATTAGGGCTCCGATAAGTCCTGCTCCCAGCCCTACCGGAAGGGCCCAGAAGGCCTGAGAAACTTCCGCCCACGGCGTGGCCTGTATGCCGAGCGCGAAAAGAGGCTGGCCGCCCAGGCCAGCTACCTCGGCCGCCACGCCGGCCATCAGTAGCGAAGGCCAGATCAGGTTTGGCTGGAAGCGGCGGCTCAGCTCCTCGGCCACGAAGATCACCCCCATCAGGGGGGTGTTGAAGGCACCGGCCAAGCCTGCCCCGGCTGCGGCGGCCAGCAACTCGCTGCTGAGGCGGCCTCGGCCCAGCCCGTGGGCCACGGCGGCCCCGAGCTGGGCGGCGGGACCTTCCCTGCCGATCGGCAGCAGGGCCAGGCTGGCCGCTCCCCAGAGTGCGAGTCTCCCGGTCGTCGTTCCTGCCGCCAGCTGTAGGTCCCGCCGTTCCGGCCGCTGGAGGGCCTCCAGGAGCTGGGGTAAACCCGAGCCTGCGGAACGTTGCAGCACACCGGCCTGGAGCACCAGCAGCAGGGGCACGGTCGCGATCGGCGCCAGAGCCAGGAGCAGGGCAGGGACCGTCCAGCTTGCGCCGTAGGCCGGAAATCGGCCGATCAGGGCGTCCTGAAGCCGGTCGATGGCATTCAGGGGCCAGCAGGCCAGACCAACGGCCAGGCCCACCCCTGCCATGGCACAGCCCTGAAACAGCCAGCCGCTCGCACTTCTCCCGCCCTTGGCGCGAACCGGTGCCCCCATTAGGCCGTCAGACCCAGGGCCATGGCGGCCTCCTTAACCAGGGCGCTTACGTAGGGGTGGGAATGCTCGTCGTGGAGGCCGCTGCGCACCTCCTCGCCGGCGGCATTGCGAATGATCAGCCCATCGGCGTGGCGGGAGCACCAGTAAGTGCGATCGCGTCGTCGCAGCACCAAACCGGCGCAGCCAGCAGGCCGTACGCCCACCAGCTCGAGTTGAAGCCTCTCCTCTCCCTGCCAGCGATCCATCCTGAGGCGGTAGGCCACATCCACCTGGGCGGGCAGCTCAGCCCCCCCCTGCCAGCGCCAGGCCATGGCGCGGCGGTGTAGCCCGTTCTGCCCGAGCTGGAGATGCAGGTGGCCACCCCGCAGCAGCCGCTGCTCGAGAACCTGGCAGCCGCTGCTCCAGAACACGGGGGCCTGATGGCCGATTCCGAAGGGCTCTAGGCGCCGGAGCTGCTCCCAGAACTCGCGGTCGATCCGCTCGAAGCGCAGCAGGGCTTCGGGCTCCACGGTCATGGCCTGGCCGGCCCCATCAAGCCAGGCCTGGGCCAACTCTTCAAGCCGTTCCTGAAGCTCCCCCACCCGTTCCGCCAGCACGGTGAAGCCGCCGGCGGCCGGATGGCCGCCGTGGCGCAACAGCAGATCAGCGCAGGCCTGGAGGGCCTGGTCCACGGCGAAGCCGCGCGGTGCCCGCACCGAAGCCCGCAGCCTTCCGTTCCCTTCATCGGCCAGGAGCGCCACTGGACGACCGCAGCGCTCCATCAGCCGGGCGGCCACGATGCCAATCACGCCATGGTGCCAATGGGTCTGGGCCAGCAGCACGAAGGGCGGAGTCGCTCGGCCATCGGCGTCCAGCAGGGCCACCGCCTCCGCCTCGATGGCGCTGCAAAGCTCGCGCCGTTGCCGGTTCAGCCCATCGCATTGCCGCGCCAATTCGAGGGCCCGCTCCGGTTCGTCGGTGGTGAGCAGGTCCACCACCAGCAGGGGATCGCCCAGCCGTCCCACGGCGTTGATCCGCGGGGCGATCTGGAAGCCCACGGCTTCGGCATTGAGCTGCGGAGCCTCGAGGCCCGCCAGGCGCTGCAGGGCTCGCAGCCCCTCCAGCCGTGTTCGGCCCAGGCGGGGCAGGCCGTCGAGCAGCCAGCGCCGGTTCACCCCCACCAGGGGGGCCATGTCGGCGATGGTGCCGATGCAGAACAGGTCGAGGGCGATCGCTGCACCGTCCTGGCGGCCCACCCGGCGGCAGAGGGCGCTGGCCAGCACATGGGCCAGGCCCACGCCGGCCAGGCCCCTGTAGGGGGAATCCACCGGGGTGACGCCCGGATGGAGCAGGGCCAGGTGGGGCGGCCGTTCGGCCGGCAAGGTGTGGTGATCGGTGAGGATCACATCCACCGCCAGGGCGGCCGCCCGCTCCAGGGCCTCCCGGGCCGCCACGCCGTTATCCACTGTGATGATCAGGCCCACGCCATCGGCCGCCAGAGCCTCGACCATGCCGGCATTGAGGCCGTAGCCATCGTTGGCCCGGCTCGGGATGGCGGCCCTCGGCCGTGCCCCGAGCCGCTGGAGCACGCCCACCAGCAGGGCCGTGCTGGTCATGCCATCAGCGTCATAGTCGCCGCAGACGGCCAGACTTTCGCCAGAGCGGCAGGCCCGCTCCAGCCGTTCCACCGCCTTGGCGAGGTCGGGGAAGTGGTGATAAGGATCGGGGGCCGGGGGGGGATCCAGGAGGCTGCTGAGGCTGCTCTCGCTGAGGTGGCCCCGGCGTCGCAGCACCGCCAACAGCTCCTCCGGCAGATCGAACGCGGGGCAATCCAGGGAAACTCCAGGCCCGGGATCAATCCCAGTTGGGGGATCTCGCCGTGCCAATGGTGGTGGGAGAACCCAGGGTTGCGTGTCGAGGAAGGGCAAGGTACTGGTCAGGCACCTCCGCATTGTGCTGCCCGCCACCGGTGTCGCCAGCCCTAACCTGCGGCGGTAGGACCGGCGGCGCAGTGGCTCCTTCCCTTGAGGCGATTTTCTGGGATGTGGATGGCACCCTCGCTGAGACGGAACTCGAGGGCCATCGCGTGGCCTACAACCAAGCCCTTGCCGAGGCGGGTCTGCCCTGGCGCTGGGATCGGGCCCGCTATCTCAACGACCTAGGGCTTTCCGGGGGGCGGGAGCGGATGGCCCTCTTCCTCACAGACCTCGAGGGCAGCCCACCCTCCGAGACCCTTCTCGACGCTCTGGTGGCAGCCAAGAAGCGCCACTACACCGAGCTGATGCGCAACGGCTCGATCCCGCTGCGGGAGGGGGTGGCGCGATTAATTGGCGCCGCCGCCGCCGCCGGTCTCAGCCAGATCATCGTGACCACCAGTTCCCAGGCTGCGGTGGAGGCCCTCATGGCCGGCAGTCTCGCGGGGGCGGCCGGGGCCTTTCGGGGCTGGATCAGCGGCGATGACGTGAGCCGCAAGAAACCCGATCCCCAGGGCTACCAGCTGGCCTTGGCCAGGGCAGGCCTGGTTCCGCAGCGGGTGGTGGTGGTGGAGGATTCGGCCCAGGGTCTGGCGTCGGCCCGGGGGGCCGGTCTCACCACCCTCGTGACCCTCAGCTCCCTGTCCCGCCATGAAGGGGTCGGTGTCTTTGCCGCCGCCGCCGCCGTGGTGGATGGCCTGGGAGGTCCGGATCGGCCCCTCGCCCTGCTGCACGGTCCGGCCTGTCCGGAGGGCCAGGTCACGCTGAGCTGGCTGGAGCGGCTGCTTCCTGCCCCATGACGATTCCTCAGCAGCGCACCCGCTATGCCGCCTTCGAACGGCGCCTCGGCCGCTCCCTGCTGGGCCAGCTGCGGCGCAGCTGGCGCCACGCCAGCCTGGCTCTGCTCTCGTTGCTGGTTGGTTATTTCTTGAGCCAGAACCTGATTTCTCTGCTGCTGGTGCGGGTGCCTGGTGGCCGGCCGGCCGTGGTGTTCACGCTGGTCCTCGCCATGGAGTTGCTCGTGCGGCTGCGCACCCGGGCGGTGCGCGGCGAGGAGACGCCGCTTGTCTGGGTGATGCTCGACAACCTGCGCCTCGGAACCACCTACTCGGCCGTGCTGGAGGCCTTCAAGCTTGGAACCTAAAGGCCCCTCGCCCATCGCTGCGGCGGACGGACTGCTGCAGCGTGTTGGTCTGCCGCTGCTGGCTCACCTGGCGGAGCTGCGGAGCCGCCCCAACCGGCGCCGGCCTGTGCTGCTCCTTAACGGACCGGTGGGCGTCGGCAAGTCCACCCTGGTGAGGCAACTGGCCAGCCTGGCGCCGGCCCACGGACTGCGCCTGGCCGTGGCCTCCATCGATGACGCCTATCTCCCTCTCCCCGAGCGGTTGATCCGTCTGGCGGGCAATCCCTTCGGCGTGACCAGGGTCCCACCGGGCAGCCACGATGTGGGACTGCTGGTGGAACGTATCGAGGCTTGGCGCGGTGGTGCCTGCCTGCGACTACCCCGTTTCGACAAGACCCTGGCGGCCGGCCATGGTGATCGCTGCGGTGCGAGCGAGGAAACCGCCGATGCCCTGGTGCTGGAGGGTTGGTTGATGGGGTGCCGGCCGCTCGGACAGGATGCCGTTTCCGCGGGCCTGGCACGACTGCAAAACTGGAATCTCAGTGAAGCCGAACGGATCTGGCTGCCCCGCTGGGATCGGGAGCTCGAGAGCTACGAACCCCTCTGGCGAATTGCGGATGGACTCTGGGTGTTGCGGCCCCGCCACTGGTGTCTGGTCCGGCGCTGGAGATTCCAGGCGGAGGCCCGTCAGCGGCGTGCCGGCGGCTCCTGGCTGGCTCCGGATGATCTGGAGGGCCTTGTGCGCTCCAGCCTGCATTCGCTCCCGCCTCCCCTGTACCAGGACCCGCTGGTGGCAGGGTTCGACGGCGCAATCGAGGCCCATGGAGATCGCGAAGGGAGTTTCTCGCCCTTGGCAAAAGACCTCGCTAGCGAACTGCCGATTGTTGGGGTCACCCAGCTGGATGGTCGGCGCCGCTGGGAGCCGCTGGATCATCCAGCTCAGCTGTCGCCGTCTTCCTCGTCCTCGGCGATCGGATAGACGAAGCCTTGGGCCTTGCCACTCAGCACGGCCTTGCCGATCGAAAGGGCCTTGGCGGCGGCCACACCGGCCTTCGCCTTCCAATGGGCATGGCGCTGATTGCGCTTGCCCTTAGAGGTTTTCTTCTTAGGAACAGCCATCCCTTCGCTGATGCAGCCAATCTTTGATCATCCATTGCGAACCGTCCTTTCGTCAAATCGCTAGAGTCGTTTTGCGCCTCGCAGGCCCGTGGGAACGACGTCGACTCAGCCCCAGCGATCCCCCACCCCTGAGGGGACACCCCAGAAGGCCCAGGGGCAGGGGGTGCGTCCCGCGGCCACCGGCATCGAGCCCACAGCGGAGAAGCCCGCCACGACTAACGCGTCCCCCCGGAGCGGCGATGCCAAGCCCGGGGCCCGGCCCGCCGGCAAGCAAGAGGTGCGTCAGCAGCCCTTCAGCATCGGCGGTGGTGGCGGCGCTACCCCCTCCTACAGCCAGTTTCTTCAGGATCTGTCGTCGGGCAGGGTGAAGGATCTGCTGCTCTCCCCCCGCCAGGGGGTGGTGGATGCCACCTATCGGGATGGTCGCAATGTTCAGGTGCCGGTGTTTAACGACAACCAGCTCCTGATCCGCACCGCCACCCAGGCCCAAGTGCCCCTCACCGTGCGCGATGAGCAGCGCGATGAGGCGATGGCCGGACTGCTGGGCAATCTCCTGCTGGTGATGCTGCTCCTCACTGGCCTCACCCTGCTGATCCGCCGTTCGAGCCAGGTGGCGAACCGAGCCCTCGGCTTCGGCCGCAGCCAGCCCCGTCTTCAGGCCGAGGGTTCTGTGGCGGTGCATTTCGAGGATGTGGCCGGGATCGGCGAGGCCAAGGAGGAGCTCCAGGAGGTGGTCACCTTCCTGCGCTCTCCGGAGCGGTTCACCTCCGTGGGCGCCAAGATTCCCAAGGGCGTGTTGCTGGTGGGTCCGCCGGGCACCGGCAAGACCCTGCTCGCCAAGGCCATCGCTGGCGAGGCCGGAGTGCCCTTCTTCTCGATGGCAGCCTCCGAATTCGTGGAGATGTTCGTGGGGGTGGGTGCCAGTCGGGTGCGGGATCTGTTCCGTCAGGCCAAAGCCAAAGCGCCCTGCATCATCTTCATCGACGAGATCGATGCCGTCGGCCGTCAGCGGGGCGCGGGAATCGGCGGCGGCAACGATGAGCGGGAACAGACCCTCAATCAGCTGCTCACTGAGATGGATGGTTTCGAGGAGAACTCCGGCGTGATTCTGCTGGCCGCCACCAACCGGCCTGATGTTCTTGATTCCGCCCTGATGCGCCCCGGTCGTTTCGATCGCCGCATCACCGTCGACCTGCCCGACCGCAAGGGACGCGAGGACATTCTCTCGGTCCATGCCCGCAGCCGTCCGCTTGCCGATTCCGTTTCCCTCGCCGATTGGGCGTCCCGCACTCCAGGGTTCTCCGGGGCCGACCTTTCCAACCTGCTCAATGAGGCCGCCATCCTCACGGCCCGCCGCCAGCAGGACCGCATCGATGATGCCGCCATTGGCGATGCCCTTGAGCGCATCACCATGGGCCTCACGGCGGCCCCCCTCCAGGACAGTGCCAAGAAGCGCTTGATCGCTTATCACGAGGTGGGCCATGCCTTGCTCACCACCCTGCTGCCCAACGCCGACAAGCTCGACAAGGTGACCCTGCTGCCGCGGGCGGGAGGTGTCGGTGGCTTCGCCCGCACCATGCCGGATGAGGACATCATCGATTCAGGCCTGATCAGCAAGGCCTATCTCCGCTCGCGGCTGGTGGTGGTACTGGGCGGTCGGGCCGCCGAGATCGTGGTCTTCGGTCCGAGCGAAGTGACCCAGGGTGCCGCTGGCGATCTGCAGATGGTCAGCCGCATCTGCCGCGAGATGGTGACTCGCTACGGCTTCTCCAGCCTCGGCCCGGTGGCCTTGGAATCGGATGCTGGCCAGGTGTTCCTGGGTCGCGACTGGATCCGCCCCGAGGCTCCGCCCTATTCCAGCCGCACCGGCAGCCAGATCGATGCTCAGGTGAGGAAGTTGGCCGCGGCTGCCCTGGAGCAGGCCCTTGCCGTTCTGCGGCCGCGCCGGCAGCTGCTCGATCGTCTGGTGGAGCACCTGATCGCCGAGGAAACCATCAATGGCGAAGAGTTCCGCGCCTTGGTGGCCGAGTGGGAGTCGGAGAATCCTCAGCTTTCCGGGGTGTCCGCCCAGCTCTCCTCACTCCTCACCCCGGAGGCCTCCCCGGAAGCGGATGTCGAGGCTGCGAAGGTAGGTGTGTAAGCCGGCATCCTGAATTGGTAGCAGCCTGGCGGCCCGGCCGCTTTCATTCACGTGGGCATGCCAGAGGCCTGGTGGAGTGATGAAGGCGCCGCCGCTTTGCCAGTCGATGCGCCGGGGATCACGGATCTGCCCCTCGCCGTCGCAGGAGCTGCCCACCAAGGTGTAGCAACCGGGGTCGCAGTCGAGGATCAGATCGAGGGCCACCGACTGGTGCTTGTGGGCTGATTGCACGGATCCAGCCGGCAGCACCCCTTGCATTGCCCACAGGGTGTGGGACACGGTGCGGGTGGCCGGCAGATCCGCGTTGCCCAGCAGCAGGCTGAGCCGATTCGCCTTACTGGCTGATGGGTCGTTGAGCAGGGTCTCCAGTTCCCGCTGCAGCCTGATGGCTGGATAGTGACAGGCACGGAAGCGGGGCAGGCTCGGCTCGACGCCCAAGTAGCGGAGCAGGGGGCCGTCGTGCACCCAGTAGAGAACGCTTTCCTCCCGAGCCTTGAGGAGGGGAGCCTGCCCTGCTGGCAGCACGAACACGTCACCGGTCTCCCAGGCCAGGGAGAGCGGGCCGGCGTGCTGGTCGCCGGGGCGGGTCAGAGACCCGCCGCCCCTCAGCACGGCGAACAGGGAGGTGGTTGCCACGGCGGCGGCCGTGAGGCCTTCGCCGGGAAGGATCCGCAGGAAGTGGGCGGCGAGGGCGGGACTGGTGGCCGGTCCCTGGCAACCCAGCTCGAGGCTGAGGTCGAGTGGCAAGGTGGCCGTGGGTCCGTAGGAGTGGAGCTCGGCGCCCCACTGGTGCAGGCCGATCGGCTCGGTGAGGCCGGGGCGCACCGGGTTGGCCGCTTCTCGATAGTCGAACCAGAGAGCAGGTGCTTCCAAGCCTTCGCCCGCCTTCAGCCCGTGCTCGCCAGGCAGAAACTCGCTGACTGCGGGTGCCCTTTCGATCAGCCCGTCCCCTGGATCCATGGCGCTCTGGCATTGGACCCCGGCCGGCAGGGAGCCTGTGGGGGTGGGGGTCGCAGCGCTGGCCATGGATTCCGAGCCTCCGAAACGACGATGGGCCAATACCCTATGGGCGCGAAGCGCATGCTGGTGCCATGGTTGCTTCCAGATCGCTGATGGTCGCCATCAGCTGGCGAGGTTCAGCCGCCCGCCACGGCGGGAACGATGCTCACCTCATCGCCATCGGCCAAGCTGGTGGCCTGGTGATTGAGGAAGCGGATGTCCTCGCTGTTTACATACACGTTGAGGAAGCGCCGCAGCTTGCCGCCGTCATCGCAGAGGCGGCCCAGGATGCCGGGGAAGCGAGCCTCCATGGCCTGCAGCAGTTCGTCGACGCTGCCGGCCTCGAGGCTCACGCTGGCTTCGTCGTTGGTGAACTTCTGAAGGGGGGTAGGGATCAGAACCTGAACGGCCATGGTGTCGATCGGCTGGTGGGTGTAGGGAAGGGATCAGGCTTGAATGTTGGGAATCCCCCCGATTGCAATCCGCCGATCGGGAACGCCGAGAGCTCGGGGCAGGGACTGGGACTGGGGGTTCAGCCCACCGTTTCCCAGGTGGCACGGTGCAGCGACTGGGCCCGTTCCCAGGCACTGTTGAAGCTGTCGAGCTGGGCTTCGATCACGAAGGGCTCGCCGATCGAGGAAGCAATGGCTTCGGTGGTCTTGAGGCCGTTGCCGGTGATGTAGGCCACAGTGGTTTCGCTGGGATCGATCTTGCCCTGCTCCACCAGCTTTTTGAGCACCGCGATCGTGGTGCCCCCGGCGGTTTCGGTGAAGACGCCCTCGGTTTCGGCCAGCAGCTTGATGCCCTCGATGATCTCGGCATCGCTCACCGCGGCGATGCTGCCGCCGGTGCGGTTTGCGATGTCGATGGCGTAAGGGCCGTCGGCCGGATTGCCGATGGCGATCGACTTGGCGATGGTGTGGGGCTTTACCGGGGTGATGAAGTCGCGGCCCTCGGCGAAGGCCTGGGCGATCGGGCTGCAGCCCTCGGCCTGGGCGCCGCTGAAGCGCACCGGCTTCTCCTCCACCAGCCCGACCTTGATGAATTCGTCAAAACCCTTGCGGATCTTGGTGAACAGGGAGCCGGAGGCCAGGGGGGCCACGATGTGATCAGGCAGGCGCCAGCCGAGCTGTTCGATCACTTCGTAGCCGAGGGTTTTCGATCCTTCGGAGTAGTAAGGGCGGAGGTTGATGTTCACGAAGCCCCAGCCGAAGGTGTTAGCCACTTCCGAGCAGAGGCGGTTCACCTGGTCGTAGTTGCCCTTCACCGCCATCAGTGTGGGGTTGTAGACCAGGGTGCCGAGCACCTTGCCCAGCTCCAGGTCGCTGGGGATGAACACGCAGCACTCCATGCCGGCATGGGCGGCGATGGCGGCGGTGGAATTGGCCAGGTTGCCGGTGGAGGCGCAGCTCACGGTAGTGAAGCCTAGTTCGCGGGCGCGGGTGAGGGCCACGGACACCACCCGGTCCTTGAAGGAGAGCGTCGGCATGTTCACACCGTCGTTCTTGATGTAGAGCTCCTTGAGGCCAAGGCGGCGGGCCAGCCGATTGGCCCGCAGCAGGGGCGTAAAGCCGGTGCCCACATCGATCGGGTCCCCTTCGATGGGGAGGAATTCTCGGTAGCGCCAGATGGAGGTGGGGCCGGCCTCGATCGTGGCGCGGCTCACCCGGCTGCGGATGGCGTCGTAGTCGTAGACGACCTCCAGGGGGCCGAAACAGACGTCCTCACAGACGTGGCGGGCCCCGGCCTCATAGGGATGGCCACATTCCTTGCAGCGGAGCCCGATGAAGGTGGAGCGGGAGAGGGTCGCGGTCACGGGCACACCCAGCAGCTCCAAGGACGTTAACAGCGTCGCTCAGCCGGTGCCAGATAAGCCGACCCCTGGAATCGGGTATACGGGAGTTGATGGGCCGGCCTTGTCGCCAGCTGGGATTTCCCTAGGCTCATGGGGTGAGATCACTCCCTTTCCCGGCCAGGTGCCGCTGGTTCTCCGCCCTCCGTGCCGCGGCCGTGGCAGGCGCCGCCCTGGCGGTGATCATGATGCTGGGCCGCATGGCGGTGGAGTGGCACTGGTTCGGGCAGTTCGAGCTCCAGAGCGTTTTGCTGCGTCGCTGGGGTCTGCAGCTGGTCGCCTTCGTCCTGGTGTTCGGCGGCGGCTCGCTTCTGCAGCTCAAGCAAGTCCAGCGCTGTTGGCGACTGCGGCAGGAGGCGACCACCAAGTCGCTGAGCCCCGAACCGCTGTTGCGGCTCGGGGGATCCCGACTGCTGCTGGCCCTGGTGGCCCTGCTGCTGCTGCTGGCAACCGGCCTGGCCTATCTCGTGCTGCAGGCCCGCGACCTCATCGGGGCCCCGTTCAGCGGTCAGGTGATCACGGGCTTCTCGGTACTGCTCGATCTGCCGCCGCTGCTGCCTCTGGGGCTGGCGGCCGGGCTGTTGATCCCCCTGCTCATTCGACCCCTCGCCACCCTGCGCATCACCCTGGCGGCGGCTCTCGCCGCTTCTGCCACGGCGCTGGCCCGCGGCTGGAGCCTGTGGCTGCCGGCCCTGCTGGCGGCTCCCTTCGGCGAGAGGGATCCGCTTGTGGGGCTGGATCTGTCCTTCACGGTGCTGCGGCTGCCCGCCCTCAAGCTGCTGCTGAGCGTGCTTCTGGCCCAGGGGGTGGTCGGCCTGGCTGCCTGCCTGCTGCTCTGTCTCAGTGAGGGCACCAGCCTTTCCGATGGCGCCTTCCCCGGCCTGAGCCGCGCCCAGCAGCGGGTTCTCCAGCCCCAGCTGGCTTTCCTGGCGGTGGTCGCGGCGCTGATCAGCGGTCTGGCCCCCTTCGATCTGATGGTGGAGGGCAGCGGGATCGCCTCCGGGGCTGGGTATGTCGATCTTCACGTGCGCCTGCCGTTGCGGCTGTTGCTGGCCCTGCTCCTGCTGCTGACGGCCCTGGGCCTGCTGGTTCCACTGCCAAAGGGATGGCTGCGGCGCGGGGCCCTCCTCCCTCTGACCTTCACCGCCCTCCTGGTGCCGATCAGCGAGTGGCTGTTGGCCCCGCTGGTGCAGCGGCTCTGGGTCCAGCCGAGGGAGCTCGCCATGGAGACGCCCTATCTTCGGCGCAGCATCCAGGGCACCCGCCGGGCTTTTGGCCTGGAGCGGGTGCGCAGCATCACCCTGGAGCCCCGTCAGAAGATCACCGCCGCGGACCTGGCGGCCGCTCCCGGCACCCTGGCCAACGTGCGTCTCTGGGACAGCCAACCCCTGCTCGCCGCCAACCGCCAGCTGCAGCAGCTTCGTCTGTATTACCGCTTCTCCTCGGCGGCCGTCGACCGCTACCCCTTGCGGGACAAGACCGGTCGGCAGGGCAGCCGTCAGGTGCTGATCTCCGCCCGCGAGCTCGACAGTGGAGCCCTGCCCCGTGGATCGCGCACCTGGCTCAACCGCCACTTGGTGTTCACCAACGGCCACGGCTTCACGGTGTCGCCGGTCAATGCCGCAGGACCCGACGGCCTGCCTCTGTTCTTCGTGAAGGATCTGGGGCGCAGCGGACGCGTCCAGGGAATCCCCCAGCTGGGGGTGAGCGATGCCGAGGCGCAGGCGGCTCTGCCGGTGGGTCGGCCCAGTCTCTATTTCGCCTCGGCGCCTGCTCCCTACGCCATCGCCCCCACGAAGGTGCAGGAGTTCGCCTACCCGGACGGCGAGCTGAATGTCTACACCCACTACGACGGCACCCGGGGAGTGCCCCTGGCCACGGCCTGGCAGCGGCTGTGCGCCGCCCTCTATCTGCGAGAACCGCGGGTGCTGTTCACTGGTTCGTTCACTCCCCGTTCGCTCCTCCTGCTCCGCCGCCAGGTGAACCAACGGCTGGAGGCCCTGGCCCCCTTCCTGCACTTCGAGAGCGAGCCTTATCTGGTCACGGCCCGTGTGGGCCGGCACGAGGGTTACCGGCAGGATCAGCACCAGTACTGGTTTCTGGACGGCTTCACCAACAGCCGCTCCTACCCTTACAGCGATCCAAATCCCCAGGGGCTCCGCTACTTCCGGAACCCGGTCAAGGCGGTGGTCGATGCCCATGACGGCCGCCTGTGGCTTTATGTGAGCGATCCTTCCGATCCCGTGCTGCGCACCTGGCGTCGGGCTTTTCCTGAGCTGTTCCGTCCCCTGTCGGAGATGCCCGAGGCGCTGCTGCGCCACATCCGAGTGCCACAGAGCCAGTTTACAATTCAATCAGAGCGGCTGCTGCGCTATCACGTCACCGACGTGCGCACTTTCTACAACGGCGACGATGTGTGGTCGGTGCCCTATGAGATCTACGGCAACAGTAACGTCCAGGTCCGCCCTTATCACCTCACCCTGCAGCTGCCGGGCCAGACCAGCACCGAATTCGTGTTGCTGCTCCCCTTCGCTCCGCTGAAGCGCACCAACCTGGTGGGCTGGCTGGCTGCCCGCAATGATCCTCCCCACTACGGCGAACTGCTGTTGGTGCGTTTCCCCCAGCAGCGCCTGCTACTCGGTCCCCAGCAGGTTTCTGGCCTCATTGACCAGGATCCCACCATCAGTTTTCAGTTCGGCCTCTGGAATCGCCTGGGCTCGAGGCTGTTCCGGGGCAACATGCTCGTGTTGCCCGTGGGCTCGGGTCTGCTCTACGTGGAGCCGGTGTACCTGCAGTCGAAAGCCAACGATCTGCCCACCCTGGTGCGGGTGGTGGTGACCGACGGCACCACCTTCGTGATGGAGCGCAACCTCAGCGATGCTCTGAAGCGGCTGGCCAGTGGGGGCCAGGGGGTCGCCGCTCCTGGACCGCCTCCCGCTGAGACTGCCATTAAGCCCTGATCAGCCCAGGGGCGCGCCACCGCACGGGGGAAGCAGGGCCCTGGCTACGGCCCCCATGGCATAAAAAAAGGGGCCTTCATGGGCCCCTGGCGTCTCCCGTCAGCAAGACGGTTTAGATCAGGCTGCCACGGCCGTCTTGGCATCGAGCTCGCCCTTGGCGTAGAGGCCGGCGTAGTAGTTGATGTCGCGCTGCTTGATCTTGCTGGCGTTGCCGGCGCACCAGAACTGCTGATAGCGGTCGAGGCACACCTGCTTCATGTACTGGCGGGCGGGCTTGTTGAAGTGGCGGGGATCGAAGTTGGCGGGATCCTTGAAGGCCGCCTCGCGCACCGCGGCGGTGAAGGCCAGGCGGTTGTCTGTGTCGATGTTCACCTTGCGCACGCCGTTGCGGATGCCTTCCTGGATTTCTTCCACGGGCACGCCATAGGTCTCGGGGATGGCACCGCCATACTTATTGATCATGTCCAGCCACTCCTGGGGCACCGAGGAGGAGCCGTGCATCACCAGGTGGGTGTTGGGGATGGCCTTGTGGATCTCGGCGATGCGGCTGATCGCCAGCACCTCACCGGTGGGTTTGCGGGTGAATTTATAGGCGCCATGGCTGGTGCCGATGGCGATCGCCAGCGCATCCACGTTGGTCTTGGCCACGAAGTCGGCGGCTTCGGCAGGGTCGGTGAGCAGCTGGGAGTGGTCGAGGGTGCCCTCAAAGCCATGGCCGTCCTCGGCCTCACCCTGGCCGGTCTCAAGGGAGCCCAGGCAGCCCAGCTCGCCTTCCACGCTCACGCCGATGGCGTGGGCCACGTCCACCACTTCCTTGGTGACGCGAACGTTGTACTCATAGGAGGCTGGGGTCTTGGCATCGGCCTCAAGGGAACCATCCATCATCACGGAGGTGAAGCCGTTGGCGGCGGCCCCGTAGCAGGTGGCGGGGCTGTTGCCATGGTCCTGGTGCATCACCACCGGGATGTCGGGGTAGGTTTCCACGGCGGCCAGGATCAGGTGGCGCAGGAAGCTCTCGCCGGCGTACTGACGGGCGCCGCGGGAGGCCTGCAGGATGACGGGGCTGTCGGTCTCGTGGGCCGCCTCCATGATCGACTGGACCTGCTCCAGGTTGTTCACGTTGAAGGCGGGAATGCCGTAGCCGTTTTCGGCGGCGTGGTCGAGCAGCAGCCGAAGCGGAACGAGCGCCATGGGAAACCTCGAGAATGGGGGGAAAGCGACGACTGGCGGGATCCCCCGCCGTGCCTGGAGGCGAGTCTAGGGGATGCCGAAACGGGGTCCTGAAGCTTCAGGGGTGCCCGATCGGCTGGTGCCGCCGGGCGGCATCGCACAGGCCCTGGCTGGCTGCGGCCTCCGCCAGGCCCGGCACCATGGGCCGTCCCTCCCGAGTGGCCTTGGCCCACCAGCCGATCAGCCGGCACACTGGCGCGATCCGGCCATCCTCCCAGGTGCGACCGAAGGCCAGACCGGGATCGGCGGGTACCGGTCGCAGGGGCTCGCCTGGTCGGGAGATCGCCAGTTGAAAGCCGTGCACATAATCGGCCTGGTTGGCTGACCCGAGCACCAGGGTGGCCTCACGGCCGTAGAGCTCGAGCCAGCAGCCCCGGCCCCCCCGGGTCACCGAGGACAGGTTCACCTGGGCCGGCACCCGTCGGCCCAGGGTGTCGCTGAGATCGAGCTGGATCAGGGCGATGTCCTCAGCATCCACCGCGCCCATGGCGGAGGCGCCGGCGCCCTCGGCTCCGGCCAGGGGGCGCTCCCGGATCGCCGTGCTCAGTCTGGCGGCGTGAAGCTCAGCGGGTCCCACGAGCCAGTTCAGGATGTCGAAGGCATGGGTGCCGAGGGCGCCCAGCACACCCCCTCCCTCGGCCGCGTGGGAGTACCAGGTCCAGGGACGGCTCGCGTCGGCGCGGCTGGCCATCAGCCAGTCGAGTTTCACCAGCCAGGGTTCCCCCAGCACCCCCTCGGCCAGGAGCGCAGCGAGCTGCTGGAACACCGGTACGGCGCGGTATTCGAAATCCACTGCCACGCAGAGTTTTTGGCGGATGGCCAGCCGCTGCAGCTCCTCGATGGCGGCGGCCTCAAGGGCCACCGGCTTCTCGAGCAGCAGGTGCTTGCCGGCTTCAAGGGCCTGGCGGGCCAGCTCGAACCGAGGGGCCGGTGGGGTGGCGATCACCACGGCCTCCACCCGCGGGTCGGCGAGGACGGCGCTGAAATCGGTGCTGCCGCCGAGCTCGGCCGCCCGGCAGGCCCGCTCCAGTCGTTCAGCACGGGGATGCCAGAGGGCCACCGGTTCGGTTCCTGGGCAATCCCTCAGGGCCGGAAGGTGCACCGTCTCACCAAAGCCGAGGCCGGCGATGGCGACGCCGAGGGGACGGTTGGTGGGCGCAGCCATGGAGTGGAGAAAAGGCTTGGGGGTGGGGAGGGAGCTGGCGAGCGTTCAGGCCGTCGGTTCCCGGCCGATGGCGGGCCCTATCGCTGCGGCGCAGGCCTCCTGAAGCGTGGCCGCCACGAGTGGATCGCCGCCGGTGGGCTGCCAGGTGGCGTTGAAGCGGGGTAAGCCGTTCACGGACACGTCTCGGTAGAGCCGGAGGTCGCAGTCGAGTTCCATCACCACCAGAGTTCCCAGGGGTTGGCGAGCGCTTCGCGGTTTCGCTTCCAAGGTTCCAGCGGCCGGGGAGGACTGCGGAGCTTCGATCCCTTCCGGCTCGGCAAGGGGCTGAAAGCGACTCAGCACCGACAGGGTGCCGCGGCGATCACGCCGCAGGCTTCCGGCATCCCACCACTGACGCCCCGTGGCGGAGGCCGGAACCTCTCGCCAGTCCACCGGCCCGGCCCAGGCGGGCTTCAAGCCCAGCAGCAGCGGAGTCGGCCCCGGGGGCAGGGCCAGGCCCACCAGAAGCAGGGCCAAGGGCAGGATGGCCCGGAGCCATCTCAGCCGGGGTCGCCCTTCAAGGCGGTGAGGCCATTCGGACCTGGAGGGCCGACGTCTCATGGGGCCACCGGCTGACCGCGACGGGATGGGGCATGCAGCCGCAGCAGCAGGGCCAGGGTGGCTCGCAGATCGGTGCGGGGCACGATCTTGTCGACGAATCCATGCTCCTGCAGGTACTCGGCGGTCTGGAAATTGTCCGGGAGCTTCTCGCGCAGGGTCTGCTCGATCACCCGGCGTCCGGCGAAGCCGATCAGGGCCTTCGGCTCGGCCAGGATCAGATCGCCGAGCATGGCAAAGCTGGCCGTCACCCCGCCGGTGGTGGGGTGGGTGAGCAGGGGGACATAGAGCAGTTCGGCCTGGCGGTGGCGTTCGAGGGCGCCGGAGATCTTGGCCATCTGCATCAGGCTGAGCATGCCCTCCTGCATGCGGGCGCCGCCAGACGCGCACACGATCACCACGGGGCAGCGCCGGGCCGTGGCCTCCTCGATCAGGCGGGTGAGTTTTTCCCCCACCACCGAACCCATCGAGCCCCCCATGAAGCGGAAGTCCATCACCCCGAGGGCCAGGGGAATGCCCTCCAGGCGGCAGAGCCCAGTGACCACAGCATCCCGGAGGCCGGTGCTCTGCTGGCTATCCCGAAGGCGATCGGCATAGGAGCGGCGGTCTTTGAAGGCGAGCGGATCGGTGGGGGAAAGATCAGCATCATGAGCTTCGAAGCTCCCCTCATCGGCGATCAGGCGGATTCTCGCTTCGCTGTCGATCCGCTGGTGATGGCCACAGCCCTTGCAAACGTGGGCATTGGCCACCAGATCCTTCCGGTAGACCACCAGGTCGCACTCGGGGCATTTGCTCCAGAGGCCGTCCCCCTCATCGGGTTCTGGACCCTGGCTGGATCGCACCACAGGAGCGTTCTTGCGGCGATCGGCGAACCAGTCGAACAGGGACATGGGTGGGAAGAAGCTCGGTGCGGATCGGGCGACGACCTGGTGGGACCTTATTTAACGCTGCCGCGCTACGGAGGGGCTGGGCCTGGCAGCACGCTTCAGACGGGGCTTCCCGGCACCAGAGCGGGGAGCATCAGCCGCAGCCAGGGCTGGGGCCCCACCAACCACACCAGCACGGTGCCCGCGGCGAGGAAGGGGCCGAAGGGAAAGGGCTGGTTGGGACCCAGCCGACCGAGAATCCTGGCCAGTCCTCCCACCAGAGCCCCCCCGAACACCGCAAGGGCTACCGCCACGCCGAGCCCGCCGGGCCCGAGCCAGGCGCCCATCAGGGCCGCGAGTTTGGCGTCTCCCAGGCCAAGGGCTGGCCGGCCGAAGGCCCGCTCGGCCAGGGCGCTCACCGCTTCGAAACCCAGCAGTCCCAGCGCCGTGGCCACCAGATGCTCAAGCAGGAGTCGGCGACCGGTGGCCGGATCCTGAAGGAATCCCAGCAGGGCGGTGAAGGCCAGTCCGAGCAGCACGCCCCAGCGCAGCATCGGTTCGGGAAGCCAGAGGCGGTCGAGATCGATCAGCACCATGGGGAGCAGCCAGCTGACCAGAAACCACCCGGCCACCAGCAGAAGAACGGGCTCGGCCCCGGCGCCCATCCGATCGGGCCTGGCCAGCAACACCGCCACCCAGAGGCCGGCGCAGAGGCTCTCCACGAAGGGGTAGCGGGCCGCGATCGGCTGGTGGCAGTGACGGCAACGGCCCCGCAGCATCAGCCAGGCCAGAACGGGAATGTTCTCGAACCAGGCGAGGGGAGTGCCGCAGCGTGGGCAATGGCTTCCAGGCCAGATCAGGGATTCCTCCCGGGGCAACCGCCAAGCCACGACGTTGATGAAACTGCCGATGCAGGCTCCGATCAGGGCCACCGGGGTCGCCAGCAGCGGGATCATGGACTGGATGGGGTCGAAGGGAGAGGACATGGAATCGGCAGGCCTGGGCGGCAACCTCAGAGCGGACCGCGGGATGGCGCCGGACGTCCGGGCCGGTTGCGACCAATGCTGCGGTTGCGCAGCCACTCGATTGGCACGAAGTGCTCGTCGGGGAGCAGCACCGGCGCCTCAAACACCACCCGACCCTCGGTGGCCGCGACCTTAAGCACGATTCCGGCGGGCTCGATTCCGCCGGGACCGGAGGAGAGGAAGCGGAAATACACCTGACGCGCTAGTTGCAGCACCACGGAACTGTTGATGCGATCCAGGCGCAATCCCTGAAACCCGGCTAGCGGTGTGTTGGCGCTCAGAGAACCCGAAGCCGACCGGATCTCGAAGGAAGGACCTTGGCGCGGGCCGGGAGCCCGCGCTGGCGGTGGGGCCTGATCCCCGATGCGATCGAGGGGCCCATCAGTGGCGATGCCAGTGGCGATGTCGGCGCTGATGACGCTGCTGCAGCGGAAAGACGCGCAGGGGGAGAACCCGTTGCACTACTGGGATTGTAGGGCTGCCGCTGGAATCAAGCGAGATTTTTCTTCTCCTCAATCATGCGGTGGATGGTCGGGGTGAGGATCAGTTCCATCGCGAAGCCCATCTTGCCGCCGTCCACCACGATGCTCGTGGGACTGGACATGAAGGAGCCATTGATCATGTCGAGAAGATAGGTGAAGTCGATCCCCCATTTGGCGCGAGCCCCCTTGCGGAAGTGGCAGATCACGAACGACTCATCCGGCGTTGGGATATCGCGGATCATGAACGGGTTGGAGGTGTCCACTGTCGAGACCCGTTGGAAGTTGATGTCCGTCTGGCTGAACTGTGGGCAGATGTGGTTGATGTAGTCGGGCATCCGCCGCAAGATCGTGTCCACCGTGGCCTCAGCCGAGTAGCCGCGCTCCTTGTTGTCGCGGGCAATCTTCTGAATCCACTCCAGGTTCACGACAGGCACCACGCCCACCAGCAGGTCGGCCAGACCGGCCACGTCGTAGCCCTCACCCTTCACGCCGCCGTGCAGGCCTTCGTAGAAGAGGAGGTCGGTACCTGTGGGAATGGTTTCCCAAGGGGTGAACTGGCCTGGATCCAGATTGGTGCCGAGGCGAGCGTTGTGCTCGGCGGCCTCTTCAACGGAGTGCAGGTAGTAGCGCTTTTGACCGCTGCCGGTCTCGCCGTAGGTCCTGAACAGCTCCTCGAGCTTTTCGAACAGGTTGGCTTCGGGACCGAAGTGGGAGAAGTTCTCGCCCTTGGCCAGGGCGGCGGCCATGGCCTCCTTCATCGGACCCCGCTCGTAGCGGTGGTAGCTGTCGCCCTCGACCACCGCCGGGGTGATCCCCTCGCGTTTGAAAATGTGCTCGAAGGCGCGCTTCACGGTGCTGGTTCCAGCGCCGGAGGAGCCGGTGACAGAGACGACCGGGTGACGCTTCGACATCGAGCCACAAACAAAAACCCCTGTGAGTTTCGCAGATCGCCGGCTCGACCTTCCGCGCTGGCTGCTTGTGGATTGCGGTGGTCTGGATCCCATGACCGCCAAGGTTCAGATCGTGAGGCGCGATCGAAGCCCTCCTCCCTGGCGTTCCCAGGGCGAGCCGGCCTGATGAATCATCCTTCCCCCCCTCGCGATCCCCGCTTCCGCCGGCCTCAACCCTCCAGGGCCGCTAACAGCTGCTCGCCCATCCCCCGGCAACCGAGCCGGATGCACCCTTCGGCCATCAGATCGCCGGTGCGAAAGCCAGCCTCCAGGGTGCGCTCCACGGCGGCCTCCAGATCGGCAGCGGCGGCCTCCTGTTCGAGGCCAATGCGCAACAGCATGGCGGCGCTGAGCACCATGGCCATGGGATTGGCCAGGTCCTGGCCGGCGATGTCCGGGGCGGAGCCGTGGATCGGCTCGAACAGACCCGGTCCGCTGGAGCCCAGTGAGGCCGAGGGCAGCATGCCGATCGAGCCGGTGAGCATGGCGGCCTCATCGCTGAGGATGTCGCCAAAGAGGTTGCTGGTGAGGATCACGTCGAACTGCTTCGGCGCCCGTACCAGCTGCATGGCGGCGTTGTCCACGTACATGTGGCTCAGGGTCACGCCGGGGTAATCAACGTGGATCGCCTCGACCCGGTCTCGCCAGAGTTGGCTCACATCCAGCACATTGGCCTTGTCGACCGAGCAGAGCCTGCCGCCGCGCTGGAGGGCCAAATCGAAGCCCACCCGGGCGATGCGATCGATCTCAAAGTCGCTGTAGGCCATCGTGTTGAACGCCCGCACGTGGCCATCGGCCTCCACCCGGCCCTTGGGGGTTCCGAAGTACACGCCGCCGGTGAGCTCGCGCACCACCAGCAGATCCACCCCCTCGATCACCTCGGGTTTGAGGCTGCTGGCCCCGGCCAGGGCGGGGATGATCTTCACCGGCCGCAGATTGGCAAACAGACCCAGGCCAGCCCTCAGGCCCAGCAGCCCCGATTCGGGCCGTTTCTCGCGGGGCAGGCTGTCGTATTGCGGGCTGCCGATCGCGGCGAGCAGCACCGCATCGGCCTCCCGGCAGGCCTCCAGGGTGCTTGGGGGGAGCGGTTCGCCGGTGGCATCGATGGCGGCGCCCCCCATCGGCTGCTCGTCGTAAAAGAGCTCGAAGCCATGGCGCCGGCTCACCGCATCCAGCAGCTCTCTGGCCACCGCCGTGATCTCCGGACCGATGCCGTCGCCGGCGAGCAGGGTGATCCGGTGGCTGGTCATGACAGGCGGCGCTCCGGCACGGTACAGGTGGAGAGCGCGAGGCTAAGGCGCAGCAGGAGGCGCACTGGCCTGGGCGCCTGCCAGCGCAGGGAGCTGTGGTGGCTGGAAGGAGTAGCGCCGAGGGCGGTATCGATTGACAGTGGGGAGGTGGTGACGGTGGTTCTGCAGAGGCGGCCCCGGCTGGATTAGTCCTGAGCGGCCTGCAGTTTGCGCAGGGTGCGCGCCATCTCCGGCAGCTTGTTGAAGGCGGCGGAGCAGCGCAACCACAGCCGGTTGGGGATGGCGGGGTAGCCGCTCACCACCTCGCCGGCGGCGACTTCGCCGTGGATGCCTGATTTAGAGGAGGCGATCGCCCGGTCGCCGATCGTGGCCCGGTTTGCCACGCCCACCTGGCCGGCCAGGATCACGCCGTTGCCGAGGCGGGCACCACCGGCGATGCCCACCTGGGCGGCCAGGGCACAGCCGTGTCCGGTGGTGACACCGTGGCCGATGTGCACCAGGTTGTCGATCTTGGTGCCGGCGCCGATGCGCGTTTCCCCCACCGAAGGGCGATCGATCGTGGAGCCGCAACCCACCTCGACGCCGTCCTCCAACACCACCTGGCCGGTCTGGGGCATCTTGCGCCAACCGCTGGAGGTGGGCACGAAACCGAACCCCTCCGATCCGATCACCGCACCGGAATGCACCACACAGCCCCGGCCCAACCGGCTGCCCGGTTGCAGCACGGCATGGGCATGCACCTCACAGCCCTCGGCGAGTTGAACGTCGTGATAGAGCACCACCCCTGGATGGAGGATGCAGCCGTCGCCGATCACGGCGGCGGCACCCACCACGGCGTAAGCACCCACATGCACACCGGCGCCGATCCGGGCGGAGGAATCGATCACCGCGGTGGGATGGATGCCGGGTTGCGGACGGACGCGGGGATGGAGAGCGTCGAGGGCTTCCGCGAAGGCGAGCCGGGGATCCTTCAGGGCCACCCAGGCCAGGCCCCGCTCCGTGGCCTGTTGCTGCAAAGGTTCGTCGCAGGGGAGGAGCACGGCGGATCCCCCCGTTTCGGCCAGGGCGGCGGTGAGGCCGCTGCCGGTCTCCAGGAAGCAGAGCTGGCCCTCGCCGGCCAGGTCGATCGCCTGGGCGCCGTGGATCTCCGGATCGGAGGCCAGATCACGGGGGGATGCCGCGTCCACCGCGCTGAGGTGGCTGAGCAGGCTGCTGAAGCGCATGGGCCGGGGGCCGGTGGGCGGATCGTAGGGCCCATGGGGTTCGCCCTGGTCCGACCTGCCCGAGGGGGGGCAAGCGTTGTCAGGGGGAGGTCGGGTCGGCCGTCCTTAGGGGGAGGTCGGGTCGGGTGCCGCCGGGGTGAGCACAAAGTGGTCGCGGTGGATCACGGTGTCGCCTGCCTCGCCCAGCTTGCGATGGATCGCGGCTCGGTCGAGGCCCAGGATCCCCTCAAGCTCCTCGCTGCCGAGGGTCACCAGGCCGCGTCCGATTTCGCGGCCATCACCGCCCAGCACCCGCACGGGCTGATGCCGCTCGAACCGGCCCTCCACGGCCCGGATGCCAACCGCCAGCAGGGAGGCACCGCGGTGGATCAGGGCCTGGGCGGCGCCGTCATCCACCTGAAGGGTTCCCTGGGGCAGCACCGCATGGGCCAGCCAGCCCTTGCGGTTCCCGAGCGGGGAGGTGCTGGGATGGAACAGGGTGCCGACCCGCTCACCAGCCAGCACGGCCTCCAGCACCGCCGGATCCCGGCCATCGGCCAGACGCACCCGCACGCCGCTGGTGGTGGCGATCCGGGCTGCGGTGATCTTGGTACCCATCCCGCCGGTGCCCCAGCGGCCGCCGCCGCCCGCGCCACGCCCAACCTGCTCCAGTTCGGCGAGATCGCGCACCTCGTCGATCGGACGGGCCTCGGGGTCGTGGCGGGGATCACCCGAATAGAGGCGATCGATATCGGTGAGCAGCACCAGCTCCTGGGCGCCGATCGCCACGGCCACCAGGGCGGAGAGGGTGTCGTTGTCGCCGAAACGCAACTCGTCGGTGGCGAGGGTGTCGTTCTCGTTCACGATCGGCACCACGCCCCAGGCCAGCAGTTGTTCGAGGGTGCGGCAGGCGTTCTGGTAGCGGCGGCGGGAGGCCAGGTCGCCACGGGTAAGTAGCACCTGGGCCACGGCCAGACCGCGGATGGCGAAAGCGTCCTGGTAAAGAGCCATCAGGCGCCCCTGGCCCACGGCGGCGGAGGCCTGCAAAGCCACCACCTCGCTGGGTCGCCGCTCCATGCCCAGGGCCGTGCAGCCGAGTCCCACGGCGCCGCTGGTCACGAGGGCGACGGAGTCACCGCGCCGGAGAGCCTGGGCCAGGCTGGTCGCCAGGTCGGTGATCACCGCAGTGGTGGAGCGGCCGGGTTGGCCGCGCAGCAGGCTGGTGCCCACCTTGATCACCCGCCGCAGGCCCCTGCCGGCCTGAGAGAGGCTTTCCGAGGCGCTGCCTTCGGTCATCCTTCGACCAGGGCTCCCAACCAGCGGGACATGCGGATCTCAAGGCTCTGCACCTGGTCATGGGGGCACGGATTCCCGTTCGGGTCGATCGGCCGTACCAGCACCGTGAATAGCCCGAGGCGGTTGCCGGCGAGCACATCGGTGAACAGGCGGTCGCCCACCAGGGCGATCTGATCGGGTTTCAGGCCCAGTTCCGCCACCACGCGCCGCAGGGCGGCGCGACGCGGCTTGCCGGCCGAGGTGGTGAAGGGCAGGCCGAGCTGGGCGGCCACCGAGCCGATCCGGCGGCGGGAGGGATTGTTGCTCAGCAGGTGAAGCGGCATGAGCGACTGGGCATGGCGCAGCCACTGTTCGACGCTCGGCGGCAGCGTGGCGCTGCGGCGGGGCAGCAGGGTGCGATCCACATCCAGCACCAGGGCCCGGATCGGTCCCTGCGGCCGCTCCAGCAGGAGTTGGAGGGGCAGGTGGGCCAGGGTGGTGCCGGCGGTCCAGTCCGGGCTGAGCAGGGAGGCCAGCATCAGTCTTCCGGCTCCCGATCCTCGATCTCCGCCTCGATCCGGGGCTGGATGCGCTCGAATTCCTCCCCTTCCACCAACCTGGCTTCAGATCCAGTGATGCGGGCGACCACAAAGAAGGGATCGAGGGGAATGTAAAGGCCGTATTCCACCTCATCGACCATAAAACTCACCAGGAGTTCATAGGTTTCACTTTCATCATCGGCCTCGTCGTCGTCGAGCTCATCCGGATCCGGTTCGTCAAGCTCGCCGTTCACGGTGAGGGTCACGGCGGAACGGATCAAGGTGAGGTCGTGCTCCTGGAGCACCACATCGGCCACCGAGAGGATTGGCTCGGTGGCATCGAGGGTTTCGATCAATTCGGGATCCTCATCGCCGTGGAGCCGGAACAGGCACACCGGGGTGTCCACCGGCGTGAACAGGCCGTAATCGTGGCCATCGAGCGGGATCAGCTGCTCGAGGTAGCACAGCAGCTGACGACCGTTGCCGTCATGGACGAGCAGGGTGGGCACGTCTCCTGAACCCGTCATCGAAGGGGACTCGGGTGGCATGGCGGGTGGGGGAGGGCGTTGGGATCAGGATGGTCGGGTTTAGGGCTCGGGTCCATCCCGCAGCCATTGTTCCAGCAGGAGGGCAGCTGCTGCGCTGTCGAGCCGCCCGCTGCGGTCGCCATGAAGCCCATGGGTCTCGGCGGCCATCCAGCTGCTGGCATGTTCATCCACCCAGGCCAGCGGCAATGGGTGACCGGCATCCCTCAGGGCCCCCTGCAGCTTGATGCCGTAACGGCGGCAATGCAGGGCCTGCCGCGTCGGCTGCTGGTCGGCGTCCAGCGGCAGGCCCACCACCAGCACTTCCACCCTTCGCTCCAGCACTAGCGGCAGGAGCCGGGCGAGATCGGAGGGCAGATCGCCGCGGGCTAGGGCTTGCAGGGGAGTCACGGTGATGCCGAGGGGATCGCAGCCGGCCAGGCCGATCCTCCGACGTCCCACATCGAGGGCCAGGGCCGATCGCGGCCGGGGCCGGGGCACTCAGGGCCTGACCAAGGGGGTGGGCACGCTGGGGCGGCGGGGTTGAAGGCGGGGTTGGAGCTGCTCAAGGACCGCACTGATGCGCTGGGCCGCCCCCCGCACGGCCGGGGCATCCTGACGGCGCCAGAGGCTGCGGGCCATCAACACCACGTCGCCGTGTTCCTCAGCCCCCAGCTGCGCCAGCCATTGCTGGCGCGCCCCATCGTCGGTGTCGCTGAGTAGCCAGAGCTGGTCGCCCTTCGGGACGAGACGGCGGAGCAGCACTTCGGTGGCTGAACCCAGCAGGTGGTTCCAGCCGGGATGCACGCTCAGCTCGACCTGGTGACCACCGCCCGGGTGATCGGCGATCCAGCGTGCCCCCGCCACGGCTTCGTTGCGGTCGGGATCGATCAGCAGCCAGCCATGGCCACCGCTGCGCTCCAGCAGGTCCTCAATGCGGCGATCGAGCACCTGGCGCAGCGGTGCCGGGCAGGTGGCCTGCTCCAGATGCCAGAGGAGGGGAGCGTTGCGCCGATGCAGCGGCCGCAGTTGCAGGGGGGCTGGCAGGGAGGGCAGGGCCGCAGCGTCGCCGATCGACCAGCGCCAGAGCCGCTCGGTGCGCTGGGGCTGGAAGCCGTTTTCCCGGAGCAGGGCCAGGCGGTTGTGATCGAGGCTGGAGGCGGAGGCGATCCAGCTCACAGCGCCAGGGGCCTGCTGGATCGCTTCCCGCAGCAGGGATAATGCGGTGTGGCCCCGGGTTGGACTGGAGGGCTCGGCGGCGGCCAGGGCTAGGCGGAGATGCTGCACTTCCCAGCAGCTGCCGCGGCGGTTGAGGGGCCGGGCCACGATCAGACCCAGGATGGTGGGCTTGCTGCCGGGCCCCTTTTCCCGGGCGACGAGCACCAAGGAGCCCATCGACTGACGGCGCCCCAGAGCCGAGGCCAGGCCCCGGGGCACCGAAAGCAGCAGGTTGCGCTGCAGGAGAGGGTGCAGGGGCAGGAAGGCCGGATCGTCCAGATGGGGCAGGTGCCATCCCTGGAGCCGCTCCACAATGGAGGAAGGCTCGGAGGAGCGCGGGTCGAGCCTCAAAGCTGTGGGGTCGGTCCTGACGGGATGTAACACGGCAGGTTCCGGACGTGGTGCGGGGCTAAGGATTTCGTTGTCACTCTAGGGGGCTTGCCCAGGGCTACGCCGGCCGCACCAGCACGAGGGGGGTGCGTTCATTGGCGTTGCCGGCCGGGTTGGGCCGCAGGGCGCGATGGAGCAGGGCCTCATCGCAGCCGCTGTTGGAGGCCAAGACCTTCACCCGGCCCAGGTCGTTCACATCCACCACGGCAACGCCCACCCCGAGGCTGCGGGCCATCGCCTCGCAGAAGGCCTGGGGGTCATGGGGCCCCAGCACGATCGTCTGGTCATAGGGCGGGGTCGTGCCGGTCACGTCATCGATCAGACGGGCCTGATCGCCGGCGAGTCGGTAGAACCAGCCCTTGCTGCCCACGGCCTTGAGGGCGGTGCCCACCAACCAGGCGCAGAGCACCCGGGCGGGGCCCACCACATCGATCAGCGACTGGAGACCGCAGGCGGTGGCCAGGCTGCTGGTGGGGTGGAACACGCGGCAAAGCTGGCGGGCCAGCAGCGAGGGCTCGACGTTGGCGGGATGGTGGTAGCGGCCCTGGATCACCGCCAGGGGTGTCTCACCGATCGTGAGCACATCACCGGGTTGGATCAGGGAGCCGGCGTAGCGCTCCAGCACCTCCTGGGGGTTATCCAGAACCCCGAGCAGATGGGTGCGCAGGGGAAGTACACGGCATCCCTCTCCGGCGCGCCATGTTGCCTGCTCCGGCAGGATCGGCTGCGGCCGCTGCAACGCCACCAGAATGCCGTCGCGGCGCTCGAGGCGGCCGAAGGGGCCGTAGTTGATCCAACGCATGTCGAGCCAGAGGGTGTCGAGCAACTCGGCCACGTTCACCCCGGGGGGGGCGGTGAAGCGCAGATCGATGCGGGCGGCGGTGCGCTTATGGCCCTTCACGATGTAAGCGAACCAGTAGCCGTCGGCTCTGGCCTCCTCATCGGGATGGAGCGGCGTGATCGACACGCTTCGCTTCACCTCGACCAGGCTTCCCTTGCCGAGAAGTACCGGCTCCACCGCGATCTCCGGCACGAACACCTCCATGCGGCCATGAGGGTTTTCGATCCTGATCTCGCCGCTCACCTCCACGGATTCGCCGCTGCGGCGCACATCGAAGTTGCCGGGCCTCAGGCGCAGGGGCGAGGCGGGCCGCAGCCGATGGCGCAGCTCCAGCCAAAGCAGGCTGATGCCGAAGAGGAGGAGCAGAACCAGGAGTGTGGAGAGGAGCGGCAAGCCGATCACCCGTCGGGGTACGAACCGGCGGAGCGTAGATGGGGGGGTGGCCCTAGGTTCGGGACCGCCGATCCGGCCTGGTCACTGGCATGCGCAAGACCTTCGTTCTCGACACCAACGTTTTGCTGCATGACCCCTCGGCGCTGACCCGCTTCGAGGACAACAACGTGGTGGTGCCGATCGAGGTGGTGGAGGAGATCGACCGCTTCAAGCGGGATCCCTCGGAGAAGGGCCGCAATGCTCGGCTGGTGTCGCGGCTGCTGGATGAGCTGCGCGAGAAGGGCAACCTGGCCGATGGGGTGACGATCGATGCCAGTGGCGGCGATGCAGCCAGTGGCGGCACCCTCAAGGTGGTGTTCTGCCGCAATGAGACCTTGGCCCAGCTGCCGCCCGAGCTGCGGGGCGGCAATGGCGACAACAACATCCTGGCGGTGGCGCTCGAGCAGCGGCTGGAGCAGGTGGTGGGCACCCGGCCGCCGGTGGTGCTCGTCACCAAGGACACCAACCTGCGGATCAAGGCCGATGCGGTGGGCCTGATCGCCCAGGACTACACCACCGACAAGGTGGACATCGCCGACCTCTACTCCGGAGTCTGCGAGCTCTGGGTGAGTGCCGACCAGATGGACCGGGTCAAGACCGGAGGACTGCCCCTCGATGAGCTCCCCCCAGCAGCTGATGGCAGTCGGCCCCTGCTGCAGGCCAACGAAGGGGTGACCCTGGTGGATCGTGCCCAGCCCAATCACACCCTGTTGTGCCGCTTCCAGGCCAGCCAGGGCGTTTTGCTACCTCTCCAGCGGGCTCCGAAGGTGCGACTGGGTCGGATCCAGCCCCGCAACCGGGAGCAGACCTTTGCTCTCGATCTACTGCTGGATGCCTCTGTGCCCCTGGTCACCCTGGTGGGCAAGGCAGGCACCGGCAAGACCCTGCTCGCCCTAGCGGCCGGCCTGCACCAGGTGGCAGATGAACGCCTCTATGAGCGGCTGCTGGTGACCCGGCCGGTGATTTCGCTGGGCAAGGAGATGGGCTTTCTGCCGGGCGATCTCGAGGAGAAAATGGCCCCCTGGATGCAGCCGATCATCGACAACCTCGATTTTCTGCTCGGCGGCGAGGAGGCCGGTGGCCACCAGGGGGGTCGGGGCGGCCAGCGGGGGCCCCGCAACAGCTGGGCCGATCTCAAGGGTATGGGTCTGCTGGAGGTGGAGGCGATCAGCTACATCCGCGGTCGCTCGATTCCGCGGCAGTTCATGGTGGTGGATGAATCGCAGAACCTCACGCCCCATGAGGTGAAGACCATCGTGACCCGGGTGGGCGAGGGCACAAAAATCGTGTTCACAGGTGATCCTTATCAGATCGATAATCCTTATGTGGATGCCGAGAGCAACGGACTCACCTGGCTGGTGGAGCGCTTCAAGGGCCAACCGCTGGCTGGCCACGTGAGCCTGCTGCGGGGCGAGCGCTCCGAGCTGGCGGAGCTGGCGGCGAATCTGCTCTGAGCCCCGCGGCGCTCCGGAGCTGACTTTGGAGCGGAACGGGCTGGGGGCGGCCGGTGGCGGTTTTGCTGGAGCGTGGCATTCTGCGGAGCGAATGCCGGGATGGCCGCGGGATGGGGGAATCGAACCGTGCTGGGCGGCAGTCGGGGCAGGCCCACCAGGAGCTACTGGCGCCGGGCTGGAGGGTATCGATACACGTAGCCGCTGGAATCGTTGCCCTTCTGATGGTCAGCAGCCCCGGGCAGCGGACAGCCTTCGCTTCTTCCACGGCGTCGCAGCGGGGCTTGCAGGGCCCTCGCTTGGCATTGGCCGCGGCTTCGGGGCCAGGCCAGCCAACCGCTCTTTGGCCCGCCTCTGCCGTTCTCGCCCAGGCCCCTGCTCAAGCCCCCGCAGCCCCCAATCCCGCGGCTCCTGAGACGGCCGCTGGCGCTGGCGATGCTTTCGCTGCCGATACCCAGGTGCAGGCGTTGGTGAGCCGTGTGGAGGCGGCAGCCGCCGAGGTGCGCACGCGGGGAGAGGAGGCCTTTGCGACCTTCCGGCGGCGGGGCGCCCCCTGGTTCCAGGGTGAGTCCTACATCGTGGTGCTCGGCAGCGATGGAAGGAGCGTGGTGTATCCCCCCGACCTGCGTGGCGAGGGGCTGAACTATCGCGAATTTCAGGATCTGGGCGGCAAGCTCTTCGGCCGCCAGATCCTGGCCGTGGCCGAATCTCCGAGCGGCCGTGGCTGGGTGCACTACCAGTGGCGCCGTCCGATCGCTGGTGACCGCCGGCCGGTGTGGAAGGCCACCTACGTGGAGCGGGTCACGGCGCCTTCGGACCGCACCTACCTGGTGCTCTCGGGCCTGTATGAACCGCCGATGGTGAAGGCTTTCGTGGTGGATGCGGTGGAGAGCGCCGCGGCGCTGCTGCAACGGGAGGGTCGCGGGGCCTTCGAGGCGCTGCGCGATCCGCTCGGACCCTTCTTCTATCAGGACACCTACGTGTTCGTGCTCGATCGCAACGGCACCCTGCTGCTCAACCCCGCCTTCCCGGCCCTGGAGGGCCGCAGCCTGCTCAGCTGGCCTGATCCAGCCGAACGCGCCATTGCCGCCGCTTCTCTCAAGGCGGTGCTCAGGGATGGATCCACCTGGACCACCTATAACTGGCCTCGCCCTTCGGCTTCAAAGCTGCCGGAGCGCAAAACCACCTATCTCCGCCGGGTGGTGGCTCCGGGTGGCGAGGTGCTGATTGTGGGGTCGGGGTTGTATGCGGGGGGGTGACTTGCTGATCGCTGACTGACCAATCCTGGTCTTCGATTCGAACCTGAATGATCCAGGTTTCGGGGATAGCCCGATGTCCGCTAAAGTAAAGATGCGCTTACAAGTTCAAGCTCGCCGTTGTGGACTTTGAAGGCATCTTTTTGGCAAATGCAATGATGCTGCGTGTTGCTGAAGCCACAGCTTGGCCACGACCATGCCTCCGTTCAGACCATCCGCTCCGGCCTCACCAGGGCATCAAAGTCTTCGCCGCTTAGGTGCCCTAGCCCCAATGCGGCTTCCCGCAGGCTTAGGCCGTGGTGGTGGGCATGTTCGGCGATGGCGGCGGCCCGGTCGTAGCCGATCGCGGGGGTGAGGGCGGTGACAAGCATCAGGCTGCCGGCCAGCAGCGCCTCGATCCTGGCTCGGTCGGGTTCGAGCCCCTCGATGCAGAAGCGCCGGAAACCCTCACAGCCCCCAGCCAGCAGCTCGATGCTTTCGAGCAGGTTGTGGGCGATCAGGGGCTTATAGACATTCAGCTCGAAGTTGCCCTGGCTGGCGGCCATCTGCACGGCGGTGTTGTTGCCCATCACCTGCAGGGCCACCATCGTGAGGCTCTCGCACTGGGTGGGATTCACCTTGCCCGGCATGATTGAGGAGCCCGGTTCGTTCTCCGGCAGCCTCAGCTCACCCAGGCCGCAACGGGGCCCGCTGCCCAGCCAGCGGATGTCATTGGAGATCTTCATCAGGCTCCCCGCCAGCACCGTGAGGGCCCCATGGGCCGCCGCCAGGGGTTCATGCCCAGCCAGCGCCTGAAACTTGTTCGGGGCGCTGGTGAAGGGCTGCTCCAGCCGCGCCGCCAGCCGGGCCGCCACCGCTTCGCCGAAGCCAGGCGGTGCATTGAGCCCGGTGCCCACGGCCGTGCCGCCGATTGCCAGTTGCAGCACCTGGGGGAGGCTGGCGCGGAGGGTGTCGAGGCCGAGATCGAGCTGGGCTGCATAGCCGCCGAATTCCTGACCCAGTCGCAGGGGAACCGCATCCTGGAGGTGGGTGCGGCCGATCTTGATCACCTCCGCCCACTGCTCCGCCCTCTGGGCCAGCAGGGCCCGAAGGGCCTCCAGCGCGGGGATCAGCCGCTGCTGCAGTTCGAGCGCCACGGCCACATGCAGGGCAGTGGGAAAGGTGTCGTTGCTCGACTGGCTCAGGTTCACATGGTCGTTCGGATGAACCGGCTGCTTGCTGCCCAGCTTCCCTCCGAGGGCCTCAATCGCGCGGTTGGCGATCACCTCATTGGCGTTCATGTTGGTTTGGGTGCCGGAGCCCGTCTGCCAGATCTTCAACGGGAATTCGCCATCCAGCTCGCCGCCGGCTACCTGCTCCGCTGCCGCCACGATTGCGGCGGCCAGGGCGGGATCCAGGCGGCCCAGGTCGCGGTTCACTTCGGCGCAGGCGGCCTTGAGTTCGCCGAAGGCATGCACCACCGCCAGGGGCATCGGCTGGCCGAAGGGAAAGAAATGGATCGAGCGCTGGGTCTGGGCACCCCAGTAGCGCTCAGCCGGCACAAGCACCGTCCCGAGGCTGTCGCTCTCGCGGCGCTCTGTCCCCGCCGATCGAGGTTCCCCCCCTGGCTCCTGGGCCCGGGGGGGGGGTGCCGGCGCGGGATCGCCAGCGGAGGAAGCGTTCATCGGCCGCCGCTCACCACTTCGCTGTTGAGCTCATTGAAGCTGCGGGTGCTGCCCAGGCCGGAGGGGGCCGGAAGCGGCAGACCTGTGGCCTGGCTCACCGCCCCATTGATCTCATCCACCTCCACCTGGCCGCTGGCATCGAACACCACCTGGCCTTGACGGTCGATCACCACCACCTGGGGGATCAGGCCGCTCCAGTAGCGGGAGGGATCGCCGGCGGGCAGGGCCCCGGCGGCGGCATTGCCGCCCGGGCGCAGGGGGTCGGTGACCAGGGGGATCAGCTCGACGTTGTTACCCCAGAGCCGCTGCAGCTCTGACACCACCGGCGCGAACCGCTTGCTGACGCTGCTGTCATCGAGGTAGTACACGACAACAACCACCCGGTGCTGCTCCAGGGCCAGGGCCAGGCTGCTGCGCGGCGGTACCAGCGAGCCGTTGCCGGCGTAGAGGGCGAAGATGTTGCCGTCATAACGGTCGTCGTTCAGGCTGGCTTCGGCGGCTGAGCCGAACCCCAGGCTCACCGCCAGGAGCAGCAGCAGTGCGGCGAACGCCCCGATGGTGCGGCGCCATCTGGCCTGCAGCGGACAATGCGATGAAGCCCCTGAAGTGGGGATCGCTTCGATCGCGAGGAGTGCCTGGATCTCCGGGACCATCGGGGGCGCTGGGCGGCGCTGATCGTTGGTGTGGGGCAAGTCCCGCTGACGGCTGGGCACCATTGTGCCCGTCGTCTTTCAGCTCCGTTCGGTTCGGCCGAGGCTGCGTCCCATCCCCTGGGCAATGCCGCGCCCGACCAGTCCGATCGCCCGGCCCACCACCTGGGTGAGCACCACCACCACCAGGTCGCCGAAGGCCCGGATGAGGCTCTGCACCTGGGGGGCAAGGGCGTCGCGGGCCTCTAAGGCCAGGGTCACCAGTTGCTGGAGCCAGGGCAACTGCCGCAATTCCCGGTCCCTCGGCTCGGTGAGGGTGATCGTGTCGATCGCCCCGGCTTCAAGACGGAAGAGCGGCCGCCGGCTTTCATAGAGCTGCACAGGGCGGGTGATCCAGCTGCTCCAGCGCTGCTGGCTGTTGAGCTGGTTTCGCAGCCGTTCGAGGTTGCGGGTGGCTAGCAGGTCGGGCCGCAGCAGGTAGCGCCGCAGCTCGGGCCACTCGGCACAGGCGGCGAGCACCTCGGCGCTGATCAGCTCGGCACTGCGAACCAGCCAGTTGGCCAGCAACATCTCCAGATACAGCACCGCCTGGGGTTCATCGGGGCCCAGCAGCCGCCCCTCCACCAGCAGCGGACGGGCCTGCAGGAGGGTGGTGAGCATGGCCCTGGGATCGGGGAGTTCCGGATCCATCACAGCAAAATCGGCCGATCCCACCAGGGTGTCGGCCACGGGGCGGAGTTTGCCTTCATTGGGCAGTTGCACGTAGGAGCCGGCCATCCGGCGCAGGGCCTGGCGCCGTAGCTCCGGCTGCAGCTCGTTCCAGGCCAGGATCAGCGCGTCGCCCCCGATCTCCTGGTGTTGGAGCCGCCGGCGCAGCAGTTCGAACTGTTCAAGCAGGGCCAGCAGCAGATCGCTGCGACGGTCGGGATGGAGACCGTCGAAGGCCAGCAGCTCGCCACTGCGATTGTCGGGCCCCAGGCTGGCCGCCTGGCTGAGACGCTCCCTCAGGGCCTGCCAGATGCCGTCGGCAGTTCGCTGGCGCAGGGTGAGGCTCACCCCTCCCTGACCAGGCGTCGCTTCGCTGTGGAGCACCGGCTGGCCCGTGTCGGCGCTGACCTTGGGACCTGGGGAGCCGCGAAGCTCGAGCCGGGCCGCAGAAGCGGATCCTGCAACAAACGCCGCCGGCTCCCAGGCGGCCTCCCCAGGGCTCCAGGCCATCTGCAGGGGCCCCCAGAGCCAGAGCAGCAGGGAGCGGGCCGCCCGCAGTTCCCGGCGCCGGCCCTCCAGCAGCAGCTGGGCCAGGGGGTTGGCGGGCAGCGGGTCGAGCAGGGCTGAACAGGTGCGCAGTTCCGCATCGATCTGTTGGAGGCCACTCACCAGCAACCATTCCCCCAGACCCAGGGGTGGCCGCTCAGGCGACGGCGATGCTGGTCCTGAGGCCGGGGCGATCTCCACCACTCGGCCACCAGCCAGGAGGGTGGCCACGCTCTGGCGCAGCAGGCTGGGCTCGGGCTGCTCCAGCAGGCCCTGCACCGGCAGACTCAGGAGCAGTCGCTGGGGGTAGCGGTGGCCCTCCGGGAGCAGGAGCAGCAGCGGCGCGGGTTGCCAACGATCGAGCAGTTGGCGGGCTTCGACCTCGAGTCGCTCCGCTGGCGGTGGGCTGGTGACGCTCCAGATCAGCAGCCGCGGGGAAAGGCCCTCCTGGGCGGGATCCGCCGTGACCCGATAACCCGCCGGGTCGTCCTCCAGCCAGCGCCGCAACCCCTCACGCTGCAGGGGCTCGGCAAAGAGAAGAAGCCATGGGCCGGGCTCAGCCTGGCGGCGGCTCACGGTCGGGAGAGCGGGTGAGATCACACCGTAACGAGCGGCTGACGATCCAACCAGGCCTGGAGCTTTGCGTTGAGGCTCAGGGGCGGCGCCGGCCACTGAGATGGAGGGTGTAGCTCTCGATGGCGAATCCCGTGGCGGCCTCGATCTGACGGAGAAGGTCGTCGGGCAGCTCCACATCGAGGTCGGTGATGGATCCGGACTCCACGCAGGTCAGGTGGCTGTGGGGATCGGCCCGATAGCCATACAGGCGGCCGCTGGCCCGGTCGATGCATTCGATCACCCCGGCCGACTGCAGGGCCTCGAGGTTCTGATAGACGGAGGTGTGGCCGATATTGCGACCCAAATCATTGAGCTTCTCGAAAATGTCGCGGGCGCTGAGGTGACTGCGCTCGGCCCAGAGCAGATCGAGCACCATGCGGCGCTGCCGGCTGAGACGCATGCCGAGGTTGCGGCAACGCTGGTACACGTCATCCACGTTGGCGGGTCGACCGTCGTCGTTGTGGGCGGGCCCGCCGGAGCTGATCTGGGTGTCCTTGGCGGGGGAAGCCCCAACAGGAAAAGTGGCGAGGGCCACGCTGATTGGATCTCGTGCGTGAATCTGTTATAGGCCAGCTGATCCAGGAACTGTTTTTTCTCCGGTTGTCAAGTCATGGCCTGCGGCTGCCAAGGTCGGCTCCGCCGGTTTCCAGCCGACCGGCCGGCCGCTCCTGGAGGTCAGGCGATCGGCAGGCTGTCCGGATCCTGCAGGCGGGCAGGACCGATCGCCTGCAGGGCTTCGGCCAAATCAACCCGACCGTCGTAGAGGGCTCGGCCCACGATCACTCCTTCCACCCCGAGGGGCGCCAGGGAGAGGAGGCTGAGCAGATCCGTGAGATCGCCGATGCCGCCGGAGGCGATCACCGGAATGGAGCTGGCCTGAGCCATACGCCGCAGAAAGGGGAGGTTTGGTCCGGCCAGGGTGCCGTCGGTGGCGATGTCGGTGGTGATCAGGGCGGCGACGCCGCTGCCTTCGAAGCTAGCCGCCAGGTCCTCGGCTTCCACATCGCTCGCCTCCAGCCAGCCGCGGGTGGCCACCCGGCCGTTGCGGGCGTCGATGCCCACCACGATGCGTCCCGGATGGCGGGTGGCCAGTTCCCGAACTAGGGCCGGTTGCTCGATCGCCACAGTGCCAAGGATCACCCGGTTGAGGCCGATCGCCAGCAGGGCCTCGGCCCGCTCAAGGCTCCGCACCCCGCCGCCGAGCTGCACCGGGATGGCGAGCGCCGCCACGATCGCCCGCACCACGGCATCGTTCGCCGGTTCGCCACTGCGGGCTCCGTCTAAATCCACCAGGTGGAGCCGTTCGGCTCCCTGCCGTTGCCAGGCCAGGGCCTGGGCCACCGGATCGCCTGAGAAGCGGGTCACCTGGTCGTAATCGCCCTGGTGGAGCCGCACGCACTGGCCGTCCAGCAGGTCGATGGCGGGGATGATCTGCATGGCGCGGCGCAGAGACTGCCAGCCAGGCTGCCAGAGCTGCCGGTCGCGCAGGCTCCGCAACGGCACCACCAGCCGGAAGGAGCGCTCCAGCACCGCCGCCAGTTCCACCGCCCGTTCGCCCCCCTTGCCCCGCTCACCGATCAGCGCGAAATGGCGGTAGCCCCCGGTGCTCGCCAGCGCGGCCGGCTGGGCGGTCCAGGCGATTCCGATCGGCATGGCGGCCTCCTGCTGGCGATTGGTTGATTGTGTGGGTCTGGGTGGCGAACGATGCCAGCGGCCCGCTCGGGATCGGTCGCGCCATCGCCAGCTTCGGGCCCAGGGCCAGGTGAAGGCCGTGGGCATCGATGCTCGTCCCGAGTGGGTGGCAGCCGGCCCGGGCCAGCGCCCATCCAGCCGACAGGGGGTTTGAATGGCGGCCGGTTTCAAGGCCCGCCCGCGGGTTTAGGCATGGACATCCTGGTGATGGGCGGTACCCGCTTCGTGGGTAAGCCGCTGGTGCGGCTGCTGCAGGACGCCGGTCATTCCCTCACCCTGTTCACCCGCGGCAAGCAGCCAGTGCCCGCCGGGGTGGAGCACTTGGTGGGTGACCGCAGTACCCCGGAGGATCTGCAGCTCTTGGAAGGGCGTCGTTTCGATGTGATCGTGGACAGCTCCGGCCGCACCCAGGAGGATTCCAGCGCCGTGATCGCGCGCACCGGGGCGCCGAGCCATCGCTTCGTGTATGTGAGTTCAGCCGGCGTCTACGCCGACAGCGAGCTCTGGCCCCTTGATGAGGACTGCCCCACCGATCCGGCCAGCCGCCACGCCGGCAAGGCCGAAACCGAGGACTGGCTGCGCAGCCAGGGCATCCCCTTCACCAGCTTCCGGCCCACCTACATCGTGGGTCCGGGCAACTACAACCCCGTGGAGAGCTGGTTCTTCGACCGCATCGTGCATGGCCGGCCCGTGCCCCTGCCGGGGGATGGCAGCACGATCACCCAACTGGGTCACGTGAACGATCTGGCGGCGGCGATGGCTCGCTCGATCGAGGTTGAGGCCGCCGCCAATCGCATCTACAACTGCAGCGGCCGCCAGGGCATCACCTTCCGTGGCCTAGTGCAGGCCGCCGCTCGGGCCGCCGGTAAGGATCCTGCCGCTGTGGCGATCCGCAGCTTCGATCCCGCCGGGCTCGACAAGAAAGCCCGCAAGGCCTTTCCGTTGCGCCTGGCCCACTTCCTCACCGACATCACCCGGGTGCGGCGCGAGCTGGCCTGGGAGCCGGGCTTCGATCTGGAGGCCACCCTGGTGGACAGTTACACCAACGCTTACGCCCTGCAGCTGCCCAACAGCCCCGATTTCTCCGCTGACGAGGCCCTGCTGGCCGGTTGATCGCGATACCGGCAGAGCTGCTACAGCGATCACTCCGAACCCTGAATGGAGTTTGAGATTGCGGGGAATCGAGCGGTCAAGAAGGGGGCTGATTGGTGTTGCAGAGACGCTCCTCTTCTTTCGCCATCAAGTTCCTTCCCCAAGCCGTCCCTGCCGCAGATATCCCCAGGCCGAACTGAGTGCCAGGAGCAGCGAGGGCCAGAACAGCCACCAGCCGATCACCTGCATCAGCACCGGTAGCCCGACGCCGCCTGCTGCTCCGGCCGGTACCCCGAGGGTCCAGTCAGCGGGCCAGAGCAGCAGCAGCAGGGCAAGAAACTGCAGGACCGTTTTCGCCTTGCCCGCCAGGGAGGCGGGACCGCCGCTGCCCTGGCCGGCGCGCCAGCCGGAGATCAGCAGCTCCCGGGCCAGCAACAGCCACACCGCCCAGATGGGCAGCACCCCCAGAGCCGCCAGCCAGATCAGCGGCGCACTGATCAGGATCTTGTCGGTGAGGGGATCGAGGCGGGCACCCCAGACCGAGCCACCTCCGGCGCTGCGGGCCAGGGCCCCATCGGCAGCGTCGCTCAGACCCCCTAGCAGCAGCAGGCCCCAGGCCAGGCCGGAATATCCGGCCGAAAGAGCCAGAAGCAGCGGCAGGCCCAGCAGGGCCCGGCCGATGGTGAGCAGGTCGGCGAGACGGCGCAGCACGGGCACTCCCAAGGGCACAGCGGGCGGCGGGGCCACCGGATTCAGGCGTGTGACCATCCTGCCCGCTGGCCTTTCAGGGGGGAGTCCCGCCCGCAGAATGGGTGGATCGCAATCGCAGGATCCGGGGATGGTGGTGGAACGGTCGGTGGCGGAGGTGATGACCAGCCCGGTGCTCAGCGTGCAGAGTGCGACGCCTCTCCAGGAGGCGGTGAAGTTGATGAGCGAGCACCACGTGAGCGGTCTGGCGGTGGTTGGCGAAGCGGGTGAGTTGGTGGGTGAGCTCACCGAAACCGACCTGATGGTGCGCGAAAGCGGCTTCGACGCTGGCCCCTACGTGATGCTGCTCGATGCGGTGATCTATCTGCGCAATCCGCTGGCTTGGGACCGGCAGGTGCACCAGGTGCTGGGCAGCACCGTGGCCGATGTGATGGGGTCCCATCCCCATGCCTGCGAAGCCACAACCCGGTTGCCGGCAGCGGCCAAGCTGTTGCACGATCGCTCCACCCAGAGATTGTTTGTGTTGGATGCTGAGCGGCGCCCGGTGGGGGTGCTCACCCGCGGTGATGTGGTGCGGGCCCTGGCGGCTGCGGGGTAAGCCCTCCAGCCCGCCGATCAGGGCAGGGGCGGGCGGTGGTCTGAGCGGCGGCGGGCCAGCAGATCGAACTGCATGGCGCGGGGATTGAGGTCGAGCTGAAGGCCGTGGCGTTTGGGGCACCGGGGGAGGCACCGCGGTGGTGTGATCGCCACTAGGGCCCCCACGGCAGCCAGGGGGTGGCTTTCCCCTGCTGGGGTCTGGGCTTAGTGGATCCGCTGCAGAAGAGAGTGGGGGCTCGGGTGGAATGAGGGCTAAACCCTATGGTCGGGCGTCGGCTTGGCAGGGAGGCCCGTTGCTGGGCCGTGGGGTTCGCCAGGGAACCACGTTCCCCTCAGCCACCAGCCAGAGCCCATCGGCTTCGGAGTAGGGATGGCCTCCCGTCAAGGAACCGAAGGCAGGCAGCACCAGTTGTTCGCCGTTCGGGCCATGGTTTCCCCGATCGCCCCCCCGCCGATGGGCGAAACAGGGCAGCCGCAGCCGGTCGGCCCCATGGCCCACCACCGCCACCGGGTGCAGGTGGCCGCAAAGATTGAGATAGCCGGGCCGGGGTTCGGGCCCATGGCTGAGCCAAAGGGGACCGAGGGCGCAGGAGGGTTCCCGCCGCAGGCCCTCCAGCCAGCTGCCCCGCTCGTGGTTGCCATCGATCAACCGCAGCGGGCAACCCAGCAGTTCGGGGAGGGCCACCAGCTTCTGCCGCAGTTCGGCGGTGATGCCCACCCGACCATGGATCAGATCCCCAAGCACCACCACTTGCTCGGGAAGGAAGCGGTGGGCCAGCTCCAGCAGGGCATTGAGGCTGGCGGCATCCCCATCGCTGGGCAGGGCCACGCCATGGGCCTGGAACAGCTCGGCTTTGCCGAGATGGAGATCGGCCAGCAGCAGGGTGCGCTGTTGCGGATCCCACACGGCCCGCTCGGCCAGCAGATCGAGGCGGTGGCCGTGCCAGATCCAGGGGTGCTGGCCGGAGCCGATGCTCAAGCCACCCCCATCGCCTTCTGGTAAGTGGGCCGGTTGCGAGTGGCCTCAATCGCTGCCTGCACCGCCGGATAGGGGCTGAGGTCCACCTGGGGGCAGAAGAGAGGGATATAGGCCAGATACGACTGCAGCACGCAGTCGGCCGCTCCCCAGCCGGGATCACCCCAGACGCCGGCGAGCAGGTGGGGGCCTGCCGCCAGCAGCCCATCGACCGTGGCGAGCTGGCGGGCGAACTCATCCGGCTGCGCTTCCAGCTGGAACATCGCCGGACCGAGGCTGGCATTGGCGAACAGGAGCCACTGGGCCGTCAGAGATCTCCGGGCGGCGGCACCCTCAGCCCCGCCGGGCCCCTGGGGGTCGAACTCCTCGCCGTAAAGCTCGGCCAGGTGAAACAGGATGGCGCCGCTCTCGAACAGCTTCAGGGGTCCTCCATCGGGGCTGGCGAAGGCGTCGTCCACCAAGGCCGGCACCTTGCCGAAGGGATTGATGGTGGTGAAGGGCTCGTGGCGGTGTTCGCCACTCTTGAGGTCGAGCTGCACGAACGCGTAGGGGATCGCCTTCTCCTCCAGGTACCAACGCACCATCGAGGCCCGGCTGCGGGCGGCTCCGTAGAGGGTGAGGGTCATGGGGTCAGGGGGGGCGGCCTATTGATCATCGCCAGACTGGCATCGAGCGTCAGGGTCTGGAGGGAAGCGGAGTCCGAGGCAGACAGTGGGCGGCATCGAGGCGCAGCCGATGCAGCGGCCAGTGCCGATCCTGCCGGCCTGGCTCTCCTGAGCCAGGGTCTGTGATCAGAATTCAGTTCTCAGGGCCCGGCTGATGCTCATGGATGCCAACCCCACGGCGGCCGACCTGCGCCGCCTTGCCCCCTTCCTGCTGGGCCGGGTACGGCGGGGGATCGTGGGGAGCAGCCGCTACGCCCTGAAACTTCGTGATGCGATCCGGTCGGCCGCCGCCGATCCCAGCGGCGCACCGGTGCTGATCAGCGGCGAGCCAGGCCTGGAGAAGGACAATATTGCCGCCCTGATTCACTACGGCTCCGCGGCCCGCAAGCAATTGCTGGTGCGTCTCAATGGCGCCCTGCTGCGCCCCGATGGCGCCGAGCTGTTCGCGCCGGGGCCGGACGGGACGGCCCTCCTGGAGATCCTCGGCGCCGGCGGGCTCCTGATCGACCAGGTTGATCTGGTGGACCCGGTCCTGCTTCCCCGTCTGCGAGAGCTGGCCCTGGAACGCCGCTGGCGGGGCCCCGACGGGCTGGTGCACGATTTCCGCGGCAGGATCTTCCTCACCTCCGAAACCCACCTCGACGGCTTCGAGGCGATCGATCGGCCGATTCGGGTGCCGCCGCTGCGGGTGCGCCGCCAGGATCTGGGCGAATGGTTGCGC
>Ga0315905_10000230_pt1 | contig 60901 bp, 46 predicted proteins | sample LakEriMetagenome_5_FD_203522 | JGI IMG/M metagenome (GOLD analysis project Ga0315905, IMG submission 203522) | Freshwater fungal communities from buoy surface, Lake Erie, Ohio, United States - Buoy 4 MA121 | ecosystem: Environmental > Aquatic > Freshwater > Lake | place: USA: Lake Erie, Ohio...
CCAGAACAAAGAGTCTATCCAGAACAAAGAGTCTATATAGAAGAAAAAGGAGTCTATCTAAACGGACAACAACACGTCATAGACGAAGAAGTAATAGAAAAACAAAAAGACACACTCGTAAATAATGAATATTTCCTAAGATCCATCTCTTTTTGTTTGATCCATCATAAAATATAATTGAAGCCCCTCTTTGAATAAGCGAACATCGCTTAGTAATTTTCTAGCAAGTGACTTGGTATCTTTTTTGCGATAGGATGAAAATAACCATATGCTCTGATTATATTGTTTCCAGTTACGATACTGTTGATAATCGGAACAGATGGTGCGATAAATACTGAATAGCTCTTGTTTATATGCACGATGGGTGTCAGTTGGCAGATTATTAATAGGTGTAAATGAATCATCAAAGACAAGTTCCATCCACTTTAAAAGTCGATCCATCTGAAGAAGATCTAATTCACGCTCATCATCTGGTTCTATCGGAGGTGGTGTATCCTTAGGTGTAGAGTAAGAAACCATGTAAGATGTGCAAACTCTCTGGAATTGTGTTGTCATCATTGCACTAAATTGTTTCATCAGAAATGCATAGAGCATTTCGGAGGAAAAAGGGATAGCCATGTTTGCTTTTCTATAGAAAATATTTTTAAAGCGTGGTTCTAACATATTGCCAACCCATATCCTTACAAATAAGTTCCCATGTTTTATCCTGTAAATATAGTTTATCACGGTTTTTTAGTAAAGGAAAACAGGCAAGATATTCATCCATTTCGAGCAATTCACAGAATTTGTATAGAACATATCCATATGATAAAAAGTTTCGTCGTCCCTTTGGACAATGTATCTTAAATGACGGTTGAATCTCACGAAACATATGGCGAAGTTTCTCTTCGTCTTCACGAGACATGAATGGAGCATTTTGACCATTAAGACGATTGATAATATGGGGGATATGTTCATAATATTTTGAGCATTTCATCTTTCTTAGAATTTCACGCAATTTAGTTGGCTTCAGGGTGCTCATATTTGTAATCCTCTCTTTTTTGAGTTGAATCAAGATTTCGTCATAAATTTCTTGTGGAATCTCAGTGCTCTCTTTTGCTTGAAACTGCGCTAACCATTCATTGAAATGATTAATCTTTTTATAAGCATAATATGATACTTCACGTGGAGGATCTTTATAGGATGGTTTATCTGAATCAACCAAAATAAACTCTTGATATCCACATTTGGAACATGTCAGATTTGCTTCATTCAGACACATAATCATTTCACTGTTGCATTTACTACAAATTGTCCATGGATCGTCATATATATCATTTGTAGAACGAACCATCGAAGGATCTTCAATTTGTAGATATTCATTAAGAAGTTGATTACGATGTAATCCTCCATCCGATTTCGTTGTAGCTTCTTTTTGTATACTATCTTTCTGTGTTGTTTCTTTTTCTGATGAATCGGATGTAAGTGTCATAGAAGTAGAGGATTCTTCTTTTTGTGCAACTTCTTCCAATAATGCAAGAATGGATCCTGGTTTCGCCTTATTTGTTCTTGTTGTAGTCATTCCTTGTTGAATTTGATCTTGAACATCGTAATATTGATAAAGTATATCACCTGTTCGTAAATAATAATCCATTAATTCACTTCCATCTTCGATGGATTTAATTTTCTTTTTAAGATGATCCGCGTCACGTTCTAAACGCCATCGCTCCATATCAGATGTTATTTCTTCGATTCTTTTTTGCAAATTTTTTAGTTCATTTTTATACTGATCTACCTGTTTTTGGTCTTCTAACATGGTTTGCACTTTTTGTTGATGAATCGCATCTAACGTAGTTCTTGCTTCTGGATTACTTCGTTTAGATGTCTTAACCTTAAAGAAAGCACTATCGCTCATGAAGAAAACTTATTCGATAACGTGTGATGGCTATTTAAATACTCCTTTTGTCATAAAAAATTACCAATCCGCCACATTCCATACAATTATTTTTAATTCTATTATGTTCACACACAGAACTCCCTTTACAGTCCTTACAAATACTACGAACTTTATCATGTGGACAGATTCCACCTCCCCCGCACTCCTTACAATAATAGGAGTATTTGCCATGAATACACTTCTTTCTAATGTATTTTGGCTTATTGTCAGTCATTGAATGAATGGTTTGTTTTTTTACATGGCTACAATACAATTTAGACAATCAATTTTATATCCCGGAAATTGTGAAAAGGTTGTCTGTATGATCAGTGCTCATGTGGTGATGGATATAAATTGTAATTATTTTCAGTGGTATACAGTGAAAGGAAGATAAGGATTATGGATTCTTATGGTATCCCGGTGATTTATGAACATGTGTTTTTGGCAAAATTTTTTTCTAGTAACAGAGTATAAAGCGGATATATGACCGGAGGAGGGCTTATGCAGTTAGTCGCCTATGGCGCACAGGATGTTTACCTTACTGGTAACCCACAAATCACATTTTTTAAGGTTGTGTACCGTCGTCACACCAACTTTGCCATGGAGTCCATTGAGAACCCTTTCAACGGTGCCCCTAACTTTGGCAAGAAGGTGACCTGCACCATTCAGCGCAATGGTGATTTGATTCATCGCATGTATCTGCAGGCTACTCTGCCTCAGGTGGCTCTCCAGCCATCTGATGGCTCAGGTGCTCAGTTCCGTTGGTTGAACTGGATCGGTCACAACCTCATCGACTACGTTGAGATTGAGATCGGTGGTCAGCGCATCGACAAGCAGTATGGTGATTGGCTGCACATTTGGAACGAGCTCACTCAGGAGCCTGGTAAGCAGGCTGGTTACGCCAAGATGGTCGGTAACGTCCCTGAGCTGACCAACCTGCTCTACCAGGGTGGCTCGGCGTGCGACAACGATTGCTATGGCGGTGAGCCACTGACCTCAGAGGTTGTTACCTCGTGCGCCCCAATGTACACTCTGTACATCCCACTGCAGTTCTGGTTCTGCCGCAACCCAGGTCTGGCTCTTCCTCTGATTGCCCTCCAATACCACGAGGTCCGCATCAACCTGGAGTTCAACTCGCTGAACAACCTGTGCTGGGACTACTCGAACTCGTCAGACCCCCACGCCATTCGCAACCGCGTCGGCCAGTGCGGTCTGGCTGCTGCCTCTCTCTACGTGGACTACATCTACCTGGACACCGACGAGCGTCGTAAGTTCGCCCAGGTCTCTCACGAGTATCTGATTGATGTCCTGCAGTTCACTGGCGGTGAGTCCATCACCTCCTCGGCCAACAAGCTGAAGCTGAACTTTAACCACCCATGCAAGGAGCTGGTGTGGGTCGTTCAGCGTGATTCCTACGTGTCATGCGATGACAACGTCATTAACCCATGGAAGGGTCAGCAGCCCTTCAACTACTCGGACTGGTGGGACCGCTCCGTTCTGGAGTCTGGTTACTCCGTCACCCGTGTGGAGGGCATGGCTGGTCGCAACCCAGTCATCACCGCTCTGCTGCAGCTGAACGGCCACGACCGCTTCCAGGTTCGCGATGGCAACTACTTCAACTTGGTTCAGCCCTACCAGCACCACACCAACATCCCAGCTGTTGGTATTAACGTTTACAGCTTCGCGCTCCAGCCTGAGCAGCATCAGCCAAGCGGCACATGCAACTTGTCGCGTATTGACAACACTACCCTGTTGTTGACCGTGTCAAACAACGCTGTAGGCACCAATCTGTCGTCAAGCGTCCGCGTGTATGCTACTAATTATAATGTGCTCCGCATTATGTCGGGCATGGGAGGTACGATGAGTTTTATACTCCAATTCGTTTTGCAATCTATGATTGCAACTGTATTGCTTTGCTTCCAAGTGTATCAGCAAAATCTGATGCAAGTTTGTATATCGGCTTGACTATTTATAGTTAAGCAAGCAACACCGTCAAATTGCGGGAAACTCCTGTCAAGTCATTGGTACCGTTCTGGGGTCGAAAGATCTGCCCAGCAACACCATGGGGAAACTCATGGGTATGGTAAGAATCCAATGAATAGGGACAATCCGCAGCCAAGTGCTAATGATGACGCGAAAGCTCATCTAAGCATGCAGTTCAGAGACTTGATGTCGGTGGGTCATCTAGGATTCGTTGTGCAAAACAATAAGCACATGATGAGATGGCATAAGGTAAAGTCCGTCCCCCTGGAAACAGGGCTGATACGAGGAATGAATCGTGGTCGATATCCCATGAAACAGGAGAGCGTATTGGATTCTTGTAAAAGAATGGAGCCAACGTTGGCTTACAGCAACTAATTTCATTATATTTGTATCATATTATTTATTTTTATAAAAACCTTTTATTTATTATTCATATTATATTGATAATAAATAATAGAATCATATACATACCACCCATATATATTTTTATAAAATTGATAATATAAAGATATATATGGGTGGTATATATAAAGCAATGTCATATAAGATTCCAGAGGGATTTACACAGATTTCACGGTTTGATGGAATTAAGAATACACGTGGACAAAAAGCTGGAATTGAGCAAAATTGGGGATATTTTGCAAAAGATGCAGAAGGAAATGATTGTGTATTAATGTTTTGTAATCCTGGATGGTTTACGATCATCGATCGAAATATATTAGAAAATATTCGCAGTGTAAATGGGAAGCAAGTTTCTTGGTATGGTATGAAAACTGGTTATATCGGATGTCATGCGGAAATTAATGGTAAAAGCAGTTGTATTACATTACATCAACTTATTATGAATCATTATGGACATGGAAAACAAGGACCATCTATTGATCATATCAATAGAAATAAACTTGATAATCGAACTTGTAATTTACGGATTGTATCTCAGAGTATACAAAATACAAATCGAGATAAAGTATCGCGCCATCATTCAGCAAAAAAATTACCATCTGATTTGGGCGAAGAAAAGCTTCCAATCTTTGTAGTATACTACAAAGAAAAGATTGGTAAGGCTGATGATAATTATAGAGAATTCTTTACAGTTGAAGGACATCCTATTCAACGACAAAAAGAAAATAAAATCGTTAGTTCACAAACAAATCAATTAAAATCTAGACGATGGTCAACAACCAAGTCAAAAAGTGTGCCGATTATTCAAAAATTAGAATATGCTAAACAGTATTTGGAAGAATTAAATAAACTGTCTGCAAATCCTAATTATATTATATGTCCTCCAAAAATGGGTATTAATAAAGATTGAATGATATGATAAAATATAAATTTTCAGAAATAGAGCAACTAAGCCATTTTACTTGTTATTTGTATTACTTTCTTATAAAAAAGATAAATATATTTTGAAACGGTTCAGCCGGTTGAAAATATATTTGCTTTTGCTTTCTAAAAGCAAATAACAAACGAGTTAAAGACCATATACTATCCATATCTAGTAATAAAATGTCAGAACTTAATATTGTTGAATTGATAGAAGATCATCCTATTTCTAAACTTACACATACATATCATGTGAAATTATTAGATAAGATCAAGACATCCTTTTCAGAAACAGAGCAACAACTATTTATTGGTAGTTTTTATTGTTATTTGAATTATGATACAAAAAAAGACTTTGTTGTTGATTTGGATAATGTATGGAAATGGATGGGATTTAGTCAGAAAATACATGCATCTGTATTATTAGATAAACATTTTTTAGTAGATATTGACTATAAAATTATTGCTCCTCAGATCGGAGGAGCAAATTCTGAATCTTGTTTGCTCTCGCCGTCGCGAGAGCAAAAAGTACGAGGAGGACATAATATCAAAAAGATCATGATGACCATAAAATGCTTCAAATCATTATGCTTAAAGGCTCAAACAAAAAAAGCATCTGAAATTCATGAGTATTATCTGAAGATGGAGGATATGCTTCATGAAATCATCGAAGAAGAAGCGATTGAACTCAAAAAGAGTATGGAAGAACAAAAACAGCTATTGGAGCAAAAAACAGAAGAACTCGCACGCACTCCTGAACTTGAACGTCATAAACTTCTTTTACGCAAATACGGAATCATTAATGGCTCATTAGTCTATATCATACGAATCAAAGAGTGTGAAAAGGGTGAATATATTATTAAAATAGGCCAAAGTCAGAAAGGTATTAAGAATCGTTTAAATGAATTCAAGAAAAAATATGGAAATCAAATTCTTATTTTGGATTGCTTTTTAGTGCAGAACTCTATGGGATTTGAGAAGTTTCTACACAATCACGCGGAAATTCATCCTAATAAAGTGACAACATTACAAGGACATGAAAACGAAAATGAACTGTTCCTTATTGGAGGAAACCTATCCTATCAGAAACTTCTTGAGATTATTGAGTCATGTCAACCAAATTTTGATTATACAATATCTGATTATGAGCGACTTAAATTAGAAAATGAACAGCTACGTTCTCAATCAAGTGCAACTTCTATACCGATAGATCATATGATCCTTCAAGACATTCTTAAAACAAACCAGTTGCTTCTTCAAAAGATACAAACACTAGAGGCTACAAATAAAGATATTATTTCTCGACTAAACACGATGCAAACCAAAACAACAACCTTGTGCTCTCAACCAGATCCCCATCTAGGCCCTCGTCTTCAAAAAATTCATCCAGAAACTCTACAACTGATTCATACATATGACAGTGTTACAGAATGTATAAAAGAAGATAATTCTATAAAACGTCCAAGTATTAATAAAGCAATCCGAGAAAATACAATATATCATGGATTTCGTTGGCAAATAGTTGATCGCGAACTTGATCCAAATATCATCCATTCTCTCTCGCCAACAAAACATACAAGGCCTCAGAAAAATGGGTATATTGCAAAAGTTAATAAAGAAAAGACTGAAATTATAAATGTATATATTGACCGAAAAACAGCTACACAATGTAATTCATATCCTTCTATTGCATCTCTTGATAATGTAGTAAAGAATAACACCTTAAAAGATGGATATTATTATCAATTATATGATGATTGTGATCCATCTTTAAAGAATACATTTCAAGAAAAGAATGGGGGAGATATCATACTTTATCGCGATGGTGTTGGGCAATATGATCAGAATCATACACTTGTATCTGTATTTTCTAGCCGTTTTGATTGCACAATTAAAGCGAAAATAAGTCAGAAATCGTTAGCAAAAGTTATAGATAAAAATTTAATGTATCGTGACCATTTCTTCAAGAGCATCGGACAAAAATTACACATTTAACCTATTTTATCCAATCCATTTCGAATGAATGAGATAAAATAGTTCACGATCTGCTGAACCGGAATCGAACCAGTGACCGGAGGAGCTACAATCCTCCGCTCTACCAACTGAGCTATCAGCAGATCTACATAGAAAACATAATAAATTATTTTTAATCTAAACGCACTTTTCTATCTTAAAGACCTACAACCTTTCTATTTACAATCCGTATCATGCCATTCGCGTTTGTTTTAGAATCGTTGAGAAAAGAGCACGAATGTGTTCATTACTTTGAAACTGGTCTTTGGGATCCACGAACCGATGTATCGAGTAAACAGGCTCTACGATCTGGATTTGATCACGTCTTTTGTATCGAGGCTCATCCTTGTTGGATTGAGCTTGGTAAGGTAGAATTTGAAGAGGATATTTCAAAAGATCGCTATCATCTTATTCACGATGATAGCAAAAATATGAGACAACACCTTTCTCATCCTTGTTTCAAAGATCGTTGTCTATTTTTTCTAGATGCTCATGTGGATAATGATCAAATCGCCTCTCAAACCACAAAATGCCCCTTACTGGATGAATTAGATGCGATTCAATGTCTTGAACGAAATGATCATGTGCTATTGATTGATGATTTGCGTATCCTATCCCAACCTCATCCTTGGGGTGAATCACGTTATGGAGGAATTAATTTTATTGAGAAAATTAAGGAGCGAATTCAAATCATTAACCCCAATTACCAATTTAAAACACTTCCAGGTGCGACTCCAAATGATATTCTATGTGCCTATATTCCCATTCCTTCTGCTATTTGCCCTGATTACGACCATTTAACTCCAGAAAATCAGAAATACCTTCCATGCAATTATGAAGGAGAGGTGTATCGCATTTCTACAAACTGGTTTAGTGCAATTCCACTTCCTAATACGCCTCAGCGAATTATGGAGATTGGAGCATATCATGGTGGAAATGTGTGTAGTCTAACGAAAACATATGCATCTCATCCTGAATCTACGATTCATTGTGTAGATCCATGGTATGATTATAAAGAATATTCGGAATACAAACAACAACAACATACCAATTATAAACAGTTCATTCTTAATATTTCTAAATTAGAAGCAAGTGATCTACATAAAATTCATATTCATCGTGGATTGTCTGAACATATTGTTCCTCGATTTGATGATGATTCATTTGATATTATTTATATTGATGGAAATCATGATAAACGTTATGTTCTACATGATGCGATCATGTCTCTTAAGAAAATAAAGAATGGTGGTTACATTATTTTTGATGACATGCAATGTGAAGATGTTCATCGTTCTGTTCAAATGTTTGTCCATCTCTATTCTCTAAATATTAAGGAAATCAAGGATATTGAAGGACAAGTCTCCATTAAAATCAAAAAAGAGATATAAATCCAACTGTGTTAGTCATGGAAGAAATGTCATGCACAGTTGTTACGGCTTTTTATGCAATTCGGTCAAAGTTTCCAAAAGAGCAATATATCGAATGGGGTAATCAATTCATGACACTGGAAAGCCCTATCATTATTTTTACAGAGGAGCATCTTGTGGATATACTTCTTCAAATGAGAGGCAATAGACCAATTCATATAATTGTCCTACCCTTTAACAAATTAGAAACATGGAAAGGGTCTCTTCCCGAAAAATGGGCTCATCAACATACATTAAATCCTGAAGGCCATATTTTCTCAGAAACTGCCAATCATCGTTCCCAACAAAGCCCCGAACTCTATGCATTATGGGCACACAAACCCTACTTTGTCGAAAAAGCCATTCATATCAATCCATTTCAATCCGACTACTTCTTCTGGTGCGATTTTGGAGCATTTCGTGAAAATACCCCCAACGAGATCCGTGAGAGATTTCCACAGAGTAGATTACTGCCACGCGATAAGGTATTATTTCAGGCAATGACATCCGTTCCGTTAGATGAGAAAGAGAGGGGTAGAGATGGAATTATTGGGCCTCATTTGAATCATCAATGGAATCATGTTCGTCTTATTGGTGGATTATGGGGAGGAGGAAAGGAAGCCTGTTTGGCATGGAAAGTAGCGTTTGATAAGATGCTTCATCGATATTTAGAAAAGGGTCGTTATGCGGGTAATGATCAGATTGTGATGCTATCTACTTTGTTAGAGAATCCTGAATTGGGTATTGCTGTAAAACCGACAAGAGCCGATATCAATCAATGGTTCTTTTTAGAGTATTTATTGTCATCAATGGCAGAATACAAGATTGATTTGAGTTATATTTAATTAACGCCCTCGCCATACTTTCAAAATTGCTGTATTGTATCCTGCTTGTTCGACTTGGTAGGTTGCCGTTTTCAAGGTTGTATCTTGTGATTCAAAACACTTTGGATAGTTCAAAATATCGCCAAATGTGGAAGGATTGTCACTAACTAGATTTTCATGAAAGGCGATGAGACCAAATAGACGTTCCATCATCTCACGATCTCTTCGATTACGAATCATAAGAACCGCCGTAGAGAATAGTTTATATTTCTCCTCCAATTTATGAGCAATTGAAATATCAATGATACTTGCTACACCGAAACAGGCTTTCCATTGACTATCCGATTGAGGAGTTAAATGAGAAAGAAGTGGTTCGTGATTTTTAAGAGATGTAACAACTTGTTGGATTCTTGGAATGAATTCTTTATCTGTTGGGTTAAAATGCCAATGAAATCGAAGAAGAGTGTCAGCTTCTTGTTGTAGAAAGCGTCGATGCAGAAACATGGTATCATGAAGAAAGATCATACGATCAGCCCAACGATTCATTAAAAAGTAAAAATAAGGAAGACATTCGCCTGCGCCAGGATAATCACTGTAAATAATATCAGTTTCATACAACTTACCATTTACAGTATTCATTGATGAGTTGTCATCGATAATTACAATTTTATTTGTATAGTATCGTCGAATAGAATTATAACAGGAAATCCATAGATCATTGTCCGATGAATTACGAAGATTTCTTAGAATGACAAATACATAGGATTTATTATCAATACGGAGTTCAATTGCAGCAGGACTGGGTGGTTGAATCTGAATATATTGAGAAGTGAGCGAGGTGAGAAGGGAAGAGATTGCAGTGGATGTCTTATCTTTTGGGTTCGATTTCGATGAGGAAGAAGGTTGTGGAAATCCTGAAAATAGGGATGCATAAGTGGAAGTGGAGATGGACGAAGTTGAAGAGGATGGATAGAATATAGGATTGCGTGATTGAGGATCTTCCATAAAAAAGGGTGATCCATCGAATGAATCATCAGGATTATATTGATAGGTTTCAGAAAGTAGAACTTCGGTTCTTTCTGCTCTTGGAATGGGTGGTGGAGGGCGTAATTCTTCTGGGATTTGGGTGAGATCCCTCCGACGTGGAATATTTCGATTCATCCACGATGACATGATGAATGAGTTCTATCCATGACCGTATCTTTTCTCTAACGCATTTTGGACTCGGAAAATGTAGACAAAATAAAACATATAGATGATTAAAATGGGGGCTCTACTCGCACATTGTTCAAAATGGTTTGATACGGAGAAATGTATGGGAACTCAGTGGTCAGAACAAAATTATTCTTCATTGGAAAAGAAACTACAAGCCGTCGAGCAACGAATGGTCACTTTAGAGCAACGCGTGAATACGACAGAAGAAGCGAACCAGCGGCTACATAATAAATTCAACGGATGGGACGAGAGACTTCATCAACACGAAAATTTACAAAATGGTCATCATCATGTTGTTATGACAAGATTACGTTCTGTAGAACAACGTGTCGAGAATATGTCATTTGATCATTGCGAACGTCTCGACGATGATATTATTGTAGTAGAAGAGCGATAGAGATAAATAATATCGTAGAAAGATAGAGTCTATATGACGATACGATATTATTTATTTGGAGTGGTAGCATTAACTGGTATTTTGTATCTTAGTAAAGAAATGCGTGACAAAGGGTTAATCAAACTATTGCCCGATGCAGTCGTAGATCTTATTCCAACCAGTTTGAAGGAATCTTCGCCCCGTTATTTGGAGTATGATCCACGAGAAGATGTGAAAGAGACACAGCGTGTAGTAAAAGAGAAAGATGCTCTTGAAGAATGGATACATTCACGATTGACACAGAAGGGTGTTAAAGAAATGACAGAATCGGGACATTATCAATCAGATTATTCGGGTTCTTTATAATCGCTAATCAGTGATTCATATTGCTTTTTATATTCTTCTGAGTCCCATACGATATGGGGTGGCCCAGAAGGATATGCGTCATAAGGAATACCATTTGTAGTTGGTTTTTCTAATTCTAATACTGCCTTTAAGGCACGCAATCGTCTATCAATGGGGGAACGAATTCCACGAAACTGTGTCCGACCCAATTGTTTCCATCTCCATTCAATTTGAAGCGCTGAACGCCATTCTGGAATGCCTGTAATATAACATACACGTTTCCATTCCCATCCTTGTGCCACTCTCATCCCTGTCGCACGTGCACCTCCTGATTTTTTACCATTATGTTGTTCTAAACGACGATCAGGATCGGTTGTAGCCCCTACATAGGTATGACCTGCATCTGTCATTAATAAATAACAATAAAAAGACATACCTCTACAGAGTATTATATCTAATAATGTTCTCTCCTTCCTCTTTAACTTGCGGCTTTTTATTTGATTTAGATGGGACACTTGTCCAAACGGACCATCTTCATCAATCGCTATGGAAAACAATCTTAGCATCGTATGGATATGATCTTACTGATGAATTGTATCATACACGTATTGCTGGGCGATCGGATGAAATGATTTGGAAAGAATGGAATGTTGGATCGGAAAAAGAGCGTGAAGAATGGACAACATGGAAAGAGTCTGAGTTTCTAAAGCGTATTCATGAAACGATCCCTGTTTTAGGTGGAAAAGAGAGGATCCAGCATTGGAGTAAATTAAACGCTTGGATTGGTGTTGTAACGAATTCAAATAATAAAACAGCATGTGCTTTATTGGATCGTCTAGAAATTACAAATCATGTTTCTTTTCTTGTTACGAGTAATTCCAAATGCAAACCAAAACCATCTCCTGAACCATATGAATGGGGAATGGAAATGTTGGGTATTGATTCAGAAACCACTGTTATTTTTGAGGACTCGGAGGTTGGAATTCAAAGTGTATTAAATATGAAGAACCGTCCAAAGTATATTTATCGTATTCTTGCTCCACATACACCCATTCCAAATGAATCATCCCCTAATTATGAGTGGATTGAAAACTATCTCGATCCACGGCTCGATGTATTTCTGGGTAAATAAAGACAATATAAGGAAATTCTTAGTCTTCGATCTTAAAAATGAAGAGACTTATCCAATGGATACAAATTCCAGAACTATTTCCTCTTCCTGTTATGGATCGAGTATTTGAAGAATGCACCGCCGCCTTTAAGGATGATGGATGCATTGTGAAAAGAGTTACATCGTGGGAGGAATTAGAGGATGGTGGTCTTCTATTTTTAGACGATGCAGCTGGTCGCTATTTAGAATTACGTTCCCAACACGATCGAATTGCTAACCAGTGTCCAAATAGTATTATGATTGCATGGTATTGGATGGATCCTAGTTATCGACCCTTTTCAAGAATGATTGTTACTGGTGAATTATATGTTTATCGTGAAAGAACTTCACATGAAAAGAGGTCATTTATGCTCCGTCCTGATTTTGTTCCACTCATGTTACGTGCAAATGAATCTCCTGAGCTTATCGGAACTCATCGACGGACAGATACCATGGACTATTGTTTTATGGGGGGAGGATATAAACAGGACTGGGTTCCACCTTCTCCTGAATTTACAGGAGTATATCATCAAGTAATTTATAATAATTATCTATCGTATGATGAACGACGTTCCATTTATTTATCATCGCGATTCTCGTTAGCTTTTCAAAGTGATGAGAATATACAAACAGGACATCTTTCGCAGAGAATTTTTGAGGGACTGGCATATGGTTGCATTGTATTTTGTGAGAATCCGCTTGCCAGTCAATTTACAGATGGAGCGGTGATTCATGTGACATCGAGGGAGAATTTATGGACAAAAATGAGAGAGTGGAAGTCACAACCAGATCGTATGAGAGAGCAGCAAAAGAAGGGATATGAATGGAGCAAACGATATGGAACGAACCGGACGAGTATGGCATTATTATGGAGTCGAATCCAGTCACGTTTTCATGTTCAATGGAATGTGTCTCAAAAGGTGATTGGTGCGCATTTGATGGGTGGTTTGGGTAATCAGATGTTTCAATTAGCGGCTGGATTTGCATATGCCTATGAAAATGGCGCCCAATTGAAAATCGAGAAAAGAGAAGAAAATGGACATAGAACATTTTATTGGGATAATTTGCTTTCTTCTTTTTCCCTATTTTTATGTCCATCCTTTACAAATCTAAATTTAACATTATGGCAAGATGGATTTGCAACGGTATATCGACCTCTTCCACAAGTAAATTCGTTAGACATTGGTGTATTATTAAATGGGTATTTTCAATCGGGAAAATATTTTAAAAAATATGGAGTTCGAAATAAACTACGCTATCTTTTTAGAGCACCATCTGATTTAGAACACGGAGTCTATCATTCATATCCCTATTTAATCCGAAATAGTCACAGGGTTGTTGTTCTTCATTGTCGACGAACTGATTATTTAATTCATCATGACTTTCATGGACCATTGGATGGCGAATATTATCGCCGAGCATTAGATCGTATCTTGCCACATATTTCCGAGCCTATCTTTTTATTGACAGGAGACGATCCGTCGTTTTGGTCGGAAATTAGAAACGATATACCTGAAGTGTTTCAGAATCCTCACATCATCCTTCAAAATGAAACCGATGTAAGAACCTTTATTTTATTGCAGCAATTTAAGTATTTTATCATGTCGAATTCTACCTTTATTTGGTGGGTTGGTTGGATGGCCAATTCAAAAAAAGTCATTGTTCCAAAACAATGGTTTGGACCAAAAGGACTGTCAAACTGGGAAGATATTTATGATCCAGAATGGGAACAGGTTTAGTCGCATTCCATTGTAAGTGTAGAGGGATACTTTAGAAAGCAAAAGTCTCTCCATGTTGTATAGGGTCCATAGTCTCGATCGCGTTCGGTCCATCCAAAGAGCCTGCGACGATCATCTCTTGGACAATGTTCGGGAAAAGGTTTCCAAACACGATGTTTAAATGTAAAAATCAAATTCATAATTGTCATTTCATTACAGCGACAAATAGGGTAACGATTCATCGCATCAATCAGGTCAGTGATATGGATGCGATGAAGAAGATGGGTATCATACATCCACATGCAATTCAAAAAATAGCGTTCTTTAAAGATTTCAGGTGAATATTCTTCTAAAAGAGATTGAACAACTTCTGGATGTTTGGCAGAATCCGCCTCAATAATTCCTCCAAATCTTTTTTGAGTATCATAAATTGCTGCATCATCTGGGGCCAGAATTGAATGAGAACAATCCAATTCCAATAAATGTTCCATCTTATCTACTACGCGAAGACCTGCATCTAGATAGACCACTCGATTCCATTGTAAAAACCATGAATCAAATACATAGAATTTATCCCATTGGGTTAGTTTCTTCGTTTCGCGCTGGTCACATGTTGGTTGTAACGGATTCTTTTCATAATATGCAAGAAGGGAACTTGTATCCAAATGTTCAACACGATGTGCTTGAACACGATAATATTCTAGAAAGTTAGTAGAAGGAGTAAATCCAACCGTAATCCAAACAATATCACCTTTCCATTCTCCTCGAGTTCTAACATCTAGAATCGTCCGCTTTGCTCTCGACTGTTGATGAACATCCGATAAAGTAACTACTACTGTGGTCATGATTGTTATCCACCATCCAATCTCGGTTTATATCCTTTTTTAAAAATTGATTCTATAAAATATAGAAAAAGGATTATAAACATCGGACGGATCTATTTGAATAACAATGTCATCGCTCTCACCCTTTCTTGTCGTGGATTCTGTAGCAAATCGTATTGCTCCTGAGCAAATTCCACAGCATCCATACACATTTTCACTGGACCCTTTTCAGGAGTATGCTTTCTCGGCAATTTCAAAAGGAGAGAATGTTCTAGTGTGTGCTAAGACGGGATCGGGAAAAACATTGGTAGGTGAATATCAAATTTATGATTCTCTTCGTAGAAACAAGCGTGTCTTTTACACATCTCCTATCAAATCTCTATCAAATCAAAAATTCAATGACTTGAAAAAACAATTCCCAGATGCAACGGTTGGAATTATGACAGGCGACGTCAAATTCTGCCCAGATGCACAAATCGTGATTATGACTACCGAGATCTTGCGCAATCTTCTTTATAAAAAGGATACAACTACAGAGCATCTTGGTTTAACAGCATCAATTACACTTGAGGACGTTGATTCAGTAATATTTGATGAATGTCATTATATGAATGATCCTGATCGTGGAAAGGTATGGGAGGAGACGATGATGAAATTATCACCAGATGTGCGATTGGTATTATTGTCGGCAACGTTGAATCGTCCTGAATGGGTTGCAAGTTGGTTGGGTGATTTGAAACAGCGACCGATTCATCTAATTGAAACACAATATCGTGTGGTTCCATTGACACATTATGTAATGGGTAAGAATAACAAATTCATGATGTTTATGGATGAAAAAGAGCAATATCAGGAGCGTGTTTATGCGGATTGGTTGCGTCAGAGGGTTCAAGAGGAAAAAGAACATCGTCAATTTCAGCAACATGTTAAGGAGGTAAAATCGTTGGGAACAAAAGGTGGTGTAGAAAATAAAGTTCACAATACACATTATATCCATCGTCTAAATCAGACCATTCAGCATTTGGAAGAAAAGGAGTTATTACCAGCCCTGCTCTTTGTGTTTAGTCGTAAGCAATGTGAAACATATGCGGAACATATTGAAAAGAGTCTATTAGATACCTCTGATGCCGCCACTGTAAAGCACATATTATCCTTTCATCTTCATCGCTATCGAGAACAATTAGAACAGACTCCACAGTATCATCAATTAATTGAATTGTTATATCGTGGAATCGCATTTCATCATAGTGGATTATTGCCGATTTTGAAAGAGGCGGTTGAATTATTGTTTGCGAGAGGATATGTTAAATTATTGGTGTGCACAGAGACATTTGCGGTAGGATTAAATATGCCGACAAAGACGGTCATCTTTGCAGGATTACGTAAATTTGATGATCGTGTTGGTGGATTGCGTGTTGTTCGAAACGACGAATATTTCCAGATGGCGGGGCGAGCCGGTCGTCGTGGAAAAGATGATCGGGGTGTCGTGATTTATTTACCAGAAGGAGAACCTCTTAGCGGACAAGAAATGTATTCGATTATGAAAGGAAATAAGCCAGAAGTTGTTAGTCGTATGGATTTTCATGTGGATTTTATTCTTAAAACAATTCACTCAAAGGGTGTATCCGTAGATTGGGGTCAAGTTATTCAGGAAACATATTGGTTCCAAGGGCGAAAAAGAGAGGAACAAGAATGGGAGGAAAAGCATATGACAACTCAACAGCAAATGGATGTAATCGAGAAAAAGGAACCCTATTGGTCAGAATTGATGAAGTGTCGTGATCTAGAGCAACAGATTAAACACTCGGTCAATTCCCAAAAACGTGATTTACAGCGTCAATTGGATTCATTAAAAAATCGTCAATTAGGTCCGCAGTGGAAAAAGACAGCGGAGTTAATTCAGCGCTATGATCTGTTAGAGAGGGCGATGGAGCGTTTGATGGAGGAGAAAAGGGCGATGGGATCATGGACAGATCGCGTGGAGCAGAGTATTGGTTTCTTGAGAGAAAATGAGTTTATTAAAGAGGATTCATTGGAATTGACATTGAAGGGGATTTTAGCAACAGAGGTAAATGAGGGTCATCCGATTCTTCTGACGGAATTTTATATTTCTGAAAAATGGAAGGGACTATCGGATGATGACTGGGTGATGATTCTATCTGCATTTCTTGAGCAAAGAGAAGATGAAGGAGAAGATATTCATTCTATGAAGGGCTCGATGGCAATGAAAGAGCGTTTATATTTATTGGATGAGATGGCAAGAGAGTATGAGGAATCAGAGAGAAAATGGTGTGGAGAGAGGACAGTAGGTTGGACTTGTTCCACGCAATGGATGGAACCCATGCGAGATTGGTTGTATGGGGTCTCTTCTTCTGAAATTTGTCAGACCTATGGATTCTTTGAAGGTAATTTCTATCGGTCACTTTTAAAACTAATTAATCTGGTCAATGAGGTATTATCAATGGCGACATATTGCGAGCACGTTGAGGTAGTAGATCAAATGACTCGTATTGGAGAACAAATGAGACGTAGTCGTTGGACAGGAGAAAGTCTTTATCTTCAACTTTAGTATATTACAAAACACATTTAATAAATGCCTAAAGACAATACAATATACATACGAACAGGAACATTTTTTAAAGATGTCATCTTGTTGGTATGAATTGGAGATTTTGCCCTTGACGCCTGCATCGCAGGAGTTGTATCCGATTGCTACGTATAATCGTTCGGAGGAGAATGCCGGATTTGATCTGTATTCGGCTGCGGATGTTTCAGTAGAGGAGAAGGTGGAGTTTGTTCCATTCGGTATTGCGGTGCGTTTGTTGAAGGTAGAATCATTACCAAATGGCGGATCAAATGATTTATTGAAAACCGATAGTCATTTTTTCTTGATGCCTCGTTCATCAATTTATAAGTCGGGTTTGATGATGGCAAATTCTGCAGGAGTGATTGATAAGAGTTATCGTGGTGAATTGAAAGCGCCTGTTTGGTCGATGACTGGTCATTCGAATGTGCTAAAAGGTGAGCGATGGTTTCAGATTGTAGCTCCTGATATGGGTTGGATTCGAAATATTCGTTTGGTGGATTCATTGCCAGAGACAAATCGTGGAACGGGTGGCTTTGGTTCGACGGGTGCGATGTAATACTTAAAATATATAGAATTACTTTGAATAAATGAGCAGTATGGATCAAATGGAGGATGATCAGTCACTTGAATATGTAGATAATTCATGGCAACAATGGGGTGTATCTTATCATTGGAAGGACGCGGTAGTTGTAGAATCTCGAACAACCGACCGAGGAACGGTATTGGAGATGATTCGTCGTCCAAAGTGGGGTATGGCCTGTTATATGAATGGGGAGATTCAGAGTTGTGAAGTAGATGAAAAGATCTATCATCAGGCATTTGTGGATCCGTTGATGGCACATTGTAAGACTCCTCGAAGAGTGATGATCATTGGTGGTGGAGAGGGAGCGATGGCACGTGAGGTATTAAAATGGCCGAGTGTTGAACGTGTGGATATGTATGAATGGGATAAGGATGTAGTCGATTGTTTTAGGAATTCATATCGTCAGTGGGCAAATGGTGCATGGGATGATCCGCGTTTAGAAATTCATTTTGACGATATTTTTAAGGTAATTGTTCATGGGAATTATCCTGTTGTCCCTTATGATGTGATATTGGTTGATTTATTTGAGCCGGATGGACATTCTGAATTATGGAACTTATTTACACATTTGTCATCAAATTGGTTGGCAGATGATGGTGTAATTGGAATGTATACTGGAATTAGAAATCATATGGAGGATACACATCCTGTGGAGGAGTGGTTAAGAGATTCGCGTATTACTGAATATCGAGACATGGGTTTTGGTATGAATCATATTTTATCAAGTCGGAATGTTTATTCTTTTAAGGTATTTATTCCATCCTTTTTAGGAGAGGCAACATTCCTATGTCTAGTTCCATCAAGAAGTAATCCAAAATGGGATATTCTTGAGGGTTTATCATCACATGTCGATGAAGAAATATGGAGATCTTATCATACGTGGAATTCTTATCGTGAGAATCCTGTTGGAGTTTTCCATGGTGTGTAAGTTGTATCGGGAGTGATATTATTGGTAATGGTATTAGAAGTCAGAGATAAAGAGGATACATTTGTAGGGGTAGAGGAAGTAAAAAGTAGATGATCTTGTTGTTCTCTTGCTTGTAATCGATCTTGTAACTCCTTTTGAAAAGTAGGACGTGGTGTTGTGGATTCAACACGATGTTTATCGAATCGTCGCATACCGCAAACAAATTTTTGATTACCACTCATCTAACCTAAAATTGATAAACGCTTTTTGGTTAGGAAAAGTAATTCAGAAATATGGTATCGCACGCAACTCAATATTTGGAACAGGTTCTAGGAGTTAAACCGTCAAACGAGGCTCGTCCAGCTCTTTCGGGGATATTACAAACGAGAGATTATGATACCTTTGAAATTCGTAGTGATACAGGTGAGATTCTTTACACATTCCAAGGTGCAAAAAGAGCAAATCGGTGTTTGGTCGGAGACCATGTATATTGGAAGGAGGAACATTGTCATTTGGAACTACGTGATGAGCATGCTCTTCTTGTCGGAACAATTGAACTAACTCGTCCTGCACGATATGGTTTTACATCTAGAAAGACCCCATTATATCTCTTTACTCCATATGATGCACGCTACCCTCCAATGATTGTTGGAACAAATGAGAAGGACAAATCCAGAAATCGTATTGGTTTGGTTAAATTTGAGACATGGTCGGAGTCATCCATGTTTCCAAGAGGATCTTTACAAATGGTATTAGGTATTGCGGGAGATTTAGAGGTGGAGAAAAAGGCGGTCATTCACCAAGTGTGTCCATGGAAATATCCGAAAATCTCTTTTGAGCCAAAATTAGTCCCTCCTTTTGCAAATCGTATCCCCGTCAAAGGATATACCTTTCATGTCGATCCTGATGGATGTCGGGATGTAGATGATGTGATTACACTGGAATCATTGGATGATAATTTGTGGAAAGTAGTGATCACAATTAGTGATGTCGCTGCATTTGTCGAAGATGGATCTGCAGTAGATATAATGGCATCATTAATAAGTCAGTCTGTGTATGATGAGTTTGGTAGAGTAATTCATGGGATGTTGCCGAAGGAGTATGGTGAGGGAGTATGTTCGTTGTTGCCAGGGTCAATGCGATATGGAATTTCAATGGAATTCTTATGGGATGGTCAAAGGGTGAGTGAGTCAAAATGGTATGAATCGGTATTGGAGGTAGATCGATCGTATACCTATGATGAATTCCAAGACGAGGTATCGATTTATCAGGATGTCGTTAAATCGATTACGTCCTATTTGGCGGATGAAGGGTTAACCGATTCCCACGAGTGGATTGAGCAGTTAATGGTTTATTACAATAAGGAGGCGGGTAAGAGATTGAAGGATGCGGGTATAGGTATTCTTCGTCGTCATTCGGAGGTAGAAAAGGATCGTGTGGAGTGGTTTCGTCGATATTTGCCAAATTGGAGATTCTTAGCGATGACCTCGGCGGAGTATGTATTATCGGAGGAGAATGATACATTTCACAGTGGATTAGAAACGGATTCGTATGCACATGCATCTAGTCCGATTCGTCGGTATGCGGATTTGATTAATCAGAGGGCGTTAAAATGGTTAATTCATTCGTACAGTGAACAACGTCAGAGGGGGTTATTTATCGTGCCGATTCCTACGTATGTAATGAATGAGCGTGAGAGGGCGATAAAGCAATTTGGAAGGGATATGGTATTTCTGGATGCAATTTCATCGGGTAAGACAAAGGTGAAGGCGATTATTATGGAAAAGAAAGAAACCGAAGAAAAAGAATATCGTATTCGTTTCTATGTTCCTGAGTGGAAGAAGATGATTTCAGGATCTTATAAGAAAGTGGATGAAGATTATATTTCTTCAAAGGACGAAAAGAGATCGCATTATGTTCCAGTGGGATCAGAACATGAGATTCAATGTTCAGTAAACTGGTCTTCTAGAAATTGGAAGGAGCGTCTTGTAATTCAATGGAGCGATTCTGTATAAGAAATCTTGTGGCGTCATTGATAAAAGGGTTAAACCTATAATGTTTTTTATTTTCAAAAATAAAATTGATTTTCTTATTTTTGAGAATATGTATTTAAGGGCAACCCACGTTAATTAAAGGACTTAGACAATCGTTTCTACAGACAAGACAGAATGCCAGGCGGTTTTCATCAACATTCATCGGACATCGAATCCATCATTGGAGTTCAATTCAGTATCCTCTCACCTGAGGAGATTGAACGTCGCTCGGTGGTGGAGATTACAACGCAGACTCCGTATGAAGGCAATGAACCGAAGATTGGTGGTTTATTCGACCCTCGTATGGGTGTATTGGAAAATGGTAAAGTATGTCGCACATGTGGTCAAACGAATCATGGTTGCCCCGGTCATTTCGGTCATTACCGTTTGACCCGTCCGGTCTATTATATTCAATTTCACAGCATGATCATGAATGTTTTAAAGTGCATTTGTATCCGTTGCTCCAAACTCCGAATTGATAAGGAACATCATAAGGAGTTGCTTCATCGCAAGGGCGAAGCTCGTTGGAAGGAGGTGTTGTCTCTTTCGTCGGGTATTAAGCGATGTGGTCAGGAGTGCGAGGATGGTTGTGGTGCCATTCAGCCGGATAAATTCACGAGGGACGGAATTGCTCGCATCGTTGCCCATTATCAGGAGTTGAAGCAACAACAGCCGTTGGAAGTGGAGTATGTCCATACGTTGTTTCGTCGTATCAGTGATGAGGATGTCGATTTTATGGGCTTGAGTCGTTATTGGTGTCGTCCAGATTGGATGATTTGCACTGTATTGAGCATTCCTCCGCCGCAGGTTCGTCCTTCGGTGGTTCAGGATAACAATCAGCGCTCTGAAGATGACTTGACTCACAAGTTGTTTGACATCATCAAGAATGATAAGACTCTTCAGCAGAAGATTGAGGCGAATGCGAGTCGAACGGTAATTAATGAATATACGAATGTGGTTCAGTATCATATCGCAACATTGGTGGATAATGAGATTCCAGGTGTGGCACCAAGTGCGCAACGCAGTGGTCGTCCATTGAAATCGATTCAACAGCGTCTAGGTGGTAAGGAGGGACGTATTCGTTATAACATTCAGGGTAAGCGTGTAGAGTTTTCGGCTCGTTCGGTGATTACACCGGATCCGAATTTGAGTGTGGCAGAGCTTGGAGTGCCGTTGGAGATTGCGACGAATCTAACCATTCCAGAGCGTGTAACGCCATTTAACTTGAATAAGCTCTACAAACTCATTCAGAATGGTGCCGATAAATGGCCGGGTGCAAAGACGATTGTCAGGAAAGACGGTCGTATGATTTCGTTAAAGCATGTGAATACCTCGGAGATTGTATTGTATGATGGCGATGTCGTGAACCGTCACTTGATGGATCAAGACATTGTCCTCTTCAATCGTCAGCCGACTCTTCATAAAATGTCGATGATGGGCCATCGCGTCAAAGTGTTGCCCTACAAGACATTCCGCTTGAACGTTCTTGTTACTCGTCCCTACAATGCTGATTTAGTTCAAGTAATCTAATAATGTCAGGAGTAATTTATCAAATTACATGTATTTCAACTGGTTTATCTTATGTTGGTCAGGCAACCGGCACAAAAACAAAAAATGGAACTCCGTATCAATATGGAGCATCTGGACGATGGAATGATCATGTGTGTTCTTCAAAAACACGCAACACGCCATTATCTAGAGCGATTAGAGAATATGGTCGTGATCAATTCACGATAAAAGTTCTAGAAGAGGCGGCTCTTGATGAACTAGACGAACGCGAGGCCACTTGGCTAGCACGTTTACAGTGTATCTATCCAAACGGATACAATGTTGCCACACATGGTCGCAATCGTCATCGTGAATCATCTAATCTATATATCTTCTATGAAGATCGTGTATCTTCTGCTTCTATTCATCCGATTCGTAGGAATGGTGAACTGAGAATGTTGTATGTTTATCTAACACTCCATACTGGAGAAAAAGAGAGACTAGCATTTGGGCAGAAAGGGGGTACTACATATGAAGAAGCACTGAAGGAAACTATAGAATTTCTTGATTTATTAGAGTGCCCTTATGGTATCTCAAAAGATCATAGTGATGAATTAGTAGAGCGATATCAGTCAAAAATAGATGAGTTCCAAAATAAAACAATTACATCTATTCGCATTACAAGTGCCTCTAATCTTATTGCTGTGTATATTGGCACAGATGAGATGAAGTTGAAGAAAGAGCATATTCGTATTTGCTTTGGAGGAAAAACAATTAATAAAGAAGATGCCTATAAAATTGCCATACAATTTGTGAATCAGTTGAATATATTTGATAAAAGCATTATTATAGATTCTATTAAAAGTCAGCAACAGGCGACTGCTGTCTAGGGTGTTGTATCTCCTAGATGGGAAAACAGTGTAAATACAGCCATGGGTCCTACCTATCTCAAATAGGATCTGTGATATAATCGTCTAGTATGAAGTATATGTGTGTAACATACTTTGTGCAAGACCCTCAAATTCAGGGAAACCCCTAAAGCTTATAACTACCAACCATTGTCTGAAAGGATAGTGGGGCCGCGGAGAAAGACCGCAATGGAGATGGTATCAACGTTATGAGATACGAGTGATTTATCACAAGTAATGGGCAATCCTGAGCCAAGTTCTAAGGTCCATCTGGGCTAAGAATGCTGTGCAACGAGTAGATGTGGGTCGGTTAATGGTTTATGAGACCATTGGCTTAAGGTGTATTCTAGTCCTAACGAGAAATCGTTGGGTATATACGTTTGATGGAGATGAAATGAACGCACATATCCCCCAGTCCTACGAGTCGATGGTAGAACTGGAAGAAATCGCGGCAATCCCTCATCATATTATTACGCCGCGTCATGCGAAGCCGATGATTGGTGTCTATCAAGACACTTTGGTTGGTTCGTATCGTCTGACGCAACCTGGAATCCAGTTCACGCGTAAGGAGTTTATGAATTTGATGATGTGGAACAAGCGATTTGATGGAACAATTCCAGCGCCTCGCATGGGACAGCGTTGGACGGGTCAGCAGGTTCTAGGAGCTTTGCTGCCACCTATTAATTTGGAAATGACAAATAAATCATTTGATAAAGAAAAAGAAAGCAAGCAAGATTCTGTGAATTATGTCCGTATCACGCAAGGTGATATTCTACAGGGTGTAGTAGATGGTGACATTTATATGAAACCATCGAAGGGTATTATTCACATGACATACAACGATTTTGGTCCAAAGGATACTGTGGATCTGTTGGATGCACTTCAGAACACAGTGGAACACTTCTTGGTGATGAATGGTTTCAGTGTGGGCATTAGTGACTTGATTGCCGATGAAAAGACGAAAGAAGATATCGATAAAAAGATTCAGGAACGTAAGAAAAAGGTAGAACAATTGATTCTACAAGTTCATTTGGACTTGTTCGATAATAATACAGGAAAAACAAATCAACAGGAATTTGAGGATCAGGTGTTTGGTATTCTCAATCAAGCAACATCAGATGCAGGTGAGCTTGGTCAGCAGTCCTTGTCTAAGGAAAATCGTCTTCTTGCCATGGTTCGTTCTGGTTCGAAGGGTGAGCCATTGAACGTGGCACAGATGATGGCATGTCTCGGACAAACTGCGATTGAAGCCAAGCGTGTTCCTTATGGATTTACGGATCGAACTCTTCCACATTATAAGAAATACGATGATAGTGCGGAATCTCGTGGCTTCATTGAATCATCCTTCATTCGTGGTCTAACTCCACAGCAATTCTTCTTCCATGCGATGTCTGGTCGTGAAGGTTTGATTGATACTGCTGTAAAGACTGCTGAAACAGGTTATATTCAACGTCAGCTGATTAAGTCCATGGAGGATTTGATTGTTCATCATGATGGAACCGTCCGTGATGCGAATAACAATATCATTCAATATCATTATGGCGAGGATGGTGTTAATCCTACAAAGATCGAGACACAGTCGCTATCCATTGGTGAATTGTCTGAGGAGGAGATCACCCGTGATTATGGTATGCGAGAAGTGGATTGGAGCACGGTGTTGATTGAAGGGACCTTGCGTGAAGGAGAGGAGGAGTTGATGACAGAGTATGTGAAGGATTTGATGTATGATCAGGTGATGATGGTTGAGGGTGTATTTCAGAAGAAGTCATTGGATTCTGGAAATGTGTTTGCACCAGTAAACCTCGCACGTATGATTCTGAATGTGAAAGTGCGGTTTGGTCTTCAGCCAACGGACAAGACGGATTTGACGATCCCCATGGTGCTGAATGGAATTAAGCGTATTCTGACATTTACTCATTCTTATCATAAGATCTGGGCGGCTCTTCTTCGTTTTCATCTTGCACCTCATAAGTTGATTGTTAAGGAGCGTTTCACAAAAGCAGCATTTGAGATGTTGATGGAGCTCATTGTGGCGAACCACATGAAAGCCTGGGTTCAGCCAGGCGATCAAGTGGGTATTGTAGCTGCACAGAGTATTGGTGAGCCAGCCACGCAAATGTCGGCACACGGTTCTACCGTAATTTGTATTACAAATGGTAAAAATTTGAGATATTATGGATCCGTGCGAGACTTTGTGGATCCTATTTTGGCAAAGAATTCTTCAAATCTGATTGAAATCTCACAGGATAGTGTAGTTCTTCCTATGGATGATGTAGAGGACTACTATATTGTTGGTGTGAGTGATGATGAGAAGACTTCTTGGCGTCGTATCTCAGAAATCAGTCGCCATCCAGCCAATGGTGGTCTGGTAGAAGTGGTAACACGAACGGGTCGTCACACGACTGCTACGCTGACTCATTCCTTCTTGAAACGTGACGAATCAGGAATTGTTCCTGTTCTGGGTTCAGACCTGAAGGTGGGAATGCGTGTGCCAGTTGCTCGTATGGTTCCCGAGGCTCCAAATGCATTGACTGAATATCAACAAGGAGAAACTATCTTTGCATTGGATCGCGAGTTTGGATGGGTATGTGGTATTTATCTGGCAGATGGATCTATTAGTGGAAATACTACAATTATTACAAAGATCCACCCCATTGTAGAAGAGCGTTTGTCACTATTTGCTAAACAATATCAATACGAATTCAAGACTCGCACATACAAAGGTGAATATGGACCTAGTAAAGAAAATGTGATCCATTCTAAGGATCTGAAAAAATTTCTTCTAGAAAATTTCAAGACAGGTTCATATGAGAAGGAGATTGGCTCCATTGTCTTCCATGCGAATAAGGAATTCATTGCTGGATTGATCAGTGGATTCTTTGATGGTGATGGAAATGTATCAGTAGAGCGACAACTGATCCGTGCTAGTTCGCGTTCCAAGAAGTTAATTGATCAAGTATGTGCTCTTCTTGGATATGTGGGTATGTTTGGTTCTATTTCCTCTGAAACGAGTGTCCGTATCAAGGATAAAGTTCAGCATACCTTGGTCATTCCTCGTAAGTTTGCTAAGGCCTACAAGGAATCTGTTGGATTCTCGCTATCTGAGAAGGCAGAAGCACTTGATAAAATCATTGAATACAACGAGCGCGAAGAGAAACATTCGCTGCAAGAAATGGTGGATAAGATTCCTGAGTTGGGCCGCGTGATTGCCCAGACGGGTCAACTTCTAAGAATGCCATATCAAAGTCGGATCTATGGTCGCTGGGCGAAGAAGGAGGCAATTGGTCGTCAAACATTGGAGAAGTATGTAGTGGAGTTTGAGAGAAAACTCACAGAAACCAAGTTGGATGAGAAAGAGGCCCTGATGGTTCAGGATAATATGACTATCTTGCGTTCTGCTGTGAATGCAGATGTCTTCTGGGATGAGATTGTTGAACTCATTTACCACGATGATCCAAAGGAATTTGTCTATGACTTTACTGTTCCAGGAAACGACAGTTTTATGGTAGATAACAATATCATGGTTCATAATACGCTCAACACGTTCCACCAAGCTGGTGTAGCTTCTAAGTCAGCAGTGACTCGTGGTGTGCCTCGTCTGCGCGAGTTATTGAAGGTGACTCAGAATCCAAAGGCAACATCTCTGACAATTTATCTGAAGCCCGAGTATCGTGACAATAAGGATAAGGCACGTGAAGTGGTTCAAGATTTGGAATTGACGCTCCTGCGAAATATTACAGAGAAGGTGGCAATTTATTGGGATGAGAAGGATGATCATACCGTCGTAGAGGAAGATCGTGAGTTGATTTACTTCTATCGATTGTTTGAGCGTGGTCTAATGACTGATGGAGAAGTGGATGAAGAGACTCTATCCAAATGGATGCTTCGTTTGGAGTTGAATCGTGAGGAAATGTTTAATCGTAATATTTCGATTCAAGAGGTTGTATCCGTTATCAAAGCACAATTTGGATCAGACGTGAATGTGATTTACAGTGATTACAATTCACAGAAGTTGGTCATGCGAATTCGTCTATCCGAATCAAATAAGAAAACAAAAGACACTGCAGAGCAGCTGGATGAATTTACGAATCTGAAGAAGTTTCAGAACAAGCTGTTGAACAGTATTGTGATCCGTGGTTTGCCAGGCATCAAGGCGGTTACTTTCCGAAAGGACAAGCAATTTGTCGAGAAGTTGGATGGTAAGTATCAGCAAGTCGAGCAATATGTCTTGGACACGGATGGATCTAACTTTATTAAGGTGATGAACCATCCCGCAGTAGATGGAACTCGGTTGTATTCCACGAATGTCTGGGATATGTATGAGGTTCTGGGTATTGAAGCGACACGTGCAGTGCTCTTCAATGAGATCAGTGGTCTATTTGACACAGTGGGTGTGAATTATCGCCATCTCTGCTTGCTATGTGATGTCATGACGCGATTTGGAAAGTTGATGTCAATTGATCGTTATGGTATCAATAAGAATGACATTGGAACATTGGCGAAGGCTTCCTTTGAGGAGACGGAGAAGATCCTATTAAAGGCTGCATTGTTCGGAGAAATGGATCCTGTGACGGGTGTGTCTGCGAATATTATGATGGGTCAGCCCATTCGTGGTGGAACGGCATTCTCACAGATCTTGCTGGATGACGAGATGCTTGTGAAATTATTGACGGATGTGGATGTTGATAAATTCAAGGGTGAGTTAGAGGAAGAAGAGGCAGGAGACTTGAGTCGGTTGGAAGAGTCTCGTGTTAAGATGATGGATCCATGCGCGACAGTGCAATTCCAAGCGAATCTTGTATTGCCTCCACCGAAGGCTTTGATGGATGAGCCAGAGATTGAATTGGATATTATTGATGGATAAACTTCAAACACAATAAAGAGACTGGTTATATAATTAAACGCATTTATTTTTATTGACGGGGGTTAAAGCATTCTATCCATAAATGGGTATGTCGACACCTTGGAATCGTTTTCGGTTGTATCCCCGCACGATACAACCCATTTCGCGTCAATTTCAACTTGATAAGAATGAATGTAAACATGGATATGATGAGGAGGAGCGTAATTTGCACAAGCATCGTAATCGTATTCAGGAATATGAATCCACTCTTCCGCAGGGTAAAAATTGGGAGTATTATAAGAAGGCTGTAAATCCTTATGAGTGGGTATATACTCAGAAGAAGTATCAGTGTTTTCCAGAATCCATATGTTATTTGAAGCCATTATCTCGGTCGTATTTTAAGATGATTGAAATATTGGAACTGTCGCAATTTTTTGAGGGGATTGCTGGCTCTTTTGTTCGTTCGGCACATGTATGTGAGGGTCCTGGTGGATTTATTGAGGCATTATATGATTTATCATCAAAGTATAATAAACGTTGTCAGTTATCGGTGGCCATGACATTAAAATCTCATCAATGTCATGTGCCTGGATGGAAGAAGGCCTCACAGTTTTTGAAGAGGAATCGATCTGTCCAGATTATTTATGGGGAAGATGGGACGGGAGATATTCTAAAGCCACAAAATCAGCAGTATTTTATTGATTATGTGTATAATGAGAATCAGAAAGTAGATCTATTTACAGCGGATGGTGGATTCGATGTATCTGATAATTATGAGAAGCAAGAGACGTTGTTATTTCCGCTATTAATGGCTTCAACAAAGATCGGGTTGGAGGTATTAAAGAGGGGTGGAACATTTGTGTTGAAGGTCTTTGATTGTTATCATCATGCGACGATGGATTTGTTGTATTTTTTGTCGTGTCATTTTGAGGAGTGGACGATGTATAAGCCTGGAATGAGTCGACCATGCAATCCAGAACATTATTTTATTGGTAGGGGATTTTTAGGATGCACGGATGAGGTATTGGATGTAATGAGATTATGGTGTTTGTTATTGGAGAATCAGGACCCATTGGATCGTTTATTTAAGGATGATTATCAATATGACGAAACATTTCTGACATGGATAAGAGAGCAAAGAACAAATTCTTTTTCTATGCAGGTGGAATACTTAGAAAAAGTATTTCAGATGATTGATCGTGAAAAGGCAGGAAATGTATTGAATAAAAAAGATTTATTGGAGAATGAGCGTCATAGCTATGATTGGTGTATGAAGTTCAATGTTCCAGTTATTTCCGCTCCTTCCCATGAAGTTGTGGAGTCACATAGCGATCAACAAGTTTCTTTCCAACAATAACGGATGCTTGATGTTGCGAAAGACGTCCTTCTGCCATTTTATCGAGCATGGTAAGCATGTTGTGAATGGGTGTCATATCACGTTGTTGAATTAGTTTTTTGAAGAGTTCGGGATAACTCTCCACAAAATCAGGGACGCGTTGTTTGATTGATTCTTCTGATTCTCCTTCGGCCATCCATTTGGGTATATCGCGTATCATGGAACGAATGTATTGTGCTCGAACGGCTGGATCATATTCTAGTTGACGAGCTTCGGCTTCAGCGGTTGCTTCTTCCATGGTTTGGCGATGGGTCGATGGTAGATTCTTTTTTGGGTGCGACATTGGGTGTAGGGATCTGAAAGAGTACAGAAAAAGGGTTTAATATCCAATCACTTCATTAGAAAATGACATCTTTACAGCCCGTGCAAGTTGAACCATTGCCGATGTCTTCCGGAGGAAAGTCAAATAAGACACAACAGGAATTAGAGAAGACAAATGAGACATTGACAATGTTATCTGCGCAATCTTCGGCGGATGCGATGTATGACCCGCCTGTTCCTCGACCTGTTACCCAACCAACTATTCGTGAGGCGTTTTGTGGTTCAGATCCGCATACGTTGTCAGAATATCTTATGATTGTTGCATTGGGATTAATTGTGTATGGCTTCTTAGCGAAATAGTAGAGTGGATTACTAGAGTATTTAGGATGAATGGCTATTCTTCTGATTCTGATTCGGAGATGGAAGAAGAGAACAATGTGCCTCCAAGGGGTCTCGATCCTGAATTTTGTAAAAGAATTCAGAATATGAAATGGAGATTGTATCAGATTATAATATTAAGTCCTGAACTAGATACGCCAAATGCACAAAATAATGAATTAATTCAAATGTATGTGAATCAATTGGAAGATTTGTATCGGTTTTTAGAGAATGCTCAGAGGGGAGGAGTAGTAGAGAAGGATTTAATTAAATTTCCATCGGAATTGCGTTCAGAAAACTTGTCAGTAGCAGAATGGATTAAAAATTATTTTAGACAAAATGGTCCAGCCGATACATTACCTTATAAGGATTATTTAATTACAACACTTCGTGTGTATCCATTTGTGCATCATACAAGTATGATTGGTAAACAGTCAATAGATAATGAAGAGGCAGATGAATAACAAATGTATTATTCTTTTATTGGAGTGAAATAGAATCATTTCAATGAGAGGAGGGCAAAATCAGACAAAGAGGAATGGTTGTCCTGATGGATATATTTTAAGAAAGGGGTATACGCGTAAATATCGTTCAAGTTTGGCACAATCTGGATTTACGGTTCGTAGAAAGGGTAAATTATACACAGTAAAGCCAAAGGTGCAATCGATTCACGTTTCAGCAGGTTGTATTAAAAATCGTGGTCTTCCTGGAAAGGGTCCTAAGAATGGCCAAGGAATCGGAAAACTCCGGAAGGGTGACTTGATTAAATATGGATATCAATATCGTTTATCGGATGCATTGCGTCACAGGGCATTAAAGAAGGCAATTAAGCAATATGGATTATTGTCTGTTTATCATAAGTTGGATGCGGTAGTTAAATTATCAAAGAGAACGGCACCAAATGCAAGTAATATTTTTGAGAGGGATCGTAACTGGGTATTGAATCAGAATGAGGAGAACTAAAAGAGACAAGTAATTCCTAAAGGGTTATAGAAAGACGATGGAAGAACGCGAATTGTGGTCTTTTCAGAATGCATTGCTCTTTGTCATTTTATTAATTGTGATATTATGGGGTATTATCTCAGGCTCAAAGTTTGCGTTAGTATTAAAAAAAATTAAAGAGGATTGGCCAAATCATCGATGCACTCCTCTAATCATGCCGTTCGCTTCATGGTTCGGTGTAAATGCAAAAGAGAATTTTGATTTCTGTATGGGTAAAGTCTTCACAAATCAATCACAGTCTTTCTTTGGATCAATTGGAATGATTACAACAAAATTCAACGCATTGCTTCAAATGATTTTTGGATCATTAAATTCTCTTCGAAACACGATGGCATCATTGGGAGGAGGAATCAATGTTATCTTCCAAGAATTTACCGAACGCATCTCCATGTTTTTCTTTAAGTTGCGAATGAGTTCTATTTATTTGAAGTCGTTATTTATGAGGATGTATGCTCTGTTATTTTCCGTGATGTATATGGGTATTTCGGGTATAACAGGTATGTCTAGCTTTACAAATACATTTCTTTTCTCTTTCTTGGATACGTTTTGCTTTCCAGAGGATACGCCTGTTTCTGTGATTAGAGACGAAGTTGTCTTACGTATTCCCATTCGAGATGTTCGAATGGATGATGTTCTTTATCCTTCCAAGGATCGCGTAACTGGTCTTTTCCGATTTTATTCTCGTGGTCAACCGATGGTTCGTTTAGGATCAATTACGGTTAGCACCAATCATTATCTCTATTACAATGGAAAACGTATTCGTGCAGGACAACATCCAGATGCGATCCCATTGGGTGGATGGGATTCAGATAGACCACTCTATTGTTTGAATACAAATACACATCATATACCAATGAATGGATATCTTTTTATGGATTACGATGAAACTCCAGAGGGTGATGAAGAGACAATGAATTATGTCGAGAAACAATTAAATGCAGGGAAATCGGATACGATTCCTTGTCATTTAACCGAATATGGATCTGCCATTGGATCTTCTACTAAAATCCATACAAAGAATGGACTATGTTTAGCATCCGATATACAAATTGGAGATGTATTATCTACAGGATCGACGGTGGTAGGTGTAATTCGTAAGAAAGTGACAGAGTATGATATGTTGGGAGATGGAACAGAGATTGCACTTTCTACGTTATACTGGGATGAAGAAGAACAGAGATGGAGAAGATGGATACAATCGATTAAGGATGATCCCAAAAAGAGGGATAAAAAACCAGAGAAGGAGTTGTGTTCTTTTGTGGTAGTTCCCAATTCTCAGTTGGAATTGGAGAATGGAATGCGTATTCGTGATTATATGGAGTGGTGTTCTCCGGATGCAGAACACATATATTCACAGAAATTGGAGAAATTCTCATCATAATATGCCATCGAATATTTGAAAGAATAAAAGGAGAAAAGAATAAAAGGTCAAGGAAGAAGATGGAGGCAAAATGGCCATTTATTCTTATTCTTTTCTTCTTTTTGGGATTAACAGGTTATATAATATCCCAATTGGAACGTTCCAAAGTAATGAAGGACTGGGAAAATCGTCGATGTAACTTATCGGTAATGATTGGTTCGCGTTTTTTCAAGCCTGATACTGATCCTCGATCACCTAATGAGTTCTCCAATGAAAATTTTGAATTCTGTATGAAAAAATTTACAGATTCCTTTATGAATCTATTTATGCCACCCATCACCGCACTTCTAGGAAAACAAGCGGATTTAACGGGAGGTGCAATGGGTGCACTAAATCAAGTTCGTGAAGTTGTGAAACGAATTACAAATGCATTTATGTCATATGTATCATCCTATCTTGATAAGTTCAAAAATGGTATGTTTGAATTACGACGAATTATTGCCTATTTACGTTTGGCAATGGGACGTCTGATGGCAGTTGTGACTTCAACCATCTACATTGGTCTTTCACTCTTTAATGGAATGCTATCGAGTATCCAAGTTGTAATCCGTGTCGTTCTAATTATTTGTGCAATTATGATTGCGGTAATTATTATTTTATGGTTTATTTTGCTCCCTATCATTCCTTTCATTCTAACAACATTGACAGCGGTTGTAGCATTGGTGGTTGCTCTAAGCGTAGTGATGTCAGGATCAATTGCCAGTGACGCGGAAAGTAAGAAGAGCGGATTTTGCTTTGGAGAACAGACAATTGTTCGTATTTACCGTGATTCTGGAATACATAATATTCCTATACGTTTTACTCGTATAGGCGATTTACTTGTATCAGAAGATGGAAAGGAGCATCGAATTACAGCAATTATGCAAATGACAAGTAAAGATGTAAATTGGTATGAACTGGATGGTATCTATGTGGCTGGTGATCATATGGTGAAAAATGGTGAAGATTGGATCTATGTTAAAGATGATCCAAGAGCAAAAAATGTATCCTCTTTATCGGTCTCTTCATATTCACCATATGTCTATTGTCTAAATACAGAAACACGTATTATTCCTATTAAGGGTAAAACGAGAGAAACGTATTTTAGAGATTGGGAAGAACTCGAGGAAGATGATATCCACGGCCATCAAGAATGGAGAAGACGTGTGTTTCAGTTATTAAATGGTTCTAATGAAGTAAATGAGAAAGATATAATTGAAGATCAACCGATACCATTAGTTGGAAAGGGATCACTGGTATGGACACCGATTGGATGGAGGAGAATTTCTGATTTGAAAGTGGGTGATGTGATTTATGATCGTATGGGGAAAGAGCAGTCGATATTGGGGGTAGTAAGGGGGGAAGCGGTTGGTAATAATGATGGTGAAAAATGGACACAGGGAGGTTGGGTATGTATTCAGGATAAGAATATAAGATGGGAAAGGAGAAAGGATACCATTAAGGTGGATGAAAAAATAAAAGCGGAAGGATGGAATCTAATTACGGATACGGGGGAATGGGTATTATTGGATGAGAATGGATCTGGTGAGATTGTATGTGATTTTACAGAAGTAGGTCATGTGCGTATCAGAGAATTATATGAATGGATATCGAGTCGTCTCCGGATCTTGTCTCAATAATCTTTAGGATAATCAGTAGAATGAAAACAGGGTTTCTGATTACGGGGCTATTGCTTCTATTATTAGCGAATTTGATGATGGTCTATTCCGATATTGAGGGATTTAAGGATAATAAAGAGGGATTTACGAATCATTTTTTGGAGAATGCTGCTAATTCTGGAATGGGAAAGAGCAAGTATGAGCCAATGGGCCAGTTTGATGACATTCGTGTTGTTCCAGAGAACGGTGTAAGTTCGTGGCGTGGTGTAGCTCCTAACGAGGCATTGCTGGGTCCGGCATTTGAACCCGGACCTGATCAACTCTTTCTATTTAAGAATAATCAAGTCAAACCAGAGTGCTGCTCTTCATCTTATTCTTCGGATATGGGATGTGTATGCACAACTCCTGAGCAGAGAAATTATCTGAATATGCGTGGAGGAAATCGCACGGTAGAGGATGGTATCTAAGATTCTTCTTTATAACAGAATATTATGAATATGATAGGTAAAACTTTGATCTATCATAATCATTCGTTTCATCTAATAGAATGAATTCCTCTTCAGCGAATACGCCTAAGAACAATTTCGGATCATTTGTTCCAGCTCCTATTGCAAGTGTAGCAAACGCCGCTAAAAATGCTGTTAATAGTATTAAAAATAGCTCTTTAAATTTATCAACCAATGTTAAAAATGCTGCAAACAATGTATTGAATAGTGATCCTTTTAAGAGCATTTCTGAACCACTTCAAGAATCCTATTCTGGTGTTGAAAATGATAGTTCAGGATTGTTTTCGATTCCTATTATGATTTCATTAGGATTATTAATCATTTTCTTTATTTTATTTATAATTTTTCGTGATCAGATTGTATTTGCTTTTGAGTCAATGTGGGCTAAAATAAAGAACTTCTTTTCACCTCCTCAAGAAACTGCCGTTCAGTCGGTTCCACCTGAATTCTCTGCACCTGATTCAAGTCTTGTTCAAAAAACCGCGGTAGAAAAGATTATTCCAGGGAAAAAGGAGGTCTTTAATGTTGCTACTAACAAATATCGTTATTCTGATGCAGAACCTCTATGTAAGGCATTTGGCGCAGAATTAGCGACTTATGATCAGGTCAAGGATGCATGGTCAAAGGGAGCGGATTGGTGTAATTATGGATGGGTAAAGGGACAAGCCGCTGTTTATCCAACTCAACAGGCCACGTATGATAAATTGCAGGCAGGACCAGAAGATCAGAGAATGGCTTGTGGAACACCAGGTATAAATGGAGGATATTTTGACAATCCTGATCTTAAATTTGGTGTAAATTGTTATGGATCGCGTCCAAATGAGAATGAAACAGATGTTCGTAAAAAGATGTCATCAGATGGAGGATTGACTCAAGATGGGTTGGCCTATAATCGTAAAGTCCAAGAATATAAGGCAAATATGTCAGACATTTCTGTAAATCCATTTAATGAACAAGTATGGTCCCAATAATACAGCTATATAAAGATTTATCTACTATTATAAACTAATTAGAAAACTACAATAATAAATGCAACTAAATACATTGACAAAGGGGTGTAAGATATATGGTGCATTTTCAGGATTAATAGGCGCACATTATTCGATTCGTGCCTACAATATTAGTCATCTTCTTGACCCAACCTCAGGAAAGTTTGTTGAGGCGGATTTTCTACTTGGTAATCGTGTAGGCTATGCATTTTTATCTGGTATTATTTATTCTCTACCTGGTTGGAATATGATAGGATTATTTCGTCTTATGAATCGACTAGATATTGATAGACGTGGTCTCAAGAAGGAACATTATCATAACGAATATCATGAGTTATGTGGATATAATCTATCTAAATGGTAAGATATAATAAGAATTTAAACATTAAAGCTATTAATCAATTAAAATGGATAAGATTATTCGATGTTATGGTATATTTTCAGGAGTGATGGGTGGTTATCACTTTATTCGTGGATGTCAAGTATCTCATCGTAAGCCTCTTCGATCCAATGAATGGACGAAGGCTGATATTTTGATTGCAGATCGTTTCACGAATGGACTTGCAAATGGGGCACTACATGCTCTACCTATTTGGAATATATATGGATTATTTCGTCTTATCAATCGTATTGAAATCCATTGTCGTGGTTTCGAAAAAGATAAATATCCTGAAGAGTATGAGGAGGTAGGTGGGTATAATTTATCCACGCTCTAATCGATCTCCGTTAAAGATTTGGAGGAGTTCCTCCAATGAGGCCATTGGCAAGTTGTGGTTGTTTTGGCGTTGGCATGCCTGTTTGTCTAAGTGATTTAGAGATGGTATAACCGCGATTTGCGCGTATGAAGGTCATAATATCGAGTGTCTCATCTTTTCCTCCGCGTTGTCGGTAATATGCATGGAGTAGTTCTTCTAGTTTGGAAAGAGTGAGTGGATTTGGATCACGTTTATCAATGACACGAATTTGTCCTTGATTAATTTGAATTGTCGCTTTTTCCATACCATTGGTTTGTAGTAGGTTAATGACTTGTTTTTCGTAATCATCGCGTATTTTTCTAACGGAACCAAATTGTTTGAAGAAAGTTGATGCTAAATTGGTATAATGTAACCAATATCGGACATATGTTCCAATTCCGGGATCTGACATATTCAATCGTAATTCCTAATCAATAGGCTATCTTTTACGTTTTAAATACTCCTCGTTTGGTTATTTAGAAGGATTTATCACAGAAGGGGCATAGTTTCGTTTTATTGTGATTGAGTAACAATAAGACAAAGGATAGAATGACGAGGATGACGAGGATGGAAAAGATGGATATAGCAAGAATGAGATAGGGAAAAGATCGTTGAAAGATATATTGTAGGAAAGGTTCAATCATGAGTTGTTGGATATAATTTTTAATATCGGATCGATTCAATGAATGTGCAAATTGTTCCATCCATCCCTTTAAAAGTGCTTCAAAACGCTCGTTATCTTTTGTCCGGTCGCGCAACATTTTATACACTGTGGTGAATTTAAACTATCTCTTCTGATCGCTGTAATCAGATAGCATCTTTTTCTTCGATGTTTTCCTTTCAGAAGCCAAAATATCTGAATAAACGAGTGCATCCTGTCACAAAAAAACCAGAACCATCCTATCAATTTGATATGGATTATAAATCGGATATTCTTGATTCACCATTATCGTGGTTAGTGAGAGATAAAGAATCGCTTAGTGTATCATCGTTGGAACAAGAATTAAAAGAAAATCAAGTGTGGTGGAATGAAGTTGTTTCTGAATTTTTAAAGGCGAATGCCTCTTACTTTTCTAAGCCATATACGGCACAACAGATCCAAAAGATCATTCGTCACCGTTTAGAATTAAATAGTGGATCATTGGAGTATCCATGTTGTGTAAGTTGTATCCCTTTTCGTATGGAATTAGTGGGAAGTGTTATGTTTATAGACTGGAAATATAAGACATTCCCAGTTGGAATCCATATTCCGGATGAGGACCAAGACAATACGGAATTTCCGGTTGAAGTGAATGGTAAATTAATACAAACGAATGAAGATATCGAAGAATGGGATCCAGATGAGGTTCCAATGGATGGGGATGAGAAAGAGGAATATGATGTGAAAAATGGTGCAAAATTACTTGATAAACAGCGTGTGAGAGAGGCAAGATTAAAAGCAAAATTGGCAGTCTATCGTGCTCAACAGCAGATGAATAAGTTTTATGATAAATACGGTGACGAGGTATCTGATTCCGATTCAAATGCGACAACGGATGTGGATTCAGAGGAGGAGGAAGAGGAGGATGAGGAACTCCAAATGTAATCCCCGAAAAGGTGTTCGGCAAGGTGTTTCTGGATCTCTTTTTTTGTAAAAATATGCCCTCATTCTTTTATAGAAAGTAATGACAGGTATCGTAATGAAGAACGCCATCTTAGTTGGTTTAGTTGCAGCCGTGACTTTATTCGTAGTCTATCAATATGATCCAACTATGTTTGGAGTCTTTTCACAATATGATGGATTTCAGGATGCGCATGGTGCTGCTGCTCCAGGACATGGAGCCACATCGGGTCCAGATCAATTGAAGCAGATGAAGAAAGAGGCCTTTGAGGACAAGAAGGACAAGGTAAAGGAGAAATTTCAGGATAAGAAGGATGGCTTCGAGGACAAGAAGAAGGACGGCTTTGAGGACAAGAAAGAAGGCTTTGAGGAGAAGAAAGAAGGGTTCGAAGAAAAGAAGAAGGAGGGATTTGCTGATTTGAGTGCTTTTGAGGGTCCGGCGAGCTTCGGATCTGCTGATTCTCCAGCGGGTTGCTATCCACGTGATCAATTGACTCCATCCGAGTTGCTACCAAAGGACATGAACAGTGTCTGGGCTGAACAAAACCCAATGGGTCCAGGATCATTGAAGGGTAAGAACTTTTTGAGTGCGGGTGCATTGCTGGGTGTGAACACTGTGGGTCAGAGCTTGCGTAATGCCAATCTCCAACTCCGTTCCGAGCCACCAAACCCACAGGTCCAAGTCAGTATCTTTAACCAGTCAACCATCTCTCCGGATGTAAGTCATCGTGCCCTAGAGATTGGTGCTTAAATCGTTGCATTTTTAATACGATAATCAAAGGAATAGATTTTATTTGAGATTGAGATAGTTCAAATGAAATCTTCTAAGACGAAATAGAGACACCTTATACAATGTCTATTTTTGATTCGATTCGTTCTGTATTTGGATCAATGATGGGTAGTTCATTTCCAACAGTGTATGTTACATCGAAAGTGGATGGCAAGACATATAAAGTTCGTGACTTGCCTGATAAACAACAAGCAGCCGATATGATGGCGCGAACACGTATTCAATTAACAAAGTTGTGCGATGCGTTAGAACAAAAATATCCAGATAAACCCCAAGTCAAACAAATGGTGCGTAATTTTCGTTCTGATCCAAATCGATTTGTAGAATCAACACCCGATGAAGAGCATACTTCGTCCACCGTTAATAAAGGAGAGTCTATCCATATTTGTCTGCGACAACGTGATGGGCCAGATGAGAGTTTAGTAAACGAAAATGTAATTATGTTTGTAGCTCTACATGAATTAGCACATGTTTGCACAGAATCGGTTGGACATGGTCCTGATTTCTGGAACAATTTTGGATGGTTGTTAAAAGAGGCAGAGGCGATGGGTTTATATAAATATACTGATTTTGCAGCACATCCTGTCAGTTATTGTGGCGTATACATCACAGATTCTCCATCATACGATCCAAGTAAAGATGGCACGCAATTACAAGTCGGTAAAATGTATAAGAAAAAGATATAATCCATTATGGATATGATGAAAATCATGAGAATAATGGTAATAGTTTAATAAAAACGCAATAGGGATAGAGAGATGTCATCGGATATCAATCAAATATTAAATCCGCAGTTATTATCGGATTTCAAGGAGGATAGTCCTCCGGTTCAAGTAATATTATGGAAAGGAGGATCGGATTATGAAGCCATTATATATGAAGAAGAGTTATATCCATTTGATACCTTAGATCAAATCAAACGATTAATATGTGATTTTAAAGATGGCGATCCACAATATACATCAAAATATCTATTTATTGGTATTCCAGTCGGTGATCGAGGGTATTCAGACGATGAGCCATCTCTTGATGATATGTATATCCCTTTTGATTTTTTATGGTATCCGATCGGTTCATCTCATGCTCGTGATACATATGTATTAAAAAATCCGATTAAGACATTATCAGAACCTGATTTGAGATTTGTAGGAGAGGATGGATCCTATTCAAGTCCAAATTATGAATCGCGAGCGAGAACAACAATCGAACAAGCATTTTTAAAACCACGAGAAAATCGTATGCCAATTTTGCACGTATTCCCATTCCATTTGCTATATGCGGCATACAGGGGATCAAAACCAATTAGTGAAATGGAATGGAACAAGAAGTTTGCTCCCTATTTTCCTGATTTATCACCGAGTGAGCGATTTGATCCAAAAGTGGAAGATGTTCAAATGGGTATGCAAATCCGAAAATATGTTCGGCATCGACAAAATACAGTTCATCATATTAATGATATTCTAAGAACTGCTCAATCAATTCCTCCCGTGTATTTGACTGGAATTCAGCAGATGACATTATTATGGAAGAAACCTGTTCGTGGATTTCAGGGATGTGCTGCATGGTTTTATCCATTTCGTGTTACAAAAAAACGACCTTATGCTCGTCTCCTTCCAGCAGATGGAACGGGAATTACCAAATTACATGTCGATGGTATTTTACCATTGCCATCCTTGCATGATGCGCGCATTATAGAGCAATGGAATAAAGAAGTGTCACCTACACCTAAATTGGACTTTTGTTCTATTAAATATGTTCATCGACCGTCCATCCAATCTACTCCACCAATCTATGGAACTATTCATGTAATGAACGATGGAACAATGAAATTAAATATCCAACCTCCAAAAACAATAAAGAAGTTGAGTCCAGAGATTGATTTCAGAAACATAGATCAATTATTGGGAGAAATATTTGACGGCCTTCCCCAGCCCTTTGATTCTTTTCGAATTCATGAATTATCAGGAATATTTACTGTAAAGGCAAATTTACAATCACCGAAATTTACTCGAAAGAGACTACTGTCTAGACTCCCTTCCTTTCAAACCTTTTTCCGTGAAATAAAAGCATTGCCAGAAGAATCCCCTATTTTATCATTACGTTACAAAGCAGTTAGTCAATATATATCTGAAAATGAAGTATACGCATTTATTACACAGTGGAGCACTCAGATTATATTGGAAGAGGGGCAGGCTCCACCACAGGCATTAATTGAGGCGATTCAGAATGAATTCCAGATTTCTAAAAAAGAGGCTGTGGATTTATTTACAAATTGGTATAAAATGAAGGGACAATTTGTAGTGGAAGCACCTGAAGATGGTGAATTTTCAGAGGAGTATCATCCAGGTGTAGATATCCATATTTATGCCCAGCATCCATCTTATTTTATTCATGTTCATCGTATGGATAATGAAGATACATATCGTCGTATTTACACATTATTATCACTATTATTTATTGACGAAGATGGATATTTTGAAGGTAATCAACAATTGGCAGAGGAGATGGAGGAGCAAGAAGAGAAATGGGAGAAAGATCGTTTGAAGAAAGATGCTAAAAAAGAGAAGGAAGTCGGATCATCCAATGTTCCTGAAAAACAGCCTGTTGCTGCAAGTATAGAGGAAGAAAATGAATGGATGGGTGTAACTAATGATCCATTGGCAGAAATGGATGTTCAAAGACCTTCTCAACCAAAACCAGTAGAGGTAACCCCTCAAGAGGAGCCCCAAAGAGCCAGACCAGTTATTCGAAAGGATGAAAGAAAACGTGTTCAACCCAATAAATGGCTTATTAAAAAGCTTGAAGAATTGGATAACAATTTATTTGGCTATACTCCATCTATGAAAGACAATCGAGGATATTCAAGTATGTGTCAAGCCCGTGACGATCGTCAGCCAGTTATTTTGACAAAGGATCAATATGAAGACATGCGTGCAAGATATGAGAATGATCCGATTTATTGGATTATTTACCCCTTGGAAGGAAAACAGGATCCTGCTCCTCCACTTGGACAAGAAGTAATTACTATCATGAAATATGGTTCAGATGCAGATCATATTAATTATATGTTTTGCCCTAAATATTACTGTATTTATGATGAGATTATGGTATTGGAAGATGATTTTGAATCGGATCGCGATCGAGATGGAAATCCAAAACCTAGAAAGAGTTGTCCATTTTGTTATGGTTTATTAATTACAAAAGAGGATAGTAAAAAATCAATCGTAGAAGGAAAAACAGTAATTGAGAGAAAGAAAAAGTCAGGATCCGAATTTGTTCATGATCGAATTGGATTTCTTAAAGAATCCACTCAGGCTGATAAATTGTATTTACCATGTTGTTTTATTAAGCAGCAGACATTGCGTATTCAGGATAAACAGTTTGATCACATCCGTTCACAATTACAAGAAATAGGACTCCAAGAGGAAATTCCAGAGGAAGAAGCTGTGCAAGAAGAAGTAGAAGAGAATGTTATTTATTATGAGGCTCGTATGGTAGAATATGCCACATTATTTCGATCATTGTATGGTAAATATATTTTAGAGCCAAATAAGTTTCCAAGTGCTGGATTTTTTGCGACAGCATCTACACGATTCGATTCCTATTTTCATCAGGATTCCAGTCAGCAAATGGTAACACGCGTTGCCATACATTTACGATTGCGTCCTACTGCACATGGATTTTTACGTGTAGGTATTGATAATACAGTGAATGAATCACTATTAGGTGTTCTTGCTCCATTATTAAATACAACATCAATTATTGGGGTAAAGGAAAGATTTGAAGAGGTTATATTACCACGTGTATTTTTGAATGCACATTTTGGAAACTTGGTATTAGAATTTTTTGATCCATCCGATCGAGATTTTATGCCAAGAACATCCCATGATTTAATGAAATGGTCTGAAACCAATCTGGGAATTCGTATGACTTCCTCCAATTCCTACGCATTATTGCGTATTTATAATTCCTATCAGCGATTCATTACATTCATTCATAATCCGAATCAACGCAAAGAATTAAGACATATTCAACCTCTTTTGGCAGAGCCAGGATTATTTACACCGAATGGATTACAGTTGATTATTTTGGATGATAAAGGTGAAGATTCTCCAATTGAGGTGCGTTGTCCAATATTTGGTGTATCTATGGAGCGTCATAAAGGAAATGATTTTGCATTTGTATCACGTATGATGCGTAAGATGGGAACAACGGAGAAGGAGTATGCCCATTATGAGTTATATATTTACACAATGAATAAGATGGGCCGTGGTGGGCAGAAGGAGGAGCATCATTTATTTACAAAATGGAATCCAAATGATCAGGCAAATTGGCCGACCATTGTAGATCAACGCATTAAAGAGTATTTGGATCAGTGTCAGTCAACCTATCGTTCGATTTTCACACCTCAAAGAGATATTATTTATTCAAATATGATGCCTTTATCTGCAGCGGTTCGTGGATCAGGTGGATTACCTCCAGAGGGAATTATTAAGGATCATTACAATCATTTGGTTGGCGTTACGTTTCGATCAAAAGCAGGTTCAAGTTCGATGGTGATTGTCCCAATTGTCGATGATGGTGTAATATCAGTTTCTTCCTCCTTTGCGATTAAGAAAATCTATTTGGACTGGGAAGATATTCGTTTGGCACCTGCCGAGGATGTAATTAAGTTTTACAAGGGGCGATTGAAGCAAATGTTTTCAGGATATACTGGATATGAAATCCGTTATTTAGTAAAGAATGCTCGTGAGAATGAGATTGTTGCGATTCAATTGGAGAATGGTATCTATATTCCAGTTTCTCAGCCACAAAAGCCAGAAGAGTTGGAACAATATCAATTGGAAATGGTAACAGTAGATAGTTTTGAATCAGAGATGAATAAGCAGATGTCTGGATTATATAAACGAGATTATAAGGAGGGAGATTCATGGGATGAATGGATTCAATCTGCTGAGGTAGAAAAGGGATGTGGAAAGGATGAGTCGTTGGATATGCATTTATCAGTAGATCAATTGGAGGAGCTATACCAGCAATTTCGTTTGATGGTATCGAGATGGTTGACAAGTCAGAAGGTGGGATCGGGGATGAGAAAGCAAATTGAAGATGTGCTTTTTCGTCCAGATTTGCCGGAATATGAGAAGCGTAAACGTCTCTATTTATTATTGTCATCCACCTTTTTGTCATGGTTATATCCTGATGAAAATTGGGAAATGCCAACATTATCATTGTTGCGAAAAGATTGTCGTGTAATACCTACAGAGGATGGATGCACGGGAACATGTCGTTGGAAGGAGACGGCAGATGGTGGAAAGTGCTTGTTACATATTCCACTACGAATTGCATTGGATGAACAGAAGAAACGATCCGTAGATGTATCGCAATTATTTACGATACGTATTTTGGATGAATTGGCAAGATTTCCATCTCGTAGAAAGCAATTATTATCAAAGGATGGTATTTCGTTAGTAACCAAAATGGTTAATCCAATTCGTGATGGAGATCAGTATATTATTCCTGAATCATCCATGTCATGGTTGGATTTATTGCGATTTGATTGGTTGAAAGATACAAGTGAAGAGCCGAGATACTATGAAGAAATGTCTCGTGAAAAGGATGACACAGATGAAGAGTTGAAGCAGAATGAGGATAATATACCTCCTGAATGGAGGGACATAATGGGAGATTATAAGTATTTGAGAATTCAGTGGTCGAATCAGCCCGATACTCCATTTGTTCCTTTAATGCCATTTATGGGTATGTCCTTGTTAGATTGGGGTATTGATCCATCGGTCAAAGTTTTAAAAGAGAAGGAATTAAAGGATTTCGCAAGACAAACGAAACGATCCGTTGCATATATTGAAGTTGGTGACAGTAAATATGATGATGAGCTAAATATGACATTTATTAAGCGTAAAACAGAACAGGATCGTGTTGTAGTATTTGTTGAAGTAAAAGGAAAGATCGGGTTGTTGATGGAAGAAGATATGACCTATTTGCCAATCGATCGTTTACCAGATAAAATCAAAGAGGCATTTATTCAGACACCTGTTACACAGTTTATTACAAAGCCACAGATGGCAGAATTACATACAACTTCCGTTCCAGCTGTTAAACCAATGATGACAGATGTTAAAGAAAAAGAGCCTCCGCTTGTTAAAAAGAAATTTCAACATATTAAAAAGCCTGGAGTCGAAGAACCTGTTATGGTCTCCTCTTCCTCTTCTTCCTCCTCTTCTTCCTCCTCTTCCTCCTCCTCTTCTTCTGGAATTCCAACTGTCCAAGCTCCTCCTAATATCGCACCACCTCCGATGGTAAAGATAAGAAAACCATTGAAGAAGCCTGAAGTAGAAGAATCGAATCCTATACCAAAAGTGGGTCCATTAAAAAAGAAGCCATTAAAGAAACCTGAAGTAGAAGAACCAGGTGCAGCTGAATTTGTGATGCCTACACCAAGTGCTCCACCAGGGCTTCAAGGTGTTAAAATAAAGAAACCCCTTAAAAAGCCAGGGGTTGAAGAGCCAAATCAATTTGGAGGTCGTAGAACATTACATGTTAAAAGGTAAATGCAAAAGATGCCAGCGGTTTAGAAGGGGGTTCATCGTCCATAAGTGGAGGATCTTCTGGAATAGGGAGTAGAACGGTTTGTGTGCTATTGGATTCTACCGCGCGTCGTCTGCATTCAATCATATCTTCTACTTCATCTGTAAGGATATTTAGTCGCATTCGACGATAGGATGGATTATCAGGATGAAGAATGACAAGATAGAGATCCGCCACTTCAAGACCATAATAAGTCTCAAGAATCCATTTGTAAACATTCAATTGTAGAGTATAATGCCAGTAATTTGTATCAGGTAAATGATCCAGTGGTGCAAGACCTGTTGAAAATGGATTTTCAGATTTAATTTCTTTGGAGCGCTTCCAGTCATAGATAACAAATTTACCATCCGATTTTCTCCTGAAAACCATATCAATCGATCCGCATAATTTAATTTTACGCTCTCCTTTAATGGGTTCAAGTGAATCAGTAAACACTTCCCATTCAGAACGATATGGTTCTAGATCGTGTCCAAAGTCTTTCCAGAATTTCATAAAATAGCGCCATTCAGGTGTTTCTTTAATGGAGGGATCAATTTCTTCAGGGGATCCGTGAAGAAATTGTTCAATTGCCAAATGCATCGCAGTTCCAGCGCTAGAAGCCTGCTTTCCGCTATCCGACCATTCCTTAATAATCTGCTCGTCCGTCATTCCAAAGTATTTACTGGATGCCCATTTTGGACCACGACGCATCTTAGCAATCGTCTCCTTGGGATCAAAATGTTTAAAGAATTCATGAACAAATCCAGTGCACGAGATGTTACCCTTACATGAACCATTAACGTAATATTTATGACTTGGTTCATGAAACGTAATATGATTATCTCGCGGATGATGATTCAAGCGTGACAAATGTTGCCAAGGTTGAGGCGGCATGATAAATAATGATGTATTATATTAAAAAATAGAAAATGGTTTAGGTTGTTTCATTTTTATTTATAATAAATTTACAAATGGCTAAGTAAATTGGGCAATCTCCATGATCATGAAGCCAATACGATTCTCACCAGTGATACGACCTTTTGCTGGGCCAGCAATTTCCAGTTTGGCAGACCATTCTGATTTATCTGAATCTGAACCAACCGTGTATACAGGATATCGATGTTGAATGCGAATCTCTTCAACAATTTTACGGAAATTATCGTCTCTTTCCCAACGATAGGTGAGAGCATCAAATAGAATACGATCTCTCATCGAAAGTGGATCTCCATTACGAATGGGTCGATTCCATTTGGAGTCATCAAACGCGACTCTTTGTTTTTCCATGAATTCTCTGGTAAGTTTATTTTTGACTTCGGAGATCTCTTCATCCAATAATTTATAATCATCGGGTGTTCCTGATCCATAAACTGCACGTTTTTCACGGCGTTTGATTACAAACTTTTGATGGATGTTACCTGATGTGCTAAATAATGGGATAACAAGTTCTGGATGATTTGATGCATGTTGATATTTCATAGCAGCCATGTAGTGCTCCATTGTGGGATACAATACTGGATTACCATCTTTGCCTTTGAGATCGCGATCTGGAATGGGGAAGGGTGCAGAAAGGCTTAACCATCTTCCAGCGTTTTCTGGGCCAAATGATAGGGAAAGAGGAGGACGTCCTTTTGCTTTTAAGGAGTCGCGTATCGCAACAGATGGACCAAATAGGAACAAGTCTTTCTCTTTGAAGGTTTTGGTTGGATCTCGCAAAATGGTTAGGAGATCGCGGTCATTCTTCTTTTCTTCGTCATCTTTTTGTTCGACAGGACGAGGAGCTTCTTCCACGGTAACATCGGTTCGAACATCTGGTGCACGAATGTGAAGAAGTGTATAAGCAATCTCTTTTTGACGATTAAGAACCTTTTCCTCTTCCATGGTATATTTGCTTGAAAGATAGGTCTTATTAAAATTCTTTGGAGCCTTCATAATAATGCTCTTAATACGTCGGGTTTCAATCCATTTATCGATGAGATAGTTCACATTTTTTGATTCATTATGCTCATTATCCTCTTTTTGAAGAAAGAGATCGATGCTATCTTCTTTCTCGTAATTCTTTCCTCCCCATGGTGGGTCGACATAGAGGAAATCGACCATGGTAGTAGGTTCCCATGTGGTAACATCTTGGTTGTGTGCACGAATGCGATTTTGTTTCTCAAACTTTATAATGTTTTTGACGAGTGCTTCGTAGGTTTCTGGCACAACTTCAAAGGCATCAATTACAGCAAGTGGGAATTGATTGGAGAGATTGATGGTATCCACGCCAATATGGGCAGTAGCATCGACAATATGTTTGATGGTCTTATTAGAGGGAAACCATTTTTTAAGAGCATCATTGACATATTTCTTCTCCCATGGTTTTAGGACACTATACGCACTAGAGGATACGATACTGTAACGTGCATAGGATTTATTCCATTTTGTAATACCAATATTAAAGTGCTGGTTGATGGCATTGGCTGGAACAGCAGCAGACGAAGCAGCGGCTTGAAGTTCTTCCTCTGTGATGCCTTGACGTTTGAAGATGAACCAGCGATTTAGGAAAGAGAATTGTTTGACAGCATCTGGCATAAAGAAGCGAAATTTCTTCTCTTGTTTCTTCTCAGATTCGTCTTCTGCCATTTTATAACTTTGATCAAATGTATTGGTGCTATTTGAAAGATGCAGTTCGGCGAGTTCTTGTGGATTGAGTAGACGTAATCCAATACGTGCCAATTTCTTTTTAAGGAGTTCAAATGGAACAATGTATTCCTTATGAGTCATACCGATACTAATGAAATTTACTTCGATTCCTAGACCAATCGATGAATCATCATCGGTAAGATAATCCGCTTCATATTCTTTGGTAATAGACCAGATGGGAACATCTTGTTCTGATCCAGATCGTGTCTCACCGCGAGATAGTCCTTGTAGGAGTTCGAATACTTTCTGTCCATCAAAACAGCATCCGATAAAATATCCACCAGGCTTGACAATATTTCCTACATTTTCAATAAATCCGTCGAGGGTTGTCTTATTTTCAAAGAAGTAGTGAAGTGCAAACATACACGCAGTAACATCTGCGCCATTACGAAATGCTCCAGCCATTTCATTTTGGATGTAGGGTGGAATAGGTCCTTCAGGTTCAGCACGGCCAAAGACACTTCGCATGATATCACGTTCTTCAGGAGTTGATCCAGCAGAACCATCCACCACAGATTTCGAACTATTACCGATGGCAAATGCGATCTTTGGGGGTTTGCGACTGCGTCCTTCGCGTAGAAAGTCCATATAACGTCGATATGCTCCATCCACAGGATTCGTAATATTATCGGCAGCATAATCGATTCCGAACACCTTTCCAGCATGATTGGTAATCCATTTATAAAGATCACCTGCTTTGCCGCATGCTAGATCGACAAGCGATTTATTGAATCCAAGAAGAGTGTGTTTCAATAGGATCTCATTTTTAATATATTTGTTGTGAAAATCCTGTAGTCCCTTAACAAGGGCCATATTCTCTTTGGGGGCTTTTCTTTCATAATATTTGACACCAATGAGGTCTGCTTTGGATTCCTGTTCAGGATTCACGGAAACAGGCATCATTTGTTTTATTTCTTCTTCAGTGGGACTCTCATTTCCAGTGCGTATCATCGATTCGGTGACAGGATCGTGGATAGAATTCCATACACTATTTGCCACGTTTTCGTCATTCATCATTCCTGAATACTTAATACCGCCCTCTTTGGCTTTTGAGATAGCACGTTGCAGGCGTTCCGTCTTGTCATGACGAATACGTGAGGGTATCCATCTCCATCCAGGTTCGCGACGAGGATCATAACGCATTTCAACGATGCTATTATTACGAATGGGCTCTTTCGAGTCTTCCGTTAATGTATAGTCTTCGTATGTTTCTGGATCTGTGTTAATAGAGACATAACACGTATTTGCCATAGAATCAGGATAATCGATTGGATGGAAGAGAACAGGACGGTATTGTGATGGTTTTTCATTTTCTCCAAGGAGGGGTTGTTGTTGCAGAATGGTTTGACGGGGATTGGCCTCTTCTTTTGATTTTTTACCACCTACATACAATCGAATTGTTTTGTATTGTATGGTAGACAATGTAACAGGATCTTCTGTGATCTCGATTTTATCGAGAGAGGGAAATTCTACGTCTTTTTCAAAACTAACAAGAAAGTCGACAGTATTCTCACGTGCCGGTTTCCATTTGAATTGATATTTGAATCGACCAGAAGTATCAGGAAGTGGTGCTGAATTGCTGGTAAGAATCAGACCATCCGTATGGTAAATACGTTCGGTATCAAGAACCATGGAGCATCCGCTAGTAAAGATGGTATCACCTGATGGGGCAAAATAGAAGTCTTTGATAGCAATGGCAAGACGGTTAGCTTCAGTAATACCCTTTGCAACAATAGTTACATTTTTATTCCAGAGCGAAAACCAATCTTTGAGTGCATTGTAGCGTGATTTTGCTTCAACATCTCGAACTTCGTCTTTGAATGTAGCAAATGGCAGATCAGATACCTTTTCACCATCAGGTGCATAATAGATATCAAAGAGGAGAAAGTGATGGATAGGTTGTTGATGTTTAGTGAGTGTGACCCATTCACCATCTAGAAGACTTAGACGGCAATCTTTATTTTGTAGACCAGTTCGATAGATATTCAAACTTTGATCGACGAGATAGAGTTCGCCAGTAGAGGATACAAAGCCCATGGTGCGTAATCCATCGGCTTTATCGGTTACATTGAATCCATTTCGAACATTAATAATGGATTCATCGATTTTCTGGGTCATATTTTGTGTTTCGAGAGTGACAGGTCCTACTCCACGAAATTTTTGATCGTGGATGAGCTCTTGATATTCTTGACGAATCGCATTTGCAACAGATTTCCGTAGAAGAAGAGAGTTTTTCTGGATAGCACGTAATACTTCACCTACTCCTGAAATAAGCGTTTTAAGGGCTAATTCAGGTGTAGAAGTGTATTCATCGTGTATAAGTTCAACTTCGACTTCATATCGTGGTTGTTGTTGCAATAAATTCTTTTCAAGAAAGGTGGAAGACCAGTCAAATTCGGTGCGTGGTTTGCCGTGTTGTTTGCCTTCTTCTTTGGGTTCAACAGCAACGGAAACGGTTTGACGAACCATGGAGAGATCCATTCGAACACCTTTTCCTTCAAAGCTCCATCGTCGGATCAGGCGAAATGCCTTTCGTTCACGTTTCCATTTTTTAAGGATGGCAACGACGCGTGGATCATCGCGACTGAGTTGTTCTTCACGACGCATTTTGAAGCGTAAATCATATTCGGCGATATCTACATTGCTATTTGCAGAAGCTCGATCTTTTATCATAACCGTGAAAGACTTATTAGCAATTGTATCATCTTTGCAGTAGGATTGTAGAATACCAAGACCTTCGAGTGTAAAACGGGTGTTACTCGGGGTAATAATATTTAAACGATCCTCTTGTGCGTTTGATTTGAATCCTTTTGCACGAAGTCTTTGTGCGATTTGTAGAAAGGTAGTGGAATCTACTACACCGTCCACACCGAATGTTGTTTCCAACTCCATTCGTGGATCATTGATCCAGTCTTGGATTAACTTTTTAATTCGGGTAGATTGGTCCGCAGTCAAGTCCATTCTCTAATAAATAGGAAGTGATAAAAGTGCCTTAAGTATAACCTATGATAGCCTATACTTTAGACACTGAACAATACTTTCAATTTTAATTTAACAAAAATAAACCCTGATCGTATGCTACCGACGAGTCACTTGGTATCGAACATTTTGAGTATGAAATTTTTGTTGGATAACCTGAACTGCGTGAACAGGATCAAATGCTGGATTGCAGCAAAACATATCAATATAGCACGATTTATATTCAGGATAGGTATGAATCGTAAAATGACTTTCAGATAAAACATAGGCGTAGGAATAACCCATGGGAGAAAACTGATGACCGGCTTGAGCCACTACATGAAATTGTAATTCTCTAACGATTGAATCCAATGTGGAAATCCCTGAATCAAGATGAGTGAGGAGTTCCGCATGGGGGACATCGTAAACATTGACAAGAACATGAGTTCCCACTGGGTTATCAGAAGCCATCATACTACTCATTCTTTCTAAAAAATAGAAATCTGCGCTTATATTTAAGCCCTTAAATGTTTTCTTTATCAAAGAATTTCCATTTATTAAAAAGGTCGAGTGATTGATACTTTCCTAGACGAACCGCTAACACATCTTTTGTTAGTTTCTTATCTGTATCTTGCCATGTGGATAGGTTCGACAATTGTTCGACCAATTCAGTCTTACTACCATCCACTTCGGGCCATTGAATTGCCCATTCACGCTTTTCCATTTCAGGTAACCAATCCGATAGGCATTTATGAAGATCAACAGAAGTATCCGTAGGGATTGCTATCCAACGGCAACGAATATCGGCGATCCAAATAGGGTGATCTCTTTTCCAGCAAATAGGATTAGAAGAGAATAGAATCTGATTCTGTTTAGAATTTGCATCATCTTTTTTATCCGTTTCCATTTCATCTTGAATGGCTCGATTCAATAAAATAAAATGACAGTCTTTAAAGTATTCAATTGCATGAAATAGATCCATATAATCTTTTTCCTCCAGTTTTGTTGATTCATTATAAATTGCGGCCAATAATTCGTAAATCTTCTTTCGTTTTCGTGCCAGTGGTCCATTTCGTAGTTCATCAGTTTTTTGTTGGAGTCTTGTGCAATATTCAATTGTCTGTTGAATACGAATGGCTGGAGTGGACAACGAATATGCTTGTGGATCGTCAATACAAACTAACATACTTAATAGTCCTGTTGGTTGCAAATCGTAAACAGTATAACCATTCAATCCAAAACCATTAAGTGTGGTGTCCTGTGAAGGGGATGAATTTGATAATGAAATACCGATCGGAGCAAGTGCCCGAGCCCGATTGGGATTTTGTTTAGAGAAGGAAATCAATTCATCGAAACGATAATTCTGATAGACTTTGGGTTTGCTTGTCATCTTTTTAGAGACTTATTAGTATGTATATCAAGATAACTCTTTAGGTCAATCTATTATTCTTCTACGACATCTGAATACTGTTCATTTTGGATACGAAGTGTTTCAAGTTCTTTCAGACGACATTCATGCTCTTGACGTGTCCGTAAACAAAATTTAAGATATTCTTTGATCTGGATAAAAGTTGGTTCGGAAAGAAGAGTTAGGTCAAAAAAAATCCCATTTGAATTCTCAGTATATGATTCTTTCATACGACGGATTATCCTAAATAGCTCTTCTTGTTCGGGTCTTGCTAATAATTTAATATCTTCAAATACTTTTTTCTTATCATCATATGAAGACATAATTGTGTATATTGTCTTTTATCCTATTTTCGTAAATATAACTACTTGATTCTAACAACCGCACCTTATTCCTCTGCTTCTTCTTCAACCTTTGGTTCCTCTTCCTCTGCTTCTTCTTCGACCTTTGGTTCTTGAGGGGGTTGTTGTTCGACGTTTTCTTCCTGTGGTTCCTCTTCCTGTGGTTCCTCATCCTCTGGTTCCTCATCCTCTGGTTCCTCTTCATCTGATTCCAATTCAAGACTGCTTTCATTGTTAGTGACATAGTCATCATTGTTTTCGTCGTCGCTCTCTTCCTCGTTTTGATCCTCTTCATCAGCCAATTCAATAAAGAGACCGCTTGCAAGAATATATGGATCGTAAACGGCAAATTTCGAGCGTTTGATTTCGACACGGATATATTCTCCCACTTCTACACTATCGAAATCTTCGGCAATATTTCGATCAACCACTCCATCGATATGGAGATCGCGTGGAACTTGGATATGAATTGCATTCTTATAATTGACATAGAGACCCATTTTATTCTTTCGAATGACTTCACCAACCAATTGATGACCATCGACAGGATAGATCACTTTACCCTCAAGTTTAACGTAATAAATAGCATCTCCTGTAAATCGAGCAGATTCGAAATATCCCATAGATCGAGAAAGAATTTTGATGGATCCGGGAACAACGTATCCATGTTCAGAGCATTTACCTTCCAAAAGGGATTTCGCCTTCTTTACCAAAAGTTCATCCAATGTAGTGGTCTTCAGCAGATTAAAGTCAGTTGGACTCAAGAACAATTTCTTCTCAAACAAAACAACGGACTCCATGGTGAATGCTACTATGCCTTGATGGTTTTCTCCACAACTTAGATAATCGTCTTTAAGTTAAATAATAACTAGATTCATAATTTCAATTTTAATTAAAATAAAGGGATGATTTAACGTTTCTTTCCAATACGGAAGAATCCTGAATGACCCGTAATGCTAGCAACTAATGGTCGGAAAAACCATCTTCGTTGGCGCAATTGAATGTGATCCAAGAACCGAAGACACAGATCAATTAATGTGCATACACGTGTGGTTCCTTTGATGGCTCTGCGAACATCGCCTACCAAAATCATATTTGTCAAATCAAAATTACCACGTCCAGATTGTTCTAACATTTCTCCAATGCGGATTAATTTGCGAATATGATCCATTTTATTACTTACATTACCACATTCCAATCCACGCCCAATACTTCCATCACCAGCTGGTTCACCCGTCTTAAATGTAAGTTCCTTATTCTTTGCAATCAAAAATCCGTATAATAAACCCGTTGTAGAAGGATTAACTTTAAAGGAATTAATTGGATCCATCTGATCACGTTTTACCGCATCAGTAACAGACTGCTTACATTCCTCACCATTTTCACACAAATGAATAACAACGTCATGCTCTGGATGATAAAATCGACGAACCAATAAACGACCCATTTGATATTCATTTTCACGAATGCATTCCAATAATACAGGGTCCTGTGCTACATCGGATGAATAGATTAAATACAATTGCTCATCTATCTTTAACCACTCATCCCATAAATAATACAAAATTGTCTTACGAAATGCAAGTCTATCATTTGGACTCTTATTTGAAGCATGGAATGACTCGTGAAACCATGCAATCATTTCCACATTATTTCGATAACGATCTAACAATTCCTTGTCACCTTGAGAGATTGTCAAACGTCTCTGCTCTAATTCATCAGGAAGAGGAGTATATTCATCGTCATTCGTTAATTGTTCTACCCAACCAATCATTGATCTCCATACATCCTCTATCGAACTCAGTGTATTAATTGCAAGTTCTTCATTCTGAACATCAGGTATATCATATTCAATAGGAAAATAGGAATCACGCTTTACAGGAAAGCGACCAACACGAATTGACAACGGTATTGTCAAATCCATATAAATATTTGGTTGGAACAAATAATATCCATTACAATATCTTATATATCCCGTTTTATCTTTATAAGTGACTTGAAAGGTTTTATTATCTACGATTGAACGAAGTAGATCTACCATGACAAATCGTGGAACATTTGAGAACATGTTCCATATATCTTCAGAAGAATAAAAGGGCTGTTCTTGAAACAATCGTTGAAAGATACGACGGATTTTATCCATTCTCCATCGCGCAGCATATTCATCATAGGTGGAATCATCGAGTTCTTTCTGATCTCCTACTGCAATCTGCGGAGAACATGTATAATCACATGTTTCGATCCAATCACATACAGCAGTAAAGGGCATGTCATTGATATCCACATTTGGTCGTTCCTTTCTCTGACCATCAATCTGTCGAACGCTCTGTTCTCCTGATATGACAATTGCTTGACGATTCAAATTACAGTCAATTGCGGATTTCTTCATAATGCGTGTAATTTTACCGATTGTAACTGCCTTGTTAAATCCTAGACGATAACTATACTGGTCGGCCGTTTCTCGTGTTCTTAAATTAGATTCTGGAGGGAAGTAGGTAGCATATAAATAGACAGTATTGTTTCGTTTTTCTTTTGGAAGGGCGCAGTGAGACAAATAACGAATGGCACGACCAAGAATCTGTTCGGTTTTATTCAAGTGAAACCACGAATCAATCACATGGGTTTCGCGAATAAAACGTAAATCAACACCTTCAGATGCAATCTGAGAACCAATGATAATTTTCATTTGGACACCATCTTTATTTCCAAATGCTCTTTGTGCTGCGATTGTTAGATCATTTCTAGGAGAAAGAGTCACATCTCCCGTTAAAAGCCCATAATAGGCTGGACTAAAATCGTGACCTCCTCCATTTCCATGATCCTGTTCTTTTCTTGGACAAAGAGCGCACTGTCTTCCTCCTGGTGCCTGAACGCCATTTGCAAATAGACCCTCAGTAGGTCTTCTACCATAAAGAGTATATCCATTGGCTTCTAATGCCAAGGCAAGTGGTAGTGCTCCTCCACCAATAAAACGGGTATATACAAAAATGCAACCTTCTGTTTGTTTAATGTGTCGGATCAAATAGTCAAACTTTGGACTATATTGTGCGAGATTACCAACTACTAACCAATTGGGATTTACATCTTTTACGCGGTATTTCGCCTTTCCATCCACCGTTTCTTTTGTAAATACGGTTTTAATCGCATCACCTACAATACGTTTACTATAATCTTCCGCTGAATTTCCAGTAGTCGCTTGTGTTGCTGGGAATACGATATTGCCCGCTTGAACAAGTTTTGCAAGAGCCATTGTGCTTAGACCCAATCCAGGTGGCAATTGTTTTGTAAATTCTTCAGATGCTAGCAATGCATCACCCTGTAGGGCAATATGAAGCATTGGTAGTCGTCTGTAATAAGTTCGATATTCATCTGGAATAACAACACGACGTGGATTTGTTAAAGGATATTCTGGAAGTTCAGGAACATTTTCTGGAAAAAGACGGATAGGAAATGAAAGTGGATTTTCTCCACGCATAAAACTGATATATTGTTGTGAAATCTTTGATAAAATCTCTTCAGATCCATCGAGAAGATTACCGTCTTTATCAAATATATCAGATTCACGAAGAGTTCCTTTTTTGTCATTCATTAAAAGTAGATTTAACATGAATATGACTTCACGGTAGCTATTATACATAGGTGTGGCAGTCATTAAACATAATTTCATTCCTTCCGCATATTCGAGAACAAGTCGAAGACGAGGAGTAAGAATTTTTCCACCTGAAGCATCTTCCTCTTCTGATTTTCCACCAGCATAATCGTTAGCATCTTTACTTTCATCCATTACATCTCTCAAATTATGTGCTTCGTCAATAAGAACGAGACGGTGACTAAATTCATCTCGAATGGCTTTGTATTGCAATTCGTCTTTGCGTTCTTGTGATAATGAAGCTGGAATATGTTTTGTAAGATCACGAATATAATTGGCAAATGCAACATAACCCATAATCTTATAACGACGATTAATTAGCCGTGTAACAGCACGTTGAATCTTTTCTGTATCTCTTTCAAATAGAGTATTGGTAAGTTTCATATAAGTGATTCCAGTGCATTGTGAAGCTGTATTTGGTTCATTCTTTGCTCCTATGACTACTTTTGAAATATCGAAAATTGTTCGTAAAAATCCAGCTTTAATGGTAGGGGGACAAATAATAAATACTTTATTGGATGGATATTGTTCTAACCATGCTTCAGATATTTGTATACCAGCGCATGTTTTACCCACTCCTACTCCATGAAATAGAAGGGCAGATAAATAGGGTGTTTTAGGAGATAACCAATTAGATACAAATCGTTGGACAGGTGTAACTTCAAATACATTATCATCCGTGCATGGGTCTGATCGCGGTTTCCATGTAGATTGCAATGATTCTGCAAATTCACGTTTTAGAAGTAATTTTTGTAAAAATTCTGGATCTAATGTATCTGGATAGATGCCAGATTGTTTTTCCAATTCAGTAATACTCATACTTGGAAATAGATTCTTGGATTGCATTACTTTTATAAGACGATCGCGTTTTGTAAAGTCAGTTTCTTTTTCCCATTCCTCTAATAATTCATCAGATGGAAGAGCCATGTATTGGGCATCTAATCCTTCGTTTTTTTCATCTCCTTTATTCCTTTCATTTTCTTCCAACAATGGCGATCTGGGTCTAACCTCTGGTTTTGGAATAGGCACAACTGGAGGAGCAACGGGTTCTTGAACTTGAGGAGCAGGAGCAGGTTCTTCTACCACAGGTTCTTCTACAACAGGTTCTTCTACCACAGGTTCTTCTACTACAGGTTCTTCTACGACAGGTTCTTCTACTACAGGTTCTTCTACGACAGGTTCTTCTACTACAGGTTCTTCTACTACAGGTTCTTCTACTACAGGTTCTTCTACTACAGGTTCTTGAACTTGAGCAGGAGCAGGAGCAGGAGCAGGAGCAACAGGAGCAGGAGCAGGAGCAGGAGCAGGAGCAACAGGAGCAGGAGCTGGAGCTAGAGGTCGTGGAATACCCGATGATGATGCTTGTGATGTTTTCTTACTATATCTTGAGTTAATAACACCTCTAATTGTATTTTTAGTATTCTCACTAATATCAATATCTTGTAAAAATTCTGCTAATACATTTGTTGGATAGGCTTTCCAATTTACATCTACAAATGGATCTGGTTGAGGCTCATCTTTAGCTTCTTGTTTCTCTTCTGCAACATATGGTTCAGGAGCAGGAGCAGGAGCAGGAGCAACAGGAGCAACAGGAGCTGGAGCAGGAGCAGGAGCAGGAGCAGGTGCAATAGGAATAGCAGGTTCAACAGAAGCAATCGATGTATTCAAATTTGGCTCATCATCATCATCATCATCGTCATCATTTTCTAGATCATCTTCTAGATCATTATCTTCCTCTTCATCATCGTCGTCGTCATCACTATCACTACTTTCTTCGTATAATTCTAATTCCTCTTCGCTATCATTGTTATTATTCGAATCTTCTTCATCTTCATCATCATCATCCTCTTTATTATTAACTTCTTCCTGTTCTTCTTCCTCTTCCTCTTCCTCCACTACTTCTGGTTCATTGGGTAGAGAAGATGGATCTTTACCAAGATTGATATTCACTCCTTTGTTTTTCAATTGCTTTTTAATTTCATAAATCATAAATTCATTTCCTTCTTTGGTATATTTATCTAATAAGAATTCTAAATCGGAAACGGACATATCGCCCGCTTCTTCTGGTTCTGAGTCTGAGTCTGAATTTGATTCTGGTTCTGATTCTGGAAGTTCTTTTGATCTAGAATTGATAATACCCCTGATATGCTGTGCAGTTTCATCATCTATTTCAGGATCGAGTAGGAAATCCTGTAGAACATTTGTTTTATAAGAGTTCCAATCAATTTCTTCCTCTTCTTCATCTTCTTCTAGAGCTGGTTCAGGAGCAGGAGCAGGAGCAGAAGGTTTTTTGGAACGTGAATTAATGATATTTCTTATTTGTTGAGCGGTATCATCATCTAGTTCAGGATCGAGTAGAAAATCTTGTAGAACATTTGTTTTATAAGAGTTCCAATCAATTTCTTCCTCTTCATCATCTTCTTCTAGAGCTGGTTCAGGAGCAGGAGGAGGAACAGGAGCAGGAGCAGAAGGTTTTTTAGAACGTGAATTAATGATATTTCTTATTTGTTGAGCGGTATCATCGTCTAGTTCAGGATCTAGTAGGAAATCTTGTAAGACATTTGAAGAATATGAATTCCAATTGGGTTCTTCGTCCTCTTCTTCTGCTTCCACTGGGTCTGGATTAGATGGTGCATTGGGACCAGCCAAAGGGTCAAACGAGGAACTCAATGGATCATTATTAGCAGAAGAGGCTAATGGATCATTATTGAGAACGGAACTATTGAGTATTCCGCGTTTTACCATTTCTTTTCGAATAAGTGTTAAATTCCTCTCATTTTCAGTAGAATTCATGAGAGCATTTAATTGTAGATCATTCAGATTGGCAAGACGTTTACCATTGACCGATGCCATTGCTATCTATTACTATATATTTCATTTTCAGACAAAAACGTCAAAAAATGAAATAGGATTAAAGATAAAAAGTGTAATTAATGGGACAATTTAGGTGAATCGAATGAATAAATAGGATAAAAATTTTTAAGAATTTTACCGGCCTTTAGCAAGATTTCGCGTTTTTCTACATTATCCGGACGAATCTTTGTAATAGCTTCTTCCAATGAACACCATTTAATATCACCAATTTCTCGAAACATATGTGGATTTTGTTGTTGAACATTAACTTGTAATCCTGGTGAGCAAATGGCCAAATAATATTTATGGCAATAGTGGACATGATTTGATCCAAAAAAGGTTTCAGATACAGATTGTGTATTTTGAATCACTTGAAATTCATGGCGTTTGATACCCGTTTCTTCTTGAAATTCGCGAATGGCACAATGTAGATCGGATTCGTGAGGATTTCGCCGCCCTTTTGGAAATCCCCATTCAGGTTCTGTCCATGAAGATGGATTCTCTTTTATGAGCCGAGGGAGAATATCTTTTAATTGAGCAAACCGTTTTTCGGACATTTCATAATTATTTTTATGGGATTTCATTGTTGACAATTCACCCCAGATTTGGAACCATAATTCAGAAAAAGAGCAGTGCAATAATCGTTCTTGCTCTTGTTGTGTCATATTCCTCAATAGTTTTGCAATATAATCCTCATCTGATGATGCATATTTACCGCGAATAAATTCAATAAAAGATAACGAATCTTTTCGACGAATGAGAAGAAATTGAAGAGAATTACAAGAGGGAACAACGGAAGATAGAGACGAATACATCCATTGCTGTAAATGATCATCCGTATATTTTACTGCGATAATTCCATAACTTGTGACCGGTGATAAGCAGTTTCTAAAGATATGCCCCGTTTGGCCACAATTTGTGCAATAGGATACCCTTAGTGGATTATTTAACATGCACGATTCCATTTAATTGAGTAAGAAGACTTGTGGGTATAGAGGATCATGTCTTTATATCCAAGTCCCTCTTTTTATTTAAAATTAAATTCCTAGTGAAAAGTGGACAATAAAGAAGATAAAGATAGAGAAGAATATGAGATTTTCACCAAGTGTATGGGGCCCCTTTTTCTGGCATACGATCCATATTGTTGCGATTGGTTATCCTAAAAATCCAACCTATACGGATAAGAAATGTGCCAAAGAATTTTACGAGTCTCTTGCTTTTTTATTACCATGTTCAGTATGTCGTGAGCATTATAAGGAGCATTTAGCTGAGAATCCACTAACACCATTTTTAGATTCACGAACAGATCA
>Ga0315905_10000231_pt1 | contig 60866 bp, 60 predicted proteins | sample LakEriMetagenome_5_FD_203522 | JGI IMG/M metagenome (GOLD analysis project Ga0315905, IMG submission 203522) | Freshwater fungal communities from buoy surface, Lake Erie, Ohio, United States - Buoy 4 MA121 | ecosystem: Environmental > Aquatic > Freshwater > Lake | place: USA: Lake Erie, Ohio...
CGTTGCATGGTCATTGCGGGTTGGGGGTTGCGGGTTGGAAGTTTGCTTCAGTGGCCGTGAATCAGTTGCGATGAATCAGTGGCGATGAATCAGTTGCGATGAATCAGTGCCGGTGAATCCGCTGTTCCGCCAGCTCCGGAGTGGCGGCCACGCGGCTGGCCGCCTGGGCCGCGGCGGCATCGATCTTGTCCACCCCGAGCCGGAAGATCGGCTTCCCTTCCTTGATGGTTTCCACCACCTTGATCGTGCTGATCGTGGTGGGATCACCCTGGAGAGGATCGCGCTCCAGGATCACCAGGTCGGCGAGCTTGCCGGGCTCCAGGGTGCCTTTGCTCTTCTCCTCGAAATACTGATAAGCCGCCCAGTCGGTTATAGCCTTGAGCGCCACATAGGGGCTCACCCGTTCCACCGGCCCCAGCACGAAGCCACTGCGGGTGGTGCGCACTATAGCTGTCTGGGCCAGGCGCAGCATGTCGGGCGGCACCACCGGCGCATCGTTGTGGTTGGTGAAGATCACGCCCTTGCCGTAGGCATAGCCCGTGGGACTGATCCCCGCCGCCCGCTGCTCGCCGAAGCTCTGGCGGTGCCAATCGCCCCAGAAAAACGTGTGAGCGGTGAAGAAGCTCGGCACGATTCCCAGCGCCTTGATGCGGTCCACCTGGTCGTGGCGGGCCAGCTGGGCGTGGATCGCCACCGGCCGCAGATCCTTGGCGCCATAGCTGGCGCGGGCCTGCTGCACCGCCGTCAGAAACTGGTCGAGGGCGGCATCGCCATTGGTGTGGGTGATGATCTGCACGTTGTTGCGGTAGCCGAAGGCCACCCAATCGCTCACCTCCTGCTGGTTCATCACCGCGTAGGCGCGGTAATCGGTCTTCTGGCCCGGCGGCGGAGAGGTGTAGGGCTGGCTCATGTAGGCGGTCTTGCCCTGGGGTGAGCCATCACCGGTGAGCTTGATGCCGCCGATCTTGAGGTGGTTGCGGTAGGTCCCCACCTCCAGCTTGGCGGTGGTGGCTCCATCGGCTGGTGGCGGCGTGGGGGCTTCGGCGCCGCTGGCGAATTCACGGCCGGCGTTCGATACCAATGAGCTGATCGGCGAAGATGTCCCTGGAGCGCTGGCAGAGGCGGCCTTGCCGTTTGCGACGGCCCGTGGGTCGCTGCCGGGCGTGTAGATCACGGCCTTACTGCTGGCCCGCGCATCAAGGCTGCTCAGCTCGCCGAGCACTCGGTAGAAGGGATAACTCACCACATCGAGGATCAGCCGCCCCTGGCGGCCCGCCTCCCGCAGCAGGGTGATGTTGCCGGCGTTGCTGAGGCCGTCCTGGGCGGTGGTGAGGCCGTAGCTGGCCCACCATTTCTGGACCGCATCGAGGCGCCGCAGCTTCTCGGCCTGATCGGGCTGAGGGATCAGGGTCATGAAGGGCAGGCCGGCCGTTTCCTCCAGCACCCCATTGGGCTCGCCCGTGGCCGGATCCCGCTGGATGAAGCCCCCGGCTGGATCGGGGGTGGCCTTGCTGATCTTCACCAGGGCCAAGGCCGGGGTGTTGGCCACCACCAGGTGGCCGGAGGCGTGAATCAGCACGATCGGCACCGTGGCGCTCACCGCGTCGAGGTCGGCGCGGCTGGGATGGCGCTTCTCCTCGAGCAGGCTGTCGTCGTAGCCCATGAAGAACTGCAGCTGGCCGGCCGGGGCGGGGTGGCTGGCCAGGTAGGCGCGCACCGTGGCCTGGATGTCGGCGATACGGCGGGTGGTGCCCACCGGCGGCGGGCTGAGGTCGGGCCGGCCCCAGGTGGCCACGTAGTCGGGCAGGTGGCCGTGGGCATCGATGAACCCTGGCAGCAGGGCCCGGCCGGCCAGGTTGACCCGCTTCGCCCCGCCCCCCGCCGCTCGAATCGCCCCGGCCAGAGGACCGACGTAGACGATGCGGCCGCCGCGCTCCACCAGGGCCTCGGCATAGGCCGGCTGCGGACCGGCCATGGTGAGGATCGGGCCGCCGGCGTAGAGGGTGGCTTGTGTAGCGGCGGCTGGGGGGGCCGCTGCCGCCGCTGGCAGGAGTCCGGCCATGGGCAAAACTCCGGCGAGCAGGGCGGCGGCGATCAGGGGGGAGCAAGACCTGGCGGCATGTCTTCTGGCGACTGATCGGGGCAGCGGAGAGACCATGGAACTGGGAGGGCTTTTCGGGTTTTAGGTGGCCCGGAGCCGGCGGTCAGCAGGGAGATGGGGTTTCTTCGTTTCCCGACAAGCGAAGGCAACCCCGTTGACCGAAGGCGACCCCGGGTCGCTCCTTGATGAAGACAGGGTCTCAGAGAAACACCTCCTCCTGGGGATACCCCACCCGACTCGGCAGCCGCCGGGCGTAGATGGCGGAGAGCAGCAGCAGGATCCCGATCCTTCCCACGAACATGCCCACGATCAGCACCAGCTGGCCCCAGCGGCCCAGGGTGGCGGTCACCCCCACATCCAGGCCCACGGTGCAGAAGGCCGACATGCAGGTGAACAACTTCTCCAGGAAGGTGGTCTGCGCCACCAGCGGCGGACCGCCGGCGGTCGGCCCGAGCCCCAACAGCAGGGTCATCACCAGCACGAACAGGGCCGAAGCCAGGGTCACCCCCACCGCCCGCAGCACCAGCTCCGGCGCGATCGAGCGCCGCTGGATCACCACGTCAGTGCGGTTCTCCAGGGTGGAGCGGGTGGCCCCCATCAGCACCGCGAAGGTGGTGGTTTTGATGCCGCCGCCAGTGCCGCCGGGGCTGGCCCCGACGAACATCAGAGCGATCATCAGCAGCAGGCCTGCATCGGAGAGGGTGGTGATCGAGAGCGGCACGGTATTGAAGCCAGCCGTGCGGGTGGTGATCGACTGGAACAGGGTGACCTGAAGCCGTTGCCAGAGCGGCAGGGTCTGGATCACCCCATCGGGAGCGAACTGCTCGGTGACCAACAGTCCCAAGGCCCCCAGCACGATCAGCAGCGCGGTGCTGCGCAGCACCAACCGGGTATGCAGGCTGAGGCGGCGCCGGCTCCAGAGCCGCGGCTGCCGCCAGTGGATCCGCTGGTTCCAGAGATCCTGGGTGACCCGCCAGCCGATACCGCCGATCACGATCAGGCTGCCGATCACCCCGTTCACAACGGGATTGCTCTGGTAATCCACCAGATTGTTGCTCCGCAGGCCGAAACCGGCGTTGTTGTAGGCGCTGATGCAGTGGAACAGCGACGCCCACAAACGCTCAAGGGGATTGGCGATGTCGGTGAAGCCGAAGCCGAACAGCACCAGCGTGCCGAGGCCCATCACACAGCTGGCGCTGATCAGGATGCGGTTGAACGTGGGGCCGATGCCCCCCACACCGAATTCATCGAGGGCGCGTCCTTTGTCGAGCCGCTGACGCAGGCCGGAGCGCCCCTGCACGAAGCCCTGCAGGAAGGTGGTGATCGCCATCAGGCCGAGCCCGCCGATCAGGATCAAGCCCGCCAGCACCACCTGGCCCAGCGGGGTGAGCTCGCTGCCCACATCGATGATCGAGAGCCCCGTCACCGTGATCGCCGAGGTCACGGTGAAGAGTGCCTCCCACAGACCCACGCTGTCGCTCGAGCAGAGGGGCGAAGCCAGCACCAGGGTGCCGGCGGCGATCACGAGCAGGCCCGTGGCCACGGTGAACTGGGGCACCGTGAGCCGCTCCCGCCAGTGGTGCAGGCCACTCCACCAGGGGGCCAGAGGGCGCCGTGTCATCGGCAGGACAATGGAAAACGGCTCCAGTCTGCTAGGCGCGGGGTACCGGCGAGTGGTGGAGGCACGCTCTGTTTGTCGCTCCCTAGGGTGAGGCATCGATTCCTGGGCTGAAATCGCTGGGCCGGCATGTCGGCGGTGGCCTGAAGGGTCTCCTTGGCAGGACTGCCGATTTCCTCGCTGATCCCGATGACCTCTCCGAGCCTGCTCACCACCCTTCTCATCCTGCTGGTGGGGGTGTTGTGCGCCCGGTTCGCCGCCGGGCCCCTGGCCCGCTGGGCCGTGCCCGCCATCCTGCTGGAGCTGGGCCTGGGATTCCTGCTCGGCAATACGGTGCTCCCGTTTGCAGCGGTCGCCCCTCTGGAGGGGCTCACCCAGTTGGGGGTGCTGGCGCTCTTCTTCCAGGTGGGGCTGGAGGTGCGGGGGGATCTGCTGACCTCCAGACGGGGATCGATCCTCAGGGTGGTGGCCCTCAGTGTGCTGGCACCCCTGATCGCCTTTTGGCCGCTGCGATTCGGCTTCGGGATGGCCCCGGCCACAACGTTTCTCTGTCTGGCGGTGCTCTGCGCCACCGGCACCGGCGTGACCCTGCGGGTCCTGGGGCAGCGCCAGGCCCTGCAGAGCCCATCCGGGCGATTGCTGGTGGGGGTGTCCGTGCTCGACGACCTGCCGGCGATCGCCCTTTTGGGTGTGGCCTCCGCCATGGCCGGCGGGAACCTGGCCGCCCAGGGCTCCGCGGCCCTCGGGAGCATGGCCTTCGGGGGCATGGTGTTGGGATTAGCGCTGGCGGGGCTGAGCTGGCTGGCGGTGGACCGTTGGGCGGCGGCGGCAGGGCCCACGGCCGGTCCGTTGTCCATCCTGCTGCTGCTCATCGGCTGCGCCTGGGTGGGGGAAGCCAGCGGTCTGACCAGCCTGCTGGGGGCGCTCTGGGCCGGCGTGCTGCTCGCCCGCCTGGAACCTCCGGCCCAGCCGCTGCGGGAGGTGCTGGTGCTGTTGACCGAGGTGTTCCTGCCGCTCTATTTCATCAGCGTGGGTATGAGGCTGCCCGGCTCAAGCCTCCTGGAGCCAAGGGCCTGGACCCTGGCCGCCTTCCTGGTGGTGGTGGCCCTGCTGTGCAAGCTGGTCTGTGGACTGGGGGTGTCAGCCGCGGACCGTCGGGCTGGGGTGGATCCGTGGGTGGTGGCCTTCGGGCTGATTCCCCGCGGCCTGCCAGGCCTGGTGTTTGCCACGACGGCTCTCGCCCGGGGCCTGATCGACACCGTGCAGTTCGGGGCCCTGCTGATCATGGTCACCGTGACCACAGTGGTGGGGCTGCTCCTGCTTGAGCACAGGCTGAGCCAGGTGGCGCAATCCTCAGGCCTCAGGAGCTGAGGGAGCGTCGCGGAACTGCTCGAGCAACAGGCCCCGCTGATATTCCGCCGACAGGCTGGCCAGGTGCGCCCTGGCCTGCTCGTGGAGTTGGGGATCGACCAACTCCAGGGTGGTTCCGTTGGGAACGCTCATTCTTATAACCAGGGCCATGGCATCGAACAGCCTCACCTGGTCGTTCTGCCAGCCCTGATAATCAGCCGCCAAGGCGGCGAGGGCGTCTCCCGTTGCAGCTCCCCGTTCCACCTGCTCCCGCAGGTGCTGCACTTGGGAGAGTCGGGCCGAGGTCACAAGCGCATGGGCAGCCCCGAGCGCCGCCAGGGAGTCGGCAGCCTCCCGCTTGAGCAGAGCCATGCTGCGGCTGAGCACGGCCGCCTCCACGGTGAGTGGCTCCCGGCTGGCGGGACTGAACAGGACCGCCGGGGGAACGGAGACGCGCGACTCAGCCAGTGGCTGGGAGGCCATCACGTCAGCAGAACCACCACCCGACTGGGAAGACAGCGGCACTTTCACGAGCACCGCTGGGCGGTCGGGAGGAGAGTCCGCAGCGGGGGCGAGTCGATGGCCGAGCCGCACCAAGAACTCGCCAAAGCGACGGCGCAGGGGGAAGGGGCTCTGCATGAGTAAAGGATCTGAAAAGAGATCCCCGAAGATGGCCATCAATCTGGCCCGGATCCACCCGGATAGCGAGGGTCGGATTCAGCGGCGCGAAAGCCCGGAAATCCGACCTTGCCCGTTCCGCCCCGGAAAGGGCGGGGAGGCTTCAATTGTGATCTCGCAATTTGGTGGTGCAGACGGTGATGCACTCCTGATCATCGAGGGAGCAGGTGGTGATGCATTCGAAATAGGCCTCAACCGCATCGACACCATCATCAATCTCTGATGCGCCGATCCCGGAAAGGGCCTCGAAGCCAGCCTGGGACTGGGGGAAGAAGCTGTTCATGGCGGGGAATGTCTGGGTTCCCACACCCTAAACCGATTGACAGAGGCCGCCATGCGGGTCGCCCGAAATTGAGCAGCACTACTCATCACAATGTGTGGAAGCGTTAAGGAGGCAGGTAGGCACCGCGAGCCGGCCAGAAGTGCGTCCCCCTGCGTGGACTCTGGTGAATCGCCCCAGGGGCTTCATAATCAGCCCAGCGTGTAACCCAGCGATGCAACCCTCCCTGCTTCCCCGGACCCTGCATCATCCGCGATCCAGAACGGCTCAAGTGCTGAGGCCACGTCTGAGCGGTCCGCGCCATGCCCGCCCCCTCCACCCTGCCCCTCCCACGGGCCAACGCCGAAAGCGGTTCCTGGTGGAAGGGCTGGTGGCGGGTCTGGCCACGGTCCTGATGACAGGGGTTGCCCTGGCCTCACCGGCACTCTTGCGGCACGACCCCCTAACCAGCCTGCGCGACCTGGCGGCAACCGTGGTGCCGGCTCTGGGCCAGCCCAGCTCGCCCGTGCTCTACGAATGCCCCTGAAGCCGGCCAAGCCCCGTTGATTGTCTCCCGGAGTTTCCTGGCCCCAGGCCTGTTGGCGGCCAGTCTCGCCAGCAGCTTCAGTGCCGCACTTGCGGCGCCGCAACCCCAGCCAGCCGACCGGGAGGCGGGCATCCGCCAGCTGGAGAGCTCCTGGGCCCAGCTCGACCAGGACATCCAGCTGTTGGACCAGCTGCTGACACCCACGCCGCCTGGGGCACGATCCCCGGGAACCCCTGCCGCCATCGGGCCTGCCCTTCGTAAAGCCAACGCACCCCCCCGGGGTCCACTGGCCCTGGACGCAACGGACCTCAGCCCCCTGGCCCTGCCTAGCTGGCCCAGCCTCGGCCAGGGGAGCGTTCAATCCATCAGCCTCGATCAGGCCCTGGCCCTCGCCTTTTGCCAGAGCCCCGAACTTCAGGAGCAGCGGCTGGGTGTAGTCCGGGCCCTGGCCGATCTGCAGGCCCGTCTGGGTCTGTACTGGCCCCGGCTGGAGGCGCTCGCATGCTTGGGTTACGAGCAGAGTGGCACCGGCTTCAGGGTGCCCACGGGCAACCCGGCCCTTGGCTTCGGCGGCCCCTTCGCCCCTGGCGGGGCCTTCTACGTGCCCACAGGAGCCACCGCTTACTTCAACCAGGGCAACCGCGCAGGCGCATGACCCGCGCCCAAGCGCCGCTGCTCACCCGGGATGACCTGCGGCTGGCCCTCACCGCCGGCCTCTCGGCTGGCATGGGGATCACCCTGGGGTTGCCGGATCCCGTCTACGGACCGCTGGCGGTGGCGGCGGTGCTGGGCGGCACGGTGGGTGCCAGCCGCACCCTGGGCATCCAGCGAATGCTGGGCACCCTGATGGGCGGGGTGATCCTGCTGGTGCTTTATCCCACCCTCAGCCCGATCCTGCCGATGCCCATCGGCGTGGCCATTGCCCTGGTCTGCACCCGGCTGTTCGGTGGCTCCCTCGGCCTCCACAGCGGCTACAAGGTGGCGGGCCTGGTGGTGTCGATCGTTGGACGGCCCATTCCGGCGAGATCACCACCTGGGTGCCTATCCACCTGCTGCTGACGCTGCTCGGTGTACTGATGGCCTGGGCAGCGATCAGCTGGTTCTGGCCCAGCCGCGCCATCGACCGGCGGCAGCAGCTTTCGGTGCAGCTCTATCGCGAATTCGCCCATTCCTTCCGGGAACAGGCCGCCTTGCTGCGGGAGGGCGACGGTGTGCGGGGTGCCCGCGGACTGGAGCGGCGCAACCAGTTGCTGGGCCTGATCCTCGAACACCAGAACCAGCGCTCCGATGCGGTGGCGGAGCTCGGCCATGACCGTCTGGGCGAGCGGCTGGCGCAGCTGTGGGCCCGCCAGGAGCAACTGTGGAACGAACTGATCGCCTGCTACCGCACCCTGTGCGCCTGCCGCCGCTGCCACGGCGCCATGGCTCTTTGGCCCATCTGATCGAGGTCGAGGCGGCCCTGCTGGAGGCGGCGGCTGATCGGCTGGAGATCTGGGCCAACTGCTGGCCCAGCCCGCCATCCCGTCGTGGAATCACGGCTCGGGGCAATGGCGATCCACGGGCCAGCGCCGGCCGCAACCTGGAGGCCGCCGAAATGGGATTGCTCGAGGATGAAGACGCCACGGCCGTCCTGCTGAGTGGCTCCGGAAGCCGGCGGGCGGTGGCCTGTACGTCCCTCCCGCACCGGAAACACATCGCTGCCGCGGGAGTGGGTCCAGCGGAAGCCATCGCGGCTGGCGGGATCCAGTTCGAGATCGATCTGGGCGCGCATCACCGGCCCACTCTCCACCAGCGCCTTGGCCAGCTGGGGGTTGCCGATCGTGGTGGAGATGTCCTCCTCGGTGGCGGACAGGGTGTTCACCTGAAGCACCTTGCCCACGATGCCGCCAAAGCGGCTGCGCTGGGTCCACTGGGGAATCAACTCCACCGGCATGCCGTTCCGCAGCCAACGGGCATCGGCCGGTGCGAGCCGTCGCGATCGGCATGGAGCTGGCCCTCGTAGGCCAGGCGGGCCTCGGTGACCCGGATCCGCCGGCGCAGGTCGTCGATGGCATAGCGGCGCTGCAGAGCTTCGGTCTCGATGGCGAGCTTCACCTGCTGGTAAGCGGTGAGCACCTTCTTATGCTCAATCCGCACCTGGTCGAGGTTCACGCCGGCCGTGGTGAGGCCCTGTTCGGTGCTCACCACTTCGCTGGAGAGAGGCGCCACCACCTCGCGGCGGGTCAACCATTCAAGCCGGCGCAGCTTGCTGGAGTAGGTGTCGCGCAGGCTGCCGTAGCGCTCCCGATCGGACTGGAGCTTGGCCAGGGAGGTGTCCACCGCCCTGCTCACTCTGCAGGCGCAGCCGATCGCGCTCGTCGAGGGCCCTGTTCTGACGCTCCAATTCGCGCAGGTTGGCGCGCTGTTGCTCCAGCTCCTTCTCCAGCCCCGGCAGATAAAGCTCCACCAACACCTGGCCCCGTTGCACCCGATCGCCCACCCGGATCGGCAGGCGGCGCACCTGGCCGGCGGCGCGGGCATCGAGCAGGCCGGCGTTGTCCGGCAGCAGCAGCACCCCCTTGCCCACCACCTCGGTGGGCACCAGCCAGAATGTGGCCCAGGCCATCACGGCACCGCCCATCAGCGCCATGGCTGCCCCCTGCTGCTGACGGGGGTTGAGGGGGCGCAGCCGGAGCGTGAATCAATTAAGCCAACGGCGGGGAGGGGTCAGCCAACGGCGGGGAGGGGCCAGCCAACGGCGGGGGGTGGCCAGCCTCGGGCCGGGGGAGTCCATCGGGTCTGCTTGCAGGGTTACGGCCCATCTGTCAGCCCAGCAGGCTGTGCTGTGGAGGGTCTGTGGCTGGCCGAGGCCATCACAGGCAAGCTGCTGCGCCCATCATCCGCCCGCCGATGGCGGCGCTTCTTGTGGCCCTAACGTCGCCCCATGCGTCTGCTCCACACCTCCGACTGGCACCTCGGGCGGAGCTTCCACGGGGCCTCCCTGCTCGATGAGCAGGCCGAGGCGCTGAGTCGCATCGTGGAGCTGGCCCGCGAGGCGGCGGTGGATCTGGTGGTGATCGCCGGCGACCTCTACGACCGCGCCATCCCGCCGGCCGAGGCGGTGTCGCTGTTCACCGACACCTTGGCGCGGCTGCGCAGCGCCGGGATCGCGGTGGTGGCGATCGCCGGCAACCACGACTCCCACGTGCGCGTTTCGGTCTACGACCCCCTGCTCAGCGCCCTGGGGGTGACGATCCGGGGCGCCGTGACCCGGGCCGCCGAGCCGGTGCTGGTGCAACCCGCCGCCGGGGGCGCCGCGGTGGCCGTGTACCCCCTGCCCTACCTCGAGCCCGTGGTGGATGGTCCGCGGCTGCTGGCAGCCCCGGACCCTGGCGGATGCAGCCCCGCCGAGGCGGCGACCCTGGAGCTTCCAGCCGGCGCCCCGGCCCGCTTCAGCCATGAGGCCACCACCCGCCTGGCCCTGCAGGGCATCCGCCGCGAGCTTGAGCGCCGGCCGGGAACCCGCTCGGTGCTGGTGGCCCATACCTTTGTGGCCGGCGGGCAGGGTTCCGATTCCGAGCGGGAGCTGAGCGTGGGCCAGGTGGACCGGGTGAGCGTGGAGACCTTCGCCGGCTTCGATTACGTGGCGCTGGGCCACCTGCATGGCTCCCAGCAGCTCGATGGGCCGCGGCTGGCCTACAGCGGCACGCCCCTTCCCTATTCGTTCTCCGAGGAGCGACACCGCAAATCGGTGCGGATCGTGGAGCTGGCCGCCGATGGCACGCCGGCGGTGGAGGTGGTGCCCCTTGGGGTGGGGCGGAGCCTGCAGACGATCGAGGGCACCCTGACGACCCTCTGCAGCGATCCGACCTTCGAGGCGGCCCGGGAGGCCCGGGTGCGGGCGATCCTCACCGATGAGGCCCTGCCCCTTCAGGCCATGGCCCGGCTGCGGGAGCGCTTTCCCCATGCCGTGGAGCTGCGCCATCAACCGCCGGCGGTGGAACGCTCCAGCGGCGATGAGCGCAGCCGGCGGATCCGGGAAGCACGCTCCCCCCTGGAGCTGGCCGGCCTCTTCCTGGCCGATCAGCAGGGCCGGCCCGCCAGCAGCGCCGAGCTGGATCTGCTGCGCCTGGCCCTGGAAGCCGCCGGCCGCGGGAGGGAACGGTGAAGCCCCACCACTTGGTGATCGAGGCCATCGGCCCCTATGCCGAGCGGGTGGCCATCGACTTCGACGCCCTCAGCGACGAGGGCCTCTTCCTGATCCATGGCAGCACCGGCGCCGGCAAGACCTTCCTGCTCGATGCGATGAGCTTCGCCCTCTATGGCGAAGTGTCGGGGGAGCGGGGCGTGAAGGGCCTCCGCTCCGACCACGCCCCGCCCCAGGCGGTGCCGCGGGTGGAACTCGACTTCTCCGCCGGTGGCGCCCGCTACCGGGTGGAACGCACCCCGCCCTACACCGCCACCAAGCTGCGGGGGAGCGGCACCACCGAGAAGCTGGCGGCAGCCGCCCTGTTCCGGATGCTGGGAACGGAGCAGCAGCCCGTGGCCAGCCGCGCCAGCGAGGTCACCCGGGAGGTGGAGAGGATCGTGGGGTTGAATGCGGCCCAGTTCCGCCAGGTGATCCTGCTGCCCCAGGGCCGCTTCGCCGAGGTGCTGCGCGCCAAGGCCGAGGAGCGCGAAGCCCTGCTCAAGACGCTCTTCGAAACGGAAATCCACGAGCGGGCCGGCAGCTGGCTGGAGGAGCAGGCCCGCACGGCCCTTCGGGCGATCGAGGAGCAGAAGCGGCACCTGGCCTGGTTGCGCGAGCAGGCCGCCCAGGAATGGCTCCCCTTCGCCGATCAACCCCACGGCAGGGCCGAAGGCGAGGGCGCCAGCCCTGCCACGGTCCAGGACCGGGACCGGGAGCAAGATGGAGATGGGTTCTCTGCCGGCAGCACCGCAGGTGAGCAGGCGGATCTCGTCAGCGCCCAAGCCCCGAACGAAGCCCCCATCGGAGCCGGGATGCCGGCGTCCTCCAATGGGCCCGCCGTGCCCACCGACCAGGCCGGCCTGGATCGGCTGCTGGCGCGGATCCGGCGGGTGGTGGCCGCCTGCGAGGAGACCCGGCGCCTGGCCAGCGAAGCGCTGGAGCGGGCCAAACGGCAGCGCGCCTCGGTGGTGCAGGCGGCGGATCGCTTTGATCGTCGTGCCTTGGCCCGGACCCAACTGGCGGAGCTCGAACCCGAGCAGCCGGCGATCGAAGCTTTGGCCCTGCAGCTGGCCGCTGCCGACCGCGCCGAAGCCCTGCGGCCCAGCCTGGAAGCAGACCGGGCGGCCCACCGGGACCTTCAAGACCTGGAGCTCCGCCTGCGGCGGGACTTGGAGCGGGCGGCGGCGGTGCGCGATGGCGCCCGGGGCCTACCTGATGCTGTGGTGGACCTCGGCCTGCTGGGGCTCCCGAAGAGCACCGACCTGCAGCGCGCCAGAACGGCCCTGGCCACCCGGCGGGTGGAGGTGAAGGGGCTGGCCCGCCAGGCCGAGGAGGCCCGCCAGGCTCGGGAACGGGCCGCCCGGGCCCTGGCGCTGCAGCAGCAGGCCCTGGCGGGGATGGTGCAGGTGCAGCGGCAACTCCAGCTATTGAGGGATCAGCGGCTCTCCGCCGAGGCAGCGCTGCAGGCCGCCCGCTCGGCCGCCGATCGCCTCGACGGCCTCACCCAGGCGAAGAACTCCCTGGCCGAGCGGGCCCTGGCGAGCCGCCAGGTGCGCAAGGGCCGCCGGCTCGAAGGCGAAGCGATCGAAAGCCTGCGCGCCTCCGAGCAACGGCTGCAGCTGGCCACCACCACCCTCAGAACCCTCCGCGACCGCCAGCTGGCGGGCATGGCGGCTCGGCTGGCCGGCGACCTCAGCGCCGGGAGCCCCTGCCCGGTCTGCGGCTCCAGCCACCACCCCCAACCCGCCCGGAGCGCCTCCGACGCGGTGCACGCGAGACAGATCGAGGCCGCCGAAGCGGACCTGAACCAGGCCAACCAGGAGCAACAGGCCGCCGTGATGCACCTAGCCGACATCCGCGTCCGGCTGGAGGCCGTGCTGGAGAAGGCGGGGGCGGCTGCCGAAGATCCGGCGGCGGCCATCCGTGACGCCGAGCAGGCGGAGCTCGCCCTCACCGCCGCGCGGCAGCAGGCCGAGCGGCTGCCGCAGCTGGAGCGGAGCCTGGCGGAGCAGGGCCAGCAGATGACATCCCTGGAGAGCTCCCTGCAAGCGGCCGCCACCACTGCTGCGGTGCAAGAGGGCAGCGCCACCGACGCGATCCAAAGAGCCGTTGCAGGAGAGGCTGCCGTGGCGGCCGAACTGGGCGAGGGGGTGGCGCCTCGCCAGGTGCTCGACAGCCTGAATGGGGTGGAGGAGGCCCTCGAGACCCTCGCCCGCTGCAGCGAAGCCGACGCCCGGTTGCGGACCCGCCAGGAGCAGACGGCCGCCCGCCTGGAGCGGGACCTGGAGGCTGCGGGCATCGCCGATGCGGCGGCCCTGGCGGCGGCCCTGCGCAGCGAGCAGGAGCGAACGGGCTGGCGGCGGCGGATCGAAGCGTTCCGCGAGGCGCTCACCAGCCAGCGGGCGATCCTGGCGGCCCCCGACCTGCAGGAGCTGCCAGAGCTGCGACCCGACACTGCCGCAGCTGAGCTTGCCGAGGTCGCCGCAGACCGGGCCCGCACCGCCGCCGTGGAACGCCACAGCGAAGCCCGCGGCGCCGAGGACGACATCCACCGCCTCAGCGAGGAGCACCGCCGGCTCGCCGGAGCCCTGGCAGACCAGGAAGCCCGCTCTGCGCTGCTAAGCGATGTCGCCAACCGCTGCCAGGGCAAGACAGCGCCTTACATCTCCCTGCAGCGCTGGGTGCTCTCGGCGTACCTGGCCGAGATCTGCGCCTGCGCCAACCAACGCCTCGACCTGATGACCTCCGGCCGCTACCAGCTGCGACTCACCGACGCCGGCGGCCGTGGCGGCCGCAACGCCGGTCTCAACCTGCGGGTGCGCGATGCCTTCACCGGTGAGGAGCGGGAGGTGACCAGCCTCTCGGGGGGCGAGACCTTCCAGGCCTCCCTTGCCCTGGCCCTGGGGGTGGCCGACACGGTGCAGGCCCACTCCGGCGGCGTGCACCTCGATGCCCTGTTCGTGGACGAAGGCTTCGGCAGCCTCGATCCCGACAACCTCCAGCTGGCGATGGATGAACTCGATCGCCTCCGGGAGGGGGGCCGCCTGATTGGGGTGATCAGCCATGTGGCGGCCCTTCGGGAGCGGATCCGCAGCGGCCTCCAGGTGATCGCCAGCGACCAGGGCTCCACCCTGCGGGTGGGCAGCACGGCCATGCCCTGACCGGCAGACCCTGGCGCCGGCCGATGCAGCGGCTGCATGAACAGCTGGCCCTCGCGATGGTGACCAGGCCTCCGGGGTCAGCGGCCGACCTTGAAGGATCGACGGATCTGAGCGAACCAGTGGCCTGGACGATCTCCAGAGCGCAGTTGAAGGCTGGCCATGGAACGGACCAGCGGCAGGCCACCGCGCTGCAGCACCGCCGTGATGTGCATGCTCACGGCGATGGCAATCAGTAGCCAGGCCAGCAGATGGACGGCGTAGACGAGCTGATCCAGGCGGCCATCCCGTAGCCAGTCCTCCTGCATGAGCTTGCCGCTGCCCACAGCAAGGCTCAGAGCCAGGAGGGCGATGGCGTTCGCAGGCTGCCGCAGCCGGACCCGACCGGCCGTGAGGGCATAGAAACCGAACAACAGGGCAATCGGCCACAGCACGACCCCCACGGTGCCGTGGATGTCGATCCACTCTCCTGGAAGCGTGAACGCCAGCCGGCCGAAGCGCCCGTCGTGGGCGGAGTAAACCAGCAGGCCCGTGATCCAGGCCAGCGGCACCAGCAAGGCGATGGCGCCATGCAGCAGCCGCAGCAGGGAGGGTTGGTATGGAGGGGGCATGGCAGAGGACGACAACATTCAGGACTCAGCTCGGGTCCTTCACCAGAGCAAGAATTCCTGGGATTCAACACTGCTCCCAGCGGATGGTCTGGTCAACCCGGAACTGAGCTCTCAACCGCAGCGACACATACACCAGGCTCACCAATACCGGCACCTCAATCAGGGGGCCGATCACGCCGGCCAGGGCCTGCTGGGAAGTGACACCCCAGATGCTGATGCACACCGCAATCGCCAGCTCAAAGTTGTTGCCAGCGGCGGTGAAGGCGAGGGCCGACGTTCTGGCGTAGTCCAGGCCGCTTTGCTTGCCCAGCGCAAAAGCGATGCTCCACATCAGCACGAAATAGAGGAGCAACGGGATGGCCACTTTGATCACCTGGGCTGGATCCGAAGTGATCGCCTCCCCCTGGAGGGCGAACATCACCACGATCGTGAACAGCAGGCCGTAGAGGGCCAGGGGACTGATCCTGGGCAGGAAGTGCTGCTCGTACCAGCGGCGGCCCTTGAGGCGCACGCCGAGCAGGCGGGTGAGGAAGCCCGCCACCAGTGGAATCCCCAGAAAGATCAGCACCGCCTTGGCGATCTCCCCAAACGAGAAGCGCACGATCTGCGCGTCGAGCCCCAGCCAGCCTGGAAGAATCTGCAGGTAGAAGGTGCCGAGCAACGCATAGATCAGCACCTGCAGGACCGAATTGATCGCCACCAGCAAGGCCGCCGCTTCCCGGTTCCCCTGGGCCAGATCGATCCAGATCAGCACCATGGCGATGCAGGGGGCGATGCCGATCAGGATCAGACCGGTGCGAAAGGCCGGCTGATCCGGCAGAAACAACCAGGCCAGGCTGAACATCAGCAGCGGTCCCAGGCCCCAGGTAAGAGCAAGGGTGAGGCTGAGCAGGCGCCGATCCTGGGCCATGGAGCCGAGCTCGCCGTAGCGCACCTTGGCCAACACCGGATACATCATCAACAGCAGCCCGAGGGCAATGGGCAGCGAGGTGTGCCCCAGCTGCACCCGACCCAGCAGCCCCTGCAGGCCGGGCACCAACCGGCCCAGCAGCAGCCCTGCGGCCATCGCCAGCAGGATCCAGAGGGGCAGCAGACGATCCAGCCACGGCAACCGTGCCACTGCCTCGCTGCCCCTGGCGATCGGAGCGGGACGGGTGGGGACAGGGGTGAGCAAGGGCTTCGGGAGTCGGTGGTGGTTTGGGGCTGCAAGTGCGAGGGGTGCTCAGCAGCAGGGCGGAGCCGGGGTTCTGCAGCCGTCGCTCAGGTGGCCCAGCCAGTCCTGCAGGGCGGTCAGGGCGGCGGGGTCGAGGCGGTAATAGATCCAGCGGCCCTCCTGGCGGGCACGGATCAGGCCGGCCTCCTTCAACACCTTGAGATGAAACGAGAGCTTCGATTGGGCCAGATCCAGATCGGTGGTGAGATCGCAGACGCAGCGCTCACCGCTGCCCAGCGCCTCAATCACCTGCAGGCGGAGTGGTTCGGCGAGGGCCCTGAGGAGCGCCCGGGCCTGCTCGGACTGGAGGGGTGGGCTGGCAACAGCACCTGGATCGACCACGTGATCAGCAACACATCTTGAATCAACTTTAGTTGATCTATGGTCGCAGCGCTGCGTGCTTTCCGAATGAAGATCGGCATCAACGGCTTCGGCCGCATCGGCCGCCTGGTGTTCCGTGCCCTCTGGGGCCGCCCCGGCATCGAGCTGGTGCACGTCAACGACCCGGCGGGAGATGCCGCCGCCGCCGCCCATCTGCTCGAATTCGATTCGGTGCATGGCCGCTGGTCCCGGGAAATTCACGCTGAAGCGAATCGCTTCCGGATGGCCGGGCAGTCCGTTGGCTACAGCCAGCAGAAGGATCCCACCGCCGTACCCTGGCTAGAGGCCGGCGTGGACCTGGTGCTCGAATGCAGCGGCAAGATCAAGACGCCGCAAACCCTCGAGCCCTACTTCAGTGCGGCGGGCCTCAAGCGCGTGATCGTGGCCTGCCCCGTGAAGGGGGTGATCGCGGGACAAGAAGCCCTCAACATCGTCTACGGCGTCAACCACCACCACTACGACCCGCTCCGCCACCGCCTGCTCACCGCCGCCTCCTGCACCACCAACTGCCTGGCGCCGGTGGTGCAGGTGGTGCAGGAAAGCTTCGGCATTCGCCACGGCTCGATCACCACCCTGCACGATGTGACCAACACCCAGGTGGTGGTGGATGCCTTCAAGAGCGATCTGCGCCGGGCCCGTTCCTGCATTCAGAGCCTGATCCCCACCACCACCGGCTCGGCCAGGGCGATCGGGATGATCTTTCCCGAGTTGCAGGGCAAGCTCAACGGCCATGCTGTGCGGGTGCCCCTGCTCAATGCTGCCCTAACCGACGCAGTGTTCGAGTTGGAGCGTGCCGTGACTGCGGACGAGGTCAATGCCGCCTTCGAGGCCGCCGCCAATGGCCCGTTGCAGGGAATCCTCGGCTACGAAACCAGACCCCTGGTATCGATCGACTACGTCAACGATTCGCGCAGCGCCATTGTTGATGCCCTCTCCACGATGGTGACGGGCGGCACCCAGCTCAAGGTCTACGCCTGGTATGACAACGAGTGGGGCTACAGCTGCCGGATGGCTGACCTGGCCTGCCACGTGGCTGCGTTGGAACGTGCCGCCCTGGAAGCTGCCGCCCGATGAAACAGCTCACGGGATTGCAGCAGTACGCGGTCGTGACGGCCAACTACTGGGCCTTCACCCTCACCGATGGGGCCCTGCGCATGCTGGTGGTGTTCCACTTCCACCAGCTCGGCTACTCCACCCTGGAGATCGCTTTTCTGTTTCTCTTCTACGAGTTCTTCGGCATCGTCACCAACCTCTATGGCGGCTGGCTGGGGGCGCGCTTCGGGTTGCGGCTCACCCTGTGGGCCGGAACGCTGATGCAGGTGGCGGCACTGCTGATGCTGATCCCCGTGGCCGACGATTGGCCACGCTGGTGGAGTGTGGCGTACGTGATGGTGGCCCAGGCGATCAGCGGCATCGCCAAGGACCTCAACAAGATGAGTGCCAAGAGCGCCATCAAGACGGTGGTGCCGGAAACCCCGGACGACCCCAGCCGGGGCGAGAACCAGCTGTTCCAATGGGTGGCGATCCTCACCGGCTCCAAAAACGCCCTCAAGGGAGTGGGCTTCTTCTTGGGGGGATTGCTGCTCACCGAGATCGGCTTCAGCGCCGCCGTCGGAGCCATGGCCGCGGGCCTGTTTCTCTCCTTTCTGATCACCCTGGTGCTGCCCGGAGAGATCGGGCGCATGAAGGAGAAGCCCGCCATCACGGCCCTGTTCTCGAAATCGAAGGGCATCAACGTGCTGTCGCTCGCTCGCTTTTTCCTGTTCGGCGCCCGCGATGTCTGGTTCGTGGTGGCCCTGCCGGTGTTCCTGCAGGCGGCCCTGGGTTGGAAATATTGGGAGGTGGGCGGTTTCATGGGCCTCTGGGTGATCGGCTACGGGATCATCCAGGCCTCTGCCCCGGCCCTGCGGCGCAGTTGGGGCAAAAGTACGCCTCCGGGGGTGTCTGCCGTGCAGTTCTGGAGCGCCCTGCTGACGGCCATCCCAGCCCTGATCGCTATCAACCTGTGGCGCGATGTGGGCAGCCCCGGCATTGCCGTGGTGGTGGGCCTGGCGGCATTCGGGGCCGTGTTCGCGATGAATTCCTCGATCCACAGCTACATGGTGCTGGCCTACACCGATGCCGAATCGGTGAGCCTCAACGTGGGCTTCTATTACATGGCCAACGCGGCCGGCCGGCTGGTGGGCACGTTGCTCTCCGGTGCCCTGTTCCTGGTGGGCGGCCTGCAGGCCTGCCTCTGGACCTCCGCGGCTCTGGTGGCCGCCGCAGCGCTGGTGAGCTGCTGGCTGCCGCCGCCGCCGCGGGCTGTCGGTACTGCCCCCTGATGCCAAGCCAAGGCCATCGAGGGTTGCCTCGCGACTGGGGCCACGGGGAGCAGACAGCTAAGCCAACATCAGTGGCTCGCCGTGGTCAGCAGCCACCTTCAGCAGGCGATCGCTGCGGACCCTCCTCGACCTGGGTGAGGATCACGCTCACAATTGCACAACAAATCCGAATGGGCAACAAATGCGAAGAATTGACGGAGCAATGCCGTAATAGAGCGTTACAACAGATTTAGAGCTTTCAACTCATGCAGCGACCACCGCAGCAGAACCACTGCAGCAACCAGCGCGGCAAATGCCTCAATGCCCCAGGTGATCAGGTTGCCGTAAGACCAGTGCAAGGTTTTCCAGAACACTTGCAAGGCCTTGGCCGGCCGAATAGGGTTTGAGGGTGCGCGCAACTGCGCCGGTTGGTGCACCGCAACCAGGTTATCGGATCCCTACTTTTCCAAAGGATCCAATTGATTTAATCTTTCTGAAGTCATTCAGAATTAAATCTCCTGGCGCACCAAAATCGCTCTCCCTCACTTAAAACCACCCAATGGCTACTCGTACCGTCATCGGTCTGTTTGCTGAGAATTCCCACGCCGCCAAGGCCCTTGAGGATCTGGCCGCCGCTGGTCTGCATCGCGATGCCCTCGATCTGCTGAGCGCCGATGACGCTTCGGATGCTCCCAAGCTCCGCGCCCTCTCCGATCTGGTGCCCGAGCCCGATCTCGGCATCTACATCGAAGGCGTCCGTCAGGGTGGCACCCTGCTCACCGCCCAGGTGCCCCTCGATCGCGAAGCCCGCGCCGCCGAAATCATCGGTGCCAACACCCCGGTCAACATTCGCGAGCACGCCGTTACCCTCAAGGCCCGCAACCCCGAACTGAAGGCCGAACTGATCGACGCCAAGCGCGATCCCAACGTGCTGGAAGTGGTGGAAGAGGTTGTTGAACTCGGCAAGGAGAAGGTCGAAACCGGCCGTATGCGCATCTACAACGTGGTCTCCGAGTCCAAGGTCTCCAAGTCCATCGACCTGGTCGACGAGACCGTGACCGTTCAGCGCCGCCCCGTCAACCGCGCTGCCCTGGAAGATGCCTTCAAAGAGCGCGTGTTTGAACTCTCCGAGTTCGACGAGCGTGCCCTGGTCAGCAAGCGTGCCCAGGTTGTCGAAGAAATCAATCTCGCCAAGCAGGCCGAAACCAAGGGTCAAACCGTCACCGAAACCGTGCGTCGTTCCGATGTGCGCGTCGAGCGGGTGGATGCCGATGGCAAGGTGATCGGCTGATCTCCGTTGAGGCTGGGGCTCCGGCCCCAGCTCCTCCTCACACGGCCCCTTGGGGCATCATTAAGGGGGCCGCAAGGCCCCCTCTTTCTCCCTAACTCGGCATGATCCGTCGCATGTTGCGAGCCCTGCTGGGTTTCGGTTCTTCCCCTGCCGACGATCCTGTCGTCCTGCCTTCAACCTCCGCCCCCGCCAGCCCCAGGAGTTCCGCCGTGACCGCTTCAGATAGTCCTCAGACCAACAACAACCTCGTAGTCGTCGGTGAAAACGGCGAGCCCTACACCCTCCTGCAGCGCAGCATCGACAACGGCATCGAAACCCTCCTGCTGGGCCGGAGCGATGGCTCCCAGATCACCCTTCCCTTGACCGATCTGAGCTGGAAGGGTGCCGGCACCTGGTTGCTCACCGACGCCGTGCGCGATGCCCGTGGTCTGGTGATTCCGGTAGTGGAGGAACGGTTAGAGGTGTCCCGCGAGCGGGTGGAATCCGGCCGGGTCCGAATCAGTAAATCCGTCGAAGCCCGCGAGGTTGTGGTCGACGACCCCCTCAAGCGCGAATCCGTGCGGGTCGAACACGTACCGATCAACCAAGTGGTGACGGGCGCGGTACCCCAGGTGCGCGAAGAAGGAGATGTCACCGTGATTCCGATTCTCGAAGAGCGTGTTGTGACCCGCACCGAGCTGGTGCTGGTGGAGGAAGTACGCATCCACCGCGACCACAGCGAATACCACGACCCACAACGGGTGACCCTGCGCAAGGAAGTGGTGTCCGTTGAGCGTTTTGGTGAAGACGGCAAGCCACTGCCCTCCTAATTCCGATCATCTTCACAGAAACAAGTGGTTCACACTCTGAAAGAACGCAGACAAACTTGATTTTTCAGGCAAAATTACAGGCGGGCTTATCACCCAAACGGGTTCCTCTCCCTGATGGTGATGGTCAGCCCTATCCAGTTCTTCCTGCATCAATTTCTTCCTGCATCCATCCCAATGGAAGTCCCTACTTCTCCCATGAGCCACCGCAAGGTCAGAACACTGATGGCCAGCCTTGCATCGCTGGTTTTCTGCATCACTCTCCTGTTCAACGTATCCACCGCCTCTGCTGCAACCCTGGCGGATGACATGGTGCAAGCCAGTAAGGATGCGTGCATCAGTTTGGCCAAGAAGCGCGGTTTCGCGGTTGAAAACGTTATCGACGCCCAACCGGCAGATGGTGACAGTGCTCACGTGGTGCTGAAGCTGGCCAAGGGCGGTGATCGCTACGAATTCAACTGCGGTTTCTCCCAGAACATTCGCCAGTTCGTTGAAGCCACCCCGGTGGCTACCACCAAGCAATCAGCCCCCACTCCCTCGAACCAACCGAGCAATCGCGTTGTCGATGCCAACAGGGATCGCACTGCGGTTGTCCAACGTGATCGCACCGCGGTGGTCCAACGTGATCGTCAGAGCCAGCGTGATCAGGTTGTGGTTGCTGAGCCGAAGCGTGATTCAGGATTCAACCCTGCCTGGTTGCTGCCCCTCTTGCTGTTGCCACTGGCCTTCCTCTTCCTGCGCAACCGTGAAGCCGATGCGGAATCGGGTGAACCCACCAAGGTGGGTGTTTACACCACCCCAACCAAGCCTGCGGCGGTGAAGGTGGATACCACCGCCAACACGGCGAACAAGGTGGTGGAAGCGCTGATCCGCGTTCAGGATTCGGCCATTGAAGTCCGCTCTGGCGCTGGGCTCACCAACTCCGTGGCCCGGACCATCCCAGCGGGCTCCAAGGTTCGTCTGAGTGGGCGCTATCAGGACGACTGGGCCGAACTCGCTGAGGGTGGCTGGATCGCCATCCAATCCCTGGCCTCCGACCCCCGTCAGAGCTGAGCGTCACGCCTTGGGATGAACAGGGCCCGAAGGGAATTCTGTTCCTTCCTGGGCTTCTCCCTGGCCATCCAGCTGCACGACTTTCTGGCCTCACATTCCCTCACGGCCTGGCCTCATCCAATAGAGGCCAGGCCGATTCCTAGGCTGCATCGATTGGCAGCATCGCCTTGAGCGCAACAGATTTTCACCAAGAATCGCTGCATCGCGAAGCGAGCCCTTCCAAGCCCGCCGCCAGCGAGACAGCGCTTGATTGGGATGTGATCGTGATCGGTTCCGGCATCGGTGGGCTGGTCACCGCCAGCCAGCTGGCCGCCAAGGGGGCGAAGGTGCTGGTGCTGGAGCGCTACCTGATCCCAGGGGGATCGGGCGGCAGCTTCAAGCGCGGCGGCTATACCTTCGATGTTGGAGCCTCAATGATCTTCGGCTTCGGCCAGAAGGGCCACACCAACCTGCTCACCCGCGCCCTGGCTGATGTGGGCGAGCACTGCACCACCATCCCCGACCCCGCCCAACTCGAATACCACCTGCCCGGCGGCCTCACCGTGGCCGTGGACTGCGACTACGAATCCTTCATCGCCGAGCTCACCGCCCGCTTCCCCCATGAAGCCAAGGGCATCCGGGCTTTTTACGACACCTGTTGGCAGGTGTTCCGCTGCCTCGATGCGATGCCATTGCTCTCGCTGGAGGATCCGGCCTACCTGGCCAAGGTGTTCTTCAAGGCGCCGTTGGCCTGCCTGGGCCTGGCCCGCTGGCTGCCGGTGAATGTGGGATCGGTGGCCCGCGCCCACATCCAGGATCCGAACCTGCTGCGCTTCATTGACATGGAGTGCTTCTGCTGGAGCGTGATGCCCGCCGATCGCACGCCGATGATCAATGCGGGCATGGTGTTCTCCGATCGCCATGCCGGCGGCATCAACTACCCCAAAGGAGGCGTGGGGGTGATCGCAGGCAAGCTGGTGGCGGGGCTGGAGCGCCATGGCGGCGCGATCCGCTATCGCTCGCGGGTGGTGAAGGTGCTGCTGGAACAAGGCCAGGCGGTGGGGGTGCGGCTCGCCGGTGGCGAGGAGCTCCGCGCCCGCCGCGTGGTGAGCAATGCCACCCGCTGGGACACCTTCGGGGATCCGGATGGCGACGGACAACAGCCCGGAGGCGCCGGCGAGCTTCCGGCCAGCGCAATGGCCAGCCAGACCCTGGTCGATGGCGCCGACACCCCCGCCGCCGAGCGCACCTGGCGGCGCCGCTACAAGCCTTCCCCCTCCTTCCTCTCGCTCCATCTCGGCGTGCGGGCCGACCTGATCCCAGAAGGCACCCACGTGCACCACCTGCTGCTGGAGCGCTGGGAGGATCTCGAGGCCGAGCAGGGCACGGTGTTCGTGTCGATGCCCTCGCTGCTCGATCCCTCCCTGGCGCCGGCCGGCCACCACATCGTGCACACCTTCACGCCGTCCTCTATGGAGGCCTGGCGCGGCCTTTCCCCCACGGCCTATGCCGCCAAGAAAGAAGACGATGCCAACCGCCTGATCGCCCGACTCGAGGCGATCCTGCCAGGCCTGGCTGGCGCCATCACCCACCGGGAAGTGGGCACTCCCCGGAGCCATCGCCGCTTCCTGGGCCGCAGCGGCGGCAGCTACGGCCCCATCCCGGCGATGCGACTGCCGGGCCTACTTCCAATGCCCTTCAACCGCACCGGGATCAGTGGCCTGTACTGCGTGGGCGATTCCTGCTTCCCCGGCCAGGGGCTCAACGCCGTGGCCTTCAGCGGCTTCGCCTGTGCCCACCGCATCGGCGCCGATCTGGGGCTCAATCCGTGGGCGCTGCCGGCCTGAAACAGGCTCCAAACTTCCCCAGGGAGAAGTGGCGCGGCCAGCCGATCCAGCGAGGGCGGGCCCAGAAAGGCAGGCGATTGAGCACCACCGCCAAGGCGATCACCAGCTTCAGCAGCCGGGTCAGGCGATCGAGGTTGGGCCGGCTGCTGGTGAGAGCCCGCTAAAGCGGCACGGAGGCCCTCAGGCGCCCACGCCAGAGGAGCCAGGCGCCGAGGGCAGCGGCGGGCAAACCGCTCCATTGCGCCGTGAGTAGCGCGGCGATCTGGGCGGCGTAGGTGGAACGGCTGGGCAGCCCCCAGCCCTGGCCCCAGAGACCCAGACGAACGGCGGCCACCGCCAGGCCCATGGCCACCAGGCTGAACAAAACAGTCAGCGCGGCGATGGTTGCCGCCACCCGGGCGGAGGATCGGGGACCGGCCGGCGGCCGTCCCCCCAAGCCAGCCCCGGAGGCCAGGGCCACCGCGAGCACGCCCCCCCAGCGCCATCCCCAGTCGAGCAGCTCACGACTCTCCAGCGGCTGATCGACACTGACCCGCGTGAGCAGCTGAATCAAGAGGAGCGCCACCAGTTGCGCCGCCAGGAGTGCTGCGGCTCCGGCTTCGACGGCCGCGATCCATCGCCTGGGTGCTCCGTTCCCCCAAGCTGGCGCCGTCACGGTCGGATCCCCCCCTCTCGTGGCCAGATGAGCCAGGGGCTGCCCCAATACCGGCGCAGCGGGGCGGCGGCCGGGTCGCGCTGCAGGTCCATCCAGGCCGGACCCACGGGGCCCAAGGACCGGGGCCGCCCGCCGACAGCGTTGAGAATCGAGCCATCCCCTAGCCCCTGGCGCCAGCGGGGAAAGGCAATGATCTCGTACCGATTCGCCCGCCACCGGATCTGATCAGCCTGGGCCAGGCCGTGGTTTCTCGGCGTGAGCGTGGCAAAACCATTGGCTTCGATGCGCAGATCGGTGAGCGGTGAGTCGGGTGCGCCGTTGCCGAGGCTGTAACCCAGATAAAGATTGCGTTGCAACGTGACATGGCGGCTTGGGCCACCCATCAGTTTCAAGAGGACGCCATAGCCAACCTTTCCAGGTCGGGGAGGAATCAGCACAATGTTGTCGCTGATCGTCAACGGCCCGGTGGAAACCGGACTGATCGCGAAAGCGACAAAGGGATTGATGATCAGATTGTTCTCAACCCTGAGATGACGCGCTGCACCATCAAACTCAAAAGCATCATCGGTGGTCTCCACGATCAGATTCTGCCGCGCCCGGTTGCTGCCGCCTTCCGGACTGAGCTTGATGCCGTCGCCGGCCTGGAGAATGATGTTGTGATCGACCTCAATATTCTGGCCACGCAGCCAGACCAGCGAGCAGTTGGAATAGCCGTAGAGATCTTTCCAGCTCAGCCAACCTTGGCGGCTCCATTCGAATAGTGGAAAACAGCTACTGAGGTTTTGCCGGATGCGGATTGCCCGCGGCTGCGCTAGCGAGGCATTGTCATTAATGGCCACATCGGCAGCGTCGAACTGATTGCCCTCGATCAGCACGTGATCGGCATGCCAAAGCTGAATCGCCGCCATCACCACGAAATCAAAGCGCAGATCCCTCACCTCCACGTGGGGGGCTTCAATCCACAGACTGGCCACTTGATGGCCTCCGGAGTTGGTGCGCTCTGGCATGGGCCTTCGCACCTCAAGCAGCTCCTGCCTTGGCTGCTCACCTCCAGGCAGACACAGCCAGAGCCGGTGCGCCCGCGAATGGAAGGCCGGCCAGGCTCCCGGCTTGGCGCAAAGGCTCCGCAGGTGCTGGAGAGATCCACTGCGGAAGGCCATGGTGCCGTTCCACCGCAATCCATGCACGCGCCAGTCCACCGCGGTGCTCCAGAGCCGAGGACCAACCCGCCGCCATTGCCATGACCTCATGACAGCGGGATCGGCTCCACCGGTGATTACCGCCTTACCGGGCTCGGCGGCGCGAAGCACCAAGGGCCTGCCGGGAAGGCCACCCCGCTTCAGCCGCACGCTTTCGCGGTAGATCCCTGGCCAGATCAGGATGGTTTCGCCGGGTTCAGCGATCCAGGCTGCACGCTGGATGGTGCGCACCGCAGAGCGGCGCGACTGCCCCACGAAGCCATCGAACCCATCCGGCGCCACATGCACCACGCCCTGGCGCAGCCAGCCGCTGGGCAGTTGCAGGTAATGCCCCGTGGCGACCAGCGCCAGCGCGGCGGCAAACCAGCCGGCGCTGGCGTGGCGAGACAAGGCCATGGGACGCCCGTGGCGATGCTCAGGCTACGAATCCTCCTTCCACCGCTCTTGAAGTCGCTGCTGCAGCCGGCGCCAGCGGGCCTGCAGCATCCCTGCCAGGCCCCGATCACGACCGATGTCGGATCATGGAAGCCGGCGGGCACCAGGCTCAAGCGGGCCACCACCCGCAGCCAGTCGATCGGGAAGGGGCTGAGGGAGGCAAGTTGGACCACGATGTGCATCCAGTGACCCGGCCGCCTACCTCGCTAACAGCGCCCGGCTGGGCTGGTTGCTGTTTCCAGAACAGCGGGCTGTGGAGATCTGGCAGCCGGGGGCTGGCCCTGCGGCTCCGGTGGTGATGGAGCGGATCGAGGCGGCCGAGGTGCTGGAAGGGGGCGAACTGCTGCCGGGGCTGCGGCTGGAGCTAGCGGAGATCTGGGAGGGTTAGAACTTCCGTGCCAACGTGCCTGGATCATGGGCTTTGGTTTGCCGTTGTGGTCGCCAGCGGCAAACCCTTCGATCGAGGAGCTCTGCGCCATGGGCGGCTTCACCCTCGAAGACTTCACCCAGAGCGTGGCAATCCGCTCGCTTCCTCCGAGGTAAGCCGCATTCGCGCCCTGCCCCCCCACCGCCTGGAGACCTGGCCGAAGCGCTGCTGGAATTTCGAGCCATGGCCGATCTCCATGCCTGGCTGGCCTGACGGAGATAGGGCATGGCGATCGCCGATCTCGGCCCCGGCCCACCAATTCCTGCCAGTGGGCATGCAGCGCCGGGGGGCAAGGGAGGAGCCAACCAAGGGCTGCACCAGATCGGCGGGGTGTGGTCCAGGAGAGCGGCTTTGTCGACCAAGAGCCACAGGCCCGGGCGGCAGCGTTGGACCCAGCAGCCGCGAGGCAAGGGCCTGCCGGATCGAAAAGCCAGAGGGGGAGCCGGGGCATGGGGCTTCCTGATCACTTGCCAGCCCCAACAAGGCTGGGGATCTGACGATCCAGCCAGCGATGGGCCCAGGACCCGCGCTAGTGGCGGAAGGCGCTGCTGGTGGTCGGCTCCGGCATCGGCAGGGTCAGGCTCTCGAACCAGTTCACCGACCGCTCGATGTCATCGAGCAGGGCGTCCGCCATGTCGCGGCTGAAGCCGGCCCGCACCACGAACCGCAGCACGGCCCTCTCCTGGCAGTCGGCCGGCAGGGTGTAGGCCGGCACTTGCCAACCCCGCTCGCGCAGCTTGTCGGAGAGGTGAAACACGCTCCAGTTCTGCACGGCGGGATCGATCTCCACAGCGAACACCGGCAGTTGACCGAGCGGATGGCTCACCAGCCGCAGGGGCGCCAGATCGCGGAGGCCGTCGGCCAGGTGGCAGGCGATCGCCTCCAGGGTGGCCATGCGGTGGGCGAAGCCGTCGCGGCCAAGGTGCAGGAAGTTGAAGTACTGCGCCACCACCTGGGCGCCGGGGCGGGAGAAGTTCATGCCGATCGTGGGCATCTGACCGCCGAGGTAGTTGACGTTGAAGCGCAGCTCCTCGGGCAGCAGGTCGTCGTGGCGCCAGAGCACCCAGCCCACCCCGGGCAGCACGCCGCCGTATTTGTGGCCGCTGCTGTTGATCGACACCACCCGGCTGAGGCGGAAATCCCAGACCAGATCGGGGGAATTGAACGGCGCCACGAAGCCGCCCGAGGCGGCGTCCACATGGATCGGGATGTCGAGGCCGGTGCGTTCCTGCAGGGCATCGAGCTGCCTGCTCAGCTCTTCGATCGGCTCATAGCTGCCATCGAAGGTGCTGCCCATGATGCCCACCACCCCGATCGTGTGCTCATCGCAGCGGGCTGCAGCCTCCTCGGCGCCGAGCTGGAGACGATCCGCCGTGATCGGCACCAGGCGCGGCTCCACATCGAAATAGGCGCAGAACTTATCCCAGCAGATCTGGGTGTTGGTGCCCATCACCAGGTTGGGGCTGCCGCCCCCCAGGCCCGCCGTGCGGCGCCGCTGGCACCAGTGCCACTTCATCACCAGGCCGCCGAGCATGCAGCCCTCGCTGGAGCCCGTGGTGGAGGTGCCGATGGCCTTGGCGGAATCGGGGGCGTTCCAGAGATCGGCCAGGATGCGCAGGCAGCTCTGCTCCAATTCGGCAGTCTGGGGATATTCGTCCTTGTCGATGATGTTCTTGTCGGCGCATTCCTCCATCAAGCGCCGCGCCTCCGGCTCCATCCAGGTGCCCACGAAGGTGGCCAGGTTGAGGCGGGCGTTGCCATCGAGCATCAGGTGGTCGTGGATGAGCTCGTAGGCGTTCTGGGCATCGAGGCCGCGGGCGGGTAGTGAATCGCGGGGGATCTCGGCAGGCAGGTTGGCGGCGGCCAGGCGGGCGCTGAGTCCGGCGTTGATCCCGAGGTTGCTGGCGCGGCGTTTCGGCGGCGGGGAGCTCGCGGTCATGGCGGGGGGAGGACCAGGGGGCCGGAGGAGTGGAACGGACGGGCGAGCTGGGTGGGGCCGATGAGCTGGTCGAGCTGGACTGGGCCGCGCAACCATCAGCTCATTCAAGGGGCATGAAGGGGCGGCCAGCCGGGCCCAGGAGCACAGGGCAACAGGGCAGGCAAGGTACGAGGCAGGCAAGCAACCCGGAGGCAAGCAGGTTTCGTCCTGCGCCGGCCAGTACCTGTTGGAGGATCGATGGCACTGCCACCGACCCAGCTCCCATCGCCTGACCCCTTGATCCCGATGGACCTCGCCTACCGCCTCCACAGCTTCCTGAGGCCCACGCCACCGGCCCCTGGCGAGGGCCTGCGGCTGGGGATCTGGCAGGGCACCGGCACGGCGGCCACGCCCGAAGCCGTGGCCGAGAACCTCGAACGCCTCGAAACCGTCTGCGGCCTCGCCGCCGCCCAGGGGGTGCAGCTGTTGGCCTTCCCGGAGCTGTACCTGAGCGGCTACATCGTGACCCCGGAGCTGGCCCGGCGCCTGGCCGAGCCGGTGGATGGCCCCAGCCTGCAGCGGGTCGCCGCCGCCGCGCGGCAGCACGGGCTCGCCGTGGCCTGCCCTTACCCTGAGCGGGCCCGGGCGGCCGACGAGGAGCGCTTCTACGACGCCATCGCCCTGTTCGGCCCCGATGGCGCCTTGCTGCGCAACTACCGCAAGACCCATCTCTGGGGTCCCGATGAGAAGCTCTGCTGGAGTCCGGGCTACCTGGTTCCGGAGGAGGGGGAGGCGTTCACGGTGCAGGCGGTGAACGGGATCGGCGTGGGCCTGCTCAATTGCTACGAGGCGGAGTTCCCCGAACTCACCCGGAACCTGGCCCTGCGCGGCGCGAAGCTCGTGCTCATCCCCACCGCCGCCGACACCTGGGCGCTGCTCAGCAATGGCCAGCGCACCGACCGCCCCTACCCCGATGTCTCCCGCACCCTGATCCCCGCCCACGCCTTTGGCAACGACTGCTTCGTGGCCTATGCCAACCGCTGCGGCGAGGAAACGGTGAACGGCACCGTGATGGCGGCCTACCTGGGCAACAGCATCATCTGCGGGCCCCACGGCGATGTGCTGGTGGCCGCCCGCTCCGAACCGACCCTGCTGCTGGCCGACTGCATCCCGGCCGACTACGGCCCCTCCCATCCGGCCGGCACGCGCTACCACGAGGATCTACGGCCCGAGCTCTACGGCTGGGAGCGAGGGAGCTAGGCACCAACGCTGGATTGCACTGGCCCCCGCCCACGACAACCCGCATCCTGTCCATAAGGTGGAAGCCTCATGGCATTTTCGCCGGCGATGGCCACCCCTCCCCTCCCCCCCTCCGAGGACCTGGCCCGCTTCTTCGAGGCGCGCGGCGAACTGGCCAAGCCCTGGACCTGGCACCTGATCCGGCTGGCCAAGATCCGCGAAGCCAAGGACACCATGGACTCCCAGGAGTACCTAGAGCGCGTCCAGGAGGCCCACGCCGACTTGATGCGGCTCGGGGAATTCTGGAAGGGCCGCGAGGAGGAGGTGTTTGGCGGTCGTTATCAGCCCGCCAGCGTGATCGAACCCCTGCCCGGTTCCCCGGAAGACCGTTGATCGGCCGTGCCCGAATCTCCTGCCCCCAGCCTGTCCCGAGCCGTCGATGGCCCTTCACCGGAGAAGAGCATCCACGCCATGGCCCCACTGATCCGCTTCACCCTGCTGGCCCTCTATCTGGCTCTGGTGTTGCCCCTGCCGCTGATGGCCCCCGAAGCACTACGGCCCCTGCTGCTAGCGGCGGTGCCCCTGGGGCTGGTGCTGGTGGTGGCCATCACCAGTGAACGGGTGGAACTCGATAGCAACGGGATCCGGGTGGGCCATCCCATCTGGTGCGCCTGGCTGCTGCGCCGCGGCTGGCAGCTTCCCTGGAGCACGATTCAGTCGCTCACCCCGGTGGGCACCAGCCAAGGAGGCAGGGTGTACTACGTGCGAGATCAAGTGGGTGGGGCGTTCCTGCTACCCCAGCGGGTGGAGCGCTTCGAGGCCTTTCTTGAGCACTTCGCCGTCCGATCCGGACTCGACACTTCAATGGTGGCACGGATCAGTCCACCCTGGACCTACCGGCTGCTGGCCCTGCTCTGCGGCCTGATGCTGGCCGGTGAGGGAATCAGCCTGGCCTTTGCCATGGCCGACCATTGAACCTGAAAACGGCGACCCTGCTGGCTTCAGTAACGCGGGCTCCAGTTGCCACCTCCGCCGCCTCCACCCCAGCTATTGCCGCCATTGCCAGAACCGTTGCCGCCTCCCCAGCCGCCGTTGCCAGCGGGCGGACGGTAGCCCCCGCCTCCCCAGCTGCCGCCTGGGCCTGGGCCATAGCCGTTGCCCACCGTCTCCAGCGAGAGGGTGGTTGTCTTGCCACCAGGACAAACACCGATGCGCTCCAGGGAGATCAGACCGTTGGGGCAGGCATTCAATCTGGTACGACGGCTGGTCTTCTCGCCGCTGCAGTAGCGGTCTTCGCGAACTTCACTGAAGCGTCGATTCTGGCTCAAGCGGTTCACCGCCACCTGCAGGGTTGCCGCCCCCTGCGCCAGACCGATCTTCTGAACACGGTTGCGCACCTGATAGTTGAGAGTATTCGGCCCCGGGGCCACGGTGAGATAGCTGCCTCGCTGTCCCTGGCCTAGGGCGATCGAGAAGGCTTCTGAACTGCGGCGGCGTTCGTCGTATTCGCGATCGGTGTAGCCGCCAGTGGCCAGGTTCTGAAGGATGATGCGCTGGAACGGCGCCGGCGGCACCGCCGCCAAGAACGTCAGACCGCGCAGCTCGGGCTTCTCTTCGCCGGGGCAGTCACCGAAGTAGGTGATCTGCTGCAACTCGACGCGATCAAGGGGTTGGCCCTGCAGCAGCACCATACCGGAGGGGCGAACAGGACCAGCGGGGGGCAGGGACTGGGCAAGCGCGAATCCCAGCAGGTGAGCAAGAACAGCAGCCATGGAACAGTTTTAGAGATGGCAGGGCTTGGCGGCCCCGGGGCGAGGAGGGTCAAACGGGGACCCACAGCAGGGGGTCTGGTCCCGCGCCCCTTAACAGGATTAGCGCAGGATTAGCTCAGGGCCGCGATCCGGGATGGTGAGGCACCATCGGCCAACACCCCGTTGTCGTCCTGATGGGGAAGGGTGTCAAGGCTGAAGCGGTAACCCTGCTGGCGCATGGTTTCAATGCCACCGCCTTCTCCGAGGCCAGCCTGCTCCAGCTTGCGGCGCAGGGTGAGCACCTGGGTGTCCACCGACCGGGGGCCACCACTGAAGGGGGGCCAGGCCATCCGCAGGAGTTCTTGGCGGCTGCGCACCACGCCAGGAGGCATCAGGAGGGCGCAGAGCAGGGCGAACTCCCGAGGGCTAAGTTCGACGGGCTGATCCCGCAGGGTCACTTGGCGGAGGAGCAGATGGACCTCCAGCGGTCCGACGCAGACCCGCTCCTGCAACCCATGGCCGCTGCGGCGCAGCAGCGTGCGGCAACGGGCCGCCAACTCCTCCAGGCCGAAGGGCTTGCGGAGCACATCATCGGCGCCGGCATCGAGTAAAGACACCACTGGCTCAGAGCCGGAGCGGGCCGTGAGCACCATCACCGGACAATGGAGCTGGCCCGCCAGTCGCAGGGCGGAGGTTTCCTCCAACAGTTCGGCGCTCACAAGCAGATCCGGGGATTGCTCCTGGCAGATTTCGATGGCCTCGCGGGCCGTTGCCACCGCTGCCGCCAGATGCCCATCCTGACGAAGACGCTGGGCCAAAACCGTTCGCAGGGTCGCATGGGGATCAACCACAAGAACCCTGCGGGCCTGGCTGCCATTGTCCGTCGACGTGGACTGCACCATGCAGATGGCGAGTTAGCCCTAATGGACACAAAGGTAACCTGATATTAACGGAATACGAAGGATCGAACGCGTATCAGGCGATGCCTTTCAAACCGTCCCCCGGACGGCTTCCCGCCCTGTTTTCGGCTCACAAGCTGGCGCCAAGCGCCAGAATGCCGCCATGGGCCCATGCCCCAAGGAACCGTGCTGCAACATCCCGACGCCATCCGCCACTTTCAGTCGCTCTGCGACGCCTGCCAGGAGCTGTCCAACCGCTTCCACGGCCCCTCTGAACTCCGGCTCTATGCCGACGGGTACCTTCACGCCCTGCGGCGCACCGCCGTGCTTGATCCGCTCTCCCAGCGCCGCCTAGAGGAACTTGTGGACCGCTGGATCATGGATCCCTCCAGCTTTATCGGACCGGACGGCGACCCTCGCACCCTGTTTGAGAGCGAAACGGGCCGCCGTTGAAGTTCGGTCTGCAGGCCTCCGCCGCTGCGGACCTCAGGAGGCCAAAGCCACCGCGAGCTTTTCGCGCAGCTCTCCGGAGTTATACATTTCGATCAGTATGTCTGATCCACCCAGGAATTCCCCCTTCAAGTACACCTGGGGAATCGTAGGCCAGTCGGAGTATTCCTTGATTCCCTGACGGATATCAGGATCGGCTAACACATCAAAGGTCTCGAAGGGCACAGCCAAGGCCGTGAGGATCTGAACCACGTTGTTGCTAAAGCCACACTGAGGCATCAGCTTGTTCCCCTTCATGAACACGTAAACGGGGCTGGTGGCGATCAGATCGTCGATGCGTTGCTGAGTGGTGCTGTCCATGGAGGGAAAGAAGCGAATCGGAACGAAAAGGTGCGTGATGCTGAATCAGACCGGCGTGGAGGTCTGCACGGCCAGAGCGTGGATCGCCTCGCTGGCCAGTTCAAGGCGCAGGGCCCCGTAGACAAGCTGGTGCTGTTTCACCCTGCCCAGTCCATCGAAGGCGGCGGACACCACCCGGACCTGCAGGTGATCGCCACCGCCGGTGAGGTCTTCCACCTCCACTTCGGCATCGGGAAGGGCGCGGCGAATGGCGTCACGAACCTGCTCCGGCTGGACCATGGAAGAGGATTCCAAAAGGCCTGGAAAATCTAGGCGTCACCGGGTGAGGGTGGCTTGAGGGCCACGGGACTCAGCCGCCGGGGGCCACGGCGTTGTAAGGAGTGCTCACGAAACCGATCTCCAGCAGCTGCTGGTAGGCCTTGCGCCCCTGCTCACTGGAGGGGGACATCACCTTCACCACCTCCACCAGCAGCGGCACGGCCACCTCCGGCTGGCTCTGGCGGCGGAACAGGGCGGCCAGGCGCATGTTGGTCTGCACCAGCAGTTCGAGGGCCTGGCGGCTCTTCTCATCCATCTCCCGGGGGATGCGGGCATCCAGACCGCGGAAGGCACCGCTGAGATCGCGGTAGAAGCCCAGCAGCCGGCGGCTGGCATCGCGGGCCTGGTCGTAGTGGCGGCGGGCCTCCGCCAGGTTGCCGGCGGCCACGGCGGCGTCACCGCGGGCCACCAGGGTCTTAACAGCATTGATATCGAAGGCGGTGCCAGTGGCGGCGAGGCTCTTGATGTCCTCCTGGGCCTGGGCATGGGCTGCACCGCCGGTGAGGATCGGCGTGGCGGGCAGCAGCAGGACCAGGGCAGCAGCCCAGCAGGCACTGGCTCGCCGAGGCAGGCGAGGGGAGCTGACGGGGCGGGGGTTGCCCGGAAGGCGGAGAGCGGCAGAGGCGAAAGGCCTGGTCACGGAAGCGCCAAGGGGGGTCTGAACTTTACGAGGAAACACCGAACCCCCCCAGGGGAGGCAGCCAGGCGGCTGGGATGGAATGGCCCGGAGCCGGCCAAAGGAAACACCGGGGCTGCGATAAGGCCTAGGGCAGGGGGCGGCCCACCAGCTCCCGGGCTTCCCGCTCAGCTCGCACCATCGAGGCAGCGAGTTCAGCGGTGAAGGTGGCAGCGGCGGCACGTCCCCCCTGGCTCACCCCTAGCGCTGAGCCGATCCGGACCGCGGCGGTCTGACCGGGCCGCGGAACGGGCTGGCCGTAGGCAATGCCCACCGGCACCACCCGTACATCCACGCCCTGGCCGGCGGCCAGCTGGGCCAACCGGGCCAGGCCCTGATGGAGCCGCAGCGGTTCGTCGTGGCGATGGATGCGTCCTTCGGGGAACATCACCAGCTGCTCCCCCCGCTCCAACAGATTCACCGAAAGCCGCAAGCTGGCCAGGGTGGGACGGCCCTGATCCACCGGAAAGCAGCCCAGCCGCTGCAGCAGCCATCCCTGGGGCCCCGCCATCTCGTCGCGGGTCACCATGAAACGGCAGTCCCGCCCGGTCACACGACGTCCGGCCGCATGGGGCAGCAGCAGGGCGTCCCAACGGGCCCGGTGGGTTGGCGCCAGCAGAACCGCACCAGAGCGGGGCAGATGCTCGCGACCCCGCACCATCACCTGGGAGAAGAAACCAGGCAGGGCCACGTCCTGGGTGAGCACCATGGCGAGTGGTGCCAGCCAGGGGCTGACGCCGTTGCAGACACTGCGCTCACGGGCCGCAATCAACGCGCCACCGGCACCGCCTTCGATCGGCGCACCGGAAAGCCCCGCCGCCTCCAGGGAGCTGGTGCTGACGGCAGACACCGTTGACTCGATGGCCGGGCCCTCGACCGCCATGGGAGAAGGAAGGATGGATGGGATCCACCGTGAAACTAAGGGCCTAACCAGGGTCCCGCAGCACCACCGCGGGCAGTTGGCCCGTCGGCCGATACGGTTTGCCCACCCGTTCTCCCCTGCCCGAGCAGGTGCGGTTGCATGGCCAGCCTTGGCGTGAACATCGATCACATCGCCAACGTGCGCCAGGCGCGCCGCAGCGTGGAACCCGACCCCGTGACCCATGCCCTGCTGGCCGAACTCGGCGGCGCCGACGGCATCACGGTGCACCTGCGGGAAGACCGTCGCCACATTCAGGACCGGGATGTGGAACTGCTCCGCCAGACCGTGCGCACCCGGCTGAACCTGGAGATGGCGGCCACCGCCGAGATGGAGGCGATCGCCCTGCGCATCCGCCCCGACATGGTGACCCTCGTGCCCGAACGCCGCCAGGAGGTGACCACCGAAGGAGGACTGGATGTGGCCTCCCAGGTGGCAGAGCTGGGCGGGATCGTGGAGCGGCTCCAGGGGGCGGGGATCGGTGTGAGCCTGTTCGTGGATCCGGTGGCCCAACAGCTCGATGCCAGCTGCGCTACCGGTGCCCGCTGGGTGGAACTGCACACCGGCCGCTATGCCGAGGCCAGCTGGCAGGAGCAGCCCACGGAACTGGAGCGGCTGGTCGGCGGCTGCGCCATCGCCCGCCAGCTGGGGCTGCGGGTGAATGCCGGCCACGGACTCACCTACGCCAACGTGGAACCGGTGGCCGCGATCGAAGGGATGGAGGAACTGAACATCGGCCACACGATCGTGGCCCGCGCCCTGGCGGTGGGTCTGCAGGCTGCGGTCCGCGAGATGCGGGCGCTGATTCAGAATCCCCGCCGCGACCCCCTGTTCGGCAGCCGATTTCCATGAGCACCTACCACTTCATCGCCGCCAGCGAGGCCTTCCTCACCGTGGAGGAGCCCCTGGAGGAGGTGCTGCGCGAGCGGGTGCGCAATTACGGCGAACAAGGCAAGGCGATCGATTTCTGGCTGGTGCGGCGACCTCTCTTCCTGGAGGCCCCGGAGCTCGCCGCCGCCGCCGGCTCGGTGCCGCGGCCGGCGGCGGCGGTGGTCTCCACCGATGAAAAGTTCATCACATTTATGAAGCTGCGGCTGGAGTTCGTGGCCCGGGGCCAATTTGAGGCACCCTCAGCCACCATCCCCGACGCCCTGGCCGGGGCAGCCTGAGACCCCTCAGAACAGCCCGAAGAACCGTTTGCGACCCGCTTCGCCCGCTTCAGCATCGGCGGGGTCAGGAAGGGAACGGGCTGGACGCCCCTGGCCGCCATCCTGGTGGTAGCGAGGTTTGTTGTCGCCGATGGTGAGCAGGGCCTCCTTGTTCTTCCACCAGATCCAGTCACGGATCGGAGGGGTCTGCAGCAGGTCGCGGCGGGTGAGGCCCAGCCCCAGCTTGCGCGAGGCATCCAACAGCACCTCCACCATGCCGTCGCCATCAGAGCAGCGGGCCAGGGCTTCATTGGTGCGTTTGGCACCATTGAGGGCCTTCACCAGCAGCGCCACCCGCTGGCCCACCGGCAGCGTCGCTGGATCCATGCGCACCCCCCTCACTGCCGGCACCGTATCAGCGTTGTTTCCACCCGGGGGCCCAAGCGCAGCGACCGCAGAGCCGGGATCTGCCGGGATCCGCCGGTCGCCAAGACCACACGGTGGAGTGACGGGGCTGACAGATCGGGGGGGAACGGGCAAGACTGGCAGCGAAGCATCGTTCCGATGACCCCCCTTTCCAGTCCGCCACACCACTGGGTGATCGGGGACATTCACGGTTGCGCCGAGGCCCTCACCGCCCTGGTCGCCAAGCTGCCAGCGGCCGACCGTCTGATCTTTTGTGGTGATCTGATCAATCGGGGCCCCCACATCGAAACGGCCATGGATCTGGCCTGGGAGCACGTGGAGCGGGGCCGGGCCGTGTGGCTGCGGGGCAACCACGAGGCTGCGCTGCTGGCCGATCTGCGTCGTGGTGACTGGCGGACTCTGGTGGGCTGCGACACCTACCGCCAGCTCGGCGACCAGGGCTGCCGGGCCTGGCAGGAACGCCTGGAGGGCCTGCCCCTGGCCTACTGGGGAGATGGCTGGGTGGCCACCCACGCCGGCTTCGATCCGCTTACATGGCGGCCCCACCTTTCGATCCGGCTTGCCTTCTGGCAGGCCTACGACGGCCGCTTCGGCACGGTGGTGGTGGGCCACACCCCCGGCCCCGGGGTGCGCCGCATCGGTTACGGCGAATCCATCGTGCTGATCGACACCGGAGCCTGCTATGGCGGCCAACTCACCGCCTACTGCCCGGAAACCGGCCGCACGGAGAAGGTGGATGGACCGAGAGTGCCATCGTTCCCACCTCGGCGGCTCAGCGCGATCCGTTGACCTCGCGGCCATGGCCGAGACCCGTTCGCCGGCGGCATCGGAGGGCAGAGAGTCTGAAGGAGATCATCGGCCGTGCTGACCCTCCACCGCAGCAACCGGGCCGAGGTTCTGGCTGAACTGCTCGGAACGCTGCTGCGCCTCTCACCCCCCGATCCCTTCATGCCGGTGGAGGTGGTGGTCAACACCTGGCCCACCAGCCGCTGGCTGGGTGAACGGCTGGCAATGGAACTGGGCGGTGTGGCGGCCAACCTGCGTTTTCCCTTCCCTGGCACTCACCTGCGCGGAATCGTGGATGGGATTCTGGCGGATACCGACCACGAAGCGGACCCGGAAGCCGCCTGTGAGCCCCCCAGAGAGCCGCCAAGCGGGAACCACGAGGGCATCGACCCCTGGCGGGCCGAACGGCTGGTGTGGACCGTGCTGCCCCTGCTGCCGGTGGTGGCGGCCGCCGCCGAGGGGGAACCCCTGCGGCGCTGGCTGCGGGAACGGGATCCCACCCGCCAACTGCGCCTCGACACCTGGACCCTCGCGCGCGCAATCGCCGACGCCTTCGACGATTACGCCCTCTATCGCCCCGACCTGCTGCGGGCTTGGGATGCCGAGCAGAACCAGGAGACTGGGGCCGATACTCTGCCCGCCAGCCAGCTCTGGCAGCCCCTCCTCTACCGGGAGCTGCGCCGGCGGCTGGGGCGGGAACCCTTCAGCCTGCGGGTGGAACGGGCGATCGAGCGGCTGCGGCACCTACCGCCGGATCCGGCGCTGCCGCCCCTACGACTCTTCGGCCTGAGCAGCCTGGCCCCGGTGCAGGTGCGCCTGCTGCAGGCCCTCAGTGGCCGCCAGCCGGTGGACCTCTACCTGCTCACCCCCTGTCCGGACCTCTGGGAACGCTGCTCCGCCCGCCGGCTTCGCCTCAGTGATTCCCTCGCCCTGGCCGATCCCCTCGACACCGACTGGCTGCTGCAGGCGCCGCCCCTGGAGGCCCGCTTCGGACGGCTCGGGGCCGAATTCCAGCAGCTGCTGGAGGGCACCGGTGAGGTGCAGTTCGGTGCCTGGAGGGAGGACGATCTGTTTCTGCGCTCCACCACGACCCCGGAGCCGGATGCTCCCCCCCTGCTCCACCAGCTCCAGGATCAGCTGGCCGCAGGGGCCATCCCGGGGGGGATGCACTGGGACGAAGCTGACCACTCCCTGGAATTCCACGCCTGCCCCGGTGCATTCCGGCAGGTGCAGATCGTTCGCGACAGGCTGCTGCAATTGATGGCCGCCGACCCCAGCCTGGAGCCCCGCGACATCCTGGTGATGACCCCCCAGGTGGATCTGCTCGCGCCCTTGGTGGGCGCCGTGTTCGGCGACAGCGAGGCCACCGGCGTGGCCCTGCCCTGGCGGCTTACGGACCGAAGCCAGCAGGCCGAAGGAGGGATCGGCCGCTGCCTCTTGGCCCTGCTGCAGCTCGGTGGAGCCCGGCTCACGGCCTCGGGTCTGGAGGGGGTGCTGGCCTGCGGCGCCCTCCTGGAGCGCTTCCAGCTCACGGCGGAGGAGGCTGGCCGGCTCCACGAACTGCTGCAGCGCACTGGATTCCGCTGGGGGCTCGACGGCCGAGATCGCGGCGGCGACCCCACCCATTCCCTCGGCTGGACAATCGACCGGTTGCTGCTGGGGCTGGTGCTCCCCGCCAACGCCGGACTGGCGCCCGGCATCGAAGCCCCCACCGCGCCAGCCGCCAGCGGCGCTCCACTGGAGCTCAGCGGCCGCTGGCTTCACCTGCTCACCAGGCTGCGCCACTGGTTGAGGGAGCTGGGTCAGCCAGCGACCCCCGGGGCCTGGGCGGAACGGCTGCGCCTCCTCCTCGCCGACCTCTTCGGCGATGGCGGGAGCTCCGCCACCGAACTGCCCGAGCTGCTCGCCGCCCTTGAGAGCTGGCGGGAGCTGGCGGGGGAATCGCCCCTGCAACTGGAGGCGCCGGTGGCTGCGGCGGTGCTGCAGGAAGCCCTGGCGGCCGGGAGCGGACGCTTTGGCCATCGCAGCGGGGCGCTCACGATCAGCGCCCTCGAACCGATGCGGGCCATCCCCCACCGCGTGATCGTGCTGATGGGCCTGGATGCCGGGGTGTTTCCCCGCGCCGGGGTGCGACCCGGCTTCCATCTGCTGGAACAGCGCCGCCGCCTGGGGGATCCCAACCCCGCGGACCAGGATCGCTATGTGCTCCTGGAGGCCCTGCTCTCGGCCCGCAGCCACCTCCTGATCACCTGGAACTGCCGCGACGACCGCCGCGGCGAGGCACTCGAGCCGGCGGCCCCGGTGCGCCAGTGGCTCGACTGGCTCGGCGCGAATCTGGCCCTGGCCGCTCGGGACGGCGCTGGATGCTCGGCCGACCCATGGATTCCGAGACTTGTGGTGAACCACGCCGCCAGTCCGCTGGAGCGGGCCAATTTCCTGCCCAAGGGCGGTCGCCCTCCGGCCAGCTGCGACCGGCGCCAACTGGCGGCCCGCCGTCTGCTCGACCAACCGGGGGCACAGGGAACCGCACCCCTGCTGCGGCGCCCCATGCCCGCCGGCCCCGGAAGCGACACCGCCCCCGCCGCCGAACCGTTTGAGGACCTGCGTGCCTGGTTGATGGCCCCCCAACGGCAGTGGCTAAGGGATCTGGGACTGCGAGCCTCGGAGTGGGAGCGCAGCCCAGAAGATCTCGAGGCCCTCAGCCTGGGGGAGCGGGAACGTTCAAGCCTGCTGCGCAGCCTTGGGATCGGCGACGCCACCGCCCAGCAGGACATCGACTGGCTGGAGCGGTGCCGCGGCCAGGGGCTCCTGCCCCCGGGCAGCGCCGCCACCCTGGAGGCCCGCCACCTGGACACGCGCCGCCGGGACCTCCAAGGCCAGGCCGCAGCCCTCGGAGCGCCCTGGCAAGGGGAGGTGGTCAGGGGAGCCTGGCGCAGCACGCAACGCTGGCAGGGGGACTCGGTGCTGGTGACGCACTGGGCCAGGGGAGGTCCAATCCAGCTGCTGGATCTGTGGCTCCAGTTGGTTCTCGCCGCGGCCGCCGGCCGGAGCCACGACCATCTCCCAGGGCGCGGCGTGCTGCTGGCCCGGGACAAGGGTGATCGGATCGCTGCCACCACCTTGATCGCCCCGGATCCGGAGGCGGCCCGGCGTGAGCTGGAGCGGCTGGCTGCCCTTCGTGATCATTGGCGTGAAGTGTGCTGGCCTGTGCCGCCGCGAACAGGCTGGAGCTGGTGGGAACAAGAGCGGGCTGGCGCCTCCGGCCTGGCGGCGGCCCAAAGGGAGTGGGAGGGAGGTCACCAAAGCCGCGGCGAGCGGGAGCAGCCCGAAATGGAGGCCTGCTTCGGAGGGGAGCTGCCGGTGGCGGACCTGCTGGAGAGTCCGTTCGCGGCGTTGGCCCAGGAGCTGTTCGAACCGATCCAGGCGGCCCTGGAGCCGAAGAAGAAGGCGCGGGGACAACGCTGATGGCCCGCTTCGACGCCAATCGCTTTCCCCTCACCCCGGGCGTGCACCTGCTCGAGGCCAGCGCCGGCACCGGCAAGACCTTCGCCCTGGCCCATCTGGTGCTGCGCCTGGTAGCCGAGAGGGGCTGGTCCCTGCGGGAGCTGCTGGTGGTGACCTACACCGAGGCCGCCGCTGCGGAGTTGCGGGATCGGATCGCCACCCGGCTGCAGGCGGCCCTGACGGCGCTGGAAAACCAGGCCCCCGGCGACCCCGCGTCCCCCCTGGAGCCCCCTGCGGTGGATGCCACCCTCACGGCCTGGCTGGAGAAGCTGAGGTCGGAGAAGGCCGCTCAGGGGCCGGCGCTGCTGCGCGGCCGCCTGCTGCTGGCCCTTGAAGAGCTGAGCGGCGCCGACATCACCACGATCCACGGCTTCTGCCGCCGCACCCTGCAACGCCAGGCCCTGGAGGCCGGCTGTGCGCCGGAACTGCAGATCGAAACCGAGAGCGACGGCCTGATGGCCCAGGTCGTTCACGACTACTGGCAACAGCAGGTGCTGCCCTTGCCTGTGCACCTGGTGGCGGGCCTGCTGGACGCCCGGATCGACCCCGATTTAATCGAGACCCTGCTCACCACGCTCGATGGCGATCCGGCCCTGAGGCTCGAGCCGCTGCCGACCGGCTTGAGCACGGAGACGCCCCTGGGCGAGCTCCTACCGGCAATCGTTTGCCAGCGCTGGGAGGGATTTCTGGCCCAGTGGCGGGAGCGGGGGGAAGCCCTGGAGGCAGAACTCCGCACCGCAGCCGCCGACTGGAAAGCTGCGGCTGTCAAGGGGGCCCCCGCTCCGGATACAAAGCCTTACTCGGAGCGTCCCCGCACGGACCGGGTCGCCGTGCTGAACGGCTGGATCTACGAGCAGCCCCAGGAGGGGGACTACGAAGCAGTGCGGGATCAGAAGCTGCTCAGCGGATACTTCCACCCGGGCACCTTCTGCCGCATCGCCCGCAAGCTGGAGGGGAAACAACCACAGCGCCTGCCCCAGGAACCCCTGCTGCGGGCCGTGGCGGCGCTGCTGGAGGGTCCGGCCGAGCTGGTGCTGCTCCACGCCTGCCACTGGGGCCGCGCCGAGCTGGTGCGCCGGCGGGAGCGGCGGGGAATGACCACCTTCTCCGAGCTGCTTGAGCGGCTCGATCCGGGACTGGACGACGGCGTGGCCAGCCCGCTGCTGGAGGCGGTGGCACGGCGCTATCGCGCCACCCTTGTGGATGAGTTTCAGGACACCGACCCGATCCAGTGGCGCATCCTGCGGCGGGCCTTCGGCCAGGGCCTCCATCCCCTGGTGCTGGTGGGCGATCCCAAGCAGGCGATCTACCGCTTCCGCGGCGGCGACCTCGACACCTACCGCGCCGCCAGTCGCCAGGCTGGCGAACCCTGGGAGCTGGTGGAGAACCACCGCTCCACCGAGGCGCTGGTTGAGGGCTTCAACGGCCTGATGGCGCCCGGCCTGCGGCGCTCGCAGCTGGCAGTGCCCGCCGTGAACGCCAGGGCCAACCGCCAGGGGCCCCAGGGGCCGCCGATCGATCTGCTCTGGCTCGGGCCTGAGCCAGCCGGCGACCCGAATCTCCCGAGTCGCACCGACCTGGAGACCCGGCTGCCAGCCTGGATCGCCAGCACGGTGGAAGAGCTGCTCGCCGCGGGGCTGCGGGTGGTCGACAAGGGAACGGAACGCACCCTGGAGGCCGCTGATTACTGCCTGCTGGTGAGTCATCACCGCCAGGCGGAGCAACTGCGCCAGGCCCTGGAGCGCCGTGGCATTGCCAGCCGGCTGGTGAGCAAGGCGGATGTGTTCGATACCCCAGCGGCCACAGGCCTGCAGCGCTTCCTCGATGCCCTGGCCGATCCGGCCGACCCCAACCGGCTGCGGCTGCTGGCCGCCTCCCCCCTCCAGGGCTGGAGCCCCGAGCGGATCGCGACCACCGATTCAGCCGGCTGGAGCTCCCTGGCCGGCCGGCTGGATGGCCTTGCCCGCCAGCTGCCGCGCCGGGGCCTGCTGGGGGTGCTCGCCGACTGGCTGGGGGCCGACACCCTGGCGCGCCTGGCCTGGGGCGGTCGGCTACTGGCGGACCTGCAGCAGGTGGCCCAGCTGGTGCAGGAGCGCCTCCATAGCGAGCAGCTGGGGGCCGCAGCCGCGGCCGACTGGCTGCGCCGGCTGCGGCTAGCGGAGGACCGGGTGGTGCCGGAGGAGCACCAGGCCCACAGCGACCGGGCTGATGGGGCGGTGGCGGTGGTCACGATCCACCGCAGCAAAGGCCTGGAATTCCCGCTGGTGATCTGCCCCTACCTGTGGGAATCCGCCTCGGGAGGGGGACGCGGTCCGGGCCGGATCGGCCGCCGCTGGCATCCTCCGGGCGTCGACGGACCCCACCTTGATCTGCACCTGAACAGCGGCTGGGGCCCGGGCTACGAGGCGGATCGGCAACAACGGCTCGCAGAAGAGCAGGAGCGGGAGCGGTTGGCCTATGTGGCCCTCACCCGGGCGCGCCACCGGCTGGTGCTGGCCTGGGGCCCGGCCCGGGATCAGCAGTGCAACCCCCTCTTCCCGTGGCTGTTCGCCGATGAAGCGCTGCCGGAGCTGGACGACGACAGCCTGGCCACCATCGCGCCGGCGCTGTGGCGGGAAAGACTGGAGCAAGCCATCAGCGAACGGGCCCTGCCGATCCGCCTGCTCGATCCCCCACCAGCCCCCACCGAGCCGCCATGGCGATCAACTCCCCCGCCGCATCAGGAGCTGGTCGCCGGGCCGGTGCCCCGGCGCCGCCTCGACAGCCGCTGGGGCCGCAGCAGCTACACCAGCTGGACCCAGGCCAGTCACGCGGCCCTGGCGCCGGCGGCCCTGGAGGAGGGACGTGACACCCTGGATCCGGACGCCCCTGCGGAGGAAGGCGGCGGGATACCCCTGGATGGGAAGCCCGTTGCACATGATTCCCCGCCGGCACAGGCCGGGAGGAGCCAGAACGGCTCCAGCGCTAAACAGCTGAGCAGTGCAGAAACCGGGGCCGGGGGAACACCCGGGCTCCAGCCAGCGCCAGAAGCGGAGAACCAGAGTGGAGACAACAGCACGATGGCTTGGCCCGACCAAGGCCCCCTGGCCGCCTTCCCCCGCGGTGCCGCCGCCGGCGACTGCCTGCATCGCATCCTGGAACGCCTCGAACTCACCAGCCGGCTCCAGGCAGCCCCGGAGGCCACGGAGCTGGCGGAGCGGGAGCTGCGTCGGGCCGGCCTGGAGCGGGAATCGCCGGATGGGCTGCTGGAGGGTCTCGAGCGGATGCGCACCACCCCTTTTGGCGGGCCGCTGCAGGGGCTGCGGGTGGCGGATCTGCCGGCCTCCCGCCGCCTGCACGAGATGAATTTCGACCTCACCCTGGAGCGGGTGCGCGCCGCCGATCTGGCCACCGCCTTCGCCAATCACCCAGGCGGCCTGTTCGGCGCCGACTACGCCGCCAGCCTTGCCCAACTTCCGATCGACAGCAGCGGCTTCCTAACCGGCTCGATCGACCTGGTGTTCCGAGCCGATCCGGAAGCGGCGGGGGGTGACGGGCGCTGGTGGGTGGCCGACTGGAAGAGCAACTGGCTGGGTCAGCGCGATGACGATGGCCAGCCCTTGGCCTGCGGTCCCCGCCATTACAGCCGGGCAGCGATGGCCGCCCTGATGGCAGCAAGCCACTACCCGCTCCAGGCCCATCTCTACCTAGTGGCCCTGCACCGCTACCTGGGCTGGCGCCTGCGCGGCTATGACCCCCTGTTGCATCTGGGGGGATACGCCTACGTGTTCCTGCGGGGAACGCCGGGGCCCGCGGGGGAAGCGGCCCTGCCCGGGTCGGTGCCGGGGATGGTGGTGGAGCGGCCGCCGCTGGGGAGGATCCTGGCGCTGGATCAGGCCCTGGGCGGCGGGTCGGGCGCGGCGGGGAGGCCATCCTGATGGCGCCCAAACGCCGGCAGCGGGAACAGCCCGCCTGGCTGGACCCCCTCCAGAGCGCCCTGGTGGAGGCCCTGCCCCGCCTCTACGGCGCAACGGCAAGCCCCGTCCTGGCGGTCCTGGTCGCCGACCTGGTGGCTGCCCTGGAACAGGGGCGGCTTTCCATTCCCCTGCCGCCGGAGCTGGCAGCGGATGCGCTCGCCGCCACGTCGTTATGCCGTGATCCCGACGGTCCCCTGGTGATCGAGGCCGACCAGCTGAGCTGGCGCCGCTGGCACGACCTTCGCGAATCGGTGCTTTCAGCCCTGCTGGAGCGGGTGCGACCCCTGGACACCGCAGACCCCACCCCAGCGCCCCTTGCTCCAGCGGGGCAGGCCCGAGACACCACAACCCCAATCCCGGGCAGCTCCGGTGGCCTAACGGCCACCGCAACCACCGATGCTCGCCAGTTCCAGGCCGTCGAGGCGGTGCAGACCCATCGGCTGGTGTTGCTCCAGGGCGGGCCCGGCACCGGCAAGACGAGCACGGTGGCCCGCATGCTCGCCGCAGTGCTGGAGAGGGATCCCGCCACCCGCGTCCAGCTGGCCGCCCCCACCGGCAAGGCCGCCGCCCGCCTGCGGGCCGCCACCGGCGGCCGCCATCCCTGCGGCACCCTGCACCGCCTGCTGGAGAGCCGCGGCGACCATTTCGCCCGCAACCGCCACCATCCCCTCCCCCTGGATCTGCTGGTGGTGGATGAGGTTTCGATGGTGGATCTAGCCCTGATGGCGGCGCTGCTCGAGGCCCTCCCCGCCAGCGCCCGGCTGGTGCTGGTGGGCGATCCGGCCCAGCTGCCGCCGATCGCCCCCGGGGCCGTGCTGCTGGATCTGCAGCAGCCGGATCTGCAGGGCTGCCTGGGGGACGCCGCCATCACCCTCACCACCACATACCGCAACAACGGCGCCATCGCGGCCGTGGCCACCGCCCTGCGCGACGCCGCCGCCCCCCCGGCTCACGGCGGAGGGATCGCCCCCCCGGCGTCTGATAGCGGTGTCGCCCCCCTGCCGCTGATCCAGCCCCTGCTGGAGGGTCTGGGGCCGAACGACAACCTTGCCTGGCACCAGGAGATCGGCGGCCGCCTGCCCGCCGGGGTGCTCACCAGGCTGCGGAGCCAGCTCGCTGCCCTGGCGGAGAAGGCGGCACGGTGCCACCCGGCGGAACCCGATGGCTGGCAGGCCCTGCTGGCCGAACGGGACCGCCTGCTGGTGCTCTCCCCGGTGCGCCGAGGCCCCTGGGGAGTGGACGCGATCCACCGGGCCTTGCTCGGCGAAACCGCTTCGGGCCCTGCTGCCTTCTGGCCCGAGGGCCTGCCGGTGCTCTGCACTCGCAACCTGCCGGAGCTGGGCCTGGCCAACGGTGATGTGGGGGTTCTGGTGGGCAGAGCGGACAGCGACGACCGCCGGATCCTCTTCGGAGGGGAGAAGCCGCTATGGGTTCACCCAGCCCAGCTGGCCGGCGCAGCCGAACCGGCCTTGGTGCTCACGGTGCACAAGGCCCAGGGGAGCGAAGCCGCGGAGGTGATCGTGCTGCTGGGCGATGCCGAGCCGGATGGGCGCCTGCTCTACACCGCCCTCACCCGAGCCCGGGATCGGGCCGAGCTGATCACGCCGAGCTGATCGCCCCGAGCTGGTTGTGGGGTGCTGATGATTGTCGCCAAGGCCGGATCCAATCTTGCGGCGCCGCAACGCACTGGCCAGACTCAGCTGCAGGCAAGGCCCAGCGGCCTTTTCGATGTCCATCCCCGCCTTCACCCCCGCAAACGGCTCCCCCGGCGACCACGAGCCCTTCGGCTGCCCGGCGCCAACCCTGCGGGTTGAGCGCCCCTGGGGATGGTTCGAGACCCTGATCGACGCGCGCCCGGCAAGCCCACCGGACGGTGGAGGCAGCTATGCCGTCAAGAGGCTGTGGATCTCCCCCCGCTGCCGGATCAGCCTGCAGCGGCATCACCACCGCAGCGAGCACTGGGTAGTGGTGTCCGGTTATGGGGAGCTGGAGTGCGGGGATCGGCCCATTGCGGCCCAGCCGGGAACAACGCTCTTTGTGCCGGTCGGGGCCATCCATCGCGCCAGCGCCGGAGCCGAAGGGCTGATGATCGTGGAGGTGCAGCGGGGCGATGAACTCCGGGAGGACGACATCGAGCGTGTTGAGGATGATTACGGCAGGGTGGTATGTTGTTAAAACAACCTTTGAACAAAGGCAAGGCGGCGGGAGTCCGGGCAGGCATCGGTCTATCCGGAACTCACCATTGGGTCGCTGCCGGCCTGCGGATGAAGGATTCACCCAGGCTCCATTTTGACCCAGACCCTTGAAGGAGGCACCGCAATCGGTGCCCCAAACTCCGCTGCGACCACGTTCGCTGCCGAATTCGAGACCACCGTCAGCGAAGCTGATTTGGTCATTCCCAACGACTGCTGTGACGACCAACACGGCGAACGGGCCGAGGCTGCAGTCTCCGAACCGTCCCCTGTCCTTGCCGAGCAGGACCCATCCCTGATCCAGGCAGAGTCCCTGCAAACCCTTCCCGCGGAGCCGGAAACACCGGAAGCCGCGGACCACTCCCTTCCCGCTCCAGGCTTCGCCGGCTTCGGTCTGGCTCAGGAGCTGCTTGAGGGCCTAGATGCCCTGGGCTTCCGCGAACCCTCGCCGATCCAGAAGGCCGCCATCCCCGAGCTGCTGCTCGGCCGCGACCTGGTGGGCCAGGCCCAGACCGGCACTGGCAAGACGGCGGCCTTCGGCCTGCCCCTGCTGGAGCGCCTCGACCTCAACCAGCGCACCCCCCAGGTCTTGGTGCTCACTCCAACCCGCGAGCTCGCCCTACAGGTCGCCGAGGCGATCACCTCCTACGCCACCCGGCTGCGGGGTGTGAAGGTGCTGGCTATCTACGGCGGCGCCGATTTTCGCGACCAGATCCAGCAGCTGCGCCGTGGCGTGCACATCGTGGTGGGCACGCCCGGCCGGGTAATGGACCACATGCGCCAGTCCACCCTCGACCTCTCGGGCCTGCGCTCCCTAGTGCTCGATGAGGCCGATGAGATGCTCCGCATGGGCTTCATCGACGACGTGGAGTGGGTGCTCGAACAACTGCCCACCGAACGGCAAGTGGTGCTGTTCTCCGCCACCATGCCGTCTGAGATCCGGCGCATCTCCCAGAAATATCTTCGCGATCCCGCCGAGATCACCATCCGCACCAAGGCCGCTGATGGCCGCCGCATCCGGCAGCGCTATTTGATGGTGAATGCACCCCAGAAGATCGAAGCCCTCGAACGGGTGCTCGAAGCCGAGCGCAGTGAAGGCACGATCATCTTCGCCCGCACCAAAGCGATCACCCTCACGGTGGCCGAATCGCTCGAACAGCACGGCTACGAGGTGGCGGTGCTCAACGGCGATGTGCCTCAAAACCTGCGGGAGCGCACGATCGAGCGCCTGCGCGATGGCCGGGTGGATGTACTCGTTGCCACCGACGTGGCCGCCCGGGGTCTTGATGTGGAACGCATCAGCCTGGTGATCAACTACGACATCCCCTTCGACGGCGAGGCCTACGTCCACCGCATCGGCCGCACCGGTCGGGCCGGCCGCAACGGCGACGCCATCCTTTTCCTCACCCCCCGGGAGCGCCGCTTCCTCGGGGGGCTGGAGCGGGCCACCGGCCAGCCGATCGAGCCGATGGAAGTGCCCTCCAACGCCACGATCAACCAGCACCGCCTCGACCTGATGCGCCAGCGCCTCACGGAGCGGCTTGAAAGCCCCAGTGGCAGCGATGAGGAGCGTGCCCTGATGGCGGAGATCCTGCATCGGGTGACCCAGGAGCAGAACTGCAGCGGCGAGGCGCTAGCCCTGGCCGCCCTGCAGCTGAGCCTGCGCGGCAAGCCGCTGCTGCTGGAGGGTCAGGAGAACTGGGCGACACCGCGCAATCCCCGCGACCGCGACCGCCTGCGTGATGGCGAGCGAGGGCGGCCCGGCGACCGCTCACCCCGCGGCGGCGGTGGCACCGAGCCGGCCGATGGCCCGCCGGAAGCCCACATGGAGCGTTTTCGCATTGAGGTGGGCTGGCGCGATCGGGTGAAGCCCGGCAACATCGTGGGTGCTATCGCCAATGAGGCTGGTCTGAACGGCCGTTCGATTGGTCGGATCCGGATCTTCGACAGCCACAGCACCGTGGATCTCCCACGAGGCATGCCCGACGACGTGTTCAACGGTCTGCGGAGCCTGAAGGTGATGAATAGAGAGCTGAAGATTTCGCGGTTGCCCGCCTGACCCCCATCCTCCAACCCAGGGCCCCATCCAGACGACGCCCGACGATCACGATGAAACCCGCCCTCCTACCCCTGGTCTTGACGGTTGCCCTGGGCATGACCCCAGCAGCACCTGCCCGTGCGGACGGACTGGGGGACATCGTGAAGGCGGTCTGCCTGTCAGCCTTCGAGAACGAAATGAGTCAGGTCGGCAAGGTGCCCCCGGCCGGTATGGCCACCTATGCATGCACCTGCGTCGAGCAGCGGATTCGGACAGGCAGTGGCATTGAGGCTGCCCGCTCCCATTGCCGGCAGGCCACCGCCGAGCGGTTCCCGATCTAAAGAAACCCGGGGCAGGGGCCCCGGATCTTCAGGTGATGGGGGCCCTTGATCGGGCGATGCGGGGGATGGGCGGAGGGATTCAGGAGTAAATCTCACTCACTGCTGCGGTGCTCACCAGCGTGAGATCGGCCGAGGCAAGGCTCTCGATCGAAGCGATCAGCGCCGACTGCACTTCCAGGTTTTCACTGCAGATCAGGGTCTGCAGGAGGTCAAACCGGTCCTGGGGGGCCAGTTCGCCGTCTTCGCACCAGGCGAGGCTCCAGGGGACTGGAATCTTGGTCATGGCGGGACCGCGCTTGGGATCGCGGGAGATCAGAGTTTGCTGACAATGAAGCATTTCGCCGCTCAAGGCCAGTCTTCTTCACAATCGCTCCCTCGCCGCCGCGGGCTTCCGCCCCCCGCAGCGCCCAGGTGAGGTGGGTGGGTCCAAGTTGTAAGCTTGGATCGATTCCAAGGCGTTCAGGCTTCCCTTCGGCACGCTCAGCCGGCTGCGACCCCACAGGGCGCGACCTCTTCCAAGGCTCCGACCTCCGGTCTTCTCCGTTCACTGGCTTTCCCCGGGTATCCCAGCATCAGACGAATCAGTTCCAGGCTTTTCAGTGAATGACCATCTACGTCGGCAACCTCTCGTTCCAGGCTGAACGCGAAGACCTGCTTGATCTTTTCGGCCAGTACGGCGAAGTCCGTCAGTGCAGCCTCCCCCTCGACCGCGAAACCGGCCGCAAGCGTGGCTTCGCCTTCGTGGAGCTCGCCGACGATGCCGCCGAGCAGAAAGCCATCGATGACCTCCAGGACGTCGAATGGATGGGTCGCATGATCCGCGTCAACAAGGCCACTCCCCGTGAAGGCGGTGGTGGTGGTGGTGGTGGTGGCCGCGGCGGTTATGGCGGTGGCGGCGGTGGTCGCTCCGGCGGCGGCGGCTATGGCGGCGGCGGCGGCGGCCGCTCCGGTGGTGGCGGTGGCTACGGCGGCGGCGGCGCTAGTGCCGGGGGCGGCGGTGGCGGCTACGGCGGTGGCGGTGGCGGTGGCGGTGGGAACCGCTGGTGATCCAGTCCCCCAGTTGAGATCCTCGGCACCTGGGCTGCAGCGGCTGATCAGGCTGCTACGGCCCCATCGCCGCAGCATTGTTCTAGCGGCCTGCTGCTCAGTTCTCAACAAGCTCTTCGATCTCGCTCCACCGGTGCTGATCGGCCTAGCGGTCGATGTGGTGGTGAAGCGCAATGGTTCCTGGCTAGCGGGCTTTGGCGTGCCTTCGGTGCCAGGCCAACTCGCCGTTCTCGCCATCGTGTCGTTCCTGGTCTGGAGCGCCGAATCCCTATTCGAGTACCTCTACGCCCTGCTCTGGCGCAACATCGCCCAGACTGTGCAGCACGAATTGCGGCTTGAGGGCTACGACCACCTCCAGCATCTTGAGATGGCCTTCTTTGAGGCCGGCAGCAGCGGTCGCCTGATGGCCGTGCTCAACGACGACATCAACCAACTCGAGCGCTTCCTCGACCACGGCGCCAATGAAATTCTCCAGCTGATCACCACCGTGCTGGCCGTGGGTGCCGCGATGGTGTGGTTATCGCCAGGGGTGGCTGGGGTGGCCTTCCTGCCGATTCCGGTGATTCTCTGGGGCTCCCTGCAGTTCCAGCACCGGCTGGCGCCCCGCTATCGCGAGGTGAGAGAGAAGGCCGGCGATGTGGCGAGCCTGCTGGCCAACAACCTGGGGGGCATGCTTACGATCAAGAGCTATGCCGCCGAGGCCTGGGAAAAGCAGCGATTGGAGAAAGAAAGTGAGGCCTACCGGCTCAGCAATCGCCGAGCTATTCGCGTCTCTGCCGCCTTCATCCCCCTGATCCGGTTCGCGATCCTCTTCGCCTTCCTGGCGATCCTGGTGATCGGCGGACTGCAGGCCTGGCAGGGCGTGATCGCCGTGGGCAGCTACAGCTTTTTGGTGTTCATCACCCAGCGCCTGCTCTGGCCGCTCACCACCCTCGGCCGCACCCTCGACGACTACCAGAGGTGCATGGCCTCCACCGACCGGGTGGTGGGGCTGCTTGACACACCCATTGCGATTGCCAGTGGTCAAAGGGCTCTGCCGCTTGAGGCCGTGAAGGGAACGATCGAATTCGACGATGTGGGCTTTGCCTATGGGGGGCGCCTGCCGATCCTGGAGCACTTCAACCTCCACGTACCCGCCGGCAGCACCGTGGGAATCGTTGGCGCCACCGGTTCAGGCAAGAGCACGATCGTGAAGCTTCTGTTGCGCCTCTACGAGGTGCAGCAGGGCCGTATTCTCCTCGACGGCCAGCCGATCACCGCGCTGCGCCTGGAGGATCTGCGCCGGGCGATCGGTCTGGTCAGCCAAGAGGTGTTCCTCTTCCACGGCACGGTGGCCGAGAACATCGCCTACGGCAGTTTCCAGGCGCCACGGTTCGCCATCGAGCGGGCTGCGGCCCAAGCGGAAGCGGCTGATTTCATCGAAGCACTGCCCCAGAGCTACGACACCGTCGTGGGCGAGCGGGGACAGCGCCTCTCCGGCGGGCAGCGGCAGCGCATCGCCCTGGCTCGGGCCCTGCTCAAAAATCCCCCGGTTCTGATCCTCGATGAGGCCACCGCCGCGGTGGACAACGAAACCGAGGCGGCCATCCAGCGTTCCCTGCAGGAGATCACCCGCCACCGCACCACCCTGGTGATCGCCCACCGTCTGAGCACCGTCCGCCATGCCGACCGGATCGTGGTGCTGGACCGGGGGCGTGTGGTGGAAAGCGGCCGGCACGGGGAACTGCTGGCTCGCCAGGGCCCCTATGCGGCCCTCTGGCGGGTGCAAAGTGGACTGCTACCCGGCGAAGTGCTGCAGCCGTGAAAACCCAGGGTCCGGTACTGATCGCCATCGCTGTGGGTCTAGGCCTCGGCCTGGCCTTGGCAGCGCCGTTGACCGCCCTGCTCCGCAGCGACGCCACGAAAGGGGAGGAAGGCCGGCAACCGATGGTCAATCCCTTCGCCGGCTGGGTGGAGGGGAACGGCGAGGATCTGCTGGTGCTGGGCACCGATGAGGGAGGCGGCAACACCGATGTGATCAGCTTGGTGCGGATCGAGGGGGGCGTCACCCGAGTCCGCCAGATTCCTCGCGATTCCTATCTCGAGACGGAGCGCTGGGGGCCGATCAAGATCAATGCGCTCTTTAGCCTCGGCGGCGAGGAGGCGTTGAAGCGGGAGCTCTCCCAGCGCATGGGTAACCCGATTCGACACCATCTGATCGTGAATCTCGCCGCCCTGCGGCACCTGGCCGATCTGGTGGGGGGCATCGAGGTGACCGTGCCGAAACGCCTCTACTACGTGGATAACAGCCAGGGCTTAATGATCGACCTGCAGCCGGGCCGGCAGACCCTCAAGGGCCGCCAACTGGAAGGATTCCTACGTTTCCGCCACGATGAGAGCGGCGACATTGGGCGCCTCGAGCGCCAGCAACAGGCTTTACAGGGTCTTTTCCACAAGCTGGGACGTCCCGAAAGCATGGTGCGTCTGCCCTCGCTTCTGATGGCCACGAGCAAGGAGATCCGCACGGACCTTGGACCGATGGAGCTGGGAGGGCTGATGACCGCCATAGGATCGACACGGCTGGAGACGGAGCGCCTGCAGGGCCATCCCTTCGACCGCAACGGCATCAGCTACTGGGACACAGACTGGCCAGTGCCCCAGGAGCACGCCGGACTCTCCTCCTCCGAGCCCGGTTCAGGGCGAGGGCCAGTGCGGCCACTCGCCGGCATCGGGAGGGAGAAGCCCCGGGTTCAGGGCTTCCGCTTCCTGTACTAGTTCCGGCTGGGGAGCTACGCCCCGACCCGTTGGGGGGTCAGCGGCGTTAAAGGGCCCAGGCGAAGTTCAGCCGCTAAGGGTCGCCCTCCGGCCCCCCGGGCCTTCGGTTTCGATGGAAGGGATGATCCGAAAGGGTGACGAGCGCCAGGAGCAGGGCCAGCAGGGCCAGCACCGGGCTGGAGGCCGCCACCGTGATGCCGAGGGCGGCAGTGAACCAGATCGAGGCGGCGCTGCTCAGGCCCCGCACATCATGGGGAAGATCAGCGGAGGTGGCAGGAGAGGGCGTCATGATCTCGCCGGCGCCGAGGAAGCCCACACCAGCGGCCACCCCCGTGATGGGCACGGTTGAGCCCCACCGCCAGGCCGCACAGCACCGCCAGTCCCATGCGCAGCAGAGCCTCCAGATCGGGCACGGGGGAGAGCCCGCCCCTCAGCCGTGTCCCGATCTCAGCAGGGCCGATCCCAGCCGCATCGAACATCAGCTCACCCGATGACGCGCCACCGCGCCGACCAGCCGGTCCGCCAGTGTCTCCGCCAGGGACGGCACCACGGCAAAGGCGCCGCTGAAACCGGAGAACATACAGAGTCCTGGTGCATTGTCCACCGGCCCGACCAAGGGTGATCCCCCGAGGCAGAAGGACACCGGCACCTGGCGGTAGGTGCCCGGCAGGAATGCCAGCTGCGGATCGAGCTCCTGCAGGCCCGCCCGCAGCCGGGCCTCCATGGTGGCTGGATCGGGCGGCAGGCCAGGATCGGGATGGGGCCCCACCAGGGTGATCTGGCCCATCAGGATCCGATCCCCGGAGAGAGCCAGGCCCGCGTCCACGATCCAGCGCTCCCCCACCAGCGATGCAGCACCGGCCTCCAAGGGCGGTCGCCGCAGGCGCAGCGGCTGCACGATCCGTCCCTGCAGCACCTGCTGCAGCCAGGGATCGTGGCGTTGCTCGTTGTCCAGGGCTGAGGGATCGAGCTCGATCACCCCGGCCCAGCTGTAGCGCAGCCGCTCCGGCAGATCCGGCCAGAGGTTGCGGTTGGCGGCCCCGGCGGCCAGCACCAGCTGCGGAGCCACCGACGGACGGCCGAGGGCCCCGCCTGCATGACCCACACCGATAAGGTCCCCATCGCCACCGATGGCCCACCATCCCCCACCCGGACAAGGCTCGATCCGGGAAACGGTTCCCTGCCAGCGGCTGACCCCGGCCCGCTCGAGGGCGCCCGGCAGGGCCGCCGCCAGGGTGGGCGCATCGACGCGAGCAAACGGAAACGGGGCGGTGGGCAGCGCTTGTAGCCAGACGGGGAGAAGCCGGCGGGGCCCAGGCCAGCCATGAAGCACCAGGCGGGAGCGTCGCAGGCCCAGGGGGCCATGCCATTGCTCCAGCTGACGCCAGGAGCTCAGCGCTGAAGCCGGCAGGCTGCCGTAGCTCAGCACGGTGGCGGAAGGGTAGACCGATCCCACCAACCAAACGCTCCGTCCTCGGCGGGCCAGAGCCAGGGCGAGCAGGGAACCGGCCAGGCCGGCCCCCACCACCACGAATGAGGGGTTACGGCCCTGCTGCTGGTTCACGGGAACAGACCAGGGCTCAGATCAGCAGGTTGAAGGAGGTGATCACACGCCCGAAGAGCTCCTTCACCCTGGGCCAACGCAGTTCGTTGGTGCTGGCGGCGAAGGTGTAGAGGCGGCCCCGATCCACCACGGCGGTAGCCAGCTCATGGCGGTCGCGGTCGGCCAGATGCACGGTGTATTCCAGGTCGTAGAAGGTGTGGCCCTCCTGCTGGCGTTCGCGGGCCTCCACGAGTTCAGCTTGGCGACCGCTGCCTTCCGGCGCGATCACCTCACGGCGCAGCTTCTCACCCACCGCCACGGCGCTGCCCAGATCGCTCAGATCCCGGTCGGCGGCCAGCTCGGACACCACCAGGCTGAGGGTTTCATCGCTGTTGATCAGGTCGTGGAACACCACCTGGGGCCCGTTGCTCACCTGCACCCGCGTCCAGCCGGTGGGATAGAGGAAGGCGTAGCGCCCATCGGGGCTCTGGTAGGAATTGAGACCCGCCGCCAAGGCGCTGCAGCCCACCAGCACCAGGGCCAACAGCACTCCCGCCAGCAGCGAGGGCCAGCGAGGGGATTGGCGAACGGTAGTGAGCAGCATGGGAACGACGCGGTGCTGGGGCGCATTCTGGCCTGGGCGCTGGCGGGGCCGGGTTTGGCGGCGGCGGTGCCCGCCTCAGGGCGCCTAGATTCCGCCTAGATGCGCCCGAGCCCTGAGCGGTTTCACCCGACCCCTGGCACGGCTGATCGACCAGTTCGAGCGGCTGCCTGGCATCGGTCCGCGCACCGCCCAGCGGCTGGCGCTCCACCTGCTGCGCCAGCCCGAGGAGCAAGTACGTGTGTTCGCCGACGCCCTGCTGGCGGCCCGCGCCCAGGTGGGCCAATGCCGCAGCTGCTTCCACCTCTCGGCCGAAGCGGAATGTGAGATCTGCCGCGACGAGGAACGGGGCAACGGCCAGATCTGCGTGGTGGCCGACTCCCGCGACCTGCTGGCGATGGAGCGCACCCGCGAGTACCGCGGCCGGTACCACGTATTGGGCGGCGTGATTTCGCCGATGGATGGCATCGGTCCGGAATCGCTGCAGATCCAGCCGCTGGTGGAGCGGGTCGACCGGGAGAACGCCAGCGAGGTGATCCTGGCCCTCACCCCCAGCGTCGAGGGCGACACCACCAGCCTCTACCTGGCCCGGCTGCTGAAGCCCTTCACCACGGTCACCCGCATCGCCTACGGGCTGCCGGTGGGCAGTGAGCTGGAATACGCCGATCAGGTGACCCTGGCCCGGGCCTTCGAGGGCCGCCGCAGGATGGAGTGAAGCGCACCATGAGCCAACGTCCGACCCGCTACAGCGCTATCCCGCCGGCCGAACGGCTGCCGGAGTGGATCCGCGCACCGATCGGCAACGCCTCCGCGCTCGAAACCGTGCAGGGGGTGGTGAAGCAGCAGCGCCTGCACACGATCTGCGAGGAGGGCCGCTGCCCCAACCGCGGCGAGTGCTATGCCGCCGGCACCGCCACCTTCCTGCTGGGCGGGCCGGTCTGCACCCGCAGTTGCGCCTTCTGCCAGGTGGAGAAGGGGGAGGCACCGGTGCCCTTCGATGCAGGCGAAGCCGAACGGGTGGCCGAAGCGGTTGAGACCCTCGATCTGCGCTATGTGGTGCTCACCGCCGTCGCCCGCGACGACCTGGCCGACCATGGCGCTGCTCTATTCACGGGCACGATGGCAGCGATCCGGGCCCGCAATCCCCTGATCGCCATCGAAGTGCTCACTCCCGATTTCTGGGGCGGCCACCGCGAGGAAGGGGAGGGCCGCGCCGCCCAGCGCCAACGGCTGGCCGCGGTGCTGGCGGCCGAACCGGTGTGCTTCAACCACAACCTCGAAACGGTGCAGCGGCTGCAGGGTGAGGTGCGCCGCGGCGCCACCTATGCCCGTTCGTTAGCGCTGCTGGCGGCAGCCCGGGAGCTGGCGCCCACGATCCCCACCAAGTCCGGCCTGATGCTCGGCCTGGGCGAAAGCGAGGAGGAAGTGGTGGCCGCCCTCAGGGATCTGCGGACGGTGGACTGCCAGCGCCTCACCCTCGGCCAGTACCTGCGGCCCTCCCTGGCCCACATCCCGGTGGCCCGTTACTGGACCCCCGCCGACTTCGAGCGCCTCGCTGCCATCGCCCGGGAGCTGGGTTTTGTCCAGGTGCGCAGTGGCCCCCTGGTGCGCAGCAGTTACCACGCGGCCGACCATGACTGAAGGCCGTTGGCCCGGTTCAACACTTGCGGGCTGCGTACACCTTACCCCTGTCACGATGACAGGCTTGAACCACTTCCACAAGTGCTCCGATTGCCTTCTCAAAAAAGAAAGCCTCCGCCAAAGACAGCAGCACTGTTAAGTGCTACATGCTCTTAGGCGAAAGCCTGGGTTAATGCCAGCAGAACGTTCTTCTGTTAAAGATCGAAGAAGTTATGCTGGCATAGTCTGAATTGCCTAGCAGTAAAGCCTAGGCGACTTTGTCCTGATTCGCTGGAGGCTGCTCATCGCTGCTGCGATCACGCAACGCTTCAAAGTTGCGCAGGGAGGCGAGGTGATGGCAGATCAGCTCATAGGCTCCGCTGCGCACCAGCTCCACAATGGCATCGGAAGAAAGTGTCGCCAAACGGGAACGGTCCGCCGTGAAGAAACCGGTAAGCGACAACTGCTTGCCATCCGGAAGGGTGACATCCACCTTCTTGCGCTCAAGCAGATTGAGATCCTTGAGCTGTTTGCAAATAGCCTGGGTGCGCTGAAATTCAGATTGGTACTGGCTCAGAAACTCAAGCACGCGATCGGTGTACTCGCTGGGTTTTCCATCCTCACCAATCAGCGCAGGGCCTTCGCCATCCTGGTTGAAACCGGGGTAGCTTTCATCGATGCAGAGGTAGAAAGACTCACCATCTTCAGAACGGGAAAACACGAAGGGATAGCGACGAACGAAGGCAGGGATGTACTTGCCCTCCCAGCTACCATCTGAGCCGATGAACACATTCTCGGATTTACGCATCCCTAGCAGAAGCATGGGCATCACGGCTTCTTCGTCGCCAGCGAAGACGATCGGAAAATCAGAGGAAGCGTTGAGAAACTCCACCGCCATCAGCGGCACGGCATTCACCTTATTGGCAAAAGAGTAGTCCTTCAGTTCGCGCACATGCCAGTCGCGGTGGCGCTCTGACGAGATAGGCGCAACATCATTGTAGAAAAGAAGCTGGCTGGTCATTTAGTCAAAAATAAAGCACGTAGTCAACGCTACACCATCCCCGAACCCAAGACCAAAGGCAACGCTGCGTTGCGATAAACCAAGGCGACCGAGGCTGTCTGGCATAACCGATACAAAACCCCACAATGGGGCCTGCTAAAAATTATGGTGCGCAGCGCCGTGATGGCATGCATCGTCGGCCCTGATCGGCTGAAATCCCGCCCGCCGCACCAGAGTGCGGCCCGTTATCGCAGAGGGGCCAACGACCGAACATCATGGCCTCGGTAGCGGTGGTCACCTTGGTCAACGGCCACATCAGTCTTCCAGCAGATCAAGCATCCCCATGAACCAGCAGAGCCACCAGCCCTCGTTGCTGCACCGCATCGCCCGGGTGCTGCTGTGCCTGGTGTTCATCCATGCCGTGATCGGCAAACTGACGGGCTTTGCCGGCGTGGCCGGCGCCATCGCCGCCAAGGGACTGCCAGTGGCTCCGCTGCTCCTGCTGATGGCCCTAGCTCTGATGGCGGTGGGTTCGGCTCTCGTGATCACTGGCTGGAAAGCCCGACTCGGAGCCGTGCTGCTGCTGGTGTTCCTGGTGCCCACCACCGTGCTGTTTCACGGTGATCTGGCAGACAAGGTGGAGCGAATTCAGCTGTTCAAGAACCTCGCGATCATGGGCGGCCTGCTGCTGGTGGCCGACCAGGACAGCAAAGGCTGAACGGGGGGAGGTCCCAAGGGCGCGGGGCGGGCTCAACGGTGTCATCGCGTAGTTGAAGGGCGGCGGCTGGGCCGGCGTTGCAGGGCACGGCGAGCCACAGCAGCCACCGGAGCCTGCGGCCGGAATGGGAGGCCGCAGGCTCGCATGCCACCGGACCCCGCTGCTGCAACAGAACGTCACAGACGGGACGCATGCGCATCTGAGGTCCTTGCCGTCACCGCCGCTACCAAGGCGGAAGCAGGTGGCCAGCTGCTATTGAACAGTTGCCATTGATTGTCGGAGAACGGCCCCCCGGGGGGCAGCACCGGTTCGACCCACGGCCAGGGGAAGGCGCGCCTAGCAGGGGGTGCATGCGGAGCTCGAGCGGCGGGTGATGGGCAGCTGGCTAGCCCCTGAAGGTGAGACACCGGCGAGCGCGCCAGCTGCAAGAGCGAGCGGATCTCTACATCCTGGTTGGTGTTGTCGCGGTCGAAGTTGCCCAGCTTGACGCTCGACCAGCCTTTTGGGCAGCCATCGAGGGACACCACCCGGTTGCCTTGAAACGAAGACACGATCCGCTCGCCCGGTAGCGACTGTTACAACAAACCGGTGCCGACATCGCCGTCAACCCGCCAAAATCAGCCCCCGAGATGGTCCCTAGCTGCCCACTACGGAGGTGGTAAACCGACCGCGGCTGCGCCGCCGTGGGAGGCCCCGGCGGGGCTGGCCTGAAGCAGGGGCCAAGGAGTAACTGGCGGGTGGGGGAGATCGACCGGCTGCCAACGGCGCTCCAGCCCATGTTGCCCTACACTACAAAACTGGATCACCTCAAGCTCTTGGAAAACACTGAATATAATCAATACCATTACGGATTCAACGGGGATCCTTCGACTGACCCCAACTGGTGGTCTCCCTACCGAATCGACGCAACTAGTCTTGCAGCTGATAGCTTATCAACCGCCATACGCACCCCATCCATTTTTGGCAATGACGCAGAAGCAGAAGACTGGCAGACAACATCACTCGCACCAAGATCCTATTTAGACAATATAACATTTCTGGATTTTAACCAACCCCCGCCATCAGTCGCAAAACGACAACCGGTATTTGCATATAGTAGCATTCAGTCGGACATTGAACGCATAAATCTTGCCTCTTATGGTGGTGAATCTTCCTGGACAGAATCGGTTGGCCCACTGATCGATCCGATTACGGGTGGATCAGCCTCATTGTTTGGCATTCCTGGAGGAGGCGTTGAAGCTACAACGACGCCAGTAACTTCAGATCATTTCAATGAATATCCATCACTAAGTGGCTCAAGCAAGGAGAGTCAATTTACCCTGAGCACCACTCACCTTAACGTAGAGACACTTGATCCCCTTGTTCAAGAGGCTAAAAGTCGTTGGGATGGTTTGCTCGCCTCTAACAGCGCTGACCTGGATAAGTTTAGTTACCAGATAAAAGATCTTCCAAATGACGCTCTAGCTCAGATCCAAGGCCATGTCATTACCATTGATGATGATGCTGCTGGCCATGGTTGGTATATCGATAGCACTGCTAACTCCGATTCAGAATATCAAGTAACAGATCAATCGAATCTTTTAAAGGCATCCAAGGATAGCGCTGCCTGGGGCAGGATCGATCTGCTCACAACCGTGATGCACGAAATTGGTCATGGCCTTGGCTTTGACCATAATGATCAACACAATAAAGGCTTGATGGCCGACACCCTGTTGCCCGGACAGCGGTGGCTCCTTAGCAAGGAGGGCTTAGACGTTAACGATCAAATATCAAGAGATGAAATAGAATATCTCAGACCAGCTACCTCTCCCATTCCCGCGGGCTTGCCTGCTGAAATTCAGGCCATCTTGACCGATTTATGCGCAATCATAGAGTTTGACTATAGTACAGCTACTGAATTTTTACACTATAATTACATATCAGCCGACTCCTACGAACTCTCCGGCAAAGGTTTACTTTTAATCAGTGGCGATGATGGCCTTACGTTTTCGTCCGTAGAGGGAAGCTTTGCTCTAAAGCGTGACACGATCTCCGATTATACCAATTATGGCGGAGTCAACGTTGGCTCAGGTGCAAAACGGCTTGCATTTGAGCTGTACACCTCCGTTGATTCATCAGGCAATGGAGTTGAAGCGGCTGGCAATCTTGAATTGATCCAAATTACCAATGACCAAGACGAGTCGTGGATTGGCCTGGAAGCCACTGACCTGACGCTAAGCCTTGATGTAGATCTGCTATCGCTGTCGATCAACGACGGCACAGCTACTTTTAATACATATAAGCAGGGCACAAGTACTACTCAAAAAGGTAAAATTGATTGGAATTCAGGCAATGACGGCGAAGTCTTTATTGACAGTGGTTATTCCGTTAATATTCATACTATCGATGCCGAAACCGACCTCATAGTCAGTGGTCGAGCGACGATCGATGCCGTAGATCTATTGACCGTTGAGGGTAGTTTTGCCTTAAAGCGTGAGCAGTTAACCACGACAGATGCCCGCTATGAGTCGCAGTTTGGCAATGCAACGCTGCTAAGCCTGGAACTGAACGCCTCAATCGATGCGGCAACGGGACTTGGCGCCG
>Ga0315905_10000235_pt1 | contig 60168 bp, 40 predicted proteins | sample LakEriMetagenome_5_FD_203522 | JGI IMG/M metagenome (GOLD analysis project Ga0315905, IMG submission 203522) | Freshwater fungal communities from buoy surface, Lake Erie, Ohio, United States - Buoy 4 MA121 | ecosystem: Environmental > Aquatic > Freshwater > Lake | place: USA: Lake Erie, Ohio...
ATGAGGAGGTGCCGCCGGACAACAACGCCGGGGAGAGGGGGATCCGCCCCGCCGTCCTGATCCGGAAGAACAGCTACGCGAATGGCAGCGAGAAAGGTGCCCAAACCCAGGCCATCTTCATGACCATCCTCCGCACCCTCAAAATGCGTGGGCACAACCCGCTGCAGGTTCTGGTGGATGCTTTGAAGTCTTACGTACGATCAGGGCAACTGCCGCCTTTGCTAACAAAAGTCACGGCAATTGGTTGAATGGTTACCAATTTTCCAATTTTTGTCGCCGGGTATAGAAGAACGGTTATTTAATGGCGGGGAAAAAACTTTTAACAAAGGATGAGATAATCATGAAAAGGAACGAAGGTACAAACAGTCTGATCACAAGGAATGTTTTCCTGATGGGGGCCTTTTCATTAGTTGGGCTGACATTCATTTCCACGAACCAGGTTTATGCCTCGCCGCAGCCGACAACGATTACTGTGGACACGCCGACCCCAGGTGTGAAAATCAGGTTGGTCTGTTTAACCAGAAAAATAATTATTCCGCCAGCAACTACTACTTGGAGGCGGTTGACAAACAAAAACCAAGCGAATTTTGATTTAACCCCTTGGTATCAAGTCAAATTGCCAAAACCAGATGTGTGGATTATGCAGTACTGGAATGGAAGATTTTGGGTTACTTGGGTCGATAACTTTAACAATAGTCAGATTTTAATGAACATGGGTTCTCGTAGATCTCTTGTGATTCGGAAAATTTGATCACTAGCAATTTTGGAAATAGAAGTGCAAGTGGAAATCGAGAACTCGTTTTCCACTTGCACCCATTTTAAGTTTGGTAACTGTATAGAAATGACCTGTCCCCCTAAAGCAAAAGGCTAGAAAGGGTTAAAAAACCTCTATCCCCGCCTTTACTTGCCAGGCTGGTAAGTTTTTTCCGTTTTCAAACATTCCTTTTATTCTTATCCGATTATTCCCCGGTGGTGTAATGGTAGCACCACAGTCTTTGGAACGGTTGGTCAAGGTTCGAATCCATGCTGGGGAAATAGGGCGAGGGATTGCTGAATGGCCGACAACCCACAAGAGAGGCTTCTGGCTGTGGCTTCCCTGATCGCGGGGAAGGCACGGACCTCAGGCGGGCGCGCCTATATTGTCGGTGGCTGGTGCCGGGACCGAATTCTTGGCCAAACTTCTCCCGACATCGACATGGAATGGTTTGGGACCAGCCCCGAACAGGTGGCGGCTTGCCTGACAAGCCTGGACTACCAGGTGATTGTTCCATCTCAGCCAGGCATGGTGCCTTTCAAAGTGATTTTGGGTTCTGATGGCTTCATTGATATCACGCTCCCGATGTGCGCGGAGAATACGGACTCTGGGGAAGAAAAGCTGGTTCTGAATCCTTCTCTCCCTGTTGAAAAAGCCGCCTTGAGGCGCGATTTCACCTGCAATGCCATCTACCACGATCCCTTAGACCAATCTTGGCAGGATCCTTTGGGAGGAATTGCTGATACCCAGGGTGGCCTGCTGAGGTTGGTGCCGGGTCTGGATGGCCAATCCATGAATGAGACCATTCCCCTGCGTGCTTGCCGTCTGGCTGGCCAGTTGGGGTTTGGTTTGGATGAGTTTGCCGAGTCGGCTATTCGGCAAACGGTGGCTCGTGGTTGTTTGGGACGCCTGGATCCGGTTCTCAAAACCAAAGAGATTGTCAAGCTGCTGACCGGATGCGAAAAGCCCTCCATGGGTATCCGTCTGGCGGATGAATTGGGCGTGCTGCAGGCACTCTTTCCGGAAATCGCGGCTTTGAAGGAGGTGCCGCAAAACCCGGTTCACCATCCGGAGGGATCCGCCTATGAGCACACCCTGCTGGTGGTGGACGCGGCTGCTGGGATGGCCCGTGAACTTGAACGGGAAGACGCCGTGAAGTTGATGCTGGCGGCGCTATTCCATGATGTGGGGAAATTGACCACCACGAAGGTCCGTCAGGAACCGGATGGGCTCAAGATTTCCTCGCATGGCCATGAGGTGGAAAGTGTGGCCATTGCCAGACGGTATTTCCAAGGACTGGATTTTTCCCACAGGACCAGGATGCAGGTCAACAAGCTGGTGGTCAACCATATGAAGCCAATGGAGTTGGCCAAGCGGTCGAAGGAGAACCAGGCTGTTTTCGACAACCTGGTCCGCCAGTTGGTCCGCGCCGTGTATCCGGCTGATTTCTCGGTTTTCCTCAGGTTATGCCGGGCGGACCAAAGGGGCCGGGCCAATCATGATGTTGAGGCCCGGGAATTGGCCTTGCTTGGGCCCATTGAGGATTCCATTCGCCGGAACGGTTTTCTTGAAAGGCCCAACCACAGGCTAATGAGTGGAAAATCCCTTAGGGATTTGGGATTTCATGAAGATTCGTTCGATTTCGGAGCCATGATCACCGCGGTGGAAGCCCAGCGCGACAAGGGTGCCATCCGTACCACGGATGATGCGTCCAGGTATCTGCTGATTCATTTTGGGATGTCACGGTCTGGAATTGCCGAGACCCTTCTGGATACACCTGCCAAAAAAGCGATTTTTTACAAGGCACTTCGTGGGGAAATTATTGAGGGCAGGATAAAAACCTTTGGGGAAATTCAAAGTTGGGCGGCGACAAAGTAGTATAAGGATTACATTCGCTTATAGTTATAGCCGCTCAACGGGACCTAAATTTGGAGTATCTGAAGATGCAGCAGGTTGTCTTCATAGATGTGGATGACACATTGATTCGATCTTATGGATCTAAGCGTATTCCGATGTGCTCGGTAGTTGAATTAGTTCGACGGCTAAAGGTGCAGGGATATCAGCTTTTCTGTTGGAGTTCCGGAGGTGCGGACTATTGCAAACAATCGGCAGAGGAGCTTGGAATTGCTGACTGTTTTGAAGGGTTTATTCCAAAACCAAATTACTATATTGATGATCAACCAGTTCACGACTGGAAACTTTGCACACATCTTTTTCCATTACAAGCAGATCAGGCATTGCAGGCTGTTTAAGATAAAATTATGACCTTTCTTTCAATGTTAATTAAGGGTGATTGGAAGCCGATTCCAAACTGCCCGGAACGGTATGTCCTTCGGGGAGTTTCTCCCAATTTAAGCATTAGTGAATTACTTGGCCAAAACATTACAATCTACCAATTTAATACGCCTTTAGCCAAGGATCCTGTATTCGTTGCTTGTATTGAGGGAGGCGGAATGATTTCCTACCTTCGATCAGGCGGAAAATGGGTTCATACGCTTTGTAATGATGATGGGTTTAAACGAAAGCTTCAACAAATTAAGATTAACCTAGTTAGATAACATAAATACGCTTCAAAAATTCAGTAGGCCAGTATGGGTTTGCCAGGCAAGTGAGTAAAAAATTAAAAATCTTTCGTATGAAAATACTTCAGGGCAATAAAAAACTAATGAGAAGATCCAAGATTTAGGGCCATGAGGGTTGGGGATTTTTTTTCCTTGGCTGACTAATGGTTGCATAAGAAGGCTCAATCCACTTTCCTGCCCAGCACCACTCGAAATCCCAGTGCCCAGGTTTTGCCGTTTTCGTTGGTAGTGAAGGTGGCGCCTGCACGGCCATGTTCTGGAGGGGAGCCCCAGCTCCCTCCCTTGATGACATGGTCCGACACGCCAACAGGGCGGTCCTTGGGAATGTGGGTGTCGGAGCACCATTCCGCCACATTGCCGTGCATGTCGAACAGGCCCAACCGGTTCGGGCCAAAACTGCCTGTGGGCTTGGGCCGGCCCGTAGGATCACCCAGGTTGGCAGCCTCCCGGGTGATCTCTTTGGATGGGGTGAAGCCGTAGTAATCGAGCAGGTCTTCGTCCTGGCCCATCAAGTGGCCACCCCGGCAGGCGAATTCCCATTCGATTTCCGTCGGCAGCCGGTATTCCCAACCAGGGTTGGGCTCCTGGGCGTTTAGCCTGGCAATGTAGGCCATGGCCTCCTTCCAGGATACATTTTCCACCGGTAACCGGGCGAGGGTGGCGTCGGGCAAACCGGCGACCATTGTTGCCCCTTCGCCCTTGCGGCTGAAGTGACTGGGTTGTTCACCGGTGATCTTGGACCACTGGTCCTGTGTCACTTCGCGATTGCCGATGTAATACTCGGATTGGATCTCAACCGGCTTACGGAACTTGTCTCCTCCGGTTCCACCCAGACGAAAACGGCCGGTTTTTACCAGCACCAGATCCATGCCCACCGTGTTGGTGAAACGGTCTGGCGCTCGATTCCCCGATGGCCTCAACGACGGGGCCGGGGGTGGGTTGGTGTTGGTAGAAGGTGGAGAAGTACCAACGCCTGTTGGAGTGGTGGGGGGAATTGCTTTTGACTCGGAATTACGGGGAGATTGGGCGACGGCGGTGCTGTTATCTTGTTTGTCTGATTCGCTGGAAGGCTTTTTCCGCAATAAGAACATTCCCAATCCAACCAGGATGAGCACCATCAGTGCGATGCCGCCGGCCATCCAGGGCCATGGGTTGGAAGAAGGCGATTTGCGTTTTCGGTTTTTACGGGCGGAACCACCTTCCAAGATTTTCGATTCAGGGAACCGAAGGACGCCGCTTTCGGCGGCAACGGGACTTGGAAGGCGGATACCGGATCCTGCGGCTGCCTGTGCCGGGGCAGGACCTTGGGCGTTGCGGACCGACTTTTCAACTTCCAGCCACAATGCCAAGGCCGCTTGCCCGTCGGCTGGCCTTTCGCCCGGGTCTTTGCTCATCAGCCGCTCGATGAAGGCGCCCAACTCTGCGGGAAGCTCGGGCCGGATGGAGAGCACCGGCTGGGGCCGGTGGTTGCAAACTGCCGACAGCGTGGGCAACAGACTGTCGCGGTGGAAGGGGCTGGAATCGGTGGCGAGGTGGTAAAGCACTGTGCCAGCGCTGAAAAGATCGGCCCGGCAGTCGACCTCCTTGCCGTTTGCCTGTTCGGGCGCCATGTAGGCTGGAGTGCCCATGATGGCGCCATCCATTGTCAGCTTCTGTTCGGACCCGGTGTCGCGAGTCAGGCCGAAGTCGAGCACCTTCACGCGGCCGGATTTCTGGTCCACCCACAGATTGGCCGGTTTGATATCGCGGTGGATCAGCCCTTTTTCGTGTGCGGCTGCAAGGCCGCGCAACAGGTCGCGCCCCACCCGGCAGATGGCTCCCACAGTAGCCGTTTTCTTGTGCTTGGTGATCCAGTCATCGAGTGTCATTCCGTCGAGGAATTCCATCGCGATAAAGGGGATGCCACGGTCCTCGCCGACCTGGTGGATGGTGACGACGCATTCGCTCTGGATGCCCGCCGCTGCTCTCGCCTCGCGCAGCAACCGGTCGCGGGCCAGGGGCGTTGCCGCAATGGCAGGCCGCATCACCTTGAGGGCGACCAGACGCTTGAGACCGGTGTCTTCGGCTTTAAAGACGAAGCCCATCGCCCCCTGCCCGATCAGGGACAGGATGCGGTATCCGCCGAGACTGGCCAGGTCGCCAGCCACCAGAGGCGGCCTTAGGAAACTCCAGTCGTCCTTCGGATCGTTCCCGGGGGGCATTGGGGATACCTTGAACTTCAAGAGACTTGCGCTTAACCAGGGCGGATTGTCCCCAGGCAGCTTTTTTAATCATTTCAAGGTATCATGCCGGAAAAGAATCGGAAGGGGGCTGGTTGGAAAAGGTAAAGTCCATCAAGGGAATTACCCACCCGGATTCCTCGTTGCAGAATTGTGAAATACGTGGATAGCCAGGAGAACGATGGTTCCCAGCATCAAGTTAATTGCCAATTGAGTATCCAACAGAAACAGAATGCCGGTTTGATCATGGAAGGAATTCATGTGGCTGCCCTCTTTTAGTAAATCCGTTTGTCCAATTTGAAATCACATGTCGGGCAATTTTGGCGACAGAAAATAGGTTTTCACCCGAACCGAGAGCCGCCTAAAACGGAAATATCTGCTCTGACAGAAAGAATGTTCCAATTCAAATTAGTTGTCGGAACCATGTAAAATTGCTTGGATTGACTTGGCTACTTTCAAATAATGGTTGCCATCAGTCCGCAAGAATCGAAGTGGTTGTATCTGTTACCCATTTCCTGATTTTGCCTGTCCAGATGTCGTTCCAAAGAAACAGGCAAACCATGGCGCCCATTGCCAATAAAACCACATTAATGATCGCTTCGCTTCCATGTTCACCACGATGAAACCTAGATATTTTTTGACGGATTTTGCCAAAAAAACCTGGGGCATTTTTACCAAATGGGGTCTTTTGCTTCAAATGGCCCATGGCACTTCTCCTTTAAAAAACTCTATATGACTTGCAAATAATCCAAAATTGAATTGGCAGCTTCTGCCAGGTAAGACAACTAAATCGCCAGAATCACTTCAATCGTCTTGGTCACCCACCCCTGGATGCGCCCGGTCCAAATATCTTTCCACAAGAACAAACTCACCATCGCACTCATTGCCAGCAATACCGCGACGATGATTGACTCGCTGCCTTGCTCGGTCCTATGGAAGCAGTAAACCGATCTGCGGATTACATGGAATCGGGCCTTGAGGATTCTTGGAAAATAGTTCATGGCTTTATGGTCTCCTGAATTTTTCCAGGCCTGGGCAACAGGTACCAAAGCACCCCCACTGAGCCTCCATAGCTGACCTGATTTCCAAACTGGTGTACCAGGTTTTAAAACCCACGCATCCGGCAATAAAAAAGCCAAACCATAAAGCAGATTCCCATTTGGTCCTTTTAACACGGTGCAGCCTAAAGCTTCTTGGCAAGCCGGCTGTCTGATTTTGTTTTGATAATTTTGAGGATGAATGATTCATAACCTTTCTCCACTTAATCCAACTAGGTTCTTGTAGGTAAATCACCTGATTTTCGATTTTGGCGACGCTTGACTGCCGGATTTTTGATCCCGTTCAATTCATCCAGTGCAGCAGTAGACCTGCCAGAAAAAACGGCGCCATTGGCATTTTGCCCCGCAGGGCGTTGGATAATTTGCCACCTGGGTATGGTTGTGACTGCTGAAGCAGCCGCAGGGCCACCAGTCCCAGGGCGCCAAAACCCGCAGCGATGCAGCCGGCCAACAGGGTACCTGCCAGGGCAACAGGGCCCAGCAGGATTCCCAGTGCGGCGGCCAGTTTCACATCCCCAGCGCCTCCTCCGTGGGAAAGGTACAGCACTCCCAGCAAGGTGGCGCCCAACAGAAAACCGCCCAGGGATTCCATCACATCCGGCACACCCATGGCCTCAGACCAGCCAGTGGGGGCACCTGCCAGGACCATTCCAGACCCGGCCAGCATGGCCGGGTAGGAAAGCCAATTGGGAATGCGACGAGACCGCAGGTCGGTAATAGTGGCCACCAACGTGATCGCCAAGGCTAGCAGCATGCCCGGGGATGCCAGAGGGCCAGGCATCCAGGCTCCGAAAATGGCACCGGCTATTTGCAAGGCCACCATTGCCAACAAAGCGACTGGCCAGATAGTTTTGCCGTACCCGTATTTCCCTAAATCGCTCATGGTTGCGTCCCCCACACTGCCGCGGACAATTCCCTGTCCGAGGGCTTTGTTTGATCGAGAACATCCGCAGAGAACCGTGAGATTTTGCCGGTCCATGCCAATTGCTGGCCTTGCGAACCGGGTTTCAGCTCGAAGATCTTTCGCATCCGGTACCTTTCGCCTTTCGCGAGTCCGGCCCCTTCACTGATTCCCGTGACCCGCCGGGAGCCATCTTTCATTCGGGCGATTTGAACCACCACCTGAATGGCGTGTGCCACTTGGGCCCGGGCAACATAGACCGGCAGTGCCACATCACTCATCAAGCAGAGGGTTTCCAGGCGCACCAGGGCCAGCAGGGGATTGGAGGCGTGGACGGTGGTGAGGGCACCATCGTGACCGGACAGCATCGATTGGATCAAGTCGAGAGCCTCGCCGCGGCGCACCTCGCCGACGATGATCCGATCCGGGCGCATGCGGAGGGAGTCGACGAACAGGTTGCGGATGGTGACCCCACCCTTGCCGTCAGGGCCTGGTTGTTTTGCTTCCAGATAGACCGTGTGCTCCTGGGCCAGCCGCAATTCCGAGGAATCCTCGATGACGACAATTCGTTCCCGCTCATCGATGGCGAAGGACAGCGCATTGAGCAATGAGGTTTTGCCGCTGCCGGTGCCACCTGAGACAACGATGTTCCGGTGGCAGGCCACCATCAGTCGCAAATATTCGGCCACCTCGGGCGTGAGGGATCCCTTGCCAACCAGCCAATCCAGGGTTGTCTCGTTCTTTCTGCCGAACTTGCGGATGGAAAGACAGATTCCGGCCCGGCTGGCCGGAGGAATGATGGCATGTACCCGAAACCCTTCAGGCGGCGGTAGCCGGGCGTCCATGCTGTGGTTGTGTTCGTCCAGCCTTCTGCCGACATATTCCGCCAGATTGCGGACCGCCATTTCCAGGGATTCTTCCGAATCAAATCGACGGTTGGTCAGGTGCAGCTTGCCACCACTTTCGCAGTAAATCCGGTCAGGACCATTGATCAGAACCTCGGTGACCTCGGGCTTCTCAAAAAGCAGGTCCTCCACTGGTTGGAAGAAATGCCTGAGAGTCTTTTGGTAGATCTGTTCGCGCAGCATGACCATGGATTGACTCCAAATCAGGGCCTTGCGTTCTGGGTATGCCCGTTCCCGGTGGGGACTTGGTCTTTTTTCTGGCCGGCTAGCAGGACCAGACCTGCCAGCATCCCCGCGGCGCCGAGAGCTGCCCCGGCCAGGATGGGCAACCAGCCACGCACCTTTCCGCCTGACCAGGATGAGCCAACCAGCCTTGATGCAAGGATTGGGGCGGTAGCCGCATCGACCATCGGCTGAAACGGCAGGGAAGTGATTCCCGGCGCGCAGGAGGTCGGGGCCGCAGTGCGCACCGCTTGCTCCAGAGGCTGGAACGGGGGGCGGCCTATCTGGCCCGAGGATGCGCTGGGGGATTTCCGAACCGTGACATCGGAGGCGCGGATGCTACCTGAACTGGCTCCCGGCGAGCCCTTCTTTCTCGGCAGAGCCGTCACCTCGGTTAGGCGCATGCACTGGGGGCAAAGCACCTCCACCCGCAGGCTTCTGAGCAGCTCACCTTTCTCGGCAGTGGAGAGCTGAAGGCTTTCCCGGCAGTGCTGGCACCGGGAGCTTGTCCGTGTGTCTTCCATTATGATTTTTCCCGAGGGCGCGGCACCATGCGACGCCCTTCAGGTTCCTAATCACCGTTTCCGGTTGCGGGCGACACGGCGGTAAGCTGACGGAAAAGTCCTGGATTGGATTTCGCCATACCGTCGATCAGGTGGACCAGGTCATCGAGAGACCGCCTGGACCCTTCCGGGGTGTCCGCCAGACTGATGGACCGGTCCGCCATGAAAGTGGCCAATTGGCTGATGGTTTTTACAGAATCGGGGTCTGGTACCCATTGGCCTGCCAGGACGATATTGGGGTTTTCACCCGCCATGGCCTTGAATTCTTGCTCCATACCACTGAGGAATCGCTTTGCCCGACAATATTCGTCGGGGGTGACCAGCCCTGCGTCCCTAGCCAGACATTGTTGGGCACTTGCAACGAAGTTCCTTCCCGCCTCAGCGTGGGCCCGGGGGGATTTGCCCTTGGATACAGCGATCCAACCCAACCGGTGCTCCCTTTCCAAGCCGTCGCGAACCTGGCGGTAGGCTGGCCCATCCAGCTCCTCTGGCCACAGGCATTTCCGTCCACCCTGGGTAGTCGTGGCTACCTCATAACCTGCGCCAGGGGGCTGGCGGTCGTTACCGAACCGTAAACCACGAAGAATTGCCGGTGGAAGGGGGGTGTCCTTCCAGGAAGTACCTCGTCCTTTTTGCTCGGCCAAATCGACCATGCGGCCGTTTATCCAAGCCACTCCCCGCGGGGGCGGCGCGGGCTTTTTCTTTGCGGACGGGGTGGGATTTTTCCCCGGCGGGACTGAAGATTGCTGAGCAGTTCCAGCAGCGGTTTTTTGTCCCAATCCGCTGGGTAATTGCGGAGGGCTATTTTGCTGCAGGTTGGTAGTTAACCCCGTTCCATTAGAGGGTTTTTCAGGACTGGTTTTTGCTATAGGCTCCTGCTTAACCAAGGAATTTGCGGGAACCGGCAGATTTGATTCCCCAGCTTTTCCTGATTGAGAAATGTGGGTTTTCCCGTTTATGCTTCGGAGGGATGCCAGGTTTATCCAGGCTAACTTTTCTCCTTCGGAGCCTAATGCTGCTTCCAATTCCACCAGTTTTTGGCCGGCCAGGTCTTGTAAACCGCTGACCCGCCTTCCGGGGAGTCGAAGGCGATCCAGGGACAGCCCTTTAAGTTGGGATAGGTTCAGGACAGGGTCTCTGTCCGAAGCCGGTTCAGCGCTAATTTCCCTTAGTGAAGTGAGGTTGGCCAGGGCATCCAAATTCCTTGGGAAGGCACCAGAAAGCCTGAGAGTTTCCACCTCTTGGCGATCGTTCCAAGTGCACTTTAAAGTGATTCCCGGGTTTTGGTGGCGGAAATTATCCAAATGCGCCCGCTGCAACAAGGTACCCGCTTGAAGAGGCGTGAGACGTGGTTCGAGCGGCTTGCTTTGGAAGCTTGGGGCGGGTTCTTTATTGAGCCCAGGCAAGGTATCCCCAGACTGAGTGCTTGAAACGGGTTGAATGGCTGCCGGGTTGGGACTGGCATCCTTTTCCGCTTGATTTGCGGCTGGAGGTGAGGCGGGTTGCCTGTTTCCACGCCCCGTCAAAAACAGTCCCAGCGAAAGGACCGCCCCGCACCCTGCGGCTATTGCCACTTTGCGACCGGTGGTCCAGGTTGTCCCCTTTTCAGGCACTCTTTCCGACCCGTCAGGGCCATATTCCATTGGCTGGAATCCCGGGTCAGCATTGTTGGTAGTTGGGGCCTTGTATTGTGGAACCGTTCCTTTGATTGGATTGGTGGTAGTGGCAGGTTGCCGACTGCCTTGGGTGGAAACCGAGGTGATCCGAACCAGCCGGTCCACTTCTTGTAGCTCGCGAAGGGCAAGGGCCGCTGAGGCTGGGCGGTTATTGGGGTTCTTGGCCAGTAGCCGGTCGACAAATGCCGAAAGCTCGGCAGGCACATCCGGCCGCTTTGCCACCAGACGGGCCTGGGCCTTGTTGACAATCGCACCCAGAGTGGCCGCCACACTGTCGCGCAGAAACGGGTTCTCACCTCCTAATGCCTGATAGAGCACAGTGCCAAGGCTAAAGAGGTCTGACCGGGGGGTAACCAGTTTTCCCAAAGCCTGTTCGGGCGACATGTAGGCGGGTGTACCCACCAACATTCCTTCCTGAGTGAGCGTTCCGTCATGCTGGTTGGCCCTGGTCAGACCAAAATCCAGTATTTTGACACGACCGGTACCCTCCTCCAGCCAGAGATTGGAGGGCTTGATATCGCGGTGGACCAACCCGACCTCGTGGGCTGCGGCCAAACCTTTGAGAGTGTCCCGCGCGATCCTACACGCATTCAGAGCCTGAACACCTCCGTTAGCAGCCTGCTTTTCCAGCCATTTGTCCAGAGGAGTCCCCCGGAGTAGCTCCATAGCCATGTAGACGACCCCGCGAGCATCCCCCACCTGGTGGATGGTCACCACATGATCGTTCTTGATGGAAGCCGCGGCACGTCCTTCCAGCATGAATCGGTCCAGGGCTGCATGCTTGCTGACTTCCCCCGGGCGCATTACTTTCAGGGCAACTTCCCTGGACAATCGGGTGTCTTCCCCCAAAAAGACACATCCCATACCCCCCATACCCAGCAGTTTCTTGACCCTATAGCCATCCAAGGACCCTAGGTCACCCTTGCGGAGGGCCGGGCCCAAAATGGCCTGGAAATCCTTCAATCGCTGATCTGTGGAATGTCTGCCAACACCCGGCGACTGGTCATTCACAAAACCATCCAGCAGGTTGTCTTCTTTTGTTGGGACCATCCTACGGACTCCAAATACCCTGACCAAGCCTTCGCTTTGCTCCTTGTGAAATCACCAGTGGGATTTGGTGGCGACAGAATGCGAAAAATAATCGGAAAATCGATAGAAAGGCTTTGCTAGACTGAGTCTCAGTGATATCACCAGAAATGGAAGCGCCGTCCCCAGCAATGCCATGAGCCCGCAATACCAACCGACACTAGCGCTCGGTCCTCCCTTGCAAGCTGGGGACCTCGGGTCATTGGACGGGATGCGCATCACCGCGGTTCTGGGTCGCGGTGGTATGGCCGAGGTGTTCCGTGCCGAGGACCCCCTGCTCGGGCAATCGGTTGCAGTGAAGCTGATACGCCCTGAACATGCCGGTGACCCGCAAATACGGGCCCGGTTTTTGCGTGAAGGCCGAATTCTGAGTGCCCTGCAAAGCGATCATGTGATCCGAATTCACCGGGTGGGTGAGTCAGACGGATTTCCCTATATCGTGATGGAACTGCTGGAGGGATCTTCCCTCGATTCCTGGATGGTCCGTCAACGAAAACCGGTCACCTACACCACCACCTGCAAGATTGCCCGCGACGTTCTCCGAGGCTTGGCAGCAATTCATGCCAAGGGAATCATTCACCGGGATATCAAACCGTCCAACCTTTGGATCGACCGCCAATCCAGCAAAGTTCGAGTGTTGGACCTTGGTATGGCGCGGCAATCCGCCGGGGAAGAAAGTATCACCCAAAACGGTACTTTGGGCACACCGGCCTACATGTCCCCCGAGCACTCCGAAGGGGAGGAGCTTGACAGTAGGAGCGACCTTTTCAGCCTGGGAGTTGTGCTTTACCAGTTGCTTACGGGATGCAACCCTTTCCAGAAGGAAAACTCGCTGGCATCCCTAACAGCCCTTGTCACCGAGGAACCGACCCTGCTCCATTTTTGCCGCCCGGACATTCCGGCTGAATTGGAGGACCTCATCCATTCACTCCTTTCCAAAGGACGCGAAAAACGACCGGCCGATGCTAGACTGGCTTTCAACACGATTGCCGCGATCGAGAAAAAATTGCGCCAGGAGAAGCGAGAGGGTGACCATGGAAGTGGCCAGGTGGCCGATGCACAAAAAGTATCCATTCCTGTCGCAGAACCCCTGACACCCAACGGTCTATTGGCTCCAACCAGGACAGATTCCGATTCTGATCTCCTTCATTCCCAAGAGACAGAGGTTTTTCCGCCCCAGCCCAAGTATCCCTTTCTCGAGGCTGCCATCCATTCGGATGACATAGGCTCATTGGGGGGCCATAGGGTGATCTCCCTGATGGGCCGCGGGGCCATGGGATATGTGTTCCGGGGAATCGACAAAAACCTGGGCAGGGCTGTTGCCATCAAAGTGATTCGTCCCGATGTGGCCAGTGAACCGGCAGCGAGAAGGCGGTTTCTGAGGGAATCGCGTTTGCTGGCTTCTTTGAAGAGCGAGCATGTTGTCACCATTTACCAAGCGGGTGAGACTTCCCTGGTCCCCTACTTGGTCATGGAATGCCTGGATGGTGCCCCTTTGGATGACTGGCTGAGGCGTCAGGGAAAGCGGGTTGCTCCCGCCGTGGCCATCAAAGTTGCAAAGGATACCCTTCGCGGTCTCATCGCGATCCACCAGAGCCAGATGGTGCATCGGGATATCAAGCCTGCCAATCTTTGGGTTGAGAAAGACGCCTCCCGGATCAAGGTTTTGGATTTCGGGCTGACAAGGGGGCCAACCGCTGAGGATAGAAGTACCCTATCGGGGGGCATTTTGGGAACACCCGCCTACATGGCCCCGGAGCAGGCGGCCGGGAAAGTCGCTGACGCACGGAGTGACTTGTTCAGTCTTGGCGTGGTTATCTATGAGATGCTTGCGGGGGCCAATCCGTTTGCGCGTGAAAGCGCCGTGGCCTCGATGAATGCTGTGGCCCATGATGTATTGCCCAGCCTAACGCTGGTCAGGAAAGACCTTTCCTTGGGATTGGTGCGATTGGTTGAATCCTTGCTTGCCAAGTCGCCTGAGGAAAGGCCAGAAAGCGCCTCCAAGGCATTGGAGGCATTTCTTTCCATCGACATTCAGGGTAAGCAAAACGGCCACTTGGAGGAGTTGTTGCCTCCATCTCCGCCGGTTCCAAAAAGTGAATCAAAAGCTGGTTCATCGGGGAGGTTTTCGGGGCCCAAATTAGCGAGCTTTGATGGGAAACGGGCATCCCCTCGGCAGGTGCCTGAACAAAAAAATGAACTACTTAAAGATAAATTTATTCCGGATTGGCTTAAGGTAGGAATCCTTACGTTTTCTGTGATTCTCTCCTTGTGTGTGGTCGCCATTTTACTTCGCAGGTGGTTGGTCTGATCCAAAAATCAGCCACCACCCCGCTTTTCTTTCTGGATAAATTCGTTGAGGTCTGTTGCCAAGGCTTTTGCAGAGGAGTAGCGCGCAGACGGGTCTTTTGCGAGACATCGTAGGCAAATTTCTTCAAGGCGGGCTGGAATCGCAGACCGCAACTCGCGAGGCTTGATTGGCTCGGCTTTTATCACTGATTGCAAAATGGCAAGAGTTTCATTTTCTGGAAATGGCAAATATCCTGTAAGGCACTCGTACAGAATAACGCCCAAGGCCCAGACATCCGCCTGTGGGCCCACAAATTTGGACCGTCCTTCTGCCTGTTCCGGGGACATGTATGGTGCCGTCCCGATCTGGGCGTAGTGGGCTGTCAGTTCGGATGATTCGCGCTTGGCCAGACCGAAGTCGGTGACTTTGCAGCGGCCGGTTTCGTCAAACAGTATGTTGCATGGTTTGAGGTCCCGATGGATGATTCCTCGGGAATGGATCGAGTGGACGCCTGCGGCGATGTTTCGCACCACCCTGGCGACATCACGCAAGGGCATCAACCCCGCCTTGAGCCTGTCAGCCAGGGTGCCGCCCGCCAAATATTCAAGGACCAGATAGGGGGGTTGGTGCCGGGCCTGGAAATCATACACCTCGACGACATGCGGATTTCTAAGTGAGGCGATTACCTCTGCCTCACCCAGGAAACGGATCATTTCCTGACTGGATAATTCCTGGGTGTTTCTTTTCAGCACCTTGATAGCAACCGGCCTGTTGAGGCTAGTCTGAAGGGCCTTATACACCACCCCAAATGAACCACTCCCCAACTCCTCCAGCCAAAGAAAACCTGGTATCTGGGGCATTTTGCCCAAGCGAATAAATTGTTGGCGGATCAGGGGTATGTGATCGGGATACAATTGCTCCATTTTTTCCCGGTCTAAAGGAAGTCCCTGGTGATTACGCCATTGCATTTCGGTTTTAAGGAGCGAATCAATGTCTTTGGGTGAAGACATGATCTCGGGATATTTATTTATATAAAAGTATAAATTAGTGTCTTCTCCTTTGCGCAGCCGCATTTCCAAATCGGTATGGATCAGCTCCACCATCAAGTGCCAGCGGAATGCTCCTTCTCCTTGAAGATAAGATTCCATCCGAATTTCAGGATTTACCAAAAGCGCTTGTTCAAAATCGGAAACAATCTGATGCACTTGCGAGGGGTTGTAGTCCTCTGTCCCCGCGCTCATTGAGTGCCCCTTTTCACGTTTTGTGCTAAAAAATACGAAAATAATGTTTTGTAGCAAACGCCCTTAAAATGTTCACGTAGTTTATCATTTATTTTGCCTGATGGGAATTGCCTGGCGGGGACATTGTTGCCTTGTTGAATTACTCAAAATTGCTTGCTGGGGAAATTTTGCCGGACACAAAAAATGAAGAGCGGTTGCTACGTTCAATTAGCCTTTTGATAACTTGTGTTTCAGATGCCCATTTCATCATAAACGGATCCGAACCATGCCTTGCCCCAATGATTCTTTTGTCAACCTGATGAGTGATTTGAACCGAGGTGATCAGGATGCCGCACGCCAGTTGTATGAGCGTTATTCTCAGCGATTGGTAATACTAGCTAGCCAGCGATTGGACAAACGGTTGGGGGCAAAAGTTGATCCAGAAAGTGTGATGCAATCTGTCATGCAATCGTTTTTCGACGGTCAGGCTAAGGAGGAATATGTAATCGACAGTTGGGCTGCCCTTTACGGACTGCTTTCCAAGGTGACCGTGCGCAAGGCCCTGAATCGCAATCGATTGCATCGCCAGAAAAAAAGAAATGACCGGTTGGACGCTGAGGGGAATGAACGCCCTGCGGCAGTCGCATTTGAAGATTTCCAAGCTGCCTGTAAGGAACCGGGTCCAGAACAGATGGCGGAATTGAGGGATCTGATTGAAACCGGTCTGGGAAAACTGGATCCCACAGACAGGAAAATCATCGAATCGTTTTTGGATTCTGGTTCAACTGAGGAAACCGCACTCCAGTTCGGGGTTTCCACTCGGACTGTGCAGCGGGTGGTGAAGATTTTCAGGGAATATTTGGAAGAAATGGGGTTGGGGGAAGAATAGATTCCCAACCCCTTTGGAGCCACTTTTCCTTTATGCCTGATCGTTTGAATGATCAGCCTGCTTTCTTCCTTTTCCTCCCATACCTAAGCCGCCGGTGCTCGGTGTATCCCTCCACCAGCCAACCCTTCATCACATCCCAGGTGACGCCGAACTGTTTGCTGAGATCGATGATGGAAGCCCCCTGGGCATGAAGTGCCCGGGCTTGGTCCCGCTGCTGGCGGTTCATTTCCGTGAAGTGAATGAGCTGGTCCGTGGGTGCGTTTTCGATTGTCCAACCACGCTGTTTTAGGTACTCCCAAAGCGGCGTGCTTGGACAATGTCCGCGGCGTGACAGGTAGACCATCAACGCTGTTGCATTGAAGCGGAAAGTAGCGCGCCAAGCGCCCCGTTCCACCTCTTTTGCGCAGGACATTTCCAAGTTTTGGAACAGTTCTGCGAGGTAGGGAGCGGCCTCCGGTGTGGCCTCCCGCAGTAAGGTTGGCAGGTCGGCCAGCATTGCCTTCACCTCCTCCAGACTGATCTCACCCGGCGGCGGAGCCAAGCTACCGGCGTTGAGCCGGGCCAGTTCCGCCTTGAGGGCGTTCAGTTCCTGGGTGAGGGCGTAATGCCGCTCTTGGAGTTTGGATGCATCCTCCCCCTCGTAGCCTTCAATCATCCCCAGAACACGGTCGCAGGCCTTTTGCTTTTGGGCAATCTGTCTGGACAGCTTGTGGGTATCGGGTGGGGGCGTGGATGCCGCCGCCCGTAGGGCTTGGTTGGCCTCCTCCACCAGCATTTCCACCCAGCCGGGTTTTTCGAATTGCCGTTTCACCAGATGGAGCAAAACGGTTTCGATCAGGTTGGCCGCTTTGTAGTTGCGCAGTTTGCACCCACGTTTGGATTCCAAACCGTTGGTACATTTGAAGGCGGCATACTTCCCACCTTTGCCCAGCCACAGTGCCTTGCCGCAGTGGCCGCACCGGGGCTGGAACAGGCGGGTGGGGTAGGCCTCCGTGCGGTAGGGGCCTTGGGGTTTCCGACGGTGAAAAGCTTCCGCCGCCTTGAGCCGGCGAGCCTGCACCCTGTCCCACAGTTCCCTGGGGACAATGGTTAGGTGGGAAACATCCCGCACCAGCCAGGTTTCCCTCGGGTGTCTTTTCACCTCGACCTTGCCAGTCTCAGGATCCCGCAAAATGGAGGTTTTGTTGTAGTACTCGGTCCCGATGTAGGTCTCCCGCTTGAGGATCTGCATGATCTGGGACCGACCCCAGGAACGGAGTCCCTTGGCCCGTCGCTCATTCAAATCCCGGGCAATCTCCTCGGGTCGCATGCCGCTGGCATACATCTCGAAGATTTCGCGGACCAAGGCGGCCTGGTCCTGGTCGACCACCCGCACCTTCTGCACCTTGCCTTTGGCACTGATGACAGGCCGACCATTGGCATCGATCACCGGTTCCAGGCGGTAGCCGAGGCAGGCGTTCTGGATGACCTTGCCCTGTTGGAAGGCATCCTTCATGCCGCGCTTCACTTTCTGCTTGAGCTGGCCAACGAACCATTCCTGCATCATGCCTTGGTTGGCAAGCATGATGCGGTTGTTGGGGATGGCAGAGTCGAACCCGTCGGAGGCACCGACAAACCGCTTGTCAGCCTGATCAATCTTGCGACCAAGCTTGAGGACCTCCTCCAGGTCGCGGGAGGCACGGCCGATCTCATCGAGGAACAGGACGCCGAATCCCGGTTCCTCCACGATCGCCTTCTTGGCCATCTGGTAACCCCGTCGGCTGGCGATGGTTCCCGAGACGGCGGCGTCCGCAAAGACTGCCTCCCAGGGAATGAAAATCCCCTCGCGTTGGGCGCGGGTCAGGACATTCCCCAGTTGCTGCGCCAACGAGCGTGGGTTGCTGTTGTCACAACTGAACCGCAGGTAGGTCGCGCCCCTGGCAATGCCGCCAGCTTTTTTGGGAGGGCTAAAAGAAAGGCCCGCAGCGCGGAGATAGCCTTCCCGGAATTGGGAGGCCATCTCCGCCGCGACGGTGTCATCATCCCGTTTGTCCCGCAGCCTGGAATCTGGGTGATCTGGCCAGTGCTTGCGTTGGTCCTCCAACCATTTCTTCGCCAGACCGATGAGGTCTTGCTGTGCAGGTAAACCGATTTCAGGAGAGCGCCTTGAAAGCTTATAATTTGACATGAACCAGAACCTCCAAACAATCACGTTGGAGGCCTTCAGGTCGGCAGTATTCAGGCTTGAAAAGGATTGGCACACTGTGCCAATCAACTCTGTAAATGGCAGGAATAACGGCTAAAGGCCAAAACAGGCCGGAATCGCAAAAATGCTTAATTCAAAGGGTTTTTGCGTCATAATCAGGAAAAACCAGGGTAAGCAGATACCCCGCTGAGGGGAACATCAGGGCTGACTCCGCTGGGTTGAGCCGGGCCGACGGTCCGTCGCCACCGTGGCGACAGATCCGGCAGGGCTATCAGACACCGGCACAGTTGAACGGTCTCAACTGGCCCGGGCCGCCGTGGATCGGGGCAGGTGGCGCGAGGCGGGGGTTGCTGGCCTGGCAAGCCCGTCTGGCTTCTTTCCCTTTCCACTACCCCTGGATTGTTGACGCACAGATGGCGTTGTTCAGAGAGCAGTTGGCAAAATTTTTGGAAAAATTTTGCTTGGAAATTTCTGTGCGTTGGTGCGTAGTGGCTGAGATTTGAGGTGAATTTTTCACCATGAAGACGCGAAGGACGCGAGGTTTTTTTGTCTTTGTGAGCCGGGTGCGGCAACGCCCGGGCCGCTGGTGCTGACGGAAAACAAGAGTACAACCGGTAGGAGAGAAAAGGATTCCGGGTTTTGTCTTAGGCGAGCCGTGCGCGGGAGTGCACGGGTTCTGGTGCGGGCGGGAAGCCAGCCGTTCACCACGAAGACACGAAGGGAAGGCAACGCCATTGGTTCGGCGGGCTGGTTGCCTGTTCCCCGGCCGACGGACCTGTGGGAAAATGAATGGATTGTTTGGGAGGGTTGCCGATGGCGCCTGTGTGGATGGCTTGTGTGGTGGTGTGCGGGCAGGTGGCTCCCTCGCCCGAGGCGGTGCGGGCCTCGATGGTGGCGCAGGCTGGGATGGAGGTGGCGCTGGTGGCCAGCGATCCGCTGGTGCGGAGTCCGGTGGCGGGGGTGTTTGACGCCCGGGGGCGGCTGTGGGTGGTGGAGATGCCCGATTACCCCAACGGGCCGGCGCCGGGGGAGAAGCCGGGCGGGGCGATCAAGATATTGGAAGACACCAACGGGGACGGGGTGTTTGACAGGGCCGCTACTTTTGCCGACGGGCTACTGTTCGCCAACGGGTTGATGCTGTGGAAGGACGGGGTGATTGTCACCCGGGCCCCCGAGGTGCTGTACCTGCGGGACACCGACGGGGACGGGAAGGCGGACCAGCGGACCCCGCTGCTGGAAGGGCTGGCTGAGGCGAACCCGCAACTGCGGCCGAGTTTTCCGCTGCTGACGCCGGAGGGTTGGGTGCAGGTTTCCAGCGGGCTACGGGCCGGGCAGGTGCGGAAGGCAGGAGGCGCGGCCAAGGATCAGATCAACCTGGCGGGGATGGATTTCCGGTTCAAACCGGACGGATCGGCGGTGGAGGCGACCACGGGGCCGGGGCAGTTTGGCAACACACTAGATGCGTGGGGTAACAGGTTCGTGTGCGACAACCGGCACCACCTGCGGCATGTGGTGGTGGAGGCGGCGGTGGTGCAGGCGAACCCGCTTTTGGCACCGGGTGAATTGCTATTGGATGTGGCGGGCGAGGAGGGCGGGCCATTGTCTTCCGGCGGGAAGGTGTACCCGATCAGCCGGAACTGGACGACCTCGAACCTGCACGCGGGGCGGTTCACCGCGGCCAGTGGCGTACTCGTGTTCCAGGGTGCCGGGCTGGGCAAGGAGTACCAGGGATCCGTCTTCACCTGCGATCCGACCGGCAACCTGGTGCATGAGGAGCGATTGACGGCGCGGGGGCTGACCTTTCGCGCGGAGTCGCCGCAGAAGGGCAGCGAATTTTTGGCGGCCAAGGACGAGTGGTTCCGGCCGGTGAGCCTGGTGGAGGCGCCGGATGGGTCGCTGTTGATTCTGGACATGGCGCGGGCGGTGATCGAGCATCCGGAGTTCATGCCGCCGGAATTACGGAACCGGCCGGACCTGTTGTGGGGGCGCGACAAGGGGAGGATCTGGCGGGTGCGGGCCAGCGGGGTGCCGCGCAGCAAGGTGCCGGATCTGTCGCAAATGGGTCGCCCTGCGTTGGTGGATTATCTGGGTGCGGAATCGGCCTGGCTGCGGGGGACCGCCTTCCGGTTGCTGCTGGAGGAGCGGCATCTGGAAGTGAAGGAGCGACTTGTAGCCACCCTGAGCAATGGGTCGCCCTTGGCGCGCTTTCATGCCCTGTTGTTGCTGGCGGCGCATGGTGGGGTGGAACGGAAGAGCCTGGTTGACCAAGCTTTGGCGCTGGATGCTCGCGTGGCGGAGGCGGGGTTGGCGCTTGCCCGGCCGGGTGATTTGACAGCGGACCAGTTGATGGGACTGCTGGGCCGCGGCGGTGACCGGTTGGCGGGGAAGGTGGCGCAGGCGGCGCAAAAGCTGCCCACGGGGGAGCGGACCGGGGTGCTGGCGAAAATCGGGCGGGAGCATGGCGGGGATCCGTGGATTCGCCTGTCGGTTTTGGGGAGCGCGCACGGGTGCCAGCGGGCCCTGCTGGAAACCCTGGTGAAGCCATCGGGCGGGAAGGGCGTGGATGCCGGCCTGCTGCGGGAATTGGCCCGGCAATGCGGGCGGTCGCTTCCGTTGGCGGAGACTGGGGAGTTGCTGGGGGTGGTGTTGGGAACTGGCCAGGCGGAGGTGTGGGTGGGAGGGCTGCTGCAGGGGGTGACTCAGCGGGGCGGGGCGTCGGCGGCTGACTTTATGGTGGGGCTGACGGTGGCGAACCAGAAGGCCCTGGCTGCATTTGGGACCCGGGAGATGGGTGTGGCTAGTGACCCGGCGCAGGCGACGGGACGGAGGCTGGAAGCCCTGTTTGTGGCAGGGACGGTGGCTGGCGGCGAAGACGGGGTGAGCGGCCAGTTAGCCCGGCTGATGCGCGAGGACCCGGACACGCAGGTACGGGCGCGGGCGGCGCGCTTGTTGGCCGGGATACTGCCCGATGAACGGCAGAAGGAGTTGGTGGCGGGGTGGAAGGCGCAACTGCCGGCGGTGCGCGCGGAAATTATGGATCTGGCGGGGGGCAAACCGGTGCTGGCCGCGGCGGTGCTGGACGGCGTGGAGGCCGGGGAGGTGCCAGTGACCGACCTGGACGCGCGACGGGCGGCCCGGTGGATGGCGATGGCCGACCAGGGGCTTGCCGGGCGAGCGAAAAAGCTGCTGGCGGCGTGCATTCCGGCGCCGCGGGACGGGGTGATCACCCAGTACCGGGTGCAGTCTCTGGCTGGGGGAGACGCCGCGCGGGGGCGGGAGGTTTTCGCGCGGAACTGCGCCAGTTGCCACCGGGTGGAGGGGCAAGGAAAGGATGTGGGGCCGGACATCTCGGACACGCGCACGAAGACGGCGGAGATGCTGCTGGGCGACATTCTCGACCCGAATCGGGCGATTGATGGGGCGTATGTGGCGCAGATGGTGACCACCGTGGACGGGCGGGTGCGTGCGGGGGTGATCCAGGGGGCGGCGGGTGGCGCTATCCGGCTGGTGCTGCCGGACGGGAAGGTGGAGGACCTGGCGCGCGGGGACATAGAAGAGATTGTGTCCACCGGCAAATCGCTGATGCCGGAGGGGCTGGAGAAGACGATCAGCCCGGGGCAGATGGCGGACCTGATCCGCTACCTGAAGGACTGGCGGTACCTGGACGGCAAGACGCCGGTGCCGGGGAAATAGCGGGTGGGGATCAGAGCTTGAGGACGGCGGTGCCCCAGGTGAGTCCGGCGCCGAAACCGCTGATGACGACTGTCTGGCCGGGTTTGACCCTGCCCTGGGCTAGGGCCTCGTCGAGCGCGATGGGGATGGAGCCGGCGGAGGTGTTGCCGTATTTCTCGAGGTTGCTGAAGACCTTGTTGCGGGGGACCTTCAGCACATCGACCGCTGCGTTGATGATGCGGATGTTGGCCTGGTGCGGGATGAAGAGGTCGACATCGTCGGTGGTGAGGCCGGTGTGGCGGAGGACATCCTGGATGGTGTCGCACAGGATGGTGACAGCCCAGCGGAAGACGGCCCGGCCATCCATGTGGAGAAAGTGCAGGCCCTGCTCGATGTTGCCGGGCGTGGGTGGGAGGCGGCTGCCGCAGGCGGGGCGGTTGAGCAGATCGCCGCCGCCGCCATCGGAGCCCAGGCTGACGCCGAGGAGGCCCTGACCGGGGCCGCCGCGGGTGAGCAGCACCGCGCCGGCGCCGTCGCCAAAGAGCGGATAGGTCTTGATGTCCTTGGGGTTGATGACGCGGGAGTTGGTGTCGCCGCCGACCACCAGGACGCGCTGGGCGGCGCCGGCGAGGAGGTAGCTGGCCCCGGTGGTGAGGGCGTAGACGAAACCGGCGCAGGCGGCCTGGACCTCGATGGCGGGGCAGCGAAGACCCAAACGGTCCTGCAGTAGGCAGGCGCTGGAGGGGAAGCTCATGTCCGGCGTGAAGGTGCCGAGGACGAGCAAGTCGATCTGGTCTTTGCCAAGGCCACTCTTGTCGATGCAGCGCTGGGCGGCGATCTGGCAGAGGTCGGTGGTGGCCTGGTGGGGCAGGGCGTGCCGGCGCTCGAGGATGCCGGTGCGCTTGACGATCCAGTCGGAATCGCAGCCCAACTCGCTATGCAATTGCTGGTTGGTGATCACCAAATCCGGCACATAGCTGCCGGTGGCGACTATCTGGATGCCCGCAAGGGTGAAGCACTTGGGCCTTTGATTGGAGGCGCGCTCTTCGCTCATGGTTGCCTGGCGCTAGCCACCGATTCATCCGCGCGGGTGCAGATAATTCGCGATAGGAGTGTATAAAACGTCTTATCCCGCAAGACCGGTGCCTTCCTAGACAGCATTGAAGCATTCTAAGAGGAAAACCGCCCCGGGGCCAGTATGGGAAACCTCAAGGCGCCGAGGCGCGGAGGCTTTCCAAAATGGCCAGTAGGGCCATGTTTTGGGTGGCCAGCGTGAGGGTTCCACCGCGCTCTGAATCACGGAAGCCGCCCTCGAGCATGGGGCGGTACCATTCGGCGAAATGTTGGGTGGAAGCCTCGGTGTATTGGTGCTGGGCGATGAATTGGGTGCCCCGATCGATCGCTTCCATCAGGGTCTGGTTGCGCGTGGCGTCGCCCAGTTCGCGGGACAGCAGGGCTGCCTCGGCCAGGGTGACCAGGATGGCGGAGGTGGAGGTGGTGGTGGGGGGTGCCGGCAGGCTTCCAGCCGACTGGTTGCCGGAGGCTACCGGGGGTTGGAAGCCGCCCAGGTGGCGGGGGTGTGTGGGATCCATTTTGGTTTGCTGCCAGCGGACCAGTTCCTCGCAGACGGCGTAGAGTTTGGCAGCCGTTTCGCGCCTGGTATCGCCGCGGGCGCGGCTCCATTCTGCCAGCGCCAGACCCTGCCAGGGCTGGGCCTGCGCCTCCACGGGACCGCTGGTGGCGGTGACCAGGGCCCCGGCCAGTTCCATTTTCCAGACGGCGGGGCGGACCGTGTTGCTTTTCATGAGGGCGAAGGCCACCAGGTAGCGCTGGCCGGCGGGGGCGTTGGTGGCTGGGGTGCCGGCGGGACGGGTGCGCAGGTCTGCCAGGGCCTCGCGGCGCAGGTAATTCACCAGCTCCTCGGATCGCTCGACCATGTCGGAGGGCGGGGAGGGTTGGTCCACCAGGGCCAAGGTCAGCAGGGCGGTGCCGAAGACACGGGGCATCAGTACCTGGGGCACGGAGGTGTGGCGGGCCTTGGGGTCGGTGGAGTCGACGGCTGTTTCCTCGAGGGCGCACAGCAGATTCTGCAGGGAGCGTGCCTCGTATTTGGCATCGCCAAAGGCCTGGGCTGCGCGGTTGAGGGCCCAGGCGGAGCCGATCTGGCGCAGCATACCCTCATCGGCCGCCTCCTCACGGATGGCGGGCTCGATGCCGGGGGAAAACAGGCCCTTGACCCCGTTCATGCGCGACAGCCAGTCGGCGCCGCGGCGCGAGGTGAGGACCATTTGCCTGGTGAGCGGGGGGAGGGAGGTTAGGTCTTTTTCCAGACGGCTGGCCCAGCCGGTTCCGGGCAGTGAAATTGGAAGCGGGGCCGTCCCGGGGGTGAATGTGTTTCCAGGGCCCGCGGCAGGGGTGGTAGGGGAAACACCGTTTGCGGGGTTCAAGCCGGCTTGTATGAGGCCGGAGTTGGCGGGTTGCGGGCTGGGAGGCACCGCCAGGGGAAGGGGGGTGGCGTTGCCCAGCGGCGGCAGGGCGCGGGGCGCCGGGGGCTGGGCCTTGCCCTGCATGCGGGTTTTGGCCACCGGGGCGACAAGGGCGACAAAGCCCGACAGAACCAAGGCGGAGACGAGTGTGGATCGCATGGTGCCAGCTTCCTGCCGTCTGGTGGATCAGGGGAAATCCTTTTCCCAGACGCAAAAGCTAACCGGCGGTTCCCAGCCAAGACAAGGCAGGGTTCCGCCGGTGGCGCGAGCCGTTTGAGAATTGGTGGTCAGGAGGCGACCACTTCCTCGATGCGGACCTTGGTGTAGTACTGGCGATGGCCCTTGCGGCGCACATAGTTCTTGCGCCGGCGGTACTTCATGATGTGGGTTTTTTCGCTGGTTTCGCCGAGAACGGTGGCCACCACCTTGGCGCCGGCGACGGTGGGTTGACCCACGACGACCTGCTCGCCCTTCTTGACGAGCAGAACGCGCTCGAGTTGGATCTTGCTTTCGGGCTCGAGATTGCGGAGATCGATCTCCACGATGTCGCCAGCCTTGACCAGGTATTGCTTGGAGCCGTCTTCCACAACAGCGTACATGTCCACTCCCGCCTTCAATCGAATCGAACTTTGGTTCAGCCGCGAGCCCGTTTGGGGCTTCCTGAAGGATGGCCGTCAGACGGTGGCCCTGATCCTTCGGGTGATTTCAAATTCCAAACCGGAAGAATAGCAGACCTGCAGAAAACTGACCAGACCGGTTGGGGCGGTTTGCCCCGGGTGATCAAGGAATGGCGCAGGCTGATATCGGGTTTTAGCTTTATCTCCGAAGTTGCGACCCCTGGTGTTGCAACCACCGGTGGCTTACACGCTTTGCATCGACCTTTTTGCTTGGACAGGCCAGTCCGTCCGGTTAGCATGGGGCGAGTGAATCCCTTGGGAAATGCCCCAAGCCTGCCTGATTCACTGGATTAACAGAGTTGCCAGCATCCCGCCCCTGCCGTTGCGGCCCAACGGAAATGGAAGCCGAATATGGTGAATTTCCCGTCTTATGCCTCCCGTGGGAGACTGTCCGTGGCAATGAATCGGGCCTTTTTGTCCGCTTTGGGATGTCTCGCCTTGGGCTGGACCGGGGCTGGCAGGGCGCAAAACCCATTGCAACCCGCGGTGAATCCGTTGACCCCGTTGGCCTACAGCCGAAGTCAGGCGTTTGACTTACCCCTGACCGGGAGCCAGTTGTACCGGCCCGCCGGGCTGTGGATGAGTTTTCCAGGCCAGGTCCAATGGGGTGACCCGGGGGCCAAGCCGGACCCGGCGAAGCTGACGGCCAGGATTCAGCCTGGCGCAGGAACTCCGGTGGGATTGCAGCTGATTAGGGTTTCCTCTCCCCATGGCATCGGGCCGGACCGGGTGGTGTGGCTGGATGACCTGCCGGTGGCGCTGGCCACCCCGGCGGCGAAGGAGCGGGCAACGGCCCAGGCCATCACCTCGCCCACGCTGGTGCAGGGAAAAGTGGACGCCGAGAAGGCCGACTGGTTTCGCCTGAAGGTGCCGGCGCCGCAGACGCTGGTGTTCGAGGTGATCGGGCGGCGGTTGGGCAGCGCGGTGGACCCGCAGATCACGCTGTATGACACGGCGGGGCGGGAATTGCGCAAGGGGCACAACAACGATGCCCCTGGTCTGCAGGGGGATCCCCGGTTGGTGTTCGCGTTCGCCCAGGCGGGCGAGGTGCTGGTGCAGGTGCGGGACACGGCCTGGGCGGGGGGTGGTGACTTCCATTACTTGCTGCGCGTGGCGGATTGCCCGGCGGCGACCTGCGCCTACCCGCTGGCGGTGCGCCGCGGGACCCGGGGCCGTGTTGGATTCGCGGGGCAGCGCGTGGAGGGTGTTCAGGCGGTGGAGATCGATGTCCCGGCCGACCCGTTCGTGGACGCGGGGCAGGTGAACCCCCGGGGAGTTTCCGGCCAGGCGGGCTCGCCGGTGACCGTGCGATTCTCTGACCATGAGGAGAAGGTGGAGGCGGAGCCGAACGACACCCCGGACAAGGCCACGCCCGTGTCGATCCCCAGCGGGGTGACCGGGCGGATCGACAAGCGAGGCGATGTGGACCGGTACCGGTTCAAGGCGACCAAGGACCAGCGGCTCATTTTGGAGGGGCAGACCGCGGCGTTGGGGAGCCCCGCCGAGGTGATCCTGACGGTGCAGGACGCCAAGGGGGCCAAGCTGGCTGAAACCAATCCGGCCCAGGCGGCCCGGCTGGACTGGAAGGCGCCGGCCGACGGCGAGTACCTGCTGCAGGTGGAGCATCTGCACCTGTGGGGCGGCCCGGACGAGGTGTACCGGGTGACGCTGACGCCGTTCGAGGCGGGCTTCACGCTGGCCTTGCAGGCGGACCGTTTTGAGGTGCGCCACGATGGCACCGTGGATATCCCGGTGTTGGTGAACCGGCAGGATTACGCCGGGCCGATCGAGATCAGCGCCCGGGGCCCCGCGGGGGTGACGGGCAGCCTGACCATCGCACAGGGGCAGCCGGCGAAGCCGGCCGAGCCCGCGGGGAGCCTGAGACTGAGCTGCCCGGCGAATGTGGCGCTTGGGGCGCACGGATTGACTGTGATCGGCTCGGCGGATGTGAACGGGAAAAAACTGGCCCGGGCGGCCTCGGTGATGGGGCCGATCCGAGGCGGCATGGCCAACCTGGCCTTTCCACCGGCCGGGTGGGAGGGCGGAGCCACGCTGGCGGTGATCGAGCGGGCTCCCTTCCAGTTGACGGCCCGGCTGGAGCCCGCGACCCCGGTGGCCCCCGGCAAGGAGGCTAGCCTGGTGGTGACGGCCAAGCGCGCCCCCGGCTTTGAAGGGGAGATCGCCCTGAGTGTGACCGGAATGCCCGCCAATGTGACGGCGGCGGGGGTTGCGATAGCCAAGGACAAAAGCGAGGCGCGATTCCCGGTGAAGGCGTCGGCCAACGCCGCCGAGGGGAAGGCGGCCCTGGTGGTGACCGGGAAGGGGAAGGTGCTGGACAAGGAGCTGGCCTTCCCGGCCGCGGGAGTGGAGCTGACCATCAAGAAATAGCCGGTTCCGGCCTGCTGTTGGTGATTTGATCGGGGATTCCTAAAATATCCAAATCCGGCAGGGCGAGTGCCCTTGGCGGTGTTTTTTCAGGAGAGTTTCATCATGCGCAAGATCAGCTACCTGTTTTTGGCCGCCGCCTTCACCTTCGCCATCACCGGCTGCGGTGAGGAGAAGAAGGCCGCAGCCCCCGCCCCCGCCAAGGGTGGCGACGCCAAGGGCGGCGACGCCAAAAAGTAATCTGACTTTCCCTGACGGGAAGTTGCCAAAACCCCGGGCAATCCTGCCCGGGGTTTTGTTTGCATTGGCACCCGGTTTTGCGAAGGTGGGAGGGGCTAAACCAGCAGGAGGGCTGTCCGTGGGTGGAAAGAAGGGGAACAAGACCCAGGCGACCGGCGCGAGTGTGGGGTCTTATTTGGCTGGTTTCAACCAGGAAACGCAGACGGATTGCCGGGCGCTGGTTGAAATGATGCGGGCCGCGACCGGTTGCGAACCGGTTATGTGGGGGCCGGCCATGGTGGGGTTTGGCAACCACCATTACCGGTATGCCTCCGGCCGGGAGGGGGATATTTTCCAGGTGGGATTCTCGCCCCGGAAGGCGGCGCTGTCGATCTACCTGACCTGCGACCTGGACTCGATGGGGGACCTGCTGGAAAAGCTTGGGCCCCATGACCGGGGCAAAGGGTGCCTGTATGTGAAGCGGTTGGCGGATATCGACCCGGTGGTCCTGAAAAAGATGGTGGAACGGGGTGTTCGCGCCTGCCGGTGACCGGGCAATCGGCGTCAATCCAGTCCGAGCGTGTGGGCGAAGTTGGCGCGGGTTGGCAGGTGGAAAAACCACCAAGCCAAAACGGCGATGGCCGCGCCCAGGCAGATGGTCTGCTCGGTGCCATCAGTGATGGTCGCGAAAAGGAGCGCCATCAAGAGCGGGCCTTCGCGCATGGCCCCGGCGACCAGCCAGGCCGCCACGGAGTTGCTAAGGATGGGTTTGGGATCGAGGGATCCCTCGCCTGTGCCGAGCAGGGCCAGGTTCGCCTGGCGCCTTTGATTCAGCACCAGGCCGCCGAAAGCCAACCCGCCCAATGAGACCACCACCGCGAGGATGCCCAGGACCGGGAAGGCGGGGGACAGGTCGGCGACGGGTTCAGCCCCGGCGGCTTTCGGGTTGGGTTTGGTGACCAGGAGGTTGCCGGATGCGTAGAGGTACGCGAAGATCGCCCCGAAAAACAGGCAGCCGACCAGCATGGCCGCCGTGGCTATCTGGACAATGCGGAGGCTGTTTTGCCCTTCCGGGCCGGCGAAGTGGTTTTGAAGCGCCATATGGTTGCCGGTTGACCCCTGCATGCGCGTTTTACCCCCGGCCTGAATGGATGCTGGAACCGACTGAACTCACTACCAGCGGGAAAACCATTGGGTCGGGCGCCAAACGGCGCCCGACCCAATGAAGCTTTCACAAGCCATCCGGCTCGGCTGTCATGCGGAGGAATCCTTGCGGATGCGCATGCCGTAGAAGGACTGCCAAAGGAAAACTGCGGCCACCAGGCAGAAACCGATGGCCAGCCAGTTGGCCAGACCGGAATTGGCGCCGGAGCGCATCTCCACCGCGAGTTGCACGGCCAGCAGGCCGAACAGGGTGGTGAACTTGATCACAGGGTTCAGTGCCACGCTAGAGGTGTCCTTGAACGGATCGCCCACGGTGTCACCCACCACGGTCGCCTTGTGCAGGTCGCTGCCCTTCTCCTTCAACTCGACCTCGACGATCTTCTTGGCGTTGTCCCACGCACCGCCGGCGTTGGCCATGAAGATGGCCTGGTAGAGGCCGAAGATGGCGATGGAGAACAGGTAGCCGATGAAGAAGAAGGCGTCGATAAAGGCGAAGCCCAGGGTGATGAAGAAGATGGACATGAAGATGTTGAACATGCCCAGTTGCGCGAACTTGGTGCAGATGGCCACCACCTTCTTGCTGTCCTCGACGGAGGCCTTGGTGACGCCGTCGAGCTTGATGTTCTTCTTGATGAACTCGACCGCACGGTAGGCGCCGGTGGTGACGGCCTGGGTGGAGGCGCCGGTGAACCAGTAGATGATGGCGCCGCCGCTGATGAGACCCAGCACGAAGGGGCCGTAGAGGAGGGACAGTTTCTCGATGGCCTCCTTGTTGGAGGTGCCGTCGGTGAGGCCCATGATGATCGAGAAGATCATCGTGGTGGCGCCCACCACGGCGGTGCCGATGAGCACCGGCTTGGCGGTGGCCTTGAAGGTGTTGCCGGCGCCGTCGTTCTCCTCCAGCAGGTGCTTGGCGGCCTCGAAGTTGGCGTCGAGCCCGTAGTCGCGCTTGAGCTGGTCCTTGATGCCGGGCTCCTGCTCGATGAGGGAGAGTTCATAGACGCTCTGGGCGTTGTCGGTCACCGGGCCGTAGGAGTCGACCGCGATGGTGACCGGGCCCATGCCCAGGAAGCCGAAGGCGACCAGGCCGAAGGCAAAGACGGCGGGAGCGACCATCAGGGTTTCAAGGCCCTGGTTTGACATGAGGTAGGCGACGGCCATGAGGCCGGTGATGCTGAGGCCCAGCCACAGGCAGGAGAAATTACCGGCCACCATACCCGAGAGAATGTTCAGCGAGGCCCCGCCCTCACGGCTGGAGGTGACGACCTCCTGAACATGCTTGGAGGAGGTGGAAGTGAAGATCTTCACCAGCTCGGGGATGACCGCGCCGGCCAGGGTGCCGCAGGAAATAATGGTGGAGAGTTGCCACCAGAGGTCGTTATTGCCGCGGAGCGTGGGGATGACTAGCCAGGAAACCACGTAGGTGAGGGCGATGGAGACGATGCTGGTGATCCACACGAGGCGGGTCAGCGGCATCTCGAAATCCATCTTGGGGGCCGTGGCGTACTTGGCGCTGGTGAGCTTCTCGTTGATGAAGTAGGAGCCGGCCGAGGCGATGATCATCATGACGCGCATGACGAAGAGCCAAACCAGCAACTGGACCTGAACCTTGGCGAACTCGGGGCCGGCGGTCTTCTCGGTGACGGCCAGCAGGATGAAGGTGATGAGGGCCACACCCGTGACGCCGTAGGTCTCGAAGCCGTCGGCGCTGGGGCCAACTGAGTCGCCGGCGTTGTCGCCGGTGCAGTCGGCCACCACACCGGGGTTGCGGGCGTCGTCTTCCTTGATGTCGAAGACGATTTTCATCAGGTCGGAGCCGATGTCAGCGATCTTGGTGAAGATGCCGCCGGCGATGCGGAGAGCCGCTGCGCCGAGGCTCTCACCCACGGCAAAGCCGATGAAGCAGGAACCGGCGTACTCGGGGGGGAGGAACAGCAGGATGCAGAGCATCAGCAGCAACTCGACGCTGATGAGCATCATGCCGATGCTCATGCCGGCCTTCAGCGGGATGGCGTAGACGAGGTAGGGCAGGCCCTTGAGGCTGGCGAAGGCGGTGCGGGAGTTGGCGAAGGTGTTGACGCGGATGCCGAACCAGGCGACGCCGTAGCTGCCCAGGATGCCGATCACGCTGAACAGCACAATGATGGCGACCTGGGTGGTGGAGCTTTTCAGCAGCCAGCCGAAATACATGACGATGACTGCGGCGATGATGACCCACAGCACGGCCAGGAACTTGCCTTGGTTGATGAGGTAGGTCTTGCAGGTCTCGTAGATCAGCTCGGAGACCTCGAGCATGCTGGGATGAACCGGGAGGTTCTTGAGTTCCTTGTAGATCACCATGCCGAAAAACAGACCGGCGACGCACACCACCAGACCGCCGTACAGAACGGTCTTGCCGCCCAGTCCGAAGAAGGTGGAATTGTTGAGATCGGGCAGTTCCAGGTCGGCCTCACCCTTGTGCTTTTGGGCGGCCGGGGCCGGGGCGGAGGAGGCGCCTTCCTTTGCGAACGAGACCTGGGGAATCGCTGCCAGGAAAAGGAAACACAGCAACGCCGAGACGAGGGCGCGTGGGGTGAGACGGGAGGGCATGTCTGGGTCCAGGAACCAAGGAGGGAATGAGGAAATCCTATCTTTCGCGTCAGGAAGGAACGCTGCCATAAGTTACCTTGGCCGTAGGTACCAATCAAGCTGGCCGTTGATCAAAAGCCTGCCGGGTCATGGTTTTGCGCTCCAGTTCCAAACCGGCCCCGTTGATCCGACCGGCCAGGGCTGGGGAGAGGTGTCTTGGCAAATACCGCCAAAGACTTAATATTTTGAAAGCCTCATCTCTTGCCCATCGAAAAAACCAGCTGGATTAAGGGTTGATGAGCCCCTGACGGATTCAGCGGAAGCTCGCATCGACCGGTTCGCCGCTGAAATCAGCCCAGGCGGTCTGGAGGCGGCTGGTCCAGGGGCCGGGGAAGGGAAGGCCGACCTGACCCACCTGGCTGACCCCGCAGATGCCAAAGGCGCTGCCGGTGAGGAAGACTTCCTTGGCCCCCTGGAGATCCAACCAGCCGAATGGGGCGCGTTCGAACGGCAGTCCGATTGTTTCGGCCAGCTTGAGCGCGAGGTTGAGGCTGACCCCTTGCAGGACCGTTTCCTCCGGGGGCAACAGCAAAACATCTCCCCCTGGGCGGGAGGTGACGCAGGCGATGTGGGCCACCGCGGTTTCGGTGACATCGCCCTCGGCGGTGAGCAGCACCGGCAGGGCACCGGGCGATTCGCGGGCAGTCTGTTGCTCGGCCAGCCACCAATGGAGGCGACTGCGGTGCTTGAGGCGGCAGTCCACCGGGCCGGGAAGGGCGGCCGGGACAGTGGAAGGGACCAACCGGGCGCCTTCCGTGAACCATGCGGCGTAGCGCATGCGGGGCAGGGGATAGCCGTGGATGATGAGCGTGGACCCAGCGGGCTCGCGAGAACCGTAGTGAGCCAGGGGGCCCGGGGTGGCCAGCGTGACCACGCACCAAGCCCGGTGGGGGTGGTCGCTCACCTGGTTTCGCCGCAGCAATTCGTGGATGGTGGCGGCGACCTGGCCGCGGTCCCAACGGGGCTCGATGGCCAGGTGGCGGCAATCGTGGAAAAATCGGTCGAGGTGGGCATCGAGCAGGAACGGCTTGCCGGCGACGGTGCGCAGCAGGTCCACCACCGTGGCGCCATGGACCCATCCGGCATCGGCCAGCGAGGGGCCGGCCTGATCGAAGGGCAGCCATTGCCCGTTTTTCCAGGCGATGGATGGCGAGGTGTTTGTGGGGTGACCGCTCATGGTTCAGCCCGCCTGACGGCTTGATGCGGTGGCGGGAACCAGGCCACGGGCGGCGAGAAAGTCGAGGGTGCGGTCTGTGGCGCCCTGCTGCAGGGCGACAAAGGAGCGTCCAGCCTGGCCCGCGGCCCTGGCTTGCTCGGGATTGCGGAGCCAGTCGCCCAGGAGGTCGGCCAGATTGGCGGCGGCCCGGGGACCGGCGGCCACGGTTTTGGCGGCGCCGGCAGCCAGGAGGCTGGCGGTGATGTCCCTGAAGTTCCAGACATGGGGGCCGAAACAGACGGGCACGCCGAAAGCGGCCGGTTCTATGGGGCTTTGCCCGCCACGCCTGCCATCGAGGCTGCCGCCCACGAAGCCGACCGTGGCCAGTCCCCAGGCGGCGGACAGTTCGCCGATGGTGTCGAGTAGCAGGACGCGGGGTGTGGCCCCGGGGGGGTGTATGGCCCCGGTGGAGCGCCGCAGGAAGGGGATGGCGCGTTCACCGAGGCGGCGCGCCGAGGACTCGAAGGCGTCGGGCTGGCGGGGAACCAGGACGAGGCGCAGGTCGGGAAAGTCGCGCAGCAGCAGGCTGTAGGCGTCGAGGATGGCGGGTTCCTCGGCCTCCTGCGTGGAGCCGGCGACCCAGACCGGGGCGCCCTCGGGAACCGGAAAAAGGTCGCGCAGGGTGGCGAGCAGCGGAAGGTTGCGGTCCATCCGGGCCCCGTCGAACTTGACCGAGCCGGTGACCGAAACGGCGTCCGCCGGCACGCCGAGCGAACGCAGGTGGCCGGCCATGGAAGCGTCCTGCACCATCCAGGAGTGCACGAGTGGGAAAATGCGCCTGGCCAACCGGGGGCGGCGGGTCCAGGCCGCGGCGCTTTTGGGGCTCATGCGGCCGTTGATGACGGTGACCGGGATGCCGCGCCCGCGCGCGATCGCAAGCCAGTTGGGCCAGAGCTGGCTTTCCGCGAGGATGATGAGGGATGGACTCCAGGCGCGGATGATCCGCTCGACCTGCCAGGTGAAATCCCAGCAGAAGCAGGCGATCAGGCAGTCTTGCCCGAAACGCTTGCGGGCCTCCTGCATCCCGGCGGGGGTGGTGGCGGTGACGCCGACGCGCCAGCCGGGGTGCCTGGCCCGGAACGCCTGGATGACGGGGGCCAGCAGGTTCACCTCGCCGAGGCTGACGCCGTGGAACCATGCCAGGGGGGCCTGGTCGGCCGGAGCGCGCGAGGGGCAGGGGTGACCCGCCAGCAGGCGGCGGTAGCCGTCGCGGCCGCGGGTGAGGGCGCGCCAGGCGAGCCACGGCGAGACCGCGGTGAGGCCGATGGCGTAGAGGGCATCCAGCGGGCTGGCCATGGGGAGTCCTTTCCCACGGGTGGTGGCTTTCCGGTCAGTTGGCCACGCTGCGCATGCAGCAATTCTTGTATTTCTTGCCGCTGCCGCAGGGGCAGGGCTCGTTGCGGCCCACGCCTAGACCGGTCTTGGTGGCCTGCTCGATCTTGGCGGGCGGGGCGCCCGGGGGGCCGTTGGTGGCCAATTGTTCGGGCGGCTGAGCGGCGGGTTTGGGCGGGGCGGCGTGAACTAGCTCGTCGATGACCCAGATGGAATCCTCGGCCTCGCCCGATTCCTCCATGCGGAAGACCAGCTCGCAGATGGTGTCGCGGGCGACCTCCATCATGCGCTCGAACTCCTGCATGCCCTCGCGCTTGTAGACGGTCTTGGGATCCTCCTGGCCGTAACCGCGGAGGTGGATGGTGGCGCGCAACTGGTCCATGGTGCGGAGGTGCTGCTTCCAATGCTGGTCGATCTGGTTGACCAGCAGGTTGCGCTCCATGCGGTGCATCTCGGGGCGGACCTGGAGGTCGTACCATTCCACGACCTTGTTGCGGGCCAGCTCGGGATTGAGGCCGGTGAATTCGGCGGCGGTGAGGGCGAGGCCGGGGACGCTTCCGTTCATGAAGTCGGCCAGTTCCCGGGCGTCCTCCTCCTCGACGACGCTGGAGTGGGCCAGGATCTCGTCGGCCTTGGCCAGGAGTTCCTCCTGGGTGAGCCCGGGCATGGAGTGGTGGGCGGCGTCGAGGAGGACCTCGGCGATGCGGTCGCGGCTCTCGGTGCGGAACGCCTCCTCGGGGAGGTTGTCGATCTGGGTGGGGAAACGCTGGCGCGCCCAGGCCAGCAGACCCTCGCGGTCGTTGGGGATTGTGAACGGGTTGGGGACGGCCGGCAGGAACCGGCCGAGGCTGATCATGACGGGGAAGAGCGCGTCCTTCTCGCGGTATTTCTCGAGCAGGCGGCCGAGGAGTAGCTGGCCGGCCTTGGAGGGATCGAGGCCACGGATCTCCTCGGGCTGTACGCCGACCTGGAAGTCGCGGCCCAGCCACTCGACCAGGGTGTTCACGCCGTAGTCGGGGTCGAGCAGGTCCTTGCCCTCGTCGAGGGGGAGCTTGTCGACCTTGTCGCGGACGGCCTCGACGAGGCGCTCGGAGAGCTGCAGGCGGTCGAGCTTGCGGAGTTCCTCCTCGCGGTAGACCAGGCCCCACTTGCGCTCGAGGGTCTGGCGGAGTGCCTGCCAGTTCCACTCGGAGGAATCCTCGCCCTGGAGGCACTCCTCCAGCACATCGTGCATCTGGTTGCCGGCCTCGGCGATGGCGCGGCGGCGCACCATGTCGCGGGCGTCGTGGTACTCGCAGCGCACGAACTCGCGTGGGGAGAAATCGCAGTGGGAGCGGGCCTTGGCGAACTCGGCGAAGCGGGCGGGGCCGAACTCGGGGTTGAGGATGCGCTCGACATTGGCGGCGAGCATCCGGTCGAGGAACTCGGTGATCATCAACCGGGGGTTCTCGTCGTTGAGCAGGCGCTGGCGGAGGCCGTAGACGCGCTTGCGCTGGGCGTTCATGACCTCGTCGTACTCGAGGAGGTCCTTGCGGCTCTGGAAGTGGAGCTGCTCGACCCTTTTCTGCGACTTCTCGATCTGGCGGGTGAGGAAGCGCCCCTCGACGGCCTCGCCGTCCTTCATGCCCATGCTGGTCATGACGCGGGCGACGAACTCGCCGTTGTAGCGGCGCATCAGGTCGTCATCGAGGGCGATGAAGAACTTGCTGCTGCCGGGATCGCCCTGGCGGCCGGCGCGGCCGCGGAGCTGGTTGTCGATGCGGCGGGAATCGTGGCGCTCGGTGCCGATGATGTGCAGGCCGCCCTGCTCGGCCACCTTGCGGCCCTCCTCCTTCATGCGCTCCTTCGACTCGATCTCGTCGACGGTGCGCTTCCAGATGTCTTCCGGGATGTCGAGGCGGCTGGGGTAGGTGGATTTGAGCCGGGCCCAGGCCATGGTCTCCGGGTTGCCGCCGAGGACGATGTCGGTGCCGCGGCCGGCCATGTTGGTGGAGATGGTGACGGCGCCGATGCGGCCGGCCTGGGCGACGATGTCGGCCTCGCGGGCGGCGTGCTCGGGCAGGGCGTTGAGCAGCTCGTGCTTGATGGCCCGCTTCTTCAGCAGGCCGGAGAGGATGAGGCTCTTGTCGACATCGGTGGTGCCGATGAGGATGGGGCGGCCGGTCTGGTGGACCTCCATCACCTCGTCGATGACAGCGTTCCACTTCTCGCGGCCGGTGCGGTAGACGACATCGTTGAATTCCTTGCGGATCAGCGGCCTGTTGGTGGGAATGGTGACGACATCGAGGCCGTAGATCTTGCGGAACTCGGTCTCCTCGGTCTTGGCGGTGCCGGTCATGCCGCCGACCTTGTAGTAGAGCTTGAAGTAGTTCTGCAGGGTGATGGTGGCGAGGGTCTGGGTCTCGTCCTTGATCTGGACTCCGTCGCGCTGGTGCTTGGCCTCGACGGCCTGGTGGAGGCCCTCGGACCACTGGCGGCCGACCATGAGACGGCCGGTGTTCTCGTCGATGATGATGACCGACAGCTCGCCCGTCTCGGGGTGCTGCATGACGGCGTACTGCTTGTTGCGGCGGTAGAGGTGGTGTGACCTGAGGGCGTTGTCCATCAGGTGGGGCCACTCGGTGTTGCCGGCGGTGAAGAAACTCTCCACGCCGACCAGTTCCTCGGCCCGGCGGATGCCCTTCTCGGTGAGGAAGACGGAGTGTTCCTTCTCACGGACCTCGAAGAGGACGCCGGTCTCGGGGGCCGGGTCGCCCGGTTTGCGCTTTTTGCGTGGGAGGATGGGCAGGCCATCGCCCTCGAGGCCGTCGGGGGAGATCTTGGACGGGTCCTCGTAGTCGGCGGGGTTCTTCTCCATCTCGACCCGGAGGTTGACCAGGATGTCGTTGCGGAGCTTTTTCTCCTCGGCGGTGAGCTTGAGGGCCACCTGGTTGGCCTGGTCGTAGCGTTCCTTGTTCGTGAAGGCCTGGCCCGAGATGATGAGCGGGGTACGGGCCTCGTCGATGAGGATGTTGTCCACCTCGTCGATGATGGCGTAGTGCAGGCGGAACTCGTCGGTGCGGGGGTCGCGCTCCATGCGCATGACCTGCTGCAGGTGGGGCGGGTAGCGGTTGTCGCCCCGCCGGGCCTGCTTCATGTTGTCGCGCAGGTAGTCGAAGCCGAACTCGCTGGAAGTGCCGTAGGTGATGTCGCAGTCGTAGGCGCGGCGGCGGAGGTCGGGGTCCATGTTGGACTGGATGAAGGCGGCCTCCATGCCGAGGCCGCGGTAGATGGGGAGCATCCACTCGCAATCGCGGCGGGCGAGGTAATCGTTGACGGTGATGACATGCACACCCCGGCCGGTGAGGCCGTTGAGGTAGGCGGGGAGGGTGGCGACGAGGGTCTTGCCCTCGCCGGTCATCATTTCGGCGATTCCGCCCTGATGGAGAACCATGCCGCCCACCATCTGTACATCGTAATGGCGCATGCCCTTGGAGCGCTTACCCGACTCGCGGACCGCGGCAAAGGCATCGGGGATCAGGGATTCGAGACTGGCACCATCGGCCAATTTGGCGCGGAGGCGGACCGTGGTCTGTGCCAGGTCCGCATCGGACATCGCCTGGTAGGTGGGCTCGAGCTTGTTGATCTGGTCGAGGAGGGAGCCTGGCACGACGGTGTGCTGGGCACCGGCGACATTGGGGCGAACATATCCCAGCTTGCGCACCCTGCGCACATTTTCATTGCCCAGGACGGTGAGGAAAAACCGGTTCAAACCATCCATGACACCGGTGGAAAAGGTGCTCCAGCGGTCGCTCCAGGTGGTTTTGATTTGATTGCTTGTCATCCCATCCTCGCTGGGGTGGCACTTGCTTGGTTCCGTCAGGCAACGGAACCGCGTGGCCCAATCCCCGAATGGCGCATCGAACCAGAGGCCTGCGTGCAGGGTCAATACAATCCGCAAACCCGGTTCAAGTTTCCAATGTTCATTGTATCCATTTAGCCCAAATTGGTCGCCCGAGCGGGGTTTGGAAGGAATTGCTGGACGGGTGGCTGTGCCCGGTTAGACTGTGGGCTGGCCGCAGCGATGCGCAGGCTTTTGCAAACATTTATTTGCGAGTGCTAGCAATGATTCGACTACTGGTGCCCTGTTTGGCGATGGTTTGCCTGGGAGCGAATCCTGACCCGGCGACTGCGCAAAATACCCGTGGAAAACCAAAGGACGGACCCATGCCGTGGAAGGAACTGCTGGAAAAGAAAAACTTCGAGAAGGGTGGGGCCTCGCTTCCCTATCGCCTGATGCGTCCGGAAAAAGTGGAGGGTGGGAAGAAATATCCGCTGGTGATTTTCCTGCACGGGGCCGGCGAGCGCGGCAACGACAACGAGGCGCAGTTGGTGCACGGGGTGAAGGAATTCGCCAAGCCCGGAGCCCGGGATAAGTACCCGAGTTTCCTGGTGGCTCCGCAATGCCCCACGGGCAAGCAGTGGGTGCAGGTTCCGTGGAACGCGGACAAGCATGACATGCCCCCGGTGCCCAGCGCGCCGGCGAGCCTGTTGACCGGATTGATGGATGAACTGGAAAAGAGCCTGCCGGTGGATCTGGACCGGGTGTACATCACCGGCCTGTCGATGGGCGGTTACGGGACATGGGATCTGCTGAGCCGGCAGCCTGACCGATTCGCGGCGGCGGTGCCGGTATGCGGTGGAGGCGATGAGAAAAAGGCCCCGGTGATGAAAAAGGTGCCGATCTGGGCCTTCCATGGGGCGCTGGATGTGGCGGTGCCGGTGGCCAGGTCGAGGAACATGGTGGACGCCGTGAACCGGGCCGGGGGGAACGCGCGTTACACGGAGTACCCGCAAGTGGCGCACGATTCATGGAATCCGTGCTATGCGGACGCGGAGATGATGGACTGGATGTTCCGCCAGGCGCGGGGGAAGTAGACCTAATGGTGGTGAGTTTTTCTGAAACAAAAAACGAGCGCCGCCGACCTTGGGGAAACCATTAAAAAAATCACCAATCCGGGAATTTTCCGGCGGCGTACTCACTGGCCAATTCCAGGTAGCGACTTTGTAGCCTTTGGATGTAGGCCACCTCCTCATCGGTGACCTGGCGGACGACCTTGCCGGGCATGCCCATCACCAGGGACCGGGCGGGGATTTTCTTTCGTTCGGTCACCACTGCCCCGGCGGCGATGATGCACTGCTCCCCGATCTCGCTGCCCGAGAGGAGCATGGCTCCCATGCCGATGAGGCAACCTTGGCCCACCAGGTGCCCATGGAGGACCGCGCGGTGGCCGACCACCGTGCCCTCGCCCACCAGCAGGGGGACATCGTATTCGGTGTGGAGGATCACGCCGTCCTGCAGGTTGGTGCCGGCCCCGACCCGGACGGGCGCGATATCCCCGCGGATAACCACCTGGGGCCACAGGCTGACACCTTCTCCCAGTTCGACATCCCCGGTAACCACCGCGGTGGCGTGCAGGTAGGCCCCATTTAATTCGCGCACGGGCTCATTCCCCCTCGTTGGCCAGTTTCCAGGATTCATCGAAGAAGCCGGCGGCCGCGATTTTTCCGGCGTAGCGGGCGTTGGGCTTGGTGTTGAGATCGAAAACCGTCCAATCGGGCAGGCGTGAAATCTGCCGGGCGTTGTTGAGGTAGTCGTACTCACGGAAGGTAAAACCGCTGTTGAGCACCACATAGCGGGCGGGGGCAAGCGGGTTGGGGTAGATGAGGGCGGGGGCGTGATCGGTGCCGGGGAATGATTTTCCACCCACCTGCACACCTTCGGCGGTCCAGCCGACGGGCAGGTTGCCGGCAACCTTGGCCAGCACGGCGTTGGAGCCAGGGTCACCCCAGAGGATGAGGTTGTGCTTGCGCATGTCCTCTTCGGTCACCTCGGTGTCGGCCTTCACGCGCACCTCGCCCCGGAACTGCTTGCGCCATTCGCGGGTGAATCGCTCGCGCTCGCCCTCGGCCCAGGCGTGGGCCCTGGGGTGCATGGGTTTGCCGGTGGGCTTGACCACCAGGAAGCTGTCGAGGAAGGCGTCATCGATGGGCCCCTGCAAGCCGGGGACCTTGCGCAGTCCCGCCGCGGGGCGGGGGCCCAGCACCCATTGGCCGTTCGCCTTGTGGAGCGGGACGATCCAGGAGCGGTCGCTCATGGCGCCGGGTGCCACCAACCGTGAGACGGTGCCATCGGCGTCGCGAACCTCAATGCGACCCTGGCCCACCACGCTCATCGGCGCCTCGCCGGGCTTGAAGTTGAGCACCAGATCGGTGACGCCCTTGATCTGGATGGTGACCAGGTTCTGGATGTCGGCGAAGGCCGCCAGCACCTTGGACTCGGACCAGTGGCTTTCCAGACCGGTGACACGGATCCACCTGCAGTCGGGATAGCGTAGGGAAAAGGTGGTGAATGAGACCGAGTGGGGAACCACGGGGCGCCCGATGGCGGCAATCGCGTCCACCCGCTGGTTGATCTCATCGCGCGTGGCGGGGTGGTAGCGGTGGTCGGTGTCGGGGCCGATGAGGTGGGTGAGGCGGAGACCGCGCTTCTCGGCCGCGGCGGCCATGATGTCGGCGGCCTGTTTTTGCCTGTCTTTCGCGCCCGAGTAGGCCACGGTGGGCACCATGCCAAGGTTGTCGACCCAGTCGGTGCAGTCGTACATGCGCAGCAGTTTTTTCTCCCATGCATTCGGATTGATCACCTCGTTCTGGAAAACGCGGAGGAACTCGGGAGTCTCGCTGAATCCAGCGCCCGGAGCGGCGGCGCAGAACAGGCCGGGATAATGCACCGCCAGTTGCCAGCAGGCGGCCCCGCCCATGCTGAATCCGCGCACCACGACCCGGTTCTTGTCGATGGGGTAGCGCTTGCGGACATCGGCCATGGCCTCCAGCGCGTCCACTTCCCCGGCGAACTTGTTGGCGCAGCAGTAGCGGCCGTACAGGTGCAGCACGAAGGTGTCTTTGGGGGTGAACTCGCCGGGGCTGGTCATGCGCTGGCCGAGGAAGCTGAGTTCGCTGAGTTTTTCACCACGGCCGTGGGCCCAAAGGTCAAGCCGGTGCTGGAAGGGTGTGTTTTCCCGGTAGCTGGGGGGGATCACCAGGCCGTAGGGCTGGATGCTTCCATCTATGCGGCTCTCGTAGGCGCGCACAATCAGGCCGGTGGCGTGGATCCAGGCCGGCTTGCCGGCGGCCAGTTGGTCGGCGCGGGCGGTACCCTCGGTGAGCAACCTCTCGGCCAGGGCGAATTCCCTGGGATCATAAAACTCGTTGTATTTCAGGGCGTCGTGGACGGCCTTGTGGAAGATGCGGACATCGGGCAGTAGGTCCGCTTGGTTTTTTCCACGCACCTGTCCGGCAACCTGGTCGATCCGCTTGCCCAGAGCCTCCAGCCCTGCCTCGAGCTTTTGTCGGGTTTCAACGGGAACCTCAATGCCGGGTGGCGGGACGGGTCGCACCGAGTCGGGGCGGTTGTCAGCGGGGCCGTCGGCGGGAGCCGGTTGGGTGGAGAACCAGAGGCAGGCCAGGGAGGCTAGGATGCGACGCATGGTGTTGGGCCCGGGCGAAGAAATCGTTGGGGAAAGGAAAGCGCCCGGCCAACCTGTTGGGGCGGGCCGGGCGCGGGAAAGTCAGCGGGGCAAGTCTAGGGTCACAGGGTCCAGCCCTTGCGGTATTCCTTATGCAGGAACTGGTTGGCCTCGGGTTGGTTGGTGAAGCGCATGGAAGGGCCGTCCCACTCCAACTTCTTGCCGGAGCGCATGGCGACATTGCCCAGCAGGATGGCCTCGGTCAGCATGCCGGCGTAGTCGAAGTTCGACATGGCGATCTCCGGCTTGCCTTCCTTGATGGCGCGGACCCATTCATCCTTCATGCCCTGGTCACCCTTGCCGTTGCGGGGCAGCTTGGGGTCGACTTCGGGGGTCTTCATGGCCTCACCCTCGGGAGTGAAGAGCTGGAAGGCGGCGCCATAATCGTTGGGCGAGTGCAGGATGGCCTTGCTGCCCACGATGATGGAACCCGAATCGACCAGCCGGGCGCCCGGCTTGAGCACCTTCTTCTGCAGAGCCTCGGGGGGATGGACCAGCTTGCCATCCTTACGGCCCTCGTACCAGTGCATGGTGCAGGGGACCATGCCTTCCCGGGCCGGGAAGTCGATGGCCACATGGGCCCATGCGGGGTAGGTCTCGGGATTCAGGTCCTCGCTTTCGGCCTTGATGGAGACCGGGTGGCCCAGCTTCAGCGCCATGAACGCCATGTTGGCGGTGTGGCAGGCCATGTCCCCCAAGGCGCCGGTACCGAAGTCCCACCAGCCGCGCCAGTTGAAGGGGTGGTAGGTCCAGCGCCCGCGCTGGTTTTTCTCGCCAGCGAAGGGGCGGTAGGGGGCCGGCCCGAGGAACTCATCCCAATGCACGGTCTTGGGCACCTCGATCTCGCTCGGACGGGCCTTGATGGTGGGGCTTTGCGGCCACACGGGGCGGTTGGTCCAGACATGGAATTCCTTGACATCGCCCAACACGCCGGCATGCACCAGCTCGACAGCCTTGCGCAGGCCCGTTTCGGCGGTGCCCTGGTTACCCATCTGGGTGCAGAGCTTCTTCTCCTTGGCAAGCTCGCGCAGCACGCGGGCTTCCTTCACGGTGTGGGTGAGGGGCTTCTGCACATAGACATGCTTGCCCATGCGCATGGCCATGGCGGCGGCGGGAGCATGGGTGTGGTCGGGCGTGGAGATGACGACAGCGTCGATGCCCTTGTCAAGCTTCTCGAGCATCTTGCGGAAGTCGTTGAATTTCTCAGCCTTGGGGAACTTGCCGGACTTGCCGTTGAGGTGGTCGTCATCGATGTCGCAAATGGCGACGACATCGCCCACATTGCCGGCCTGATCGATGTCGCTGGATCCCTTGCCGCCGACACCCACGCCGGCGATGCGGATCTTTTCCAGCGGGGATTGATAGGCCCGGGCCTGGGAAGCCGCGTCGCCCGCCACATAGAAGCCGATTCCAGCGGCGGTGCTGCCCGCCACAAAACCACGCCGGTTGATCCGTCGCGCCATTGGAAAATCCCTTGCAGAGAGGAAGGAAGGAGGAGGGCTCCGGCAGCGGAACACCCGCATGCCGTAAAAACGATCCAAGCTCAGTCTATTCTGGCTGTCCGGCGGGCGCAACGGTCGCGTCGGGAGGATTACGGTTGGGATTTCAGCGGATTTTCAAGGGGCGCAGGCCGGCCTGGTCCATCAGCTTGGCCGTGGCCTCGTAGGCCTCTCGCACCCAGGCCTCAATCTGGGTTGGATCGGGGGAATATTCCAGTTCCAAGCTGACGGCCCCGGGAACCTTCAATTCCTGGATCTTGGTCAGGTAGGGCAGGAAATCGACCACGCCCCGGCCGGGGGGCAGGTCGCCGTGAACCTTGCCATCGCAGTCGGACAGGTGGACATGGCAGGCCCGCCCGCGCAGGGTCTCCAAACCGGCTGCCGGTGTGTGGGACAACTCGCAGTGGGAGATGTCGATATTGGCCTGGACCGCCGGATGGTTGACCTCGTCCAGGAACCGGGCCATCTTGTCCACGGTGTTCAGCAGGGACATCTTGAACGGTTCGAGTTCGAGGGCGATTTTCAGGTCCAGGCATGCGGCGTGGTCGCCCAGTTTTTTCATTTCTTGCACCGCGGTGTCCCATTGCTCTTTCGGGGGGACAACCTGCTGCTCCCAAATGTATTCCCCCAGGACCAGCAGGAGGTTCTCGCCGCCAAAGCCGTAGGTCATGTCGAGGTAGGCCCGGCAGCGTTCCTGATGGAACCGGCGCACGGATGGGTTGGGATCGATCAAGCCCACCGCCACGCAGGCGACGCTGATGATGGGCAGGCCGGCCTTCTCGCATTCGACGCGGATGAGCTTGCGTTCGCGGGCATCGATGTCCAGTGGATCGGCGAAGATGTCGATGGAGTCAAAGCCGATTTCGGCGGTCTTGCGGATACCCCAGGCGGTGTCGCGGCCGGCCTGGGCCCAGGCTGAATTGATCATTCCCAAACGCATCGCAGTCGCTCCAGCAGTCCAGGCGCCCCGCCACAGCCCCGCAAACGCGGATTGCCCGGCTAATCCTGAAAACGGGAAGCTAACACGGAAAAGGCGGGGCCGCCAGAGGCCGGCCCACGGGGCGGGAATCGGGCCGGGCCACTAATATGAATTCCATGGATCTGGTCAGTCAGGAGAAAACATGAACAGCCTTGAAGAGCGCATCGCCCAGTTCAGCAAGATGTCCCAGGATGATCCGGACAACGAGTTGGGCCACTACCGTCTGGGCCAACTGCTGCAGGAGGCGAATCGCCACGAGGACGCCATCCGTTCTTTCCGTCGCACCCTGGAGCTGAGCCCCCAGTTCAGCAAGGTATTCCTGCTGCTGGGCAAATCTCAGGTGGCCCTGAACCGCAAGGAAGAGGCGATCGCCACTTATCAGGAGGGGCACAAGGTCGCCACGGAGCGCGGGGACCGGATTCCCGCCTCCGAAATCTCCAAGGAATTGGAATCGCTGGGTGTGAAGCCACCGGAGCCCGCCGCGGCCCCCGAGCCGGAGGGGCCGGAAACGGGTTTCAAGTGCGCCCGGCTGATGTGCCCTGCCGGCAAGCGGGCCCGCCAGCTGGACAAGGCGCCGATGCCCGACGAATTGGGGCTGGAAATCCAGCAAAAGGTCTGCGCGGACTGCTGGAACGCCTGGTTCAAGGACATGAGCGTGAAAGTGATCAACGAGTTGCGCCTAGACCTGTCGAGCGAGGCCTCCATGGCCGAGTACGACAAGCACATGCGCGAGTTTCTGGGATTGCCAGGGTAAGTCTGGCGGGATTTGGTCACTGGTTTTTTGCCCTGGGCAGGCGGACTGTGAAAACAGACCCCCTGCCCAGTTCGCTTTTGGCGGTGATAGTTCCCTGGCTGGCGGTCACCAGGTGTTTCACGATGGATAAGCCCAGCCCCGTGCCACCCAGATCGCGGCTGCGGGCTTTTTCCACGCGGAAAAAGCGTTCGAACACGCGTGGCAAGTCGGATTCGGGGATGCCGATGCCGGTGTCGGCCACCTCCACGCAGACAAAACCCTCGGAATCCTTGGCGACTTTTGCGGCCAGGGTGACCGCGCCGCCTGAATGGTTGTAGCGGATGGCGTTGGCGACCAGGTTGTCGAGAACCTGGGTGAGCGCCTCCTCATCCATCCAGATCCATAGGTCCTCTTCCACTGGGATTACCTTCAGGCTGACCCCCACCCGAGTAGCCTGGTCCTGGTTTCGGGCGACGCAATCCTCCAACGCCTCGGCGGAGTCCACCGCTTGGGGTCGGAGCGACTCGCGGCCGGCCTCGATCCTTGCGATGCTCAGCAGGTCGACGATGAGGAAGCTAAGGCGTTCGCTCTGCTGGATGATCTGGGTGAGGAACTTTGTCCGGGCGGAGGGATCATCATCTGCGCCGCCCTCGAGCGTCTCGGCGCAGAGACGGATCACTGCCAGCGGGGTTTTCAGCTCGTGGGAGACATTGGCCACGAAGTCGCGGCGCAGGTTTTCCAGCTTCTTCAGCTCGGTGGTGTCGTGTACCACCACCACGGCGCCGCGAATCTGCGAGGTCGGTCCGCTACCCAGCGGTGTCGCATGGATATTGAGGCTGCGGGCCGGCGAACCGGGCCAATCCAGCTCGCAGGTGGCGGCCTCATTGCGGCCAACGGCCTGGCTGACCGCGTCGAGCAGTTCGCGCACGCGAACCAGTTCCCAGAATCGCCGGCCCGCAGGGTTGGCGGTCGGCAGGTCCAGCAGCCGGATGGCGCGCTCATTGACAAAAAGCAGGCGTTCGTTGGCGTCCAGGGCGATGACCCCTTCCACCATGCTGTCTAGGATCGCTTTCAATTGGGCCGTCTCGCGGTCGATCTGCTCGATCTGCCGTGCCAGTCGCTCCGACATTCGGTTGAAAGCGCGGCCCAACACGCTGAGTTCACTGTCGTTTTCCAGATGGATGGTCAGGCCGGTCTCGCCCTGGCCGGTCCGTTCGGCAAACCTCACCAACCTTCGGAGGGGCTGGGCGATTGCCATTGCGATGCGGCTGGCCAACCAAGCGGTAAGGGCGACACCCAGCAGGGCCACCAAAACCAGCGCAAGAAAAACCGGAAGGGGTTCCAACCCGGAATCCGGCAGCAGCCACCAGAGGACAAGCCCGGTGGCAAGAGGGAGGGAAATCCAGGCGATGGAGAAGGGCACAAAAACACGACGGAAGATGCGTGCCCGCCGTTTCTCCTGCCGCGGGGCCGAGTCTCCCCCGTCACGCGGGATGGCGCGTTCCGGAAGCTTTTCGCCTGGAAGAGGCTCGCCCGCCATGGTGTGTCAGCCCAAATCGAAAACGAGGCCCGCAAGCGGGAACTGTTGGGATCGGATCACTGGCCGCGACTGGCGGCGACATCCCGCCGGCCCGACAGCAACCGCATGCCGATATTGACCAACATCACCAGGGTGAGAAGGACAAATGCCCCTGCCCAGGCCATCTGCCTTTCGGATTCCTTGTCACCGGTTGAGTAAGTGTAAATGTAGTAAGTGAGAAAGGGCATCTTTTCACCCATGCCGTCCTCAGGCCAGAAATTCGACGAGCCGGCGGTGAACAACAGGGGGGCCGTCTCGCCGGCGACCCTGGCCATTCCCAGGAAGACTCCGGTGATCATGGCGGTGGCGGCGGCCGGCACAATCACGCGCAACACGGTCTGTGCCGGCGTGGCACCCAGGGCGTAACTGGCGCGGCGAAGGGCATCAGGCACGGTGCGAAGCGCCTCTTCGGATGTCCTAAGCACCACTGGCATCAACATCATGGCCAGCGCCATTGCGCCCGCCCAGCCGGATGGGTGCGGTACCAGCCAGCCAATCTGATCCAGCAGACCAAGCCCCTGGGCCACGAGAGGCACTTTCCAAAGGGAACTGTCTTGTGTGCTGGAGGTTTGGATGAGCAAGGCGTAAATGAAAAGGCCGACCAGCACCGAGGGCACGCCAGTCAGCAGATCCGCGACGAAGCGGGTCAGGTGGGCCAATCGCGATCTGCGATATTCCACCAGATAGACGGCACCTAGTATGCCGATGGGGGTGCCGATCAGCGTGGCCACGAGAACCATCGAAATGCTGCCGATCATGGCGTGGCCAAGCCCCCGTGAGGTGAGGCTGAACAGGTCGCGGGTGAAAAAGTCGGCGTTAAGGTTCGTGCTACCAGCCCAAGTGATGTAACCGAAAATGTGGAATAGCGGTAGCAGGATGAGGGCGACACACAGAGAAAGTATGCCCGTCATGAGCAGATCGAATCGTTGAATCCAAACCTCCTTGCCCCGCACCCGTGCCATGGCGGAGGCCATGACATTATCGTTGATGAAACTTTGATCCGATGGTTCGACAGTTTTTTTTTCGGCGGCATTCGCGTTTGGAGTCGCCTGACCGGGAAGGGGCACACCCCCGGATAGGTTTTTGCGGCCAAGTCTCCGCTTTTCGCCCCGCAATATCCAGCGAGCGACCAGGTTGATGCAGAGGCTGATACCGAACAGGACCAGGCCAAGGCCGATCAGGGCGCTGCGGTGGTTGTCATTTTCCCCGGGCATTTGATTCGCCAGCACGCTGGGTATGGAATAGCCGAGGCCGAAAATGGATCCGATCCTGGGGTCGTTGCCGATCACCATGGCGACCGCCATGGTCTCGCCGATGGCCCGGCCCAATGCCAGCATGCAGCCACCCATAATACCCGACCGGGCGTTTGGCAGGACCACGGTCCATATGGTCTGCCAACGGCTCGCACCCAGGGCAAGGCTAGCCTGCCTTTGCGAGTTGGGCACCGATCGGATGGCGTCGTAACTGAGGGCGGTTATGTAGGGCAGCACCATCAGCGCCAGGAGGACTCCGGCGGTGAGCAGGCCGCGACCACCCGTGCCGCCCGCCCCGATCGCCGCAAAAAGCGGCTGAAGGAGGGGGACCAGAAAGAAGATGCCCCAAAAACCGTAGACGACTGAAGGGATGGCCGCAAGCAGTTCGATGAGGAAAGTCGCCCAGATTCGGATCCACGCGGGAGCGATCTCGGCCAGGCAGGCCGCCGCTCCCACCCCCAGCGGGACCGCGAATAGCATGGCCAGCAGGCTGGTCACAATGGTCCCGTAAACGAACGGCAGGGCGCCGAATCGTTTACCCGACACATCCCACTCGGAGCTCACGAGGAAGGAAGGGCCCAGCACGCGGAGTGCATCCCAGGATTCCAGTATCAAGACCAGCACCAGAAGGGCTGCGATAACCGGGAAAGCCAAAGCGCCCAAGGCCGTGGTCCACTTGAGCAACCGGTCGCCCACGCCAAAGCCCTTGCCCGCTTTTTGCGGTGCGGCAGCCAATGCTTTGGTTGTCGCGCTCATGGGTATGTCAACCGGGGAAAGGGAAAAAGTCTTATTTGCCAGCCAGCTTTTCCAAAACCTTTACAGCCTTGCACGCCAGTGGCTCCGGCAAGGGGGCGTAATGCTCGGGAGCGGCCAGGGCTTGGCCTTCTAGGCTCAGGGCCCAGGTCAGGAACTTCCTGATCCCTTCGGCCTTGGGGGTGTCGGTCCGGGTGACAGCCCAAACGGTTCCGCAAGCGGGATAAATTCCCTTTCCCTTCACATTAACCAGTTCGAAGACCAGATTCTCGGGAACTTGAATACCGGCCGCAGCGGCGGTCACCGAACCGATGGTTGGCTCGACGAATTCGCTTCCGTCGGCGGATTGCAATTTGGCGGTCCGCAGTTTTTTCTTGTCGAGTGCGTAGGTCAACTCGACATACCCGATGGCGCCGGGGGTGCTTTCCACCAGGGCGGCCACGCCGTCGTTCTTGAGCCCGCCCTGTCCCACGCCCGTGACCCAGTTGGGCTGGGTGCCCGGTCCAACCTTTTCCTTGAAGGCGGCGCTACTGCCCGACAGGTAGGAGGTAAAAATGTAGGTGGTGCCGCTGCCATCTGATCTCCTGCAGACCGTGATGGGAAGGTTTGGCAGGTCCACCCCGGGGTTGAGTGAGGCGATAGCCGGGTCATTCCAGTTTTTGATGGCTCCGAGGTAAATGTCCGCGAGCACCTGGCCGTTGAGTTGCAGGAACTTGTCGCCCAAGGCGGGGAGGTTGTAGACGGCTACCACGGCGCCCATTGCCAGCGGAACATGGAGCACCTTGTCCCTGCCACCGGCTTTCTGCAACTGTTCCTCCGACAGCGGGGCATCGGTGCAGCCGAAATCGGTCTCGCGATTGAGCATGTCCAGAATGCCCTTGGTGGATCCGGTGGATATGTAGTCCACCCGCACCCCCGTGGGCTCCGCCTTGACTGCCCAAACCTGCATCAGCCGCAGCAAAAAGCTGGAACCGGTGGCGCTGAGCTTTACTACCCTGTGTTTCCCATCCCTTGATTTGCCCGACCCGCACCCAAGAACAAACAGCAGGCCCAAAGCGAGCGACCACGCATGAATGGAACGCATGCAGGAAAACCCCCTAAAGCCGCAGCGGGACAGAGCTTTAATGGTACAGGGTGAAAAACCGTTTCCGTGGCGGGAAATGTGATCGTTTGATGAAAATTTCAGGACGGGTCCGGCAGTCCCAAGGCACCTCGGATGACGACTTTTTGCATGCCGGGGGCGAAAAGCAGCGGAATCGCCAAGGCCAGGCCCAGCAAGCCTGTGGTTTGCGCTAGCAGTCGCAATCCGGATTGGATGCCCATGGTGGCGGCCTGGAGTTTCACGATCACCGCCAGCAAACCCGCTGACAGCGCCGGAGCTTCCACCTCGTCCATGCCCCGGGCGGTGAAATGCTCCAGGGATCGGTCGAGGGTAGCCATGACCACCGGCCGGTCTGAACGGATGGAGGCGCGGAGGTGGTCGAACGCGGTTTCCTTGCCATCGGAGACGGCCGTTCCCATCCATGCCGGGACCAGAATCAACGGAGTGGCCAAAACCACGATGGCAAATGCGGCGGCAACCGGCAGGTCGGATTTGTCGAGGCATTCCACCTCGTCAATCAGGAAGGAGGCGGGAAGCGCCCCAAGGAAAAACCCCCAGACTGCCAAACGGATTGAGACATCGGCCAGCGGCGTGGTCAGGTTGACGTTGGCCAGCCAATAGACCGCCAGCGACGAACCGATCACACCGGCCAGCAATCCCAGATGCCGGGTGTCCCGATTGCGGAAGCCGATGAAAACCAGGAATCCCGCCGCCATGGAGAGAGTCACGGGGACAAAGACGAGTCCGGCAGTGACCGCCGGGACGGCCCGCAACTCGACAAGGTATTTTGAAATCACCCCCAGCACCGCGGCGAGGTGCAACAGCAGCAGCATGCGGCCGCCCATGGCGCAGAGGTAGGTGCGGCTGCGGAGGAGACGGCCGAGCGAGTCGCCCCGCTTGAGTGATCGGGCCAGCCTGACGCACAGGGCCGCGAAAACCAGGCAGGAACCCGCCACCAGCGCGGCGAACAGGTTGGAGGTCAGGCCTCCCTCCCGGGCGCGCCATCCGAGGATGAACAGCAGGCTCATCAGCCAGGTGACCAACAGGTGGATCACCAGGGTGTCGGGTTTGGTGCCGGGGGAGTGGTTGTTTTCAGCGGGGGGAGCGGGGGAATCGGGCGGGACAAACAGTAGGATCATGCCGACACCCCCCAAGGCCACCGGCACATTGGCCCAGTAGATCCAGCGCCATCCCGCCACCTCGTTGATCCATGCGGCGGCCAGCGGGCTGGTGCCGCGCGTGGTGTAGGCGAACAGTCCGTAACACAACACGGCCGCGAACAGCATTGAATCGAATCGGGACAATAGAAAAGACCGTAAAAGGATGATGCAGATCCCCTTGCCCAATCCCTCGACCGCACGGGCGACCATCATGCCCGCGAATCCCTCGGCTCGGCCGCACAGCCAATTGCCGGTGACAAACCAGAGCAAACCCAGGATCAGGGTGTTGCGGGGGCCGAATTTTTTGGACAATCCCAGGCCGCCGAAGACCCCGTACAGGGTAGACAGGCTCCAGGCCGCGGTGAGCCAGGTGGAATCCCCGGGGTCGGACTCGATTCCCCTTCGGATATCGCCGTCCGCCAGGTCTGTGAGAACCAAAGTCTGGTAGACGGTGGCCAGGATGGGAAGGATGGCCACCAGCGTGAAAACTCGCCTGGCCCGGGTGCCGGAATGTTCCGACGCTTCTGGAGTCATGGCTTTTTGCCGGTTTCGGGGCCCGCTTTTGCCGGTTCGTCGTCGAAACGGGTGTCGAGGCGGCGGGATTCCGCCAGGGCGGATTTGGTCCAGTGCGGGTCACCCGGACCGTGGGCTATGGTGACACGGGTGGAGTACCCGGCCCTCAGGTCGGCCAAATCTTGCCCCGGGTCGAGCATGATCCGCACCGGCACACGCTGTACCACCTTGGTGAACTCACCCGTCACCACATTGCGGGGCAGCAGCGAGAATTCGGCGCCGGTGGACCGGTTGAGCCAAAGCACCCGGCCGCGGACCGACTGTCCTGTGGCGTCCACGCGCACCTCGGCGGGGTTGCCCGGGTTCACTCCGCGCATCCGCGTTTCCTCCAGGTTGGCGGTGACATAGAGGAGGTCCGGGTCAAACACAGTCACGAGCGGAAGGCCCATGGTGACATGGTCGCCTGTGTTCTTCATCCGTTTGACCACCACCCCGGAGATGGGGGAGACCACCTTGGTGTTCTCGAGGTGGCGGCGGGCGGTATGCAGCAGGGTGCGGGCCTCGGTGACGGCCTGACGCCGGGTGGCCAGCATCTGCTCGGCCTCGCGGATGGTGTCGGTCTGGGTTTCCGCAAGAGCCAGTGAGATTTTGGCCTTTTCGGTGGCGGTGATTGCGGCCTCGTAATCCTTGCGGGCGATTTCCACCTGGGTGCGACCGGCGGAGGCTTTGTCCCGCTTGGCTTCCGCCAGCCTCAGTTCAGCCTTGGTGGTCTCGTTGGTGCGGGTGACCTCCTGGGTGCGCCTCAATGTGGCCGCGTTGTCCTGATAAAGGTTGTTGAAGCGGTCGAACTCCAACTGTGCCAGGGTGCGGTTGGCCTGGGCCACGCCGAGCAGCGCCTCCGACTCGCTGATGGTGCCGGCGATCTCTTCGCCGGTGAGTTTGAGCACCTTCTCCATCTTGTTCTGCTCGGCCTGCGCCAACAGGACCGTCTGGCGCGCCAAGGCGATGGAAAGGGGCACCTCTTTCCTGAGTTTTTCCAGCCCGATTTCCTGGCGGGTCACCTCGGTCTCGGCCACGCGCAGTTTCGCCTCGGCTGACGCGACCTGGTCCTCGTAGGGCTCCGGATCGATCTCGAGCAGGAGCTGGCCCTTGGTGACGCGATCATCATCCCGCACCGCCACGCGAATGATCCGGCCGGAGACCCCGTCCGGGGCGACATGGACCATCTGGGTTTCAAGGAAGGCGTCGTCGGTGATGGAGTGGCCGGACCTGAACTCCACAAACCGTGTGCCCATGGGTGCCAGCACCCCGGCCAATCCGGCCAGAAGCATGAGGCCGGCCACGCGGGCCCAGTGGGTCCCGCGCGGTTTGGGTGGTGTTTGTTGGCTGGTTGGGGGTTGGGATTGGCTCATGGGGCTGCCTCCGCGGGAAACGGTTCCAGGCTTTTGTCGCGGTGATGTTGGTGGTGCCCTGTGGAAGGCTGGCAGGCGGGCTCGGGGGTGGTGCCCATGGCGTAGTCCAGCTTGGCCAGGCTGGTCAGGTAGTCGAACAGGGCGGTCTGGTATTCCTGCTCGGCGCGGGTCATCGCCGTCTCGGCGTCGATGACCTCGGTGGTGGTGGCGTCACCCTGGCGGAAGCGGGCCTGGACAATGCGGTATGTTTCGCGGGTCTGTTCCACGGGGGCCCGGGATCGCTCGATGGCCCGGCGGGAGGTGACCAGCAGGCGGTACGCCTCGTTCACCTGGAAGGCGATGCCATCGGAGATCGACTCGGCCTGGGCGATGGCCCCGCGGATTTTAGAATCGGCAATGCGGAGTTCGGCGACACGGCGGCCACCCTCGAACAGGCCCCATTCGAGCTTGATGGAGCCGATGGGGATATCCACATAACCGCCCGGCTTGTTTTGGTGGTAATCGAGGTAGAAGCCGTCTGCGATGACCTTGGGCGCGAAATCGGCGCGGGCGATGCCCTTGCCCTCGCGCGCCGAATCGATGGTGCGGCGGGCAACGGAGAATTCCCGTCTCCCTGCGACCGAGCGCTCGAGACAGCCGGCCAGGGAATCATTGAACGACGGCATCTCCGGAATGGGGGCCACGCTGACCGTGTCGCTCACCCGCAAACCGATGGCCAGGTTCAGTGAGGCCCTCGCGATTTGCGTGGCCGCCTCGGCCGCGTCTTGCAGCTTTTCAGCGGTTGCCAGTTGGACCTTGGCGCGCAGGACATTCTCCCGTTCGAGGGTGCCGCCGGCGGCTAGTTTTTCGGAGAATTCCAGCTCGGCCTGGCAGCGGCGGACGGATTCCCCGGCGATTTGCGCCATGGCCTCGGCCTTGAGGACCTGGTGGTAGGCCATGGCGACTTCATGGGCCACGGTCTGGAAGGCGCGGGAGGTCTGCAGTTGGACGATGTCGGTGGCGATGCCGGCCTGGCGGTAGCGTCCCATCCGTTTGCCGAAATCGGTGACCAGCCACTGGACCCGGAACTCCGCCAGCTCGAAGCCGGTGTTGAAATTGAAGCCGATGGGGATGACGCCGCCCGGAGGCAGGAAGTTGAAATTGCCGCCACCTGGAACCGGCACGCCGATGCCACCGACACCCACGGCGTAGGAGCCGACGCTGTAGCCTGCCGACACCAGCGGCAGGAATGGGGCAAAGGCGACATTTTCACCCTGTTTTGCCTGCTCGATGCTTTCCAATTGGGCCTTTAGCCTTGGCTGCGAGCGGAACGCCTCGGCGATGGCCTCGTCCAGGGTGAAGGCGCGTGGGGCAGGTACGATTGACCCGGGTGCGGATAAGTCCACAGGGACCACTTGGCCGTCGGGGGGCGTTTCCAGGACCGGATCGGTTTCGAACAGATCCGAGGGGCTGCTGGCCAAATCGGCCACCATGCGGTCGGCCAGGGCCGCGTCGGCGTGGTATTGGTGCCGCCAGCCACACCCGGGTTGGGTACCCAGCATCAACAAGCTGATGGCAACGACAAACCAGGCGTTTCCCGGCGGTTCAGCCATCGGGAACCGGTACGCAAAACGAAAAAACGGGCCTCCAACCAAAAGGGAGCCCTCCTTCCTCGGATGTCATCGGCCCGGGGCAATCGGCAAAGTGAATAAAAACGGCAAATTTTACCCATCTTTACATCTGGCCTTTTCCCCACTCCTTCCCGGCAGGCAGGATGCTTGCATGGTGGAGACAGATTTCCCTGGATCATCGAGCCCAACGGGCACCCGTTTTCGGTCTATTGCCTGGGTGGCAAGCCTGTTGTTTGCGCTTTTGGTGGGCGGCCTGGGTTGGGGAACCGGGGAATTGCTTGGGAACGAGGGGCTTAGGGCCAGGGTGGCTGCCGAGATGGCGGCCAATTCGCCCGCGGGTGCCCCGTGGGGGCCGCAGAGTTGGTGGGTTCCGCGGTTGGAGGGGGAACCCCTACTCACCAAGCCGCCCTTGCAGTACTGGATGGTGGCGACAGTGGGTCGATGCACCGGGCGGGTGGGGCCGCTGGAAGCACGGCTACCTTCGGTGATCGCCTGGTGGGTTTTACTTGGGTTGGCTTGCAGGGTGGGTTACCGCAAATGGGGTCAAGAGGGAGCCTGGAGCGCCTTGGTGGTGCTACCTCTCAGTGTCGCAGTGCTGAACCAGGTTCCCAGTGCCGAGTTGGACTTTCCCCTGTGCGCGTGGGTGTTTGGCGGATTGGCGGCCTGGGAAGGGGTGGTTCGGACGGAAGGGCGGTGGGGTCCGGCCTGGTGGGGCCTGGGCCTTTGCCTGTTGGGTGGTTTTTTGCAGAAATGGACCGGGCCTGCCTTTCTGGTGCCGGTCATCGGGGTTTGGTTGGTGTGGAAAAAGGAGTGGCGCTTGTTGGCCCGGCCATTGCCTTGGGTCATGGCAGTTTTGGTGTTGGCCGGGGCTGTTGGATGGCTGGTGATGGTTGCCAGGGAAATTGGTTGGGAACCCCTGTGGCAAACGGTGGTGCGGCGGGAGGGGTTGCAACATCTTTCCCCGGCCCACCATGGACGGTCTTACCCATTTAATGAATGGCTGACCTACCCCGCGCAGGTATTGGCCATGGGGTTGCCCGGCTGCCTGGCCTTGGGTGTTTGGTTTCAGACTTGCCAAACACGGCGAGAAGAGCTGGAGCGCGATAACTGGCTGCAAATCCTGTTGCTGGCGGTGGTGATTCCCCTGCTGTTTTGGACCGTGGTGCCCGGGCACAAGCCCCGACACGCGCTGCCTGTCATCCCGCCATTGATGGCCCTTTCCGCCGGGGGGCTGGCCGCCGCCTGGCGGCGAATCGATTTGCGGCGCGCCGAAAAAATCGGTTGGGGGCTGTTGCTTGTTGGCATGGTTTGGGTAGGGATCAAGGCGGGCCAGGTGGCCCTGAAAGCCGACAGGGCAGGTCAGATAAGCAGCCCCACCCGGGTGGCCGGGCGATTGGCCCAGGTCTTGGGAGGGGCAGGGGCCCGGGTGCAGGTGGGCCTGTTGCGGGATGATGGGCTATTGCTGGCTTTGGCCGACCGGGGCATCGTTGTGGAGAGACGGCGGGACAGGGATTGGCGCATGGATCAGCCGATTTTGGTCACCGAAGCCGAACGGTCGGCGATGGGGACTTCACCGGTGTTGATGGAGGCGGTTGACCAGCAGGACAAGGCAATCTGGCTATTGGGTTGGACCGGGAAACCCTGAGATGAGGCGAGAAATGGTTTCCCCTTGTCGGTACCAACGGCATAGGCCGTAAAATGGAAACGATTGGGAAGGTTTTACGAGGCCAAACCGATTGACCGCCCTTGAAGTCTGGGCAAGAATTTGCAACGCCTGCGGCATGGTTTGTTGGGTATGCGTCTGCCGGTTCCCGCCTGAAACCGATGAAAACAGACTATCAAAGGCCGGAGTGGTCGCATGATGGGCCTGAAAACAAAACTGGCTGGGATGATCCTGGGTGGGGCCTTGGCTGCCGCTTGCCAGGCCCAGGCCCCTCCGGCCGGAAAGGTGGGGGAGCCGATTCCCGGACCGTTTCACCCGCTGGTGTTGAACGGCGACCTGGTGGACCGGTACCACTGCCCGCTGAGTGATTTTGGCGCCCGGCCGATTGTCCTGGTGATGGTGCGGGGCACAGAGGTGTCAGACGCCTGGAAGGCCAACCTGGCCGCCCTGAACGCCTTCGAAGGCCGGCTCCACGATGTTGGCATGCGGGCGATGGTGGTTTTTGTGGATGATTCGTTCAAGGAACCCCTGGCGCTGGCGGGGATCGACAAGCGCAGGGATTTGCAGGACAAGATGAAGGCCCTCCTTGGCACCGCGAAGGAGGATCCCTATCCCCACATTCCAGTCTGCCTGGATTCGGGCGACCTGCTGAGCCGTTACCCCATGCCCCAGGGGGCCGAGGCGAGCATTTTGATGGTGAAAGGTTTCCGCCTGGCTGACCGGGCCGACCTGAACGCCGGCGAGGCAACCCCGGAAAAGTTCTCGGCAATCCTGAAAACCGCGGAAAGCAAGCTGATCGAGGGAAAACTGCTGCCGCCCCCGAAACCCAGGCTGAAGCCCAGGATCGAGGACTGATCGGCACCGCCGGAAGCCTTGGATAAGCATCTCAGCCCCGGGATGATCCGTCCCGGGGTTTTTCGTTCCGTGATCCCTGGCCCAAGCGGGCATTTGCCGCGGTTTTTTTGCTAAACTGATGTTTAGCAGCAGTCCCACATCGCGCCGATGGGCCAAAGGTCCCGGCGACGGCGTGGCAGGCCGAGTGAAAACCAATTCAGGGGCCGGGATCATGAAGAGTTGGGGGTGGGTGGCGGCGGTGATCCTGCTGGTTGGTGTCGTTTTCGGCATCACCTTCATGTCGAATTTCGACCCGGAGATGGGCAAGGTCGCTTCGACCGGAAATTCATCCGGAGCCGGGGCTGGTGGCAAGCAGGAAACGAGTCCGGAACCCGTACTGGCGGCCAGGGTGTTTCCACCCGGCGATACGGATTCCCTCCTGCAGGAGCACTTCAAGCCGGGCCACCACGATTACTGGATGACCAATCCCCACCAAACGCCGGTCAAGTTCGGCCTGGAGGGGAAGAAGTGCACCTGCACCTCGGTTTACTACTTCAAGCTTCCCCTCGACCACCCCTGGTGGAAGGGTGACGGCAAGGGTTTCCTCAAGGACGGAAAGCCAGACCTGGCGCTCCTTCAGGACGCCCAGGGCGGACCGAAGTTTTCCGAATTGGAAAAAACCCTGACCCAGTATGAATTGACCGATCGGCAGACCGAGGTGGAGATCGCCCCGGGCGAGATGGGTGTGCTGCGCATGACCTGGAAAAACGAGAAGCTCCAGAAAGACACCATGACCGCCACCCTTTGGCTGGGAAAAAAGGATTGGCGGCAATATGTGAGCGTGGAGGCGCGCATCAACACGGCCCCGCTGCTGCTCCTGCCCGAGGCCGCCGTGGATCTGGGCCGGCTAAATGCCACGGGCAACCCCTCGGCCGAGCGTGAGATCCCGGTTTATTGCCCGACGAGGGCCAGCTTCCAGGTGTCGGACCTGGATGTGCGCCTTTCCTCCAGCAGGCCGGTGAACAAGGAATGCGTGGCGATCAAGGAGGTCCGCAAGGCCAGCGACGCCCAACTGAAGCAGAAGCAGGTTGAGACGGAAGCGCCGATGCAGTCCTTGTTTTTTATCACGCTGCGCGCCACCTGGACTCCGCTGGAGGGCGGTCAGCCCGAGATCGGCCCCCTGGTGCGTCGGCTGGAAGTGAGCCTGAAAAACCCCGATGTGCCGGAGCAGGCGAAGTCTGCCGCGCCACTGCGAGTCTCCTGCAGGATCGACGGAGATGTGGAGGTGCTGGGCACCGATGAACGCGGTTATGTGTTGCTGAACCGGTTCGAACGGCAGGATGGTTCGCGGGCGACCGCGCAACTGGAAACGCTGGATGCCGGGCTTTCGATGGAGATCGACCGGGAGAGCACGGCCCCCTTCGTTCAGGTGGAATTGGACAAGCGGCCGAAGGTTGTGGGCGAGCGTTTCCGCTGGGAATTGCGGATCACCGTTCCTCCCGGGAAGGTGTCCGGCGAATTCCCCCGCTCCGAGGGCATGTACAAGGACTGCGCCGTGTTCGTGAAAATCGGAGGGGAAAAGCCGCGTTTGTTGCGCATCCCGATCACTGGCAGGGCGGATAACTAGGCTCCGGGTGGCCGGCAGGACATCTGGCCGACCCCTTGAGAATCACGGAAAGGGCTAGCCCATGGCAGAGGGGAAGGATTCCTCCATGCGGTTGTGGATTGGAAGGGTGGCCACCGTGGTGGGTGTCGCCGCCCTGGTCTTGTTCGCCGGGCTCGGTGGATCCTGTCTGGCGCGGTGGATGCGTGAACAGCCAACCAGTTTCTCGGCCAGCGCGGAGCCGTGGGGCAAGCTGGCGGCCAATCTGGAAGGTTGGGGCAAGCCGGACCTTACCTTAGTTCTGACCGGCGAGCAGCATGGGTACATCCTGCCCTGCGGCTGTTCGCGGCCGCAGGTGGGCGGACTGGAGCGGCGCCAAAATTTTCTGAAAGTGTTGAGGAGCAGGGGTTGGCCCGTCGCCGCGCTGGATGTGGGAGATATCCCGCAAAAGGGCGGGCCTGTCAACCTGGGAAACGAGCAGGGGCTGATCAAGTACCGCTACAGTATGGCCGCGCTGAAGGAGATGGGGTTCCACGCGGTGGGCTTTGGCGCCTACGAGGCCGGTATGGGCCTGTTCAAGGTGCTGGGTGAATACGCCCTGAACGAGCCCAAACCCAGGGTCCTTTCGGCCAACCTGAAAGACGCCGCCGACCTGTACCCGGAGCAGACCGCCCCGTGGGAAAAAGTGGTGGTGGAGGGGCAGCCCTGGAAAGTGGGCGTGACCTCGGTGACCGGGCCGAAGGTGGCCGGGGCCATCCAGGACAAGCAGGTGCGTTTCACCCCCGCGGCCGATGCCCTGAAAAAAGTCTCGGCGGAAATGGATGCCGCCGGGGTGGAACTGAGGGTGCTGCTCTATCAGGGCTACTACACCAAGGCCGCGCCTGGTCAGGAACCGCGGGAAGTGGAGGCTTTGGCCAAGGCCTTCCCGGGATTCCAGGTCATCCTGGCCCTTTCTGAGGAAGATGAGCCCTCAAGCCAGCCGGTGCGGATCGCCCAGCCGGGCGGGGGCGAAACGGTGGTGGTGCGAGTCGGCCACAAAGGCAAGCACCTAGGGGTGCTGGGGCTGTGGAAAGGGAAAACCCCCACCCAGCCGACGAGCAAGTATGCCCTGGTGCAGATGAGCGAGGATTACCTGACTCCCGAGGGCCAGGAGGCCGAAAACCCGGTGGCGCTACTGATGGAACGCTATACCCGGGAGCTGGAGCGGGACAAGTACCTGGAACGGCACCCGCAGGTGAACCATCCGTTTCAGGCGGCCGAGCCTGAAAGCACTCCCCGCTATGTGGGATCGGACAAGTGCGAGCGCTGCCACCAGTCTGCCTACAAAACCTGGAAGGATTCGGGGCACAGCCACGCCTACCAGACGCTGGTGGATGCCAAAAATCCGTCGAGGCGCCAGTTTGACCCGGAGTGCATCGTCTGCCACACGGTGGGTTACGGGTACAAGGGAGGGTTTTTGTCGCAGGAAAAATCGGCGAATCTGGTCAATGTCGGCTGCGAGAGTTGCCACGGGCCCGGCAGCGAACACCTGAAGAACACCGGTGACGCGACATGGCACGCCCTGATGAACCCGTGGAAAGC